>Ga0116134_1000852_pt1 | contig 15656 bp, 10 predicted proteins | sample June2015DPH_19_5_FD_89737 | JGI IMG/M metagenome (GOLD analysis project Ga0116134, IMG submission 89737) | Peatland microbial communities from SPRUCE experiment site at the Marcell Experimental Forest, Minnesota, USA - June2015DPH_19_40 | ecosystem: Environmental > Terrestrial > Soil > Wetlands... | reverse complement strand
TGTCATAGAGCCCGCGGGCGGGGTAGCGAAACGTGTCCCTGGAAATCTGCTCCAGGGGCTCGTACTCATACCACTCGATGAGCGAAGTGAGTTTGCCGTTCCTCTCCAGAATGTAGAGAACGTCATGGTCCCATCCATACTCGCCGATGAGACCTTTCCAATCGTCAGGAACCGCGGGCGCTTTGGTAGACTCCGCGCGCTGGTAGTGCTCCCCATTGATCGTGAGTCCGCCGGTCTCGGGAGTTATCCTCATGCCATAGGCGATGCGGCCATCCGCGATGAGATCGCTGCCCAACTTGCGCAGGCGCATCTCGTAGCCGCCATTCACCCAGTAGGCGAAGAGGTTTCCGTCTCGCGCAATCAGGTCGATGGCTTTGTCGCCCTCGCCGTATCGGCCGGCGAGACTCCCGATCTGCTCCGGCGGAATCGGCTCGGTTTCGGCGATTGGCGGAAGATCCTTGCCGGCTTTCAACGCAAGCATAAGCCGAAGCGCCTGGCTGGTGATCCGCGACACGGCGGCATTGGAACTGTCCATGGTCGTCACCGCGACGGCGCCGATCTTGTCGTCGGGAAGAATCTGAATCTCGGTGGCGAAGCCGTAGACCGCGCCGCCATGGCCGACAAGGCGGTGGCCGTCCAGTTGATTCAGGACGAAACCCAGCCCGAAATTACGCGGTCCGCCAGCGCTCGGAAACTGCGGCGTCAGCATTTCTTTCAAGCTCTCCGGCTTGATCGCCTGGCCGTTCCGCCCGCGGCCCTGGGCGAAGAGGGCTGATATGAACAGGCTGAGGTCGGTTACGCTCGAGTACATGCTCCCCGCGGGCGCGGTTCCGAGTTGGAACTTCGGCGCTTCCCATACCCGGCCGTCGTAACTCCACAAGTAGGCTTTGGCCAGGTTTTGCATGAGCTTCGGCTCCGGCTCGAATGCACTGGACTCCATCCCCAACGGCCCCAGGACGGCCTTCTTCAGATAAGCGGGAAAGCGCTCGCCGTTCATGCGCTCCAGGACATAACCGACGGTAGCAACGCCGATATTCGAATACTTGACGCGCGTCTCGGGCGGATAGACCAGGGGCAGTCCGTTCATGCTCAGGACGGTGTCTTTGAGGGTAGGCTCGGTCGGATCGAAGTAGTGGCCGACGGGCGACTCCCGCAACAGACCGGAACGATGCGACATCAACTGCCGCAGGGTGATCGGCTTGCCGAATTGATTGTCCGGTTTGAATTCGGGGATGTAGGTCGCGACCGGCGCATCCAGGTCGATCTTGCCTTTCTCGACCATCTGCATAATGCCGATGTCGGTGAAAAGCTTGGATACGGAACCGATGCGATAGACGGTGGCGGCGGTGGCGGGAATTTTCTTGTCCGGATCGGCATAGCCAAAGCCGCGCGCCCAGACGATCTGCTGATCGTCGACGAGCGCAATGGACAAAGAAGGAAGTTGCTTGTCCTTCATTTGGCGCTCGATGAAGGGTTCGAGCGCTTCTGCCACGCGCGCGTAGTCCTTGCGTGGCGCAACGTCCTCCGGGTTGCGCGTGTATGCCGTCGCACTCAGCACGATGGCGGCTATTAAAACCCGAATACTGGACCTCGTTAGCGAACCGTGTGGCATTTTCTCTCCTCTACTTCGGCAACTGCTGTCAAGGCTCCCTGCCTACTTCCCACTGCGCGCTTCAGCGACGCGTCGCCTTATTTCTCAAATCCCCGGGTTGCATCGGTGCTTCCCGCCCGCGCGCGCTCACTGGTTCGATGGCAGCGACGTCTCCGTCCCGGATGATTAGCGCCTCGCCGAAATTGTTTACCGTAGGGCAAATATGGCGAGGCAGAAGATACAGAGTCTGCCCGATGGCAGGCAAAGGTCCGCCATTGCGGGAAAGGAGCGGCAGGTGTTCTTCACTGGGCGCGAGCACTTCCAGTTCGGGGTGCCCGAGGACCACGCAGTTGGGCACTCCGGCATCGGCTGAAAGCGTCTTGTGCCCGGCATCGCATGTGATCACGTTGGCTGCAGGATGACTGACCACCGTCGTTACCACCAGGGCGGCCGGGACATAACCGTATTCCGGCGGCAGTTGGGCCAGGCTTGTGGCATCTCCGTACACAACCGTGCCCGGGGACACTCGATGTACGAACCGTGGGCTTTGGAATCGCTCATATTGCAGGCTGCACGGCAACCCAGGTGTACCGGAGGTGATGATCTCCGGCACCGCGATGCCGGCCTGGGCAAGCGCTTCCTCGATTTGGAGCAAGCGCGCGTAAACTGCGTGCGCGGCGGCAATACGTCCCGGCAAATCCGGGTTCGAGAGATGGCCTTCGTAGCAGTGAAGGCCGCGAAAACGAATTCCCGCCGCGACGATTGCGCGCGCCAGGACGACGATGTCGTCCATGCGGTCGCACTCGATTCCGGTACGATCCATGCCGGGATTGAGGTCGATGAAAAGGCCGATATTCGCGGCACGCCAGCGCTGGACAGATTCGGTGTTCTCCACCAGCGCGGAAACGCTGACGTGGGGGAACTGCTTCGCGATCTCCACCACGCGTTGCGCGCTCGGACCGACGACCGGGGAAGCGACCAGCACATCGCCGCCGCCGGCTTCGCACACAGTCAGCAGTTCGAGGGAGGTTGCGCACTTGAAATTCGTTACTCCGTGCGTCACCAGCCGCCGCATGGTCAGCCTCAACTTGGCGGTCTTAACGTGCGGGCGCCAGCGCGTTGCGTCGTTGTCAAGGAGGCGCAAGGTCGTGGCAATATTGGCGTCCACACAGTCAACGTAGAGGGCTAAGGCGGGTGTGAGCACATGGGCGGCACTGGCGATGACGTAGTGGCTCCCGGCTTCCGGCAATGACAGAACCATGTTACGCAACCCAAGCATCGGAGTGAGGGGTATTGGGAATGTCCTTCACTGCGACAGGCAACCTTCCAGACCCGGATCGCGCCCCAAAAGCGGAGTGCGATTCGGCGCTTGACAAATCCGAGGTTCGTATGAGATACACAATATGCACCGAGTATTAGATATACAATACACAATCTAATTTTGCAAGCGATGGTTGTGGATTGCCGGAAATTCCGATCATGCGATGACCAACCGATCTGTGATCTTAGGGCTTGGCTAGGAGGCTGAAATGCTGGGGCGCCGAAGTTTCTTGAAGACAGCGACCACGGGCTTGGTCGCATTGGGCCTGGGGGCGAAGGAAGTCGTGGCTCAACTGATCGGGTCCAAGTATAAGTTCGTGATGGACAGCGGTCCCGCGCCTGAAACCGCGATCAATGGCAAACGCTACCTTTATTTTGGCGGAACCGGCTACTTTGCTTTCCAAACCCATCCGGAAGTGATCAAAGCGGCGCAAAAGGCGCTCGCCGACTTCGGAACTTGTTCCGCTACCTCTCGAAATGTCTTCGGAACATTTCCGATTTATCTCGAAGTCGAGAAGAAGGCGGGCGAGTTCTTCGGCGCCGAAGATGCGATCTATCTGCCTTCGGGGTACCTCATCAACATCGCCGGATTCCAATCTCTGGCCCAACTCGGCAAGTTCCAGGCGATGTTCGTGGACGAGGGCGCCCACTGGAGCATCACCGACTTCATGTATGCGTTGCAGAAGCCGGTCTACACGTTTGCCCACGGCGATCCCGAGGATCTCGAGCGCAAGATCAAGGCGAACCTGAAGCCGGGCGAGAAGCCGCTGGTGGCGAGCGATGGCATCTTTCCGACCTTTGGCAAAGTGGCGCCGATACCGGAGTATTTCAAGATTGCCGAGCGTTATGACGGCTGCGTTTGGCTGGACGACTGTCACGCAATCGGAGTGCTTGGCGAGAATGGGCGGGGCACCTACGAATACTATGGCCTGAAGTCTCCCCGATTGTACTTTGGCGGAACTCTCAGTAAAGCCCTGGGCGCACACGGCGGAATCATTCCCGGCAACCCGGAATTTGTTCTCCCCATCCGAGCCGGCCACATTGTCAACGGGGCCAATGCTTCGGTTTCGGCAGCCGCCGGTGCTGCGATCCAGGGCATGGAACTGATGATGGCCCATCCCGAACTTCGGCAGCAGTTGTGGCGGAACGCTCGCCAGTTGAAGAGTGGCCTGAAGAAGATGGGCTTTGACCAGGACGATTCTCCCGTCCCGGTCGCCGCCTGGACGCTGCAGAGCGGGGAGGATATGGACCGCGTACACCAGAAGCTAATGGAGCGCGGCATCGCTATTCAGCGAACCCGATACGTCGGTGCGGGGCCAAACGGTGCGCTCCGGGCGGTCGTGTTCGCCACCCATACACCCGAGCAGATTAATCGTCTACTCGGCGAGCTAAAAGCGCTGGTCTGACGGGGGAGAAGCGGACCTTTTTTCTTTGGCGGGCTGTTTGGACAATGATAGGCTGTGCCTGTCATGAAATATACAGTACACAAACCCGAGCCGGACGATAAAGCCACGAGATCTTTGCCGCCCCACCGTTCCCTGGTTGAACTCGACCCCATTGTCACCCGGCAGGCTCTGCCGGACCGCATTTACGCAGCGCTAAAACACCGGATCCTCACCTGCCGGCTCCTGCCGGGCGTGCGCCTCATCGAAAAGGACCTTTGTTCCGAGATGAATGTGTCGCGGACGCCGCTTCGTGAGGCCCTGAACCGCCTCGGACTCGAGGGCCTGATCAGCCTCGAGCCCTACAAAGGTTACGAAGTTGCTCCCCTGGGGATCGAGGATATCCGTAACCTCGCCGAAGTGCGCGCGATCGTCGAATCGGAAACTGCTGCGCTGGCGGCGCAGCGAGCAACACCGGCCGAGATCGATGCGCTTTCGCGGATGGCGGCGCTGCGCTATCGGCCGGGCGACCGGGCAACCTACGAGACCTATCTGCGGGACAACAGCGCGTTTCACCTTGCGCTGGCGCGTTGTTCGCACAACGGCCGGCTGGAGAGCATTGTGGCCTCGCTAATCGACCAAATACAACGGCCGTTGTATCTCGGCCTGGATGTCGGACTGGATGCGAACACGGCTACCCGGGAACACGAGCTTGTTGTGGACGCAGTTCGACGGCGCGATTCCAGGAGCGCAAGAAAGTTGATGCGCGACCAGGTGATTGAAGCCGGCCAGCGCAGCGAGCGGCGATGGACTGATGTTGGAAGTGCTTTAGCAGCAAGAAAAAGAGACGTTGATTCCGGACTTTAGATGGGCCAAAGCCGGAATTGTTTCACCTGGCAGTAATAAGACAATGACGGAATATGCACAATGGCGAACGGTTTGCTGTTGGCTAAGGGAGAGATTGCAATGATCAAGAGTTACGGCAATAGATTGGATGTCAGCTGGGGAACCCGAAGCACGCGGATGTTCGCGATTGCATCGCTTCTCTTGTTCGTACTCCTGGCCGCGACCTCGTCGCTGGCACAGATTACCTCCACGATTCACGGCCAAGTCAAAGACCAGCAAGGCCTGGCCCTTCCCGATGCGGCCGTCATCATCGCCAGCCAGGCGCTGGGCATCTCGCACACCATAAAAAGCGACACGTCCGGCAGTTTCGTTGCCGTCGGACTGCCCGCCGGCAACTACGAAATCGAAGTTTCGAAGGCGGGATTCGCCACCAAAAAAGTTCGCCTCGAACTCACGGTCAACCAGGATGTAACCACCTCCATCGAGCTCTCTGTGGCCTCGATGAAAACCGAGGTGTCGGTCTCGGCCGACATGGTTGCGTTCCTGGAGACGACAACCTCCTCGACGGGATCGACGATCAATCCGGTGGACATCGAGAGCCAGCCGCTGAACGGGCGCAATTACCTCGACCTGATGCAGTTGGTTCCCGGGGTAATCGTCAATAGCCAGCAGGACTCAGGGACCGATGACGCCGTTCCCGTCCTCGGGCAGCGGGGCAACAACGCTCAATTCCTGATTGACGGGATGCCCAACAACGACGGTATGAATGGCGGCGCGTCCTCGCAATTCAACCAGGATGCGATCCTTGAATTCCAGGTGCTGACCGCCGGGTACAAGGCTGAGTTCGGACACGGGTCTGGCGGTGTTATCAACGTGATCAGCAAGAGCGGGACCAACGACTGGCATGGTCTGGCCTCGGCCTTCTATCGCAGCTCGCACCTCGACAGTTCAAACTCGGACCTCGTCAACAATGGCGCCGTTCCCTTCCTGCAGCGGTGGGATCCGAGTTTCCAATTCGGCGGCCCGATCAAGAAAGACAAAGTCTTCATGTTCGCGTCGGCGGAGCGAATTATGGAGGACCGGCACCTGAATTGGCAATTTCCTACGATTACACCGCCAACCATCGAGCAAATCGAAACCCCATACAATGGCAATACCCTGGATAACGAAACCCGAGCACGCGTTCGCCTCGATGAGCAAACCGGAAATCACCGCTTCAGCGAACAAATGAACCTCACCAATTCCCACATCAACGATTACAACCCGTTGTCGGCGTGGACCTCGCTTCCCGACACGCGAACCAACTTCTCTTCCCGCAATCTGATGCTGGGGGTGTCGGATACCGCGACCTTGGGCAGCCAGACTAATCCCATTCTGCTGAATTACTTCGTTCAATTTCGCGATAACCCCACCTATCAGGCTCCAACCTGGCCGCAGGCTGGCATTCCTGTTACCAACGACAACCTCTTTTCAAGCCTGCAAACGGGCGATCTTTTTGGGGATCAGGGGCAGATCATCTACGGTCCCGGATTCAATAATATCCCGATTCGCCAAAAGTATTGGTCCGCAGGGCTGAATGCCGGGCGCAGGGTTGGCCAGCATACGCTGAAGCTCGGCTGGAATTTTGAGCGCACCATGGTCGATGGCACCGAGGCCATCACCTATTACAACCAGTTGTTCAGTCTGGAATCCGACCTGCCCACCTACACTCCGATCGAATCAGGTCTTTATTACTTGAACGTGGAGGGCTCGCCAGCTTTGAGCCATATTGGACTGCGCAATAACTACGACGGTTTGTTCCTTCAGGATGACTGGCAGGTTGTTCACAACCTGACCCTCAACCTTGGTTTGCGTTGGGATTACGACTCGACCTTCGCAAAGAACAACATCTCGCCCCGGGTGGGATTCGCCTATCAGCTTACTCCGAAGACCGTTATACGAGCCAGTTGGGGAAGGTTTTACGACCACTTCCGCATGGGGCTGGCGCGTGATGTGGCCCAATTTGGCGGCGCCACCATCTACCGGTCAAGGTTCCTGTCGTTCCCGCGGCTCTTTTACGGGAACCCAAGTACCCTCACCGAAGATCATGCCTCAATCGGCAGAAACGTCCCATGCGTCGCTCAGTACCAGACGGATGCGCAAATCGCCGCGTCCGGTGCTCAATGTTCATATAACGGGACCCCCATTGCGGTACCGTATTACGGCATCGATCATTTGAATTCCGTGGTAGCCGCGGGCCACGCGCCGGTTCCTGCCGGAGCCGTCGTCGACCTTAGCAATGTGCAGCAAATGACCGGATTCACCCCCGACCAGTTTCTGGATGCCGCTGCCGCCGCAGTGGGCCAGGCTTCCGGATACTGGCAATGGGATCCGTTCGGTAACATGGGAAATACTTCCGCGTACGCGGCCTACAATGTTCCGGTCACCGTCGATCCCAGCTTCTCGACACCCTACACCGACACCTTCCACGTTGGCATCCAGCAGCAGCTCAGCACTACATTTGGGCTGACGGTTGACTACTATCACTCGACCATCAACAACATGCTGGGCGTCCGCAATACCAATTTGGAGTTTATCGCTCGGCTTCCCGGATACACGAACACATTCGTGCCCGGAACGGGGAACCACGTCATCCTTGGTTATGGACCCTGGTATGACGGCTTCTACGATGGCGTGACGGTTTCGGTGAGCAAGCGCCTGAGCAAACGCTTCCAGTTTGACGCCAGCTACAGCTTCTCGAAAGAGTGGGACAACGCGCTGAATTCAGCCCTGATCTCGAACCTTCAAACGGGGTTTGGGGCCGCCTACGCGGGGACCAACGGGCCAACCGACAGCTTCAAAGGCATGGTTCCGGTTGTCACCGATACCACCACAGGCCAGACCAACGCCAATGGGCCCTTCGTTGACGCCAACAACGGCAACCCGGTGCCCCAGGCCGGAAGGTATTACAACGGCTGCAATCTCGATTATGGCCGGTCGGATCTCTCCGTGCCGCAAAACCTCACGATCCACGGGATTGTCCAACTGCCATGGAAATTTGAGATCAGCGACATTTTCCGCGCTCAAAGCGGTTTCAACTATTCACGCACCACTAACAACCCTGTCGATGCGGATGGCGACGGGCTCTACAACTCAGAGGATATCAATTACGTGCGCAACTCCTTCTCGGCTCCAAAGTTTGTCAACATGGATATCCGGGTGGCCAAGAACTTTGTCATCGGGGAGCGTACGAAGATAGACGCTTACTTTGAGATGTTCAACCTCTTCAACGACGCGAACCCAGCTGCCGTGCAGACTACGCCTGGCTTGACGCCCGCATTTGGCGCGGTTACGCAGGTTTTGCCGGGACGTGAAGGCCAAGCCGGCCTGCGAATCACCTTCTGAGCGGTGGCCGCAGGCACATTCACCAACAAAGAGAGTGCGCCCCCTTCGGGGGGCGCACTTCAGTCTGAGGCAAGCAGCGCCCAGATCTTGAACCATCAACCTGGGCAACCTTAAGGAATGCCTGCACGCAATTTCGACTTCTGAACTTGCGCGATGCTAACGGGCCGGCGAAATCGCCCCTCCCCGGGTTTCGCCGGCCGCGGGGGAGACATGAAAATGAAATCGATCCGCACCATCGCAGCGCTGTTGTGCCTGTGTGCAGCATGGTGTGCTGCAAGCGCCCAGAGTCCCATGGTGGTTGCCGCACCCGCAGACGCGGAAATCCGGCAGATTCTTGTCGACCGCATCGACACCTACAAAAAGAGCACCGGAATGGTGGTTGGGGTTCTTACGCCCCGAGGCTCACGAGTGGTCGTTTACGGAACTTTCGATGATGACCAGGACAAACGCGTTCCTTCCGCCGACAGCGTGTACGAGATCGGATCCATCAGCAAGGTTTTTACGTCGTTGCTGCTCATGGACATGGTCCAGCACGGGGAAGTGAAGCTCGACGATCCGGTATCGAAATACCTGCCTAAGACCGTCCACATGCCGGGGCGCAACGGCAAGGAGATTACCCTGCTGGATCTGGCGATGCATGTTTCGGGACTTCCGCGCATGCCCTCAAATTTCGCGCCGAAGGATCCTGACAATCCCTATGCCGACTATACCGTGCAGCAGATGTATGACTTCCTTTCCAGCTACCAGTTGACGCGGGATATCGGCGAGAAATACGAGTACTCGAATCTGGCGGTTGGGTTGCTGGGAAACACGCTCGCACTGCGTGCCGGCACGAACTACGAAACCCTGCTGCGCACCCGCATTCTTCAGCCGCTCGGAATGAGCAGCACCGGCATCGTTCTTACCAGCGATATGCGGGCGCGCCTGGTTCCGGGACACACGGAAACGCAGAAGCGCACCTCCAACTGGGACCTTCCGGCTTTTGCCGGCGCCGGCGGCATTCGCTCTACCGTGAACGACATGTTTAAGTTCCTGGCCGCGAACATGGGCTTGGGCGAGTCGCCGCTGCAGCCGGCTATGAAATCCATGCTCACCAAGCGGCGTCCGTCGGTGAAGGAGAACGTCGATGTGGCGATCGGGTGGCACATCCTGAATCGCTACGGCGACGATATCATTTGGCACAACGGAGGCACGGGCGGCTATCACTCGTTCATGGGCTTCGACCCGAAGAAACAGCTCGGCATCATCGTGCTTTCGAACTCGACGAACGATATTGACGACATCGGCAGGCACCTGGTCGATTCCCGCTATGAATTGGCAAAGCTCACCCTAGCCAAAGAGCACAAGGAGATCGCCGTCGATCCGAAGTTGTATGACGACTATGTAGGCGTCTACGAAATGACTCCGGCGTTCAAGCTCACGATTACCCGCGAAGGCAACAAACTTTACGGCCAAGCGACGGGCCAAGGCCGTATGGAGCTATTTCCCGAGAGCCCAACCGACTACTTCCTCAAAGAAGTGGATGCCCAGATCACGTTCGAGAAAGACGAGAAGGGTCAAGTAAAGCGACTCATCCTTCATCAAAACGGGGCGGACCAGCCTGCGAAGAAGGTCTCGAGCATGGTTCCCGTGCGGAACGCAATCACGGTCGCTCCTGAGATCTTCTCCTCGTATATCGGCAAATACGAATTAGCTCCCAATTTCGTGCTTGCGATTACGAGTGAACGTGGATCGCTGTTTTTGCAGGCTACGGGGCAGCCACGATTTGAGATGTTCGCGGAATCTGAAACCAGTTGGTTCTTGAAGGACGTGGATGCCCAGGTGACATTTGTAAAGGAAGCGGGGAAGGTCAACCGAATCATTCTGCATCAGAACGGCGCGGACATGCCGGCGCGTCGTATCGACTGATCCATTGCTCGTGCTTGGCCGTAAGCGTCAGAGCAACCACAGGATTGACGAGCGCGGATTCTGTCGATTAGTGACGCCGGGTACCCCAGGTGTGCAGTTTGAGGTACGGAATCAAATCGCCAACGTTCCCGGTGCTTCCGTGCCGCAGCCTTACGGAGGCAAGTATCGGCAAATCCAGATTTATGTTGATCCGGTCAAACTGGAAGCTCACCAACTCTCAGTGATGAACGTGGTGCGATCGGTGGATGAATCGAATTTGATTCTACACGCCGACGACGCGCGCATCGGACCGAAAGACTACAACGTCTGTCGCGCGCTGCACTTAAATACGAAAAACACGGGCTTGCGCGCGCTTTATTGTACGGAAAGGTAAGAAATGCGGAGGGCCCCTTGTACTTAATTCCGAGAATTATGTACGTAAAAATGAGAGTCGCCGCTGCCGCTCAGGCGAGATTTGTCGAAGCGGGTGCGTGGGCCGTCTGTTCAAAAGCTAACGAGACGCGTTCGCGGAGGCAAATAGGCCACGAAGCAAATCTAGCTCGAAAGAATTCCCACACCGCGGGAGAAAGCGTCATCGGACGAAGGGGATAAAACTGGTTCTTCGAGTTGGGTGCAGGCTCGAAGTTATCAGTGCTCCGCGGCCCCAATAGAAACTGGGCGAGCGCGGCCATGAGCGTGAAGCGAAGGCGCGCGGGCAGAGTAAACAGTGGCGGGTATTCAATTCCCCGAGGCAGGGGCTGGAAATGGGAAAATTCTCTGCTGCCCAGTGAGTTGGCAAGGATGGGGGCCCTCTCCATTCTCGCGGTGGGTCAGTAGATGAAGGACGTCCTTCACGGTTAACAGGAAGTGCGCAGCTGAGATGGCCCCGAGCCAGAAAGGGTCAGGGGGAAGTCCTCTTCTAGCCCCGAGGATCTGAACCTGCAATGAAAAAGTGGTGACGATGGCAGGACTCCGATCGCAGGGATAAGAGCGGAGCGGGACGGGTTACCCATATCCGGAGCAGAGCAGGGTGGACGAGGCTGCTTTAAAGCCAAAGCGTCCGATGGCATTGCAGTTCGGACAACCGATGGTCAGGTGTTGAAGGTGCTTAGGGCAGTGTGCTAGGAACGCTAGGGCCCACTCGGCCGGTAGATGACCCGGCACGCGAGCTGCACGCTGTTCCGCAATGCAATCTCTGCAACCTCCGGGTTTGACAGTGGGAGCAGGCCAACCCTGCATCACCCAATCCGGCGGCAAATCAGGAAACTGCTCGCGCAGTTCGAGAGCCTGCAGTTGAGTTTCGGAAACCTGGCAGATGGTAGCCAGCGCGCTCCGAACGGCTCGTGCGGCTCGTGCTAAACGGTAGTCAACTGGGTCTTTCTCGCATCCTTCGTTGAGCCGACGACGATTTGTGTTTTCAAGCAGTTCCTTTGCGGTAGTGGCATTTGCAACTGCCATACGTCCTATCCAGGAGGACATCAGTTCCCCGGGAATCTCAATCGACTCCTTGATTGCTCTCGTGATTCCTTCCGGAGTGAACTCAATCTCATCGCGATTGATGCGTATCCTCTTGCGCTTGCGTTTCCCCTTGCGCTCACTTTCAGCTTTTCGCAGAGCCAACTCCCGAACAGGTGGATCGTTACCACCGAACGCGGGGATGCCGAGAGCGCGGAGGTTCTAGAGAACATCAAGGCATCAAGGCGCTGCTATGCAGAAGGGTTGGCCAACGAAAACGCTGGGCGAAGTACGCGCATTTGTCCGCGGGCCGTTCGGTGGCAGCCTGTTGCTTCGTGAGTTTTCGGCAAGGTCCGGCTATACCAAGTCACGCAGGCCCACCGAAAACTCACGTTGCATCTGGGCGCAAACGGAACCAGGCACGAAAGCAGCAGGTGTTGATGGGTAACAGTCTGGACCCAGTCCGTGCGTTACCGTTTGTCGATGCGTATCTCAAGCGGAAGACCGCTGGAGCAAGCGGAGTCCAGGTATGGGCCTCCTATTGATGCGTAACAGTGGTCAGTTCCCGCCGCCGCGCTCCAGTACAATAGCCCCGTGCCGGAATCCGCCTCTACGCCTGCGCAAGTGCTAACGAAGGTCCAGATTTTTTCCGGGCTCACGGAAAGCGAATTGAGCTTTCTCGCGCAAGGTGCGGTGCCGCGCAACTATTCAGCGGGGCAGAGCGTGTTCGGCGAAGGTGAGCCTTGCTCTGGACTCTATGTCGTCGAGTCCGGCCATGTACGAATCTTTAAGAGTTCGGCCAATGGACGCGAACAGGTACTGAGTATTGATGGTCCCGGCAGTTCCATCGCCGAACTTCCGGTCTTCGATGGGGGAAGCTATCCCGCGTCTGCAACGGCTATCGACGACGCCACGCTGCTCTTTGTCAGCAAGCAGGATTTTCAGGCATTGTGCCTGGCCCATCCTCAGGTGGCGCTGAAAGTCCTGCGCGTTGTCGGTGCGCGCCTGCGCCGACTGGTGGGCATAATCGAAGAGCTCTCGTTCACCACCGTGCGTCACCGCCTGGCTTCGTTTCTATTGCGTCTCGCCCAGAAGGAAGGAAAACGTTCCGCTGCAGGCGTGGAAATCGCATTGCCCACCAGCAATCAGGAATTGGCGTCGCATATTGGCACCGTCCGCGAGCTCGTTTCCCGCAACCTCTCTCGCCTCCAAGCAGAAGGGATGCTCAAGATCGACGGTCGCACCGTAACCATTTCCAATTTGAAGGCTCTGGAAGCCGAAATGGATTCCCCTGAGTAAATCTGAACGATTCGGATACGTTCGCCCCATTCGATCCTCCAATCATGAAAACTGTTCGTGCATACTCCCCTCGTGACAAAAGTCATCGGTAAGGATCTGCCGCTCGGCTAACCTCCAAAGAGAAGACGGAACGAAGTCCAGAAGTAGGAAGCAAATGACCGAGGCGAGTGACGCTGTCCGCGCAGCTCAGAAGACCCGTAGGCGAGCCCTAATTGTTCCTCGCGAGCATGGGGCCTGGGGTCTGCTACTTGTCCCTCTGTTTACCGGAGTTGTTGTGGGGTTTGCTTCGGAACATCGGATCTGGCCTTTGCTCCTATTCACGGTGGCCGCGCTGTCATTATTTTGGCTGCGGACGCCGGTCGAAAGCCTCATTGGTGCCGGTTCTTTGACTGCCAATACGAACGAAGAACGCCGGACGGCACTTGTTGCATCGGTTCTCTTGGCCACTGTAGCGACCGCTTGTTTGACGGATCTGATGTGGAAAGGACAGGATCTGTGGTTGCTCCTTCTGGGAGGCGCCGTTGCGTTGGCGCTTCTGGTCCAGTCAGTCCTCCGAGGCCGAGGTCGCAGTTGGCGAATGGCGGCGCAGTTGGCCGGCGCAATAGGCCTCACTTGCACTGCACCGGCTGCTTACTACATCGGCACCGGACGGCTAACCGAGCGCGCTTTCATTTTATGGGCGGCCAACTGGATCTTCGCAGGCAACCAGATTCATTTTGTTCAACTGCGAATTCACTCTGCTCGCGCCTCCAATTTCGGCGAGAAATTTGCGCGGGGAAAGCTCTTTTTACTGGCACAGCCGGTATTTTTCGCTGCCTTGGTCATCGCATCGTTCTGGCGCGTGCTCCCTCCCTTGGTGATCGTCGCTTTTGTTCCCGCACTCATTCGAGGAACGCTGTGGTTCTTTCGTAAAGCGGAATCCCTGGACGTCAGAAGCCTAGGCTGGTCCGAGATGAAGCATGGAGTGGTATTCGGAGTTCTGCTTGCAGTTGCTCTCGTTTATTCGTAAGAGCACACTCCAAAGGAGGATAGGAATATAAGATGAGTTCAACAACGACAGGGCGTTTGGAGATCGCTGAAGCTCAAGGCTTTCCGTTGCTCGGGTTGGTCAACTATCAGGAAGGCTCAGTTGTGAGCCGAGTCATTCTAAAGCGGGAAAAAGGAAACATCACGGTCTTCGCATTCGATGAAGGGCAGGTATTAAGCGAACACACGTCACCGTTCGACGCTTTGGTGCAGGTCATAGAAGGCGAATCCGAAGTTACTGTCGCTGGAAAGCCCATTGCGTTGAGGTCAGGTGATATCGTCTTGTTGCCTGCCGGCAAGCCACATGCGGTTAAAGCGACTACACGTTTCAAGATGGTATTGACTATGGTGCGCTAGCCTTCCCTAGCAAGTCGTGTGCTGGCGACTTTGTCCCGCACTCAGGTACTCATTACACAAAGGGATGTGCAGGTGCGTTTTTCCGGCACTGGATCCCCAGACAACTGCCGTCGTTTCGGCATTCTATTCGACCTACAATATGTCGTATTGCGATATACTTGATGGGTGATGAGCAAAGAAAGAATGCCTGCCTCAGCAGGCAGACTTCAAATACTCGCCGAATTTCGCCACCAGCTCCGCCTGTTTCTCCAATTCAGTGAGACAGCAGCGCAGAAGCGTGGTCTTCAGCCGCAACAACATCAACTCCTCCTCCAAATCGCTGGAGCCCCCGACAAAGTGGCTCCGACGATTGGCTATGCGGCTGAGCGTCTTGGTCTGTGCCATAACACGGTTGTCGAGCTCAGTAATCGATGCGAGGCCGCGGGTCTGATCGAGCGCAAGCAGGATGGGTCCGACCGTCGATGTGTCCTTCTGGAACTCTCACCGGGAGGACGGAAGAAGCTCGAAGCTCTCTCTATCGACCATCAATGTGAACTTAGCGACCTCGCTCCGAAGCTTATTCGAACGTTAACCGCGCTAAGAGCGGTACCCAGAAAATCGGGAAAACGAGGGGCTCGGAGGGACAGTGGAATCTGAATCTTCCGCGCTCCGCGACTTCACCGTGGACAGCAGAGTCTGGTTGCTTTCCGGCGTCGCCCTAATTATTGGGATTGGCGCGACCTTCCTCGCGGTGTTGCTTCTTCGATTGATCGCACTGTCGACCAATCTCTTTTACTATCACCGGTTCAGTCTGGTGTCCGTCTCTCCGGCAGGCAGTTCGCTGGGGCACTGGATGGTCATTGTTCCGGTGATGGGCGGACTTATTGTTGGACTCATGGCTCGCTTTGGCTCCGAAAAAATCAGGGGACACGGTATACCCGAGGCGATAGAGGCGATTCTGTTACACCGTGCGCGGATTGACCCAAAAATTGCCATCCTGAAGCCGATCTCGGCGGCGATTGCCATTGGTTCAGGCGGTCCGTTCGGTGCGGAGGGTCCGATCATCATGACCGGGGGAGCCTTGGGCTCTTTAATCGCGCAGTGGATTCATCTCACGGATGTGGAACGCA
>Ga0116134_1000851_pt1 | contig 15657 bp, 20 predicted proteins | sample June2015DPH_19_5_FD_89737 | JGI IMG/M metagenome (GOLD analysis project Ga0116134, IMG submission 89737) | Peatland microbial communities from SPRUCE experiment site at the Marcell Experimental Forest, Minnesota, USA - June2015DPH_19_40 | ecosystem: Environmental > Terrestrial > Soil > Wetlands... | reverse complement strand
CTCGGTTTCCACATGCCCACTGTGGCACCGAAATTGCCAGTTGCACCCATTGCACCCAAAACTGCGGGTGCTGAAATCGCTCTAACTGCTTGAAGGAATTGGTCGGGGAGAGAGGATTTGAACCTCAGACCCCCTGGTCCCGAACCTTAGAGCCTCCTATTTTCAGTCAGTTACAACGAATGACAATCCGTGAGCTAAAATGACACTATTTGCTTGACACAGAAGGGCTTATGGGCGTATTTTGAGTGTATGGAGGGATTATGACCGTCACTCAAAAGCACGCAATATCACCCGCGCCAGTAGCACGTGGGGTAGCACGGAGCGGGAAGCGGGTCGCATCGTCCAAGTTCAAATTCACCGAAGCCAGCATCCGCGATCTGGTATTCGACCCGGCCAAAGGTGACCGTCAATACCACTTTGATTCTCTAGTGCGCGGGCTGTGCATTGCCGTGACTGCTACCGGCAAGACGTTCTACTCATATAAGAAGGTAGCAGGACGCCCACAGCGAAACCGAATTGGACCGTGGCCCGAAATGACGGTGATTGAGGCTCGCAAGCAGGCAGAGCAGACCAACACACAGATTGCGCTGGGTGCGAATCCCATGTTCGCGAAAAAACTCATTCGCGAAGAGATGACGCTAGGCCAGCTCTACGCGGATTACCTCGAAGGCTGGATCAAACCGCAGAAAAAGAATGTGGGTTCGTGTGCGACGGACTTTAAGCGGGTGCCTTCGGACTGGCACAGCCGGAAGCTATCGACCATCACGAGAGATGACGTGCTGAGACTACACAGCCGCATCGGGCGGGAACATCCGACCGCTGCCAATCGCACAATCGAGATGTTGCGGGCTGCATTCAACTATGTAATTGACGAGCGCAAAACTTGGACGGCCGGGAATCCGGCATCGGGCATCACGCCATTTCCTGAGACAGAACGCGAGCGGTTCCTTGATGGCGATGAACTGAGACGGTTCCTTGAGAGTCTGATGCAGGAACCGGAACTGTGGCGCGATTACTTTTTCCTCTGCCTGTTTGCCGGACAGCGCCGCCGGAACGTGCAGGCGATGCGCTGGGACGAGATCAGCCTTGAGCGGGCCAGTTGGACAATCCCCGGTTACAAGTCGAAAAACCGAAAGCTAATCGACGTGCCCCTGTCAAACAAGGCGCTGGCAATCTTGGAACGGCGCAAGCAGGATGCTACAGGCGAGTGGGTATTCCCGAGTCCGACAAGCGCAAGCGGCCACATCGAGGAGCCAAAGAAAGTGTGGAAACGAATCCTTAAGCGTGCCAAGATTCGCGATCTGCACCTTCACGATCTACGCCACACAAATGCTAGTTGGCAGGTCATTGAAGGCGCATCGTTGCCGGTGGTGGGGAAAACTCTAGGCCATCTCGACTCGAAGACTACGCAGCGCTACGCACACTTGAATCAGGCCCCAGGGCTTGAAAGTGTCAACCGAGCCTGTGACGCGATGCTCGCCGCTGGGGGCAGTTCGCCTGTGCTCTTGAGTGATGGCAAGTAGAATCAGTAGGTTAGCGGGGCTCTTGACACGAGTCACGTGACATGGTAATAATTACACTGTAGTCGAAGGTTCCGCGCACCTTATGCGGCCGCAGTCGCGAGTGTCTGAACTTACTTGAGGACAGGACACTGACTTTCCCAACTTAAGGGAGGTTAGTGTCATGGTCCGCAAGTCCCACGCCAAACGTAGAACATCCCCACCAGCTCCAGCACCCCCAGCAGTTCACCGCCTCAATACGCACGAAGCCGCGCAATACCTTGGACTCTCACCAGGGACGCTGCGGAATTGGCACTTGACTAGGACCGGCCCACCTTATTACAAGATCGGGCGCCGGTGCATTTATGACCGTGCCGACCTTGAAACGTTCATGCAAAAAAATCGCATAGAGGCGGGTCAATGAACCAACAAGATTTGTTCCGGGTGATGACCTTCGACCGGCTGCTGCGGATCACTTGGCCGCCGGTGAACCGCGACGAAGAGATGGGCTACGGCGAATTCGAACGCGATCCGATCCCAGGAATGCCCGGCATGGTGGGAACGGGCTGGACCGTAATGCCGCGCACAGGACGGGTGCTCCTGGTGATGACCATCAGTTCCGCGTCTTATATCAAGGCCGCTCACCTGCTCAATCCTATCGATCTCGAAAATCCGCGCCTCGATCTCCTGCGCTATCTGGTGGTCGAGCCCCGATCCTTGACTAAAGAACGGCTGGAACGCGCCATGCAGGAAGCGCGAGCGGACGGTCTGGGGCTGGATTACGACGCCCCCACCTTGGCCTTTAAGGAAGAGATCACCGCAGCCAGCATTGCTACCAATTGCTACCGCTTGCCTCACCTTGTGGACCCGGATTACGGCGAGCGGATCATCGCGAAATCGTTTGCAGTGTTTCAAGAGGAGGTGCGCCTAGAAGAATTTTCGCGAGCCTCCGGGCTCTACTATTGCGCTGGCGTGGCCGGGCGCAATCCGCTGCCGGTTCTGGTTCTCCTTGCCGCAGCGCGATCAGGCCGCACGAAGCGGGGTCAAGCGTAAGTTAGGCCAGGTTTCAGGGACCAAAGCGCTTGACCCTTTTTCAGATTGCTAGCTATATATGGTCAATCCCGCACCCCGCGCGCCTTCCCAAAAGGTGCAGCTCGCCGCAAGTCAACTCGTCAAGTTACGTCACGCTGAAAAATTCCTTAACCTCAAAACCACCTTCGCACAGTCGCGAATTACAAACTCGCTCACCCCTGACGAGCTAATGGAAGTCGTTGCGCTCGTCCGGGCCGCCGAAGAAAACGGCGGTGCGCGATGACTTACGAAGAATTTTGCATCGAACGGGAAACCGACCCGGAGAGCTACGATCCTGGGCCACCTGACGACGAACCAACACTATATGCAGCCCGTCCCACACATCACAGCACACAATGGCAATTCCGCCGTTTCCATGATGCCTTTGTGGGCGACGCTCGCCCGCCCTGGATCATCACCGGCCTGGTAATAGGGGACAGCGGTACGCTGCTCTCAGCACAGCCCCACTCACTCAAATCCCTCTCTTGTCTTTACGCTTGCATGGAAGCCCCAGCCACGGGGAAAGTATTCGGTCACTTCGACGCCGCAAAGGTCAAAACCACTCTCTTTATCGAGACTGAAGATCCTGAATGGCTGGTCAACGCCCGCATTCGAGGCTTTGCGGCTGGTCTAGGACTGAAGAACGGAGACGACATTCCGGGCTTTAACTATGTCTGCCCCGGTCCCTTCGATCTGGTCGCTTTCGAGTCCCAAGTCTCTCGGCACCTTGACAAATACAGACCGGACTTTGCAGTGCTTAGCACTCTTCAAAATTTGTTGGAAGGCCGGAACTGGTCACGGCCGGAAGAGATGCAGCCCGTCAACGCCGCGATCATCCGTCTCTGCCGAGCCTACTGTCCGCTGGTCGTCGTCACACACTCCCCCTGGGATAAGAAACAGAAGCGGGCAGCCGGCACGGTAACCCAAACAGCAAATTACATGATCACCGGCCATTACGAAAAGATCGTCAATCCCCAAAGCAACGACACCTACGCCCATGTCGTTATCGATAGCAAGGCGGGCGAAGAGGAAAGCGACTTTACCCTAAAGCTGGTAACCGAAGGCCCGAAAAACAATCCCCAGAGCGTCCGCAAGATCTTTTACGAGGGCCGCGGCTGGCCCAAGGGGATGGCGAAAGCACGAGTGCTCTGGGAAATTGAGCGTGATCCCACAGCGGCGCCGAAGGACATAGCTGACCGGGCCGGATGTACTATCCGCTACGTCCAAAAGCTGATGAAGGAGGGGGTGTGAATGACTGCTTCCGAAGCGAACAGGTGTTCTTCTAGAACACCCCTTGTTCGTTCGTTTTCTCGCGAACACCTGCGAACAAAAAAACGAACAACCGACCTTTTGGATTCAACGACATGAACAGGGGTGCGAACAAAATTGCGAACAACGACAAAAAGGGCTGCGAACAACTTTGCGAACAACTTTGCGCCTGTTCTGACCCTGCACCTTGTGTTCGCTCGCCTAAAAGCGGAGAGGTGTCGCAGACACCTCGGAGCGCTAGCCCAAGGGGGGAATCTGCTAGGCGCTGCATGCCTCGATCATCTCGTGCCCGGCCCGAGAATCGCCAGATATTCTCATTTTGAGACACGAGCCAGTAGCACGCCAGTAGCACGGCCTAAAAGCATAGCCTAAGCTATTGATTCCACAGGCTGCTTTTAAGACCCTCTGGTCTAGGACCATAGGGCATAGGTCCGCATGGTCGATTCCGCCCCTGGCGCCCCGCGCGAGCTGGCCGCGTCCCAAAGCCGCTCATCATCCGAGATATGAGAAGCGGTGCAAGCCGTTTGTTGTCTATGGCTTAGGGGCCCCGTTTCAAAGAATGCTTATTGGCGGCGGGGCCCTGACCCTGGCGCCGACCACCTCAGACCGCCCGGCGCCTAGCGTCGGCGACATTTTGGGTCCCGCTATCGGGCTAGAGTATGGGAATGAAGTACCTGCATTTTTCGCTTGACAAATAATGAAAAGTGTGCATAGAATGAGAATGTGGGGCTCTGCGCCCCTTGCCGTAACGTCCCGAGAGACCACGGGACCACAATCCGATAATTCACCCGGCAGTTAATTCCGGGCTGAAAGGTCTATCCCGAAGTGAGAGTTCAATCGAAGCATCTGAGGATGCTATTAGATGCCGCTCGCGAGGCAAAGGCGGGGCGCCCTGGCGTTGCCCGTGTGATTCTAGGGGTCGCTGATCGGTATGCCGAACTCAAGGGACTTCCTAGTGGACTTCCTGCTGGGCGCCCTGAATCCCTGGAACCTTCCGGCGAAGTCACGCTCGAATCCATCGAGGCGAAATACGGGGTAACGCCACTGTGACCGCCGACGAGATCCGCCGTTGGTTCGCGATCGCTGACGATAAAACGGTGTCGCTGTCCGACCGCAAGGCCGCGCTTCTAGAGCTGGCGAAGGCCGGCGCGGATCGGGGCGAAACGGGCGAGGAGTGGCTGTGCAGCTCCATCCTTCTCTCGGCTGACACGCGCTATGCTGGCCTGCAAGGGCAGGAAAAGGCCGCCTACGCTGCGAAGTGGGCGCGACTGATAGAGCTAGTTGACCCCGCGCAATACCGCGCGGACCAGTTCGCGGGTGCGATCGCGGCACAGAAGGAACTGGAGGTTCTATGAGTTGTCTTCCTAGATTAGATACGAGCGCCCGCGCCGAACGCGAGAGATTAGTCCATCACTATGACGACCAACACCGGGACTTACAGCGCAAGAGGCAACACCTAGCCGACCAGCTCCATCGCTGTGACCAAGAAATAGCCGAACTCGCGTGGTCACGCCAGATGCACCTTGGCACCGTGATGGTGGAAGAATGAAGTTCCTTAAGTCGATTGTCCGGTGGCTGCGATTGCTCTGGACATGCGTCCAGTTACTCGCCGGTGAAGTTTGGGGCTGGATCCGGCAATGACGAACTTAGCAATTTTTTTAGAGTCTTATATGTCAGAAATGAAGCGTCTTTACCGTAGCACTGATGGCAGTTGGCCGGTTCCCGAATCGGAAATGAACGACACGCTCCGGGTGTTGCGGGATGACTTCTACTTGAGTCGCTATGAGGCGATGTTGACGCCGTTGGACCATAAGTTCCTAAAGAGTATGAACGCAGCCGCCGACACCTGTGTAGACCTCGACTCCATAGTGCAGGCGCTAGAGGACGAAGCAGCGAGAAAATCACTTTCAGGAGAAACAGAAACCAATGAAGAGCAATGAAGCCCCCCATTCCCCCGCCTCACGTTACGTCAAGGGCGAGCAACGCGGTAAGTCCCGCCTGTATCCCGAGACGAAGCGCACCCAGGTGATGCCGCAAAAGCACGCCGGTGCTCGTCACCAAGGGTCGGGTCCGCACCCGGACGCCGAAGCAGCTTACAAGCTGCGGCTCAGCAAACAGCACCCGCCCCTAACCCCAGAATCGAGCGTGCCGGGGATTGATCCGCAACCGACCGAAGGGGATTGCGGAGCGCAATAAGTTTGAGCTTGGCACGCCTTACTCCCGTGTCCAAGGGCCGGGTTGCCAGCAGCGTCGAAGCCTCTCCAACTTCGGCGCCGCTCCCCGGCGACAAAAGCTCGACTCGCGGAATCGGCGCTAACTAGCGCGACCACCGCGCAAATCGAGGAATCATTGGGAGCGGGCCGGACGGCTTGACCGCACGTTCGGTCCGCAATTTTGGGCGAAAGGGAAACTAAACAATGGCTTACTCAGCTAACGATGTGGGCGGTGCAAAAGCAGCCGCCGAAGACGCACAGAAGGCACAGAACAACAATAACCTTCGGGCGGCTGGTATCAGTGCCAACCAGCACGGCGATGGGCTTACTCATGGCCCTATCGCCCCCCACACTAACGACGGCAACGGGCGCTGCTCGATCTGCGGGAGAATATAAGTTGAATCTTCCAGCTGGCACAAGTGGTCTCCAAACATACGCGACTCAACCAGCGGTCACCGCCGTCTCTGGCGCAACACCGGTGACTTACCCATCGCAGGTTGCCTCTGCCTCTTACAGTGGGCAGACCGCAGCGCTAGGGTCACAGCAACTTCCGATTGCCCTTTGGGTGAATAACTCCGTCAACGGCAATTTCGAGGTTTCATTCTCGGCGGCACTAACGGCGGCTGGTGCTGTATGGTCACAGCTCCCCAGCTTAGTCGTCCAGTACACAAACAGCGCGGGCACCGTGGTCAACGTGCCGATCCCCGCCACGGATATGTACGGCAAGAATTGCAACGCGGCGGGAACCTCGCTCAATTCAACAATGACTGGCCTTACCGGGGGCGGCAGTTTCAATGGCGCGAATGGCACGCTGGTTAGTTTCTACTTCCCGTTCGCGAGTGGCGGGGGTGCGGTCTATTCGCTGAACGTGCAAGTATTTTCGTTGGAGTGAGTATGTTCACTAACTCGCTGTCGAGCCAAGATTCAACGGTGGTAAGCACTTCGGCAATGCCCGGAGTTGCTTGCTATGCGGAGGGCACAGGCGCCAATGCGCCCGCTGTTGGCAATCCGATCATTGATTACGCGGGCGGAATCGCCGGAATTAACAACGTGCAGCAGACTTTGTATAACTGGTATTCCATCTTTCTGAGTGGAAACAGATGAGCGGCGGACACAGTTTAGCCCATAGGCGCCGAAAGAGGCAACTTAAGAAGCAGCGAGCAACTTCCCTGCCCGTCGCGCCTGTAATCGCCGTGAAGATCGAACAGCAACCCGCCGCGCCTGTTGTCGTCGCGCCTGCCGTTGTACAGGCGCCACCGGCACCCGTGATTGTCGAAAAGCCGCCGCACCCGATTCCGAAGCCAGCGCCCGACATTGCATTCAAAGAATTGCGTCGCGCTCCACTGACGCCGGACCTGGGAGGATATTCTGCCGCATTGACGGCGATTAGAAACGGCGAACCCAGCAGCCGCGACCCAGCCGCCTATAAGATGGCGTCCTATGTCCTGAGTCACGGGGCTGTGAAGAGGGCATGAGTCACCTATTAGAAGATCGCTCACAAGATGCCGCCCGCGAAGTTTGGCATCAGCACCGGCAGAAACAATCATCGGCTAAGTCCGGTGGTGGCGTGTTTGACGGCGCTGACCAAATCACAGCGCCAGCAGTTAGACACTCTAGTAGCTGTCCGAAAAGTTGTGTTTGCAAAAGAACAGGAGATAGTATGCCACAAGTAATGACAGTCAGTGAAGCGAACAGGTTATCCGCGAAGTCTTGGATTGACGACCATCCTGGGTACTTCCCTTGCCCCGAGAATGCCGAGTGGATCAATAAATGGCTCGCCCGAAACAAGATGGAGTTCAGTTACGAGAACATGGGGAAGGCTTTTGATGCGTTAGTCGAGTCCGGCCATTTCAAAGCCGATCTTATCCCCATTTTCAACGAATTTGGGCGCGTCTTAGGGCATGATCTACGCAGCAACGCGGACAAATATCTCCCGTGGCAACTGGACCCCGACGCCAACCCGCAACCTAGGGTAAGGGGCGCGTCAAGTTCCGGGCTTGTTGTGCCAAAGGGATTCGAGAAAAAAATTGCGGGCTATAAGCCGACGAAGCGCGAATACTCCGAGTGGTCATCGGAGCAACTCAAATACTTCCACGAAATGAATCCCACTTGGGACGCGCGATCAACTAACGCGTACAGAGGATAACTTATGAGCATATTTGCCCCTACAACAACCGCTGCTCCCGATACCTCGAATGCAGCGCCCGATACCTTCGATCCGGCAGCGAGCGCCTACGCAGTTTTGAGTGGACAGCCACAGCAACCGACTACGCCGAATCTGCCCGCGCAACAAGCGGCAACGCCCACACTCGCGACGCAGGCGCAGTCCAACAGCAGCAAACTCGCGTCCATCGCCTCGGGCGTGCTGGATTTTCTCGCGCCGAAAACGAAACCCGGCCTCGATGCAAACGGGCAGATAACGCAGCAGCCGCAGAGCACCGGCCAACGAATCGCTGGCGCGATCGGCGCAGCGGCGAGAGGCGCAATCGCTGGTGCTGCGCAACGCGGCCCTGGCGCTGTTGGCCGCGCTGGGCTCGCGGGGATGCAAGAACAGCAACAAGTCAACGCACAACAGCATCAGGACTTGATGGACCGCGCGAATCTCGCGTTCAGAAATAACGAGTGGCTGTTACGCCAGCGTGAATTCGATTTGCACTCCGAAGAATTTCAAAAGCAGGTTAGCGATTCGGATAACGCGATCCAAGAAAAGATGGACGAACTTGGAGCACAGCCCGTTGTTATTCGCGGCCCTGGCGGGAAGGACATCAACGGCACAAGCGACGAAGCGGGAATCATGGCATGGAGGACGCAGAATCCCGAGCCCCCAGGTTATCACTATCTGCCCACAAGCAGCATAGGTAAGGACGGGAAGCGTACGTACACAATCCACTTAGTACCCACCGACGCGTTGAAGCAAGAAGTACATTTGTCGGAAGACGAGGTTTCTGACTTTGGCTTGCCGCCGAAGGACGGTGGTTATTTCATGCCGTTCGGCACGTTGCTCGCTTTCCAGCAAAAGGCATTCCATGATAGCGGCGGCGAAGATAGCTTGAAGCGCTACATGGATAAGTTCGGACCGACCTACAAACTGCCGAACGATGCGCAGTCGCTTAGGGACGACGCAGATCAGATCCGCGCCGGTCTGCAATTCGTGCAGCAGCACCCCCGCCAAGCGCAATCGCTTGGCCCCATGCTACAGGCAGCGGGCACCGCGATACACAACAAGATGCAAGAGCAGGGATTGTACGCCAATCCCGAAGCTGCCGCCGTGGGTGAGACGGGCAAGAAAGCGGCGGCGACGGGCGAGCAGCAGAAAAATCTAGCGGAGGCGGGGAAGGCGCAATTTGAGGTAGCACAACTGAAGCGGGACGCCGCATCCATCCAGCAACCCGACGTTACCGGATTCACTCCCACCATCAGCAAGAATGAGTATGACAAGCGCTATGACTCGTTCTCGAAGTCAAAGCAGATGGGTACTCTCCAAACTTTGCAGGGCTCATATCAGCAGTTCCAAGACACGGTGGCAAACATCCAGAAGACGGGCAGCATGACTGGTGCCGAGTCAGTCGTTGGTCTGTTCAACGCTATCGGCATCTCCGCAACTCCGCTGGCGGGCAAGGGATTCCGCATCAATGCCGTCACCGTGCAGGAGCACGCCGAAGCGCGCGGTCTCGGCCAAGCTGCCTATCAAAAGTTACTCAGTCTGAAGGCTGGCGACATCATCACCCCAAAACAACTCACCGATTATTCGGACATCGCATCCCAGGTCTATCACCATGCTTTTGTGAATGCCGCCGACGAAGCCCACCGCCAAGGACTGCCGGCCGATTTTCTTCCCAAAGGCGGGGGTGCTGTGGCCGATCCTGTCACCATGCGAATCTATCGCGATGCTGTTCACCATGCCAATCCGAAGGCTGGACCGGCGGAAATCCAAAAGGCTTTGGAAGCTAACGGCTGGAGGTTGCAATAAATGGCCACCAGTACCCCGGTTTTCGATGCCGTCATGGCCGAAAGTCCAAACGCACAGGCGCCCACGACCACCCCAGTTTTCGACGCCATCATGTCCGAAGGTGTCGGTGGTACGGCTGCGCCAGCGCCAGCAATAACAAGCAGCGTTTCGGCGGACAAGGGCTATCAAACGCCCCTGGAGGCGGGCGAGGAAGTATCCGAAATGCTGGCGGGCGCTGCTAAGTCTGTGGCTAAGATCTCCGGTCCAAGCGTGCTCTATGAGCTGATTCGCACGGCGGTTCCGCAGTTAGGACTCAAGCCTATCTTGGGGATGCCGACAGGGAACGAAGTCATGGCGACCGGGCTCCCATTGATAGCAGGCGCGGATATGGGCGAGGCAGAGGAAGGCGGGGCAGGCCCCGCAGCCCCCAAACCAGCCGCAAGGCCCACCACGGCGATGCTGGAGCACCCAGCTGTGACTCCATGGATAGATGCCATGAAAGCAGAGCTGATGAAGATTCCGGGTGCCAACCTAGCCAAGACGGTATACAAGAGCGTCAAGGGCATGGAGGGGAAGACGGCAGAGCCCACCCCGGCTGCTCCATCCTCCGCCCCTGTTGAAACAGGCCCGCCCGAGCTTTGGGGAAAGATGATTCCTCCGGAAGTACATTCTGCTCTGTACAACCTTGAGGACGCCGTGAGGAAGGCGCTGGGTGGCAGGCCGCTAGAGCAGAACGTCCCTCTGCGTAGTCAAGGGACGGCGGAACCTGCTCCCAAGGGGCAGGAGCTTCCCGAAGGTTTCACACCCTCGAAATCGGGCATGGTCAAGGCTTACCGGTATGATCCTGACGCTGGAGAGCTGACCACGATCGACCGCAAAACCGGCCAATCATACACGCACGCGCAAGTGAGCCCGGAGGAGTTCAAGAAATTCGAGAGTTCGGATTCTCACGGCAAGGCGTGGAACGAACTCAACCGCGATCACGTCATTGTGCGGAAAAATGGAGTACCAACGAAACCAGCGAAACGGTCGAGCGAGGATTACACACAATGAAGACAGAACCCGCGACGCCAACCCTGAAGGCCCGCCGACGCGACAGCGGACGGAGATCTCGCCCTGACACCAGACCAAGGGGGATGTTTTTGCTCCAAAAGCGGGTCAATGAGTGTAATCGGGATTTGTCAACAGTTGACCACTCCGATGGGGGCAACATCACGGGTTGCTTGGGCGTAGACACTCTGAATCATTCGGCTTAGGAATGCCCATCCCATAGCTAGTTCCAAGGATGTCGTCAACGTACATGTATCCCTGACACGGATGACCTTTGTCGGCGGAACTGTTGAGTAGGATCGTAATCTTTCGATCGACGGTGGGAAGCTGTTCTGGAATCGTCCGCCAGCCGCCCGACTGCGGCAGATAGATGGCGTTCACGCCGCGCGGCTGAGGTAACTCCGTCTTCGTTAGCGGCTGGGGAACGACAACAATGGCCAGAACTCTCTTGCCGTGCCCTTCTCGAAACAACCAAACGACTTCGTAATCACCGTCTACGCCGGCATCCTTCAGTGCTTGAGCGACAGTAGTAGCCTCGCTCCGAATGTCTATGGGACGAATGTACCGCACCGACCATTCCACCGGATTTCTTGGGACAGCGTCCCTACGCATCACCATGGCTACAGTGAGTTCTTGGTTATGGGCGATGGCGTTCAGGATGGGTACAGGCGCGAAAACTGCAACGGTGACCACCGCTGTCGCCAACGCCATCCTAAGCAGTCGCCTGCCACTTGGAATGGCCAGCAGTAGTGAACACATGCCCGCAACAGCACCGAAGACAATAGCCTGAAGGTCTACGTCCCAAGATAGTGGATTGAAGAACGATAGCGTTTCCTGCGGCCAAGTTCCACCGAGTATCTGCCAATTCCCGACGCTTAGGCGGTAGAAAACTCGAACAGCCAAGTACCCATACGCCAGCCCTGTCACGAATCCGACCGTCACGACCAGCAAGATGCTCTGCTTCCTACTGGGCCACAGCAGAGCCAAGATGCCCATGACAATAGGTAGTGCACTGAAGCATCGCAGGAGCACATTAGGTAGGTCGTGACTGGTGTGTGACCAATGTCGAAGAGCGGCCGTGCCGAACATTAACAGGAGGGCGATAACGAAGATTGAGACGATCACGGCGATCGCAAATCGGGAGAGGCGTGCCATATGACACCGCAACTATTCTGGTTCGTCTCGCGGCTCATGTCTAGCGGTAACTGTTGAGAACAGGCGATTACACTCATTGAGAATTGTCGGAGCCCCGTCCGGGTCAATCAGTGAAATGGGGATGTTAAGGCGCAAGATCATCTCTCTCTTTCGCGCGAGCTCTGGGGGTCCATAACCGATTCGACGCTGGCATCTTGGATAAAGTTCGCGCGTGGAAAAAGGAGTGTCAGCAGGACCCGCCGCAGACCGGCAGGGGTGATCTAACCCTTGGCCCTTCGCGCATGGATCAAGCACGAGCGAAGCCGTTAAGAAGGCTACGGAATAGGTTTGCGATACCATTTGCAAATATCTTTTCCGGCATTAACAGCACACAAAGCGTTCGCGCGAACAAGAAAGTCGGAACACGATTCGGGTACTCCGTTTCGAATTCCAATGTCTGAACCTGGACTAAGCTGGCAGAAAGCGACACTTTCCTTGAACTTGTTATCGTCTGCCAGCTGGCGAGGTGTTGGCGGTATTGATGGCGTTGTCGGAGCGGCATAGGCCATTAGCTCTGAACATGATTTCAATTTGAAATCATTGGGGTCGTTGAATGACATGTCCGGAAATTTCTGGCATCCTTCCTGGATGATCTTCCAGGTCTGCGCGTTTATGTTATCGATGTCTTGCTGAGTTACTGCTTGCTGGCTTACTAAGGGTTTGCATTGATCGGGATTAGCATCGCAGAATTTCCTTCTCTTGTGACGGCGAATAATTCCACCGATAATTCCTCCCGCAGCGTTTCCCATCGCCGCGCCAGCCTCATAATTCTGCTGCTGGATACGCTTCTGTTCCTCATCCTGCTGCTGTTGTGCGCTGCCAGAGCCAGAAGTTGAGGTATAAATGTCTCCCGAGTGGGTATAGGTTCCGGTCGTAATGCTTCCATCACTGTTGCTCAAGAAGATGTTCCCATTGCGAATTGTTCCGGTGGTGATCCCCTTTTGGTCGGTGAGAAATACATTCCCGTTCTTAATCGTACCGAATGTGATGTCGCCCTTGTCGGTGCTCAGGAAGACATTGCCGTCCCTGATCGTCCCGAATGCGACGTTGCCGTTGCTGTCGTGAAAATAGACGTTCCCGTTGCTGATAGTCCCAGTTGTTTGATTACCATTGCTGTCATTGATGAATACGGTCGTGTTTTGGGCAAACAACGGCCCCACCAACAAGATGAACACGACAAGTATTTTGGCCATCATGGGGTTTTGTTCCTTCCTCACCAATGAAAGCGGGCGAATAGTGTCATTCGACGGAAAGCATGGCCGCGAATCGCATAATCCACACGGCCCCGCTTTGAGCCTACCGCCTCTTATCTCGCGCATCCAACAAATGCAGAGCAGATGCCATTACCCACGTAATCATGGGTTGTGACGATGCTGGCCAGGAGCCAGATTTAGTTCGTGGATCGAAGGCCCGCAAGCACTGGCAAACTTTGAACAGTTTGGACGGATGATTCTACATGTGCTCCGGTCAATGGTCGATGATTGTATCAAGTTCCGCCCTGTAGCTAGCTGCCCCGGCCCGAGCCCACTCCCCGAAGCGGAGAGCGAGTCACCCGGAGGGGCGTAGCGCAGCGGAGCAGTCGCACGGTTAGCCGCCGTTTTTTGGCGGCTGTGCGACTTGACGGGCGGGGCCCCCACGTAGGCTATTCTGGCACTCGCGGGGCAGTTGCCAGCGGCCCGATCTCGACAATCAAGCAGCGCAAAGCAAACGGCGGAAAGTGAATCCCGCGTTTATCTCAGCATGGGGCCTTCAATAGTCCACGGTACTCTGGACAATTTGCCCAGAACGGTTGGAACAATTTTCGGATCGCAGCCACGTATGGCAGCGATTATTTTTTCGGCCAGAACTTTTTCTTCCCCGTCAAATGTTATTCGGCCAGATTTGTCCGTCATGCTGCGCTCTCCTTTAATCCCTACCAACCCACTAGGGTATATTTGCAGTAGCACCGTAGTAGCACGGCGCCGACTCTCGGAAAACGTGAATCTGTGGAAAACCCGCATAAAATATGGTCGGGGAGAGAGGATTTGAACCTCCGACCCCCTGGTCCCGAACCAGGTGCTCTACCAGGCTGAGCCACTCCCCGACTGACGGCTGGATCACGGCCACCACAGGAACGACATGGCGACTCGAACTCAGACAGTATAGCATTCTGCGGTCTGGTGATTTGCTAGGGCGGGCTGCACGATGGCGTGAGTACAGGCGCTAAATCTGCGCTGTTATTGCAGACACTGATTCGCGGACACTGATTCGGGGCGTATCGAGTTTTCGGACGCTGCCACGCTCTACCGCGCAACGTTATAGCGTTCACTAACGTTCGCCGGAAGGGAAGAGATTGTTTTGCTCACGACCGTCCGGTTGCGACTGCTGGCGGCGACGCGAGGCTGCTACAATCTTGGCAAGTCGTCTTCTTACGGTATTAAAGCGTTCCTATGCTGGCTTTTACTGCTGGAAGGCTATGGACTCCCACGGATGCCGTCGAGCATCCTCTCGTGCTCGTCGAGCAGGGACGCGTCCTCGAGATTTCGGCTCGGAGCGGGCGACGGGCTCCCGCTGGAATTTCCGTGTCCGACTTCGGCGATGGGGTGATGGCGCCGGGTTACGTTGATCTTCACATTCACGGCAGCGCTGGATACGACGTCATGGACGATACCGCCGAGGCGCTGCCGGCGATCGAGCAACTGCTCGCGCGGCATGGGGTCACGAGTTATTTCCCAACCACCGTCAGCGCTCCGATGGATACGACTTTGCGCGCACTGGAACGGCTGGCGGATGCGATTGAAAATCGCGAACGAGAGCGCGCACGACCGCACGAACGAAAGAATGCGGATGGCAAGAGTCGGGCCCTTCCGCTCGGCGTCCACCTTGAGGGGCCATTCATCAGCCATGCGCGCCGCGGGGTGCATCCGCCGGAAAATCTGCTGGCTCCTAAGCTGAGCACTTTCGAGCAGTTCTGGCAGGCGGCGCGCGGCCGGATTCTTATGATGACGATTGCTCCTGAATTGGAGGACGCGCCCGAGGTCATTGCCGAAGCGGCGCGGCGCGGCGTTTGCGTGAGTCTGGGACATTCCGACGCCGATTTTGAGGCGGCCGGACGCGGAATCGCGGCGGGAGCGCGGCACGCGACCCATACCTTCAATGCCATGCGTCCGCTGCACCATCGCACGGCGGATCATCGCAGTCCCGGTATTTTGGGTGCGGTGCTCACGGATCGTCGGGTGAGCGCGGACATTATCGCCGACGGCGTTCATCTCGATCCGGCCATCGTGAAGCTCTTTGCTGCGGCGAAAGGCCCGGAGCGAACCGTGCTAATCACGGATGCTGTGTCCGCAACCGGAATGCCGGATGGCCGCTATCGACTTGGATCCTTCGAAGTGGATGTTCGAGATGGCAAGTGCATGGCAGATGGCAAGCT
>Ga0116134_1000848_pt1 | contig 15668 bp, 13 predicted proteins | sample June2015DPH_19_5_FD_89737 | JGI IMG/M metagenome (GOLD analysis project Ga0116134, IMG submission 89737) | Peatland microbial communities from SPRUCE experiment site at the Marcell Experimental Forest, Minnesota, USA - June2015DPH_19_40 | ecosystem: Environmental > Terrestrial > Soil > Wetlands... | reverse complement strand
CTGGCCGGCGCGGCCGCGGCCGCACTTGGCACGATCAGTGCCGCCCCCGCGTCCGCCCGGACCACGGCCCCGACCGGCGGCACGTCACCGGCGGCCGGTTCCACGGGATGGGCCCCGGACCCGGACAGTCTCCAGTTCACGCTGGCCGTGATGCCTGACACCCAGTTCCTGTTCCGGGGGTCGCAGGGGAGCGTCAACCCGGGCCCGCAAGAGGCGTCGTTCCGCTACATCATCGGCAACGGCGGCGGTGACGACGGTAATGCTAGATACGGAGCGTGAAAATAACTGTTTCATAATGACACGGCGTATACGAAAGCGCCGTGGGAGGATGGGTGTGGGCGCGGCGGCTAATGCCGCCGCGCCCGCCAATGTCCCGGTGGTTACCAGTCGGGTCGCAACCGGCGATGGTTACCACCCGGCGTCACCAGCGACCGCGACGACCAGATACTGCGGGCTGCTGACCGAGATGTCCGAGGATTGCCCGGCATCGTCGTGGTACGGGAAGCCGTACTGCCGACCGTTGATGTCAGGGATTTTCACGTTTTCTGCACAAGACCCATCAGAACGCGTCCTGAGCTGGGTTTTTCTGAACGGTACCGCCCTCCGTGTTCAGGCCGTGCCGGCGGAGCAGGCCGCGGCGGTCAACCGGGGCTTGACGCGGCCCGCGGCTGGCATGCGGCGGTCGTTCCGGATCGTGGATCTAGTGCGAAATTGACAGAATCTGTGCGTTCAGCCCTGGGTGTTCGTTTTAAATGCGATCTACATCCCATATGACAACGATGTCGGACAGGTGCCGTCAAAACGCCGCCAAGGGGGCAGCGGCGCCCGCGAAACACCTGGCCCATCGGATGCTCGGAAAGGCGGCAGTTATGGCACCACCGGTCTCTTCCTCCTCCCATCGTGTTCCACCGATACGCGCCCGGCCCCGGCTGACCGTCCCGGGAATCATCCTCGGTGCTGCGCTCACCGGCTTGATCACCGTGCCACGGCAAGCGGGCGCGGCTCAGGCAGCGGGCTTCGCGCCGGCCGCAGCTCTGGGGCCGGCAGCGGCTCTGGCGCCGGCCGCGGCCCTGGTGAGCGACCCTGCATCGCTGGTTGATCCCTTTATCGGCACGACGAACAAAGCCGATGATTTCCCCGGAGCGGACGTGCCGTTCGGCATGGTGCAGTGGAGCCCGGACACCACGTCACGCCCCGACGGTGGCGGCTACGAACACAACGACTCGTCCATCACCGGCTTCAGCCTCACCCACCTGTCCGGGCCCGGGTGCGGCGCGGAAGGCGACGTCCCCGTCCTGCCGACGGTGGGCCCGGTCAGCGGATCGGCGACCGACTCGTTCTCGCATTCCAGCGAGTCGGCGGATGCCGGGGATTACAAGGTGGCGCTGGGTAACGGCGTCACGACCGAACTGACCACCACCACCCGGACCGGGATGGCCGATTTCACCTTCCCCGCCAGCACCGCGGCCAACCTGATCTTCAAGCTGGACGACAGCCAGAACGGGGACTCGGCGACCACCTTCAACGTGGTCGGCAGCAAGGAGGTCCAGGGCTCGGCCACCTCCGGCAACTTCTGCGGGGCCGGCAATACCTACACCCTCTACTTCGACATGCAATTCAGTCAGCCGTTCAGCACCAACGGCACGTACAGCGCGTCCGGGCTGCAGGCCGGAGTCCGGCATCTGTCGGTCACGCAGCCCCTGCCCGCGGCCAAGCCCCGGACGGCATCACCGGCCACTCCGGAAAAGCCGGACCATCCCGTTTATCACGGGCCTGCGGCGGCGGCCGTCACCCCGGCGCTCACCGGACCCACCGGGTCCTTTCTCACCTTCAATACGACCGGCAACCGGACGGTGCTGGCCAAGGTCGGCGCGTCGTACGTGTCGGCGGCCAATGCCCGGGCCAACCTGACGGCGGAGAACTCCGGCTGGAACTTCGCCGCGACGCAGAGCGCCGCCCGCTCCGCGTGGAACGCGGTGCTCGGCAAGGTCCGGATAGCGGGCGGCACCGCGGCTCAGCAGCGGACCTTCTGCACCGCGCTGTACCACTCACTGCTGCACCCGAACGTGTTCAGCGACGCCAACGGCCAGTACATGGGCGTCCACGGGAAGGTGCACACCGTCGACAGCGGGCATTCCGCGTTTTATACGAACTTCTCCGGCTGGGACATCTACCGCACGCAGGCGCAGCTTGAGGCGCTGGTCGATCCGGCGGTGGCGAGCGACACCGCCCAGTCGATGGTCGACGACTACGCCCAGGGCGGCATGCTGCCCAAGTGGATGGAGGACAACGGCGAGAGCTACATCATGGTCGGCGACCCGGCGGACTCCATCATCGCCGACTACTACGCGTTCGGGGCGACGAACTTCAGCACCTCCGGCGCCCTGGCCGACATGGTGGCCGAGGCGACCAGCGCGAACAACATCCGGCCCGGCCTGAACTACCTGTCGGCGCCGGGTTACCTGCCCACTGACGGCAGCTACGGCTGCTGCAACTTCTACGGGCCGGTCTCGACCACCCTCGAGTACGATACGGCCGACTTCGCGGTCTCGGCCTTCGCCGGTGATCTCGGCCATGCCGCGGACCGGCAGGCGTTCGTCAACCGGGCCCAGGACTGGCGGAACGTGCTGAACGCGGACAGCGGATTCGACCAGCCGCGGAACGCGAACGGGACCTGGACGGCGGGCTTCGATCCCGCCAGTGACAGCAACTTCGTCGAGGCGGACTCGTGGATCTATACCGGGATGGTGCCGTTCGACCTCGCGGGCCTGGCCGGGGCCAAGGGCGGCGGCCCCGCGATGGCCGCTTACCTGGGCACCGTGCTGCGCAGCTACACCCGCACAGGAGGCTATGCCTGGCTCGGTAACGAGCCGAGCATCGAGCTGCCCTGGGAGTACGACTACATCGGCATGCCGTACCGGACGCAGGCCACCGTGCGGCAGATCCAGGACCAGATCTGGACCGACACCCCCAGCGGCCTGGCCGACGGCAACGATGACCTCGGCGCGATGAGCGCCTGGTACGTGTGGTCGGCCCTCGGCATGTACCCGATGACGCCCGGCACGGCGGCCCTGGCGCTGGGCTCGCCGATGTTCACCGAGGCACAGGTCACGCTCCCGTCCGGGAAGACCCTCACCATCGACGGGAACGGGGCGGCCGCTAACGCCCCCTACGTGCAGTCGGCCTCGTGGAACGGGTCGGCGTGGGACAACGCCTACGCCCCCACGTCGGCGATCACCGGCGGCGGGACGCTCAGCTACACCCTCGGCACGTCGGCGAACAAGTCCTGGGCGTCCGCCCCGGCGGAGGCGCCGCCGTCCTACGGCGGCGACACGGTGGCGCCCCCGTCGCCGAGCACCGGGCCGGTCGTCTCCGGTGTGTCGTCCGGTCTGTGCCTGGATGACAGCCGGAGCTCGACCACGGACGGCAACCCGGTCCAGATCTTCACCTGCAACGGCACCGATGCCCAGGACTGGACGGTGGCGCCGGACGGGACGGTACGGACCCTCGGTAAGTGCCTGGACGCGTGGCAGAGAGGCACCACCAGCGGGACGTTGATCGACCTGTTCACCTGCAACGGCACCGGCGCGCAGCAATGGACCGCGGGTTCCAGCGGCTCGCTCGTCAACCCGGAGTCGGGCCTGTGCCTGGATGACCCCGGCGCATCGGCCACCGGCGGCACGGAGATGCAGCTATACACGTGCAACGGCTCGAACGCGCAGGTCTGGACGCTGCCGGCGGCTACCGCGGCCACCGGCCCGGTCACATCGGGCGAGGCCTCCGGCCTGTGCCTGGACGACCGGTCGGCCAGTTCAGCGAACGGGAACACGATCCAGATCTACACCTGCAACGGCACCAGCGCGCAGAACTGGACGGTCCAGCCGGACGGGACGATCCGGATGCTCGGCAGCTGCCTGGACGCCACCGGAGGCGGGACGTCCAACGGCACGCTGATCGAGCTGTACACCTGCAACGGGACCGGTGACCAGCAGTGGCGGGCCACGTCGGCCGGCCAGCTGATCAACTCGCAGTCGGGCCTGTGCCTGGACGATCCGTCGTCGTCGACGACGCCGGGTACGCAGGTTCGGCTCTGGGGCTGTGACAATACCAACGCCCAGGTCTGGAACCTGCCGGCCTGAGCTTTAGGCCGAAGTTACTTGGCGGTGGCACGCCACTCGCGGCGCTGACCTGGGCCATCGCGAGCTCGAAGGTCATGTCTTCTGGCTACATGGTCTGACCAGCGCAAACCTTGCCCCGTTCAGCGTTATCGCAGGTCAGGGCCCGGATATCTGCACATAGTGACGGTAACTTCGGTTTAGGCGAGTCCGGCCGGCCGGTTCGCGTGGGCCCAGCGTGCCTTTCCGGCGCTGGGCCCACGCGGTGCCGTCCTGCGGGGACGCTGGCCGCCAGGCGGCGGGTGACGTGCGTGCCGGCCTGAGCCGGCCGCCGCGAGCGCGGCCAGGGCCCCGGCCGTGACCCCGGCGGCCCACGCGTGGTGGGAGCCCACGGTGGCACGCAGCGCGTCCGTGATCTTCCGGTTGGGGCGCTTTCCTCGCCCGCCCGTGCCGTTACCAGGTCTGCTCGGCGGCGCGGACGAGGAGCTCGTTGACCGCGACCCGGCGATCGCGGGTGACGATGTAAGCGATGGCATCCGCAATGTCGTCGGGCCGCAGCGGCTCGATCGACTCCACCTGGCTCTGTGCCGCCTGCTGGATGCCGTCACGGAGGTGTGACGCCAGTTCGGTGTCCACGGTGCCGGGCTCGACCACGCTGACGCGGACCCGCTGCCCGATCAGCTCCTGCCGCAGTGATTCGGAGAACGCGGCCACGCCGAACTTGGTCAGTGCGTACACGCTGGCGCCGGCGCGCGCCACGCGTCCAGCGGTCGAGCTGATGGTTACCAGGTCCGCGACCCGCCGCGGTGAATTTTCTGCCGAACGGACCAGGTGGGGGAGGGCCGCGTGCGTGATGTACAGCTGCCCCTGGACGTTGAGGGCCACCATCCGGTCCCACTCTTCGGTGGGCGTGCCCAGGGCCGGGCCGAGGAGCATGACTCCCGCGTTGTTGACGAGCGTGTCGAGCCGGCCGAGTTCGGCGACCGTCCGCTCCACCGCGTCGATCGCCTGCCGCTGCTGCGTCACGTCGGTCGGCAGGGCGAGCGCGGTTCCGCCGTTGCTCCGGATCGTGGCCGCGAGCTCGTCCAGGCGGTCACGCCGCCGGGCGGCCAGGGCCACCGTCGCGCCTTCGGCGGCAAGCCGGCGCGCGGTGGCGGCCCCGATGCCGCTGCTCGCTCCCGTGACCAGCGCGACCGTGTTTTCCAGCGGTGCCATGCCCCGCCCTTCCGCTCGTCCCTTTGCCCGTCATGATGCACCTCTTCGGTCCGGCCGGCCCCCGCGGGGCCTTCCCCCGGGCTGGCCGGGCGTTATGGAGCCTTCATGACGTAGGCCAGGCCGTTGAGCTGCAGCCGTATGCTGCCCTTCAGGTGGGCGACGTCCTGCTGCCCGTCTCCCGTGCGGGCCAGCAACGCATACTGCTCGGTGCGGCTTATGTGCGTGCCGCCGCCGTCCGGGGCCAGTTCGACGGTCACGAGCGACACCCACCGGCGGCGGCCGTCCAGGATCACCTCATAACTGAAAACGATGCGCTCATCGGGCACGATGTCCAGGAACCGGGACCGGTACCCGACCTGCTCGCGGACACCGGACGGCGCGAAGGCACCCTCGGCGATCTCGTGCCCGCCGACCCGGAAGTCCAGCTCGTAATGGGACGCTCCCGGTTCGCTGGGCACGCGGAACCACCGCGTCCGCAGCGACGGCTCGGAGAAGGCCGCGAAGACACGATCGGGGGGCGCCGCCAGATCGAGAGGCAAGGTGAACGATCCGTGCAGGACCTGCCGGTCCCCTCCGGCCGGGCCAGTGGTCCCGGCCGGAGGATCGAGTGAGGGATCAAGGCTCATCACCTCATCATGCCTGCGCCTGGCGCCCGCCCGCGCAGGCGACGCGGTCGGCCAGGTCACGGCCCCGCGTCCGGTGGGGATGCCTTCAAATTCGCCGTCTTCGCTTTGTTGCCGTGGGTCCGGCATCGAGCACCAGCGCCTCCGTTGGCCGCGACTGGTGCCAACGAAGAATCCCGGCAGATTTCCTGCTCACATCGCCTGGTGGCCCCTCACCTGTGCGCCAGGGGCGGGTCTGCTCACCCAGCGCCCGTGCGGCAAGGGGCTGGTCTGGTCACAGAATGTATGAGAACCCGCGGGCCGGGCTCGATCAAAGAAGTTGCTTGCGTATCGATATTTTGTTCGATTAAATGAATCTTACCATACATGCTATCGAACAGGATGGGTCATGCTGGCCGAGTCGTCCCCAGGTCCCGGACAGTGCGGTGAAGATGTCCCGCCCCGGCGACGACTGGGGCCAGGAAGCGGTGCTCGACGACCTCATGGCCGCCTTCGGCCCCGGGCCGGACGACGATCCGCCCGATGACAGCTCCGGCCCGGGGCTTGACGTCGGCCCAGAGCTTGATGAGTTCCTGGATGGCCCCGGCCCGGAAGGGGCTCCCCCTGGCGAGAGCGCGGGCCCGGTGCCCGAGTCCATGGACGCCGGGTTCCTGCCGCGCGGCGGCACGGGCCGGCCGAAGCTGGTGGGCGGCGGACGTGGGGCAGGCTTCGCCTCGGGCGCGGAACTGGACAGGGCCCTGCCCGGCCCGGCGCTGGCCGGATTTGCCGACGACGCCGCGGGAAGCGACCGCCGCTATCGCGGCCTCGACGACGACCAGCTCATTGGCGCGCTGCTGGGCTGGCAGAAAACCGAGGCGTGGGCGCTGCTCGGCCTGGCCGAACGGCCCGGCGAGGCCGGGGGGTTCGGCCCGATTGATCCCGACCTGGCCCGCGCCATGGCTGACTCCGCCGCCACGCACCCGGCCACTACCTGGTGCCTCACCGTGACCGATTCCCACGGGCACCCCACCGCGCACGGCTGCGCCCGGCCCACCCGCCGCGCAGGCCCCCCGCCACCAGGCAGTCGCACCGGACCCGGGCGCGGGGCAACCGGGCCGGGGCACAGAACAAGACATGAGAGCGAGCCCGCAGGGCGGGCAGCCGGGCCACCGAAGGAAACCGGGCCACCAGGCCGGCCCGGACGGTACAGCGAGCCCGGCCGGTCAGGCGCAGGGCCGCCCGGCGGCACCGGCACCGATAGCCGCCCCGGCGGGTATGGGACCTTGCGGCTGCAGCCGGTCCCTGGCGGCCCGGACCTGACCGTGGACCTGGAGCCCATCGCGGTCACGGACTGCGACCACCGCCACCAGACCAGCGCCCACGACCCCAGCGCCCGGCTCCGCCGCCTGGTCCAGATCCGCGACGGCGAATGCACCCCACCCTGCCGCCGCAACGCCCGCCGCTGCGATTTTGAGAACGCGATTCCCTGGGAAAACGGCGGCGTCACGTGCGCGTGCAACGCCGGCCCACCGAGGTTGCGATAACGACACACGTTGTCCAGGTGGCTCCGTGAAGGAGCCAACATGGACGAGGACAACGACGGCAGGTTCCCCGCCGACAGCCTGGTGCTGGTCTGTTACCCGCGCACTCGGCAGGAAGAGCTGGGTGACCGGTCGGCATGGCCGTGGCTGCCTGGCTCGATCCTAAGCCAGTGCGGGCCGGACGAATGGCATGTCTGCGTGGAGGCGCGCAAGCTGGCCGTGCTGGACGACCGCAGCCCGGCCCCGGACGGCACGGCGGATGGGGACCTGTTTTTCCCGTGCTGTTTCCGGGACTCCAGCGAGATCCGGCGCGTCACCGACGGGGCGCGGGGGTGATCCCCGCAGTGATCGCGGACAGCTGGTTCTTCTGGCTGGCGATCATTGACGGGCTGGCCGCGGTTTACATCCTGCCCACCGTGATCGCCATCGCCCGCCAGGTGGAGGGCCTCGGCCTGGTTATCTGCCTGAACGTGTTCCCGGTCGGGTGGCCTGCGGCGCTGATCCTCGCCTGCCTGCTGCCGCGCAAGCAGATCAGCCACGCTCCTCAGCGCCAGCGGCCACGCGGGCAGTAGCGGCCACCGGCGCGGCGACGTCGGCGAGGAAGCGGCTGGATGCGGGAGCGACGCGGGAATCGGGTTTCGATCAGGCTGAGCGTCCTCATATGCAGAGAGTGACTTCACTTCACGCATGGTGCATGCTGGCGGAGTGGGATCGAAGTATCACGAGTACTGGGCTGGACGGCTGCCGCACAGCTGTCCGCCACGATGGACGGGCCACGGCGCCTGCGTGATTGCACCGGTGATTCCGGCTGCCCGCCGCAGGGCGTCTACATTGTTCTTCGAAGACGGCGAGAAACGCGCGGACGGCAGCTGCCGGGTGGTGCGTGCCGGAACCCACGCGCTGACGGCCACCAGCACGGCGACGCTGTGGGGACGGCTGCGGCAGCACCGGGGGCAGCTGACCGGCCGCAGCCCGGGCGGCGGCAACCACCGGGCCTCGGTATTCCGCCGACACGTGGGCGCCGCCCTCATCCGCCGCGACAACCTGCCCGGCGACCTGCTCTCGTCCTGGCTTGACCGCCACCGCCCGCCCGGCCAGCGCGCCAGCCAGGAAGCCAGCGTCGAACGCGCGGTCAGCCGCCACATCGGGGCCATGCCGTTCCTATGGCTCAACGTTCCCGCCCGGGCCGACCGCGGCTACCTCGAGAACAACAGCATCGCCCTGCTGTCCTGCCTCACCGGCGGCCCAGACCTGCCCAGCACCAGCTGGCTCGGCCGCTACGCCGAACGAGCCGAAATCCGCGGATCGGGCCTCTGGAACGTCCAGCACGTCACTGGCCATTACGAACCGGGGTTCCTCCGGCAACTCGCCCAACTCGTCACCCACCGGGACTGACCACATTCACGCCCGCTATGAGGTGTTCACATACTTCTCGGAGTCCGTCACAGTATGTCTCGACGGTAAATGTCTGCGACGCGGGAGGTTGGGTGGCAAAGAATCGGGGTCTGTGGGCTGAGCTTCAGCGTGAGCAGGCACACCGCCAGCGACAGCGCCAGCAGGCCCTGCGGGTACAGGCTCAGGCCGCCGAGCGAGCCAGGCGTGAGTACCTGAAGGCGGCCGCGCACCAGGCCACCGCCGACGCGAAAGAGCGCAAGCGGCTTTATCTCGAGGCACGGAAGGCTGAGGCTGCCTCGATGACCTCGGAGGTCCAGACTCGGGTTGCGGAGCTGGATTCGGTACTGAACGCGGGTGTTCGGCAGCGGCCACTTGTGACGTTCTCTGCGCTCAAACGCGCGCCAAGCTACCCTCCGTTCGACGCGGGCGGGTTAGAACGTCCGCTGCCTGCGCCACGCTGGGAACAGTTCGCTCCGCCACCGCCCAGTGGGCTGGGTAAGCTGCTCGGCGGCGCAGCCCGGTACGAACGTGAGGAAACCGCAGCGCGAGCGGCGTTTGAGGCCGAGCAGCACCGGCATGCCATGGCGGACGCCGAACGTCGCCGCAAACTGGCCGGACTCCGCACGGCCTACGATCGGGGCGCCGCCGAGGCGCTCGGTGCCACGCGGAATCACAACGCGAGCGTGGACCAGTTCGAGCGGGATTTCCTGGCTCGTGACCCGGAAGCCGTGGCCGAATTCTGTACCCTCGTGCTGGATTCCTCGATCTATCCAGAGGGTTTCGCGCACCGGACCCGTGCCCTGTACCGGCCCGAGCCCCGGGAGGTCGCGGTCGAATACGAACTGCCATTGCAGGCCGTGATCCTGGCAGAACGCGGCTATAAGTATGTCGCGAACCGCGACGAGATCGACACCCTGACCCGGCCGGAAAAAGAGATCAAAGACCGGTACGCACGGCTCATCGCCCAGGTGGCGATCCGGACGATCCACGAGATCTTGATCTCTGTCCCGCCGGGGGTCGCGGCGATTGTGACCTTCTACGGCCACGTGTCCACGACGGACCTGGCCACGGGGCAGCCCATCAGGCCCTGCCTGATCAGCGTCAGCGCGGAACGGGAAGTATTCACCTCATTCGTGCTGGCGAATCTCGATCCGGTGGCCTGCCTGCGCAAGCTCAATGCGCTTGTCTCAAATCACCCGTACGACCTGGAGCCAGTCCGCCCCGTGGTGGACTTCGAGGCACTGCTGACCCAGTACAAGTTTGTCGCGGGCATGGATGCCGTAGCTGGCCTGGACAGCCGCCCGGACCTTCTCGGCATGACACCAACCGAATTCGAGCACCTGGTCCGGCAGCTATTCGAGGCCATCGGCATGCAATCTTGGGTTACCCAGGCATCCAAGGACGATGGGGTCGACGCCGTAGCCGTCAATGAAGATCCCTTCATGGGCGGGCACTGCATCATCCAGGCGAAACGCTACCGCAGCGCGGTGGGAGTCGAGCCGGTACGCGCCCTCGCCGGGGTCATGGACGACAAGCACGCCACAACAGGCATCCTGGTCACCACATCCTGGGTGAGTAAGGACGGCCACGCTTTCGCTCAGCGAAACGGCCGTATCCGGCTCATCGAATGCGAGGAAATCAAATACCTGTGCAAGGAACATCTGGGCCTGGATGTCCTGATCAGCCTGCCCAAACCGCCACCCCAGCGTCGTTGACCACTGGCCTGATGACGCGGTCCCAAGCGAGGCAACAGGCAACGGCCTCAGCCTGCTTACGGAGCCGGCTCGCACCGGAGCCTCGGCACGAGCGGGGGCTCATTTCTCAGGGGCCGGTTCGGCTGCCGTCCCGGGGGCGGTCTCCGGCTCCGGGACCGGTCCTAGTCCATAGGTACGCGCCAGGTGGGGGAACTCTGCGCGCATGATGGCCATCGCCTGCTCCTCCAGGAGCGGGACTTCGTCCTGCGCGATCTTCCAGACAACCGCCCAGTCAACGCCGAAGTACTTGTGCACCGCGAGGTTACGGAAGGCCCGGATCTGCCGCCAGGCCACGTCCGGATAGCGATCTCGCAGGGCGTCCGGAAGAACGCTGGCGATCTCTCCCAGCAGGAGCAGCCGGTACAGGACAGCGTCCCGCCGCAGCCGGTCCTGGTCCCACTGCCCGCGGCTTATGCCGTCCAGATACTCCCGGACAGCCTGTGTATTGTCTACAAGATCAGCGACGTACAGTTCGTCACGCCGCATACAGGACCTGCGCGTCGGCGAGGACCTGATCCCGGATGACCCGGTGCAGGCCATCCTTCGGGACAAGGTCAACAGGCCGGCCGAAGAGCTTCTCCAGATCCTCCTGCAACGCGAAATACGACATGCCCAGGTCATTGCCGGGAACGCGCACGTAGAGCAAGTCCACATCACTGTCCGGCCGCGCATCGCCGCGCGCAACCGACCCGAAGACGGACAGCTCCGCGATGCCGTACTTCCCGCACAGTTCGGCAAGCCGCAGCCCCATCGCCCTGATCTCGTCCAAGGTCACGCGTCACGCTCCTCCCTCGGCCTACACAGGAGTTTACGGCGCGGCCGCATCGAGCCCACGAACCGGACGCAGAAACCGCAATCTGCCGTCCGTCACCACAGCCTGGCCTGCCTGCTGGGGTCATGTGCCCGATGCGGAGCTGTCCCAGCACGCCAGACCCTCCTGCGCCGCGCCCGACCGTGGTCTGCCGGAGCCACGCTGGACACTAGCCTCAAGGCGCTACCACACTCGCCGACAAGCGGGAAACCCTGGACTGAGCTAGCAAGCATCCACTGTTTCCCAGGTCAACCGCCATATCTGCGTATGCAGGCATACGCCGCCCAGGTTGTGATAGTCACACAGGTAGTCGTGCGGATCCCGAAACCTGCGATGTGGTCAGCCCGGCTGCCGGTTCTGGGCCGCCCTTGACGCACCAGCGGGTGTGCTTGACGGCTCGTGAAGCGGTTGGAACGCCGGAGCGAGGTCGGCCCTGAACACCGATCACGCTGGCCGCGCGCTCCGACCTGGGCGACGGGCGAGCACGGCCGGATCCCGTTCCGCCCTGGCGCCCCCATCCTCCTTCTCTTTGCGAGCTTCCTGCTGACTGCCCGTCGTCCGATAGCGTGCCGGGCCCGAATGGCGTATGCGATCGCGTGCAGCACACCGAAGATTGCTATGAGATTCTGCGCGTCGCCTACCACCCCGTAAACCCCGGACCGGCGTAGCACGACATACATGGCAGTCAGGGTGAGAAGCCAGAGGGCGGCGGCGGGCAACATCCGCTTGGCCCTGTCCGCGAAGGACGCTTGACGCGGAGGTGCGGGATCTGCTGTACTGACGCACCAGAATGAATCATCACGAATCATCACGAATAGCACGGAGAATGATTCATGGTGCCCCGAGTCAGTGAGCGGATGCGAGATGACTACGTGGTTACTCCAGACGCTGGCGCGGGGGCGCAGCCGGGGAAGCGGCAGCGCCTCGGGGCCGAGCTTCGACGCGCACGTGAACTGAGCGGCCTTTCCGGTCGTGAGCTGGCGCAGCGGATCGGGATCAGCCAGTCCAAGGTCTCGCGCGTCGAATCCGGCTCGGCGCTCCTGTCGATCCCGGAAGTAGCAGCGTGGGCTTCGGCTACCAGGGCCTCGTCCGACGTGGCCGGCCTGCTGTCCGCACTGACAGAGGCCGCCTATACCGAGGTCCACAACTGGGGCAGCATGCTTCGGGATCGACCGCACATCCAGGGCGACATCCAGGACTTGGAGAGGCGCGCGCGGAAGATCCTGACCTTCCAGCCCTCGGTGGTCCCGGGGCTCCTGCAGACCGCGGAATACGCCCGCCGGGTGTTCACCATGTTCCAGCCGCCGTATCTGGAGCAGGAGATCCCGGAGGTTCTCGGGGCCCGCCTGGATCGTCAGACGGCGCTCTTCGGTGACCGCCAGCGGTTCGACTTCCTCATCACCGAGGCGGCGCTCCGCTGGCGTCCCGGTCCGCCTGCCCTGCTTCAGGCGCAACTGGACCGCATCTCCTCGCTGAGCACGCTGGACACCGTGTCGGTTGGGGTCATACCGCTCTCGGCTGAGGCGGTAACAAATACGTCGCATGGTTTCGTCCTCTTCGAAATGGCGGAACATGATGAGAGCGACGCCATGGTGTTGGTCGAGACGATCCACGCCAACCTGACCGTGAACGATCCGGAGAGCATCGCCCTATATCGCACGAGGTGGTCACTACTCATGCAGATGGCGCTCTCTGGGGATGAAGCACGTGCCTTTCTTGCTGTCGTCGCGTCCAATCTCAGGAAAACCATGACTTTAATTGAGCTTGGCATTCTCTACCGGGGGGGAGGGGATGCAGCGCGGCCGGGGGCGCTGCATCCCCTGGGGGGGCCTTGCGGATCAGATGAAGTCGAATTCGCCCGCCTTGACAGCCCGGACGAACTCGCGCCATTCGGCCATGTGGAACTTCAGCGTCAGCCCGTCGGAGTCCTTGGAGTCGCGTATCGCGACGATTTCGAACTTCCCGACCTCCACACACGCCCCGCCGCCCTCGCAGCCGCGAGTGAAGCTGACCATCTCATTCAGCATTCCGGTCATCGAACTTTCCTTTCTGGACTCCGGCGCGGCGTTTCCGCGCCGCCCATGAGAAAAGCCTCGCGGGCGCACCTAGTACGTGATCTGGGCCGCAAGCAGGGATATGCGCTGGTTTTTTCCTGTTCCCCGGGCAGGCCATGCGACAGGACTCAGACAGCCCGCGTGCGAGGGACCCGGCCCATCGCACGGCGGCCGGGGGGGCACCGAGCATGCGCATCAGCCTGCTAGGCGAGGTCACGGCCTTTGCAGACGACGGGGACGCCGACCTGCTGGCAGCCTTGCAGCCAATGAACCGGCTGTTCTTCGCGGTCCTCGCCCTCGCCGCAGGACAGCCGGTCGGGATGGAACGGTTGGCCGAGCAACTCTGGGGCGGCTTTCCGCCCGCTGGTGACCGGGGACGCCTGCACAGTTGCGCGACCAGGGTCCGGGCCGCGGCGAAGAACGCGGGGACCGGGGAGCAGGACCTGCTGGTCGCGCAGGCGGGCGGCTACTGCCTGCGGATCGATAAGCACTCCGTTGACGTGCACCGGTTCCGCGGGAAGGCGAGCGAAGCCCGCGCGCATCTTGGCCGGGACGATGCCCTGGTCGCCTCCCTGGCGCGCGATGCGCTGCGGGAGTGGGGACCGGAGGTGGCGCACATCTATGGCCCGGAACCACTGGCCGGCCTTCCCGGCCAGTGGGCCGCGGACTACCGGCTGACCCTGCGACGGGAGCGGCGGGAGATCCTGATCGAGCTGCTCGCGGCCGAACTGCGGCGCGGGGGCGCCAGGCGCGTGCTCGCCGAGCTCGCCGACGCCGAGGAAGCCGGGCGGGAAGACGAGCGCTTCACCGGGCTGCTCATGCACGCCTACTACCTCTGCGGTCATCAATCAGAAGCACTAAGGGCGTACCAGCGCACCACCGAGTCACTGAAGCGCAAGGGCGTAGAAGCAGGGAGGGAGCTTCGCTTGCTGGAAAAGAAGATTCGTAACCAGGACCCAAACCTTGATTATCCCCGGGAAATTCTGATCGAACCGCGCGATCTCGTCCGGGCCGGAGATGAGGATAGCGAGGAGCGCGGCGGCCATACACCAGAACGCGGCATTAGGGCTGACGCTCCGGACGACGCCGGCCCCGGGTCCGCGAAGGCCACGGGCGCCGGGCCAGTTTATTCGCAGCGGAACGTCGGACGTACAGTCGTCGCCAATCAAGGAACGCAACATGTCAACCTAGGGGGCTCAGATGAATGATAATGCTCGTAGCTACGAGCAGGATAATAACGGCCAAAATGTCTACGCGAATCAAGGTGGGGCGCAGTACAACAACGATGGCATTACTTTCGCGAACCAGGGCGCCGGCACCCAGAATAACGTGGGTAACAACTCTTTCGCCAACCATGGCAGCGGTACACAGAACATCATTCTGCAGCAGTTGGAGCGCAAGTTCGAGGGCGGCCTTGAGGCGCTGAAGCACAGGCAATACCAAAAGGCCGTCGAGCGGTTCGAGGACTTCCTCAGCTCGGCCGAGTCGGCGTCAGACACCCTAGGCGCCGAGGTGGGGGAACGGACCGCGCAAGCACATGTCTACACGGTCCTTGGGCTGCTCAACGGGTCACGGCCGAGTTATTACTCGACCGATATCATCCGGCGGATCGAGACTCACCTGAACCTGGCGCGAGCGCTCGGTCAGGGGCGCCCGGTGGCCGCGGTGGCCGACGTCTTGCTGGCCATCGTCAAGGAGGACTTCTACGATGCACGGGCGATGCGGTCAGCAGGGCCGACAGCGGCCGAACTTCGGCGCAGCCTTGCCTATCTCGACTCCGAGTGGATCCGCACGCTGACCGAGCACCTAGTACCGGCCGAGGGCGAGACCTGGAAGGTGCTGGCCGACATGGCCGTCAATGCCGGGATCGCCCCGCCCAGGGTATTCGGGGCCGACGAGCAGCGCCTCATCGCCCCCGACCGCCGAACGAAGGTCACCAAGTACTTCGCAAGGACCCCTGACCGAGTCAGCCCGGTCTGGCATATTTCGCTCTTTGGCGCCGCGGTACTGCTGGTCGTCCTGGCGATCATCAGCCACAGCTTCTTCGGCCTCGTCCTGGTCGCGGGGGCGGTCTGGGTGGGCAAGAAGGGGTACAACCGGTACGGGAAGTACCGGCGGTTCCAGAAGGCATGGGCGGCAGCCGAGCCAAAGCCAGCAGACCATGAGCTGGATGCCTGGCTG
>Ga0116134_1000847_pt1 | contig 15681 bp, 15 predicted proteins | sample June2015DPH_19_5_FD_89737 | JGI IMG/M metagenome (GOLD analysis project Ga0116134, IMG submission 89737) | Peatland microbial communities from SPRUCE experiment site at the Marcell Experimental Forest, Minnesota, USA - June2015DPH_19_40 | ecosystem: Environmental > Terrestrial > Soil > Wetlands... | reverse complement strand
AAGCTTGGAAAACGCTGAGGAGCGCGTTTCCCACTTTCCCACAGCTCCGGCGGCGGCTGCGAGTAATGAAGTTCAACTAACTTGTCGTATCATCCCGTGAACGGATTCTGGGGGCAGATCAATCGGAAGGTGCCTGAGGTGACGTAATCAGGGGCGGCAGAGTCGGGGTACTCAAATTGCGTTGAAATCGAACCGGCGGCCCGTTGCAGATCGGACCTTTCAAAACTGTAAAGAGAGGCTTCCGAGCGGGGCGCCGGGGAGGCAAACTGTCCTATGCTTGACAGCATGCGAAAGCCCTTCTTGGTCGTTTCCCTGATCGCCATCTTTCTGGCCGTCCTGGTCGAATTAGGTTCGATGGCAATACTCGGATCGAATACGCCACCAGTATTGGGCGTATCGCCCACCGGCAAAGCCATTCCCGCGATGGCGTTTCTCGACGGCCTGATCTTTTACGCGACATTGCTCATCACGATTGCGCTGCTCATTCCGGAGCGCGTGCAAGCCAAGATTCAGGGAATCATAACGCTGGTGTTTTCGATTCTCCTCGTCTTGGGATGTATCACAGTAATCTTCATCGACATCGCGCTGCTTATTCTAATGGTCAGCCTGTTAATGGCCGTGCCTTTTGGCACGATTGCCTATATGGCTGTCTGGGCAAGTTTTGACACCGGAGGCGCGAGGATCGCGCTCAGCCTGATCATGACGCTGAAGATCGTCTTCGCTGCCTGCCTCGTCCTGGCGCATCAGCGCTTTCTTCAGAACAAAGGTCTCGTCCTCATCATTATCACTTCATTGATTTCCAATCTGATCATCGCCTTCCTGCACGGATTCGTTCCCGGTTTTCTGGTGAGCATCACCGATGACATCGCCGCCATCATCATTTGTATTCTGGCGATTATCTGGGCAGTCGTCTACCTGATCGGCGGGATTGTTTCCGTGATCAAGGTGATCGTGTAGGAGGGCCCTCCAATGTCATTGCAATGTAACTTCACAAGGACCACCCACGGATGAGGTTCGATCAACAGTAAGAGCCCCACCCCCTTCGAGTATCGTGAGGGTGAACTGGTTCAAGTGTTTCGTGTCGTCATCCGAATCCTGCTTGTTTTTTAGGTTAACTGGCGGATTGCCGGAGGGTGTGTATACGACGTGAGCGCAACGTTTCCCTTGCACTGTTTGCACCGTGAACTTAGCTTGACGAAACTTATTGCTGCTGTCCGGCAAGACGTGCTCCTGATAATGCGCCGTCGTGCTCAGATTAAAGCTGGTCAGCGGAGGCTGCATGTCCTTCGCTTGAAACTTTGGCCCGAAGGGGGCAAGCATGGTATTCAGCGAGTCGAACCCCGGATAAGAGCTGGAGTTGAAATTCTTGGGTTCAGGCTTGGGCGCCTTTGCATTTTCGCTGCCCCAGACAGCAAGTACCACAAACAACACGGCAATCACTACCAGCACGATAAACACGACTTTGGTGGCGGTCATCCTGCGTCTCCTTTATCTGGGCGCCAGCCCTAGCGCAGGTCCTTAAATTACGGCCGCGCCTCCGTCGGCACAAACTGAAAAAACTTCGCTCGCCGTTTGCAGCGAGCCACCAGTTAAACCAATTCCATAACTCCGCTAAGCATCTTGCTGAGAACCTAACCAATCTACTGCGGTGGCAGCTCCCTCGCGCGCGTGATCATCTGGCGGGCACCAAAGCCGTTCAGAACGCAGATTCTGCCCGGAGTGCAGCCGCCGACCACAGGCGGAAATGCAAGAGTAACCGAGCTGTTGGCTGGCACTGACGCCCCTGCCCCAGGACTCTGCGAGGCAACCGGTTTGCTGGTATCGCCGGCAAACGACGGTGTGACGTTCAGCTGGTCCCGTGAAAGGGTTTGGATCGCGCTTGCCAGCGTTTGCCCGACCACATTCGCAACCGGAACCATTTTTGCGCTTGGCGCGGCGCCCACCGTCACTTCCACCTTGCCTCCTTTAGTGGCTTTTGCCCCGGCGACGGGGTCTTGGGAAAGAATCTTGCCTGAATCTTCGGGCTTGCCGGGGACCGACTTCGTGTCCAGCGTCATATCCACGCTTTCGAGCGCAGTAGTCGCGTCATCAACTGTCTTCGCCTTCAGGTCCGGCACCTTGTCACCGCCTCCTCCCCTTAAAGCGAAATAGAGCCCGACCCCGATTGCGATTAAGACGACCAGTATCACGGGAATTAACCAGAGCGGGAAACTAGATTTTTTCCCTGTGGACGCGGCGACCGTAAAAGCAACAGCACCCCCGGCATCGCCCTGATCAGGTTGATTCACCCATACCGTGTCCAGGCGAAAAGTGTACTTCCCCGCTGCCGCGGCGCTGTTTGGCGGCACCTGAATTTTCACCGTAAAAGTCTCTTCTTTATCAATGTCGAAATGCCGGTCGCTCGTCCCGTCAACCTTCACCCAGCCTTTTTCAACCGGTCCGCTGGGGGGCTTGGTCTGAGGAAGTGAGAGCAGGACGGCACGCCCATCAATCGCTCGCGCACTTAGGTTCTTAACTGTGTACTGCACGGTTCCTCGCCCCTGGCTGTCTAGTTTTACAGTTGACATGCCGTCTGGCAGACTTACTCGAAATAGTTGGGCCATCGTCGTTTCTCCTCGCTTGTAGGACTACGCCTCGCGGCGGACAACTTGACCATTCCTGTTACACCACCATCGCACTCTTCTAATCCGCTTTAAATGCCAGTTCATAAGTCACGTAAGCCGGTTTCTCGAACTCGACAATACGCTGAATCAGGACACGATGCTCAGTCAGTTCTTTCGGAACTGTGACTCGCAAATGATAAGGTTTGACTTTCCCGTCAGCTCCGACGACCTGCTCGTCCACGTCAAGTCCCTTGGTGCCCGTAGCCGTTTCCAGAAACAGGCATAGTCCCTTCCGGGTCCCACGCCATCGCGACAAGGTTACGGCCGCCGCCGTCAGTTCCCGCAACCGGCCCAACCCTGTGGATAGAGACGGAGTGGACGTTGGACTCTCAGTACGCGGAACATCCAACAGTACCTCAAGATCCACCCAACTTGCTAAATAAGGAACGAAAGCGTCGGGAGCCCGGTAGGGATCGAAGTTCACATCGAGGGAATCGAGCGCAGCCTCCGACGGCGCATGCATGGCTTCCATGACGTCGAGGATCGCGGACAAAGGACTCCCCGGTCGCACGCCGCTCTGAAACACCGCGGGCAGAAGTCTCTTAATCTGTCCCTTTTTCATCTTCGGTTACGACCTCAATCTCGTGCTCACTCGAACAGAACAACCAATTCGGCGGGAGAGTCACTTTGTCGGTAAAGACCTTTCGTGAGCAAGAGAAATAACGCTTCCCGCCATCGCGGCTTCGATACACTCCAGTTTCCCCGCCAGTCAGGATAACGCTGCGCAACGGATCCGCAGCCAGAGCGTCGACCCGTTGAAACGGATGTTCCCGGCTGGCAGGCGGCAAGCCACACCCGACATCCGGTGCGTGCCACGATTCCTGATCGCTGCGCTTGTCCAACCACAGTACGCCCCCGTCGAAGGTGGCGGCAAGAATGGACGATCCCTGAAACGCCAGTTCCACGCAGCTTCCGCCAAGCCAACCTTTGTCGAAGGTTTGCCAGCCTTCGGGCGGATCCTGCGAGCCGAGCAGTTGCCAGGAGAAACACCCCTTTCCAGGGTCGCCAAGCACAGCCGCCAGTCCTGCCCACAAGAAGGCCTGGGTGCCGTCATACTGCACTGCCAGCACGCGAACATCTTCGCCCGCCTGTCCAATGTTGCGGAAGGTGTTTCCCGCTCCTCCTTCACTGGAAAGAAAAACGCCACCCATATTCTTCGCCGCCACCGCCACTGTGACTCCATTTTTCGAACTGGCGGCGGCCACGGCGTAGTAGCCAATTTGCTGGTCGTCTGGACGAACGAACACCTGCAAGGGAGCGGCATTTGGTTGCATGGAGAGCTCGAACAGGCCAACCGATGTAGCCATCAACAGCCAGGGCGCGCCTTCGCGGACGATCCAAGCCATGTCCTCCACACTGAACCCGGTCTTGGCCTTTTCTTCCCATTTCTCTCCGCAATCCCATGACACATGGATCCGCGATTCCTCCGCTCCCTGCGCGTTACGAGTGCTGACGGCGATTAAGCCGGGCACCGTGGGATGGGCCTGTACGGAGTACACAACCTGTCCGGGAAACTGGCCGGCCGAAGCCCACCCTTCGCCATCGTCCATAGAGCGATACAGCACCCCCTGGCTCCCCGCATACCATGTGTTTGGCTGAAAGGCATCCACCGCTAGACACTGCACATCGCTTGCGGGAACTTCTTCCACGATGAACTGCGTGCTATCCACATAACTCACTCCTGGTTCGGCTAGCGCTGCATCGTAAACATTGGAGGTTCGAAGTGCCTGCCCAAATCGCCAACCGGAGTGAGAACTTGTCGGCAGAGGATTAATCGTGCCGTAGAGACGGTCGAGCACCCGCTGCTTGAGCGCGATTGCATCCTCTTCCGCGTGGACAACCACGCGCGCATGCACCTTGACCGTTTTGTAGCGTGCCCAATTTACGACACAAGTTGTGCCCAAAGGGCGACGTTCATCCAGAGCTTTCTGAATTTGTTCCCGCGACTCTTTGGTCTGCAGCGCTTCAAGCTGAGCGGCGGTGATCGCCCCGTGCTGCTGTTGCTCGTCAAGAAAGGGGACAAGAACCACTTCCACAGTCCCTGCTTCGGCGAATGTCCACAAAGCAGCTTTGGTGAAAGCGCGGGCACGGCTCACCGCCCCGGAACGCTTCGCCAGGAGTTCGAAATCGCGGGCCGTAACCGCACGCTGCAGGGAATGAAGTTCCTGCGGGCCGCGGATGAGTGCGTTTTCGACCGTCTCTGCCGACCGTCCGCCCACCGCTGCGCCAGGGTTGTTCACGGAGACTCCCGGGATGGGATCCTTGAGCACCGTTAATACATTCGGAGCAACGTTTCCGGTTACTCCGCCGCCACGCCGGTACCACACCCGAATTTCGCGTCCCGCAACCGGCACGGCTGCTAACGCTTCCGGCGTTTCTTTCAAGGATCCGTTTTCATCTCGCGTTCGCAGCGAGGGCGCAAACGAGATCATACCCGTGGCGCGATCCACGACATACGCGAAGTTATCAGGGCCCAGTTGGGAAAAGTTCTCGACCTCTCGCCAGATCCGATACGTCTTGCCACCAAACTCGCGCGCCACCGCGAGCGCATCCAGTTCTCCGGCTTTGGCCTCGACCGCAACCACGATGTCCATCTCGTCTTCGGTCGGCGCCACCATGGGAGGACGGCTGACGTGAACCGAGAGACCACCCACTCCAATGCCTTTGCCCACCAGTTCACCTTGGACCAATTCGCAGTGATAGGCCACAGCCTCGACTTGTGTCTTCCCTGCAGGTATCAACACAGTGCGCGCAACCATGAAGACCGGCGGTTCGCCACCGCCATCTTGACGAGAAACCGTGACCCGGGTTCCACGTGGAATCTCGATAGTTTTATCGGCGGCCTTCGCTGCCGTGAATACCAAGGTTACCCCTGCGGCCTCTGGCGGCAAGAGGTTCACGCCAAGAAGACGAAGGAATTCGATGTAAGCTTTCGCCGGCACACGGTTCAGCCGGTAGATCATCGTTTCCGTGATGAACGCAAATACTTCGAGCAGCGCCATGCCGGGATCGCTGACCGAAAGGTCGCTCCACTCCGGACATGACGCAATAATCCGGTTGCGCGCCCCCTCTACTAACTGGACAAAGGTTCGATCATCGAGGTTGGGGGATGGGATCGCCATTAAGTGCGCTCCCCCGTCAAGTCGAAGGCATACGCGAGTCGCTCGGTTCGCTGGGTGGCCCGTACCCGGTACTCGAGGGAGATTTCTAGCAAACCGGGTACCGAATCGTCCTTCGATCGTGTGGCGTCCAGATCAATCACCTCTACGCGCGGCTCCCAGCGCTCGATGGCTCGGCGTACGTAGTGGATTGCCAAGCCCGCGGTAGTGTCATCGTTCGGCGAGAAAACCAGCCCATGTAAATGGCAACCATAGTGCGGACGCATTACTCGTTCTCCCGGACGAGTCGCGAGCAGCATCAGAATTGCCTGCCGCACCGACGATCCTCCGTCGATCATCTCGATCCCGCCGCGGTTCGAGATGCGCAGCCCCGCACCTTTTCCCGCTGCATCAAATTCGTGATCCAGGAATCGCCAAGCCCGATAGCGCGGTCCACTCATGGCATCTCCGAAACAAATTTCTGTCCCGCATCCCTCACCACGTACATAACTACACCCGGCGGAGTGCCGTCGGTATAACCGGTGACCGTATCGAGACAGAGCCGCCGGTCAGCAACGCGAATGAATTCGGAACATCCCTTCTGCACTACTAACGTCGTAAGGCAGGGTTTGAATGGCACCACATTGGGACAGAGGCTGATCGACCGGCCAACAGGATCCGGTTCCACAAGAACTTTGCGTCCGGTGATCGTGACGAACTGCTGCGTCGCCTCGATCGAGACCTTGCCGCTGTGAGTGCAGTACAATCCTGCGTCTTCAGTAAGTGCCAACATTAGGCCTGCCTGAAATCGATCGTTTTTCCCTTGATCACCACTCCGCATCCGGGCGCTTCAATCTCGAGATCCACCACAGAATGGAGGGTGGCCTTGTTGGGAGAGAATTCCAAAAAACTGCCACCTTTATTTTCCAGCCGGATGGACTCACCGGTGTCATCGAGTTTTATTTTCTGTCCACCCGGAGTTCCGAGGGTGAAACGCCGAATCGACGTACCCTCCACTCCGTAATCGCCCGGGCCGTTGGTGCCGTAGAGTCCGCCCAACACAATGCCCTGCGACACTTCTCCGCCAACGAATAACACCAGGACCTGGTCGCCAACATCAGGCAGAAAGACAAAACCCTTGCCCGCGCCTGCGCCTGGCGCCATTACTACCATCCAATCGGTCTCGACCTTCCCGAGCGCAGGGAGCGAAGCACGAACCCGACCCAACTTTTCGGGATCATCCACGCTGGTGATAGTCGCCCATGCTGCGTTGACCCCCGAAGGATGCTTCTCAAAAACCGGAGGCGAAGTAGAAACCTCGGAGATAAATCCGCTTTGCCGATTGACCATGTGGGTCACCGACGTCAGGATGTATTGGCCTACCAATCTGCTCGCGACTCCCGAAACTTGCACGCGAGTACCGGGCAATAAATCGGGATCGCCTTCGGCCACGCCCCAGAACGTAACTTCCCGCGCGCTTCGCACGTCAAGTTCTGCCTGCGCGACCACCGCGGCATGACGATCGTCAGGGAGCAACTCGTCGGTCAAGGTTCGTTCGCCAGTGCTGCCGAACAGGTCCGGAGGCGCCTCGGCAGCGACGTCTCTACCAATCCGCGAGCTTTCGGCTCGACTCTCATGCGGCTCGATTCTCGAAGCGTCCCACCCCTTAGCCACCACCGACCGGCAAGCTGGTTCCGCGTTGACTTCGAAACGTCCCTCCAACAAATTCTTGCCCAGTTCAAGCTCGATACTCTCTCCCAATCCTTGCAAACCGATCAGGTGCAGCACGTCTCCGCGCAACGTCACATAGAGACCGAATCTCTGCGATATCTCTACCAACAACTCAAGATCGGACTGCCGGCACTGGATCAAACTTTGGGACAGCGGACCTTCCTCGTCGGCATCCACCGTCAATCCGATATCGGCAACCAGTTCCCGCGCCAGGTCCGCGGCGGTCACCTGGACGTGGACACGCACCGGCTGCCGCTTTCGAAGGCGATGCAGTTTGTCATAGCAGCGGATCCGGACAGTCTCTCCGTGCGACGCTTCGTAGCTGTGCTCGAGGGCGGTGATTTCACCCTCAAACAAGCATCCAGAGGTCGATGGCAGAGTCAGGCGTACAGTGGAACCGGCGCTGAGATTTTCAAGATCGGGGATCGGATCGCGACGGACAGAAAATGTTAGCTCGCACACGCTGGGCTGAGACAATCTGTGCTGAACTCTCACTTCTTCCAAAGTCGCAGCCGCAGACTCAGGGATCGCTTCCCCGTCCAGTTCGACATCGAGTTGGGGAAGGCTAGCGACGACGGTCATGTAATTTCTCCCATGGACGACGCTGGCGGGATCATCAGTTGATCACCAGCCGAAACTTTCCACGGGTCGTCGATCTTGTTGAAGGCAGCGATCAATCTCCACCACGCTGGATTGCCATAGTGTGAAGCCGCAATTTCATCCAATCGCTCGGCACTGCTTCCCCCGTCTTCGTCTTCGTCGCTTTCGCCGCCTCCCTTGGTCTGATAGAAACGAATTTCGTCGGGGGGGACGTCAACTTCATCTGGCAAGTCCTTTGACGACAAATCATCGTCGAAAGGTTCGCTGTCTGAAGAAGCGGAATCGCCTGTTCTCAGAAAGCGCATGCGCAACCATGAACGCTGCGGCGCTCCGTTCGAAGTGAAATATTCCAGCCGCTCGGCAACCGCCGCCACCACGCCGCGCACACTCCAAGCCTTTCCCCAAAAGAACTGGACTATCGGTACCTGACCGTAGCCATCGTCTCCTTCGCTACCTTCGGCCAGGGCGGTCAGCGGCCGAGTCAGATCTCGCACATCCTCCGCTGTGGTCGTGGAGCCGGAGAGGGTGACGTCGAATAGGAGATCAAGCAGGATTTCGGTAGTGCCGCCCCCGGTATATAGGACGGGATCGTCCTTCAAAGCGGCACCGGTTAAAGGGCCTGAACTCGATTGACGGGGCTGAACTCCTGCTGTCCGCCGAACCACCACGCCCGCGGGGTTTAACAGACACGGGATTCGCTCGCCGGTTTTTTCGAGCAAGAAGGCAACTCTCTCCATCAGCGGCCTCCTCGCTGCTCGATGTCAAGTGCGCGGAGACGCTCGGCGTTCCGCAGGAACAGGGTTGGACTGGTCGTCGCTCTCGGAATGTCAGTCGGCAATTCCGGCCAGAGATCGCTTTGCGCGGCCTCGGGCCAGTTAGCGGCCCCGTTCGCGGAATCTACCGGCAATTGATGAACCGGTTGCGATGCGAGCGCTTCGTGGTTGCGGCTGTTGCGTCGTGAGTCGATGGCTCCTTCGCTCTGCGAGCTGTGTTTCAAGAAATGCTCAGCCCTGGCGGAGACAGACGGCCAAAGCGATGGATTCGCGGTCAAATCTGAAACAACGTTGCCACGCTTTTGCGTTCGAGACGCACCCTGACCCTGGCCGATCCAATCCGATGTTGGATTGAAACGGACGGAGGTAGTCGGCGGTCGTAATGACACATCGTCCAACTTCCCGCCTGGGCGTTCAGCCGAAGGCCGTTCGGGAACACGTGCCGGCACTGGCTGCGGCGTTCCCAATGTCGCTGGAAACGGCTGTTCACCCTTATGCTCGATCTCATGCCCGTTGTGTGGGTTCGCAGCTGATACATTCGCAGCCGCCACGGGTAACGCCGCTCGGATGCTTCGCTGCAAACGTTCCACCCAATGGGAGATCGTCGACGCAGCCGGCTGCTTAGATTCGAACGCGGCGGATTGTGGCGCACGGCGATGCTTTTGCGGAATCTCGTCACTCAATTTCTGCTCGGCCGGAATCGGAGTGACAACCGCGAGCGGGCGCCCGGGCGCCTCCGTACCCGGTCTTAATCGCTTGCGCAGCGACTGAAACCAGGAGGTAGGATGGTGGACCTCGGTTGCTCCAGGCTGACGCGTTCCTGCTACTGTGCGCTCGTTCGCCTCTGCAGCGGGTGTCGCGCGAGAGTGTCGCAATGACTGTCCTGAAAAAGACTGCTCAGAAATTGAGCCTTGCTGGGGCTCACTATTCTCGTTCGCTCGCCTCGGGGAGTTAGTCCAGGGAACTCCGCCTTCTTCCAGCGATCGCAGCAACCCCGGCGCACCCTCCCGGACTCGCCTCAACCAATCCTCGGGCGGACCAATCGGTTGCAACCCATTCCACCGAGACACTCCATCCTGTTCCTGACCGCTGGAATCGGATCGAAGCTCGTTCCCATCTACCGCATTCGCAACCGTTTTCCCGAGGTCCGTGGCTGCAGGATTTCGGCCCATAGCGCTGTCCTCAGCCCCGTCAATGAAGACGTTCAGCCAATCTCGCACTGTGCGCGCGAGCGCTGTCAGTTTCGGCTTCTTCAAATGTGTCGGCCGAATTTTATTGGCGTTCCAAAGTCTCATACACCAATTCCAGGGACTCAACCGCGACCAAGCTGCTCATCGCATCGAGCGGCGCTCCGTGCCATGCGCATGGCCACGCATCGTGCAGGGTCCAGCGGAGCTTTTCGTTAATTCCTTCCGGATCGAGCATCAAAATGTGAACCGTCCTCCGTTCCACCGAGCCGGATACGGCCTTCTGCATCCAATCCCACATATCGCGGGACGTAGTAAGACCGTAGCGCAATGTAACCGAGGAGTACTCGACATGACCCGGCAAACGGTGCACAACCTGACTATTGCCACCCTCGCGATAGGAGATGGCGTCAACTTTCACTCCGATACCGCTGCATTGAGTGAAGTGGCCTTCTTGCACGTCGGGCACGAACATTAGCTTGAAGTTGTAGTCGCGAAACGGTTCTGCAAAAGTCCCCGGTTGCGCTCCCGAGGTTTTCGGCTTCTGAGCAGCTGGCATGATTCGTCTCCTTGCAGTTGGTTAGAGCGTTTCCACTTGTGTTACGCCGGCATTTTGCCCGATCTTGAAAATAATGAACTCCGCGGGTTTTACCAGAGCCACACCGATTACAGTGACCAGTTGCCCCAAGTCGATGCTTTCCGGTGGATTGGTTTCCTCGTCGCATTTCACGAAGAAGGCTTCCTCTGGCGTGGCACCCACCAGAGCCCCATCGCGATACACGTTGGTCAGGAATCTAGACACCTCGCTTTTGACAGACTTCCACGAGCTTCGGTCATTGGGCTCAAAGACAACCCAACTGGTATTCCGTTTAATGGACTGCTCAATCATGATGAGAGTTCGCCGCACGTTGACGTACTTCAAATTGCTGGTCTTGTCGGCGCAAGTGCGTGCTCCCCAGACCGTAGGGCCCTGGCCCGAAAAAAAGCGTATACAGTTAATCCCATTTTGATTCAATTCTCCTTGTTCGGAGTCGGTAACTCGATAAGTGAGGTTAAGAGCGCCAGCGATTTGCGTATTCGCCGGTGCTTTATGCACTCCACGTGTTCCGTCGGTGCGCGCCCAGATTCCCGCCATGTGCCCGGAGGGCGAGACAGTCACCAGGGGCAAATTGGGGTGAAGCGCGTCGGCGACCACGATATCCGGGAAGTATGCGGTGCTGAACCCGCCCGGAGAAAGGCGAGGGCGTGCCCCTCCCGCAGGTCCGGCAGCGGATGCGTCCTTGTCCTTATCTTTATCCTTATCTTTGTCCTTTCCCTTGACCGGAACCGCAACCGCTTCCACTGTCTTCAGGAGTTCCGTGTTCTTGACGTCGGGCAGGTCGAGAATGCAAACTCGGTCCCCGAGCATTTCACAATGCGACACCAGAGCCTCGTGAGACGCCGCTTCGGTCCGCCTTGGCGCTGCGACAATGGACACTTCATCATTCTCTTCAAGGAGCTTTAGTCCGGTCCGCGGCCGGTCGTTCCCGGCGATCGCATCCGTGTCGCGGACATTCACGATATAGCAGTGGCTCCCGCCGTTGGCAAAGAATCCGTTAACGGCATGGGAAAGGGGGGTGCTGTTCAAGTTGTCCGCTGCGGCAAACTCGGTCCGGAACTGCGACCAGTTGTAGATGGCCACGCTCTCGCCGGGGTGAGCGTTCGGATCCGGGGGCTGTCCCAGGAACGCGGCAACGCTGGTTCCCACCGGTTCAATCGTTCTTGGACCCGGTAGTTCCTCAATAAAGACGCCGGGCGCGCAGGTGTTATAGAAGGGCATTTCATTCCTCCAATGAACTGAAATGTATTACCAGCGGTGTTCCGCTGTCGGGGTAGTTCTGTTCGCTGCTGACGGGAAGCTCTAGTCCTTTGGCTTTGACAAGCAGTTGTTTGGGTCCTGCGGACGGTACTCCAGGGAAAAAGAATCTGCCTTGGTAGTCGGTTCGGGCGGAAAGGTTCAGCGCCGGCAGTTCAACCCGGCAATCGGCAAGCGGCACATCGCCGGGTCCAAGAAGTACGCCGTGAAATCCGACAATCGGAGACATCTGGATCTTCAGCGGCTCCCGCACAAGTTTCGTTTGCGGCTGAGGCCGTTCTTGCCGCATTGGCACTCGCAAAATGAACGACGGTAGCGGAGGCGTGCCAAAGGCTGTCCATACCGGCAACGGAATCGGCTCCAGCTCCACTTGAAAATCCGTATTTTCCATCGCCGCAAACATCAAGTCCGCCAGCATCCGGTGAGCCTCTTCTGGCGTATCCGACCAGGAAGTGATCAGGTACCTCAACGCAAGTTGTAGAGGTGGCCGTCGTGCCGTACTCGGCGCCGGCGATTGCACAAGTTCCAGCAAATACATTCCGACGCCTCGGCCCGTCTTTTTCGGGTCCGGCGCCGCTAGGCACAACTCGGCCCCCTGGATCACATTGCCAACCCAGTCCTTCAATCGATCATCAAGTTCAAATGCCATGGGCCTTCGATTCGTTGACTCGGAAATCGTGCCACCCACTTTTTTAAAACCAAATTTCTATTGAGTCGGAGCGCCGGGACTGTCGGGACTATCCATACTTCGCGGCGTGCTCGGATTGCCCAGAAACGCATCCAGAACTTTTTTGTATTGCGGTTTCAAGTTCTGATACGCAGGTTCCTTCGCCACCACACCAAGGAGCCCTTCGACGTCCGGCGGCGTGGATACGGTCAGAGTCACTATCGAGTTCGCATGCACGACCGAGTTGGCAGCCGGAGCCTGTTCTTCGACCTTGGCCTTCGCGAAAGGATTGACCGAAGCTCTCCTGACAAATCCCACCTTCAGCCCAAGTCCTTGCAGTGAACTCACGGCGTCGGTAAGGTCGCTTCCGGTCAGGGCCGGAACGGTTACCGGCAGTGCCACAACTAAATCCACCGCGGAGTTGGCAGAGACCTGTTGGCCGGCAGCCGGCGATTGCGACACTACGTACGCGCCCGCCCCCGAACCGCCGCTGATCGCGCCAGCTTTGAGCTTGCTGGCCGCAAGTGTCTTCTGTGCCTGGTCCAGGTCTTGCTGCGAGACATCTGGAACGGCAATAGGCGGTTCCTTCTTGGCGCAACTGCTTGCGCCGATCGCTCCTGCGGCCACTGCCAACAGGAGCACGCATCGTGGTAACGAAGAGCGTAGGACTGAAGAGCAAAGAAACAAAGAGCCAACGGACAATCCGCGAACCACATGATCGCCGTCTACAAAATAGACGCCTGGTTCACAATTCCGGCACGCAAAGTGTTTGTGAATCTGGTTAGACGTGAAACGCCGAATGGCGTTTAAGGCAAGACCCCCAAAACAGATCATGATTTTCTCCCTTTGTGATAGATCGCGCGAGTCCAGCTCGGAGCTGATCGACGACTGCGGGGGCGTACGTCGAACAAGCCGGAAGCTCACTCGCCGCGAAAAAAATCAAACGTTCCTAGGGAAGAATCGACGATTAAGAAAAACGTGTTGGCCATATTAGACGAAGATGGTTTTAGACACAAGAGGAAATTACCCTAATTTCTGACTTGTCCTGGTGAGGTTTCCCTCAAATTCGTTTCACCGCTGCAGTGAATTATTTTCAGTGCGAGAAACCTGTTCCGCGGCCATCTGTAAAGAAGACCATCAGTCGGATATGCTGGCCGGGAACCTATGAGCTTGAAGCCCCCCATGTTGTCCCGCAACTCGATTGTCGCGCTTGCCGTGATCCTGGCCTTGTCCGGTTGCAAAAAGCAGGGGGATAAGACCGGCTTGCAGGTGCAAAGCGGCGTGGCGAGCTGGTACGGCCACCCCTTCGATGGCCGTCTCACGGCGAACGGCGAGACCTACGACATGGAAAAGATGACAGCAGCGCATCGAACTTTGCCTTTCGGCACAGTCCTGCACGTGGAAAACTTAGACAACAAGAAGACAACTGAGGTGCGGATCAACGATCGGGGGCCCTTCGTCCAGGACCGGATCATAGATCTATCCCACGCTGCGGCTCAGACCATTTCCATGCCAGGCATCGCCAACGTCCGCCTGGAGGTGATCAGTGTTCCGCCAACGCGAGCTGCGGAAGTGTTCGCCGTTCAGGTGGGCGCGTTTCAGCAGCGGATTCAGGCGGAGAATCTGCAAGCGCGGCTCCAGAGTAAATATGGTACGGCGCAATTGATTTTTCGCGACCGCAGTCAACAGTGGAGCGTTTTGGTCGGTCTCGAGCCCACGGTAGAAGGCGCCAACACCCTGGCATCGCAACTCGACAAGAACGACGGACCCGCGTTTGTCGTTCTTGTCGATTCGACACCCTGATTGTCCAGGCCACGATAGTCCAGAAGAAGTAGTTCCCAATCCTGGGCAATACGTCCGACAATCCGCTTAGCAAAGCGCCTCGCAAGTGGTATAGTGCCGTCGGCAATATTTTCCCCGAAGTGTGGTTTTCGCCGAGGGCGTTGCCTACGGCGCAACGCGATCAGTCCGGAGATTCGAACCCCAGTCGAAAACGCAATACGTACGCGGGCCTGATACCAAATACCAGCACGGATACAGATTGCGCGGAATTTGAAGGGAGCAGAACCGGATTTCTTCTTCTTCAGGAGTTCCGGCCTGCGCCTCCGCAGAACGCAGATACAAATCTACCAACCACACAAAAGCCGTCATGGCTTTTGGAGGAGGCCGTATGAGCATTGACCTGAAGGTTTACGACAATGGCGATCACACTTGTCTGGTTTGGCTGCCGAGCGACCGCAAGCCGATAACCAATTGCCGCGGTTTTGCGATCAAGCGGATCCGCAACGGAAAACCGGCCGAATATCTCCACGGTTTTGTCGGATTCTCCGACCAGGACAAACTCGATCCAAAGAATCCTTGGAAGTTCCCAGTCCAGCGATACATGTGGTGGGATTACTTGGTTGACCCTGGCGATGAGCTCCAGTACTGCGTTGTCCCAGTGATTGGGCCCGACAAGGACCACCTGATACCCAACGAAAATATGGCCAGCACGCTGACCGAGAAAATGAGAATCACCGGCCAGAGCACGGAGCACATTGCGGCGTATTTCAACAAGGGCATCGTGGCCGCGCAATGGGTTTCGCGAGCGGTCGATAAAGAACCGAAGGGCGCCAGTGTTAAAGATCTGGTGACCAAGATTGGCGGCCCTCTGCGGAACGCCCTGAGCGGATTATTGCGCCCGCAGATTCTTTCTCTCCTCCAGACGGCAAAAAATGAGAGAGGCAAAATCTACGCCTTGCTGTATGAACTCAATGACCCGGAACTGATTGATGCGCTGGTCGCGTTCGGCAAGGACTGCAATCTGATCCTGGCCAATGGCGCTTTCAAGCCACCCGATAACGACGAGAACAAAGACGTGCGCGCCCAGTTGAAATCCAAAATCCGGCTCTACGATCGCATCGTATCTTCCGGACACTTCGCGCACAACAAAGTGGTCGTCATCTGCGACTCCGACGTAAAACCTCTCCGTGTTCTCACGGGCAGTACGAACTGGACTTCGTCGGGCCTTTGTACCCAGGCGAACAACGGGCTCATCATCGACGATCCTGCCGTCGCTCAGGACTACTTCGACGCGTGGAATCGCATTCAGGCAGCGGGAAACGGTT
>Ga0116134_1000846_pt1 | contig 15687 bp, 8 predicted proteins | sample June2015DPH_19_5_FD_89737 | JGI IMG/M metagenome (GOLD analysis project Ga0116134, IMG submission 89737) | Peatland microbial communities from SPRUCE experiment site at the Marcell Experimental Forest, Minnesota, USA - June2015DPH_19_40 | ecosystem: Environmental > Terrestrial > Soil > Wetlands >... | reverse complement strand
CGGACGAGCTGGCCGGCGCCGCCCGCGCCGAGCTGTGGCCCAAGCTGGTCGCGGAGTATCCCACTCTTGGCGAACACCAGGCCAGGACCACGCGGCAGTTTCCGGTGTTCATGCTGACCCGCCAGGACTGAGCTGCGGCGAGAGCCGCCCGTTTTCCGGCGTCGCGGTGTCTGCTTCGGCGGCAGTCGGCAACACCATTAGCGATGGATTTGGGCATAAGAATGCTCCGATGGGTAGTTCGGCCACTACTCCGAACTGCCCAAGGCCACATTTTCCTTGTCGTCAAGTGATTCAATGAGGTTTTCACAGCAGCTTTCACGTGAGTCGCTTGTGTTCGAATAGCGTGAGAACAAGCGCCTTCGTACCCGCAGTCGGCTAGACCCGGCATCTGGCCCGTGTAATTCCGCAGCACTGGCAGTACCGTTTCCCGGGCGAGCCGGCCGTGTGAGGAAACACGCTGCGTGCCGAATACGTGCCAAAGTTCCACCACCTGCCACATCCTGCGAAAACGGCCCGCCAGCTGCGGAAACGCGGCTACGCGGGCCGTTTTGCTTTGTCCCCGTGTGTCATCTCGTAGCGCCGTAGACCGCTGTGTTGCGGCATCCGCGGACATATAGCGGACGGGCGTCCGTCCCGCCAGGACGGTCGACATGCACCGTCGGCTTTCCACGGACAGCCACGGACGGGCCGCGTCGGCGGCGTGTTTCCGGCTTGACTCCAAGAGCCGCATGCAGGCGGCTTCCTCACCGGGTCCCAGAGTCCCGTGCATCTCTGTGGCGTGGAAAGCACGGTAGCCGAGCGCGACGGCACGCAGTTCGTCATCGTCGTACTGCTGGGCCGCCCGTGCCGCAATAGCCAGGGATCGGCCGGCTGTGGGAAAGGGGCCAGAGGTGCTAATTATCATTTACGGCCTGCTGCGTGGCAGACGATGCCCAGTGTTAGTAATGACCGTTCACCCGAGCGGAGTTGTACGCCGGAATCAGCCATTCGATGGAGGCTGTGACAGCCTGCGCGCCCACCCTCGCCGCGAAGATATATGTTTTGGTGCCAACCGCCTTATAGTTTAGATAAGGCGGGCTTAGGAGGGGGCTCCGTGAGACTTAGTGCGCGTTTTTTAGACATGCGCGGTCACGGTATGGCCGGACAGGAAATCCTGCGGCGCGTGACTCGGTTTGCGAAGGTTCTGGCGCCCGCGGCACTGATCACCGTGCTGCCCGCCATCGCCTCGCCGGCGGCTGCCGGGCTTACCACTTCTCCCGGTGCCCCTCAGCCAGTCGACGTGGTGATTCTCGCTGATGAGTCGGGCAGCATGCTGACGTATCCGAACGAGATCACCGGCATGCAACAAGCCGCGACTCAGATCGTCGACGCGGAGTGGTCCGGGGAATCGCGGATGGCCATTTACGGGTTCGGCGGCGCGCCGCCGGGAGGACGGCTGGCGTCGGCGGCGATTGACCAGTATTGCGGGCTGACCACGCTGTCCAGTCCAGGAGCCCGGGCCACGCTTGACCAATGCGCCGCCGATATCAAGGGGCGGACCAAGGCTCAGGGATGGAACACCGACTTCGCGGCCGCGCTTCAGCAGGCGTATGAGACGCTTGCCGCCTCCCGCGCGGCGGGCCACCTGCCGCTCGTCTTCTTCATGACTGACGGTCAACTCGACGAGGGACCAGACTCCCCCTACGTCGCCAAGGGGGTCAGCGACCCGCTGGGGCTCGCCGGGGACAAGGCAGCGCAGACGCTCATTACGGAGCCGAATGGCCTGCTGGCCCGGTTGAAGAGTATCGGCGCGGAGATCTGGCCGGTCGGGTTCGGCCAGGCGGACAAGAATGAGCTGAAGCTGTTCGCCGGGGGCGGGGCGCAGAGCAGTTGCCCCGCGGGTTCCGGCGCGAACCCGCAGGCGACGATCATCGCGCCGACTGTCCTCGGCGCGCAGGAGACACAGGGCATCCAGTCTGGCCTGATCAAGGCATTCGCCGAGGCTCGCTGCGCCGTGCCGGGAGGTCCGGGGTGGTCACCACTGCCGGCGGCCAGCTCGGCACCGAAGATCGTGACCATCAGCCCGCTGGCGACGACCGCCACCTTCATTGTCGACAAGGGCGCCCCTGGCGTGATCGTCACTTACAAGGACCCGGCTGGACATGAGTTCTCCGACACCTCATCCAGCGGGCAGGGGGCTAGCGCGGTCGGCGGCGTGCTGACGGCCGGGCAGCAGACCGGCCAGGCGGACCAGTCAGTGCTGGAGACCCTGCTGGTCGACAATCCGCTGCCCGGCCCCTGGACGGTGACGTTCACCGACCCCTCTGGCGGCCCCGCGACCGAAGTAGGCCTGTCGGTGATCTGGCAGGGCAACGTATACCTGGAGTTCACTGACCAGCAGGTTGGCGACCCCGGCCAGCGGTACACGCTCGCTGTCCAGCCAGTCGTGCGGTCGGCCCGCGTCCCGGCCAGCGCGCTGGCCGGTTTCACCGGGCGGTTCACGGTCACCTGGCCGGGTGGTCAGCGCGTGTCCCGGCCGGCGCGCCTCAACACGTCCGCGGGGACACCGGCGAGCGGGGACTTCACCGCTCAGGTACCAGTCCCGCCGGGACTGAGAGGGACCGCCACCGCGGTATTTACCGGCGCGGCTCCCGGCGTGCAGGGGCAGGCGGACACCTCCTTCCCCGTCCGGCCCGGCGGCGAGCTGAGCGTCACGCTGGATAACACGAGCGGCCGGACAGTGCGGCCCGGCGGAACCCTGCAGATCTCCGGCACGGTCGATACGAACGGTCAGCCGGGAACCAGCATCGTCTTCGCGCTCGCCGGGCTCAGCAACGGCGTCAACGCATCGCTGGCCTCGCCGTTCGGCGCGGTGCGGGTTCCCTCCGGGCGGCTGCCCATCACGCTGACCATCGACTTCGCCAAGACGGCGCGGCTCGGCGAGGCCCTCGGCACGATCCAGTGGGCCCCGGCCGGCCAGGACTCGGCCCCGTCAGACTGGCTGTCGGCCGCCTCGCTCGAGGTGACCATCGCCTACCCTGGGACACCCCTCGTACAGCAGCCGTGGTTCTTGTCCGTGCTCTCGGTAGCGTTCGCGGCGGCCATCGGCGTTGTCGTCCTGCTGCTCCTGCGGCAACGGCAGTACAGGGAAGAGGCGAGGGTTCACGGCGGGCAAGCGGCTCTCGGGGCGCCACCACGCTTCATGATTCCCGGCCGTAGCGGGCCCAGGCCGCCAACCGGCCGATACGCAGCACAAGGCCGATCATCCGCGACCCCCTCACAGACACGGACAACTAGCGGGACCGGTCGCAGCGCGCGATGGGGATGGAGATTGCCATGGAGATAGATCACCCGTTGCTGTTCGTCGGTATCGGCGGAACCGGCGGCAAGATCGGGCTTGAGTTGCAGCGGCGGCTGCGTGATGAGGTGCGTGGGCCGGACGGGAAGCGGCAGTTCGGGGGCGGCGACGGCGGGCACCTGCCGTACGAGTTGCCGTCCTGCTTCCAGTTCGTCTATGTGGACATCGACGACAACGACCTGCAGCGGCTGAAGGACCAGGTGCCGGGCCACCGGCAGGCCGTAGCCCGCAACATGCACATCGCCTCCGAGCTGCTGCCGTCGCACCGGTCTTTCGCGGAGGTTGCGCAGTACCTGCGGATTAGGTGCCCTGAGGAGGTCCGCAGCTGGCTGCCGCCGGCCGACGGGCAGCCGAAGGTCGCGCCGCTGTCGGCGGGCGCCGGCCAGCTGCCCACGGTCGGACGGGCCTGCATGTTCGCCCGGATGGCCGAAGCCGGCGTCAGCGCCGCGCAGCAGCCCGTGACCGACGCGATCGAGAAGATCCGCAAGTGCGCTGTGGACCTGGCCGCGGTCGGCGGGCTCAACCCCACCTCGTGCGACGTGTTCGTGGCGTTCTCCGTGGCCGGGGGAACGGGGAACGGGATGTTCTACGACTACATCCACCTCGTGGCCGACGCGTTCCAGCACACCGGCATCGCGATCCAGATTTACCCCCTCGTGGTCATGCCCTCGGCGTTCCCCGAGGGCAGCGGCGGCGGCCGCAACGCGGAGCTGAACGCGGGCCGGGGACTGCTCGACCTGTCCCGACTGATCGACGACCAGAACATGCGCGACGCCAATGTGGCCTTCCGGCCGGACGACGCGGACCGGGACAAGGGGCTGAGCGTCCGCTACCGCGACGGCAGGGCGGCAAAGCGGATCCAGATCGCGCCGTCGACGGCGCAGACCGCCTTCCTGTTCGCCAGGACCGCCGCGCTCACCTCGGCCGAGCTGCACGGGTCCATCGTGTCGTTCATCCTGTCCATAGCCGGGATCCGCAGCGCGGCAAGCGCTCTCGACGGGCACAACACCCCGGCGCAGAGCAAGTTCATCAACGACGGCGTCGACCGTCAGGCGTCTGCGTCGTCGGGTATCGGTGGGCGGGGCATGTCCACCGCCGCCGTGGCATCGCTGTCGGTGCCCCGCGTCGAGATCCTCCGGCTGTTCGCCGCGCGCCTGCTCGCGGAGGTCATCGCGGAAAAGGTCGACACAACCCCCTCCCGGGAGAACAACGAGCCGCTGCTCGATGCCTTCTTCACCGCAACAGGTCTCACTGACCTGGAAAGGCGCCCCCACCTCGACGACCGCGGCGCCGCACAGATGAGCAACCCAAGGCGCCGGGGCCTTGCCGCGCACGACGAGATCGTGGGCGACAAGGAGCTGGTGTTCCGGCGAGTGGACACGATGGTCCGCGAGTTCCTCCCGGGCAAGGGCCTGGCCGCGATGGCACGCGAATCCGCCGACCCGTGGCGTGCCGAACGGGCGGTCTGCGGTGACAGCGATAAGACCGTCGCCAAGTTCCTGGGGCAGAACCCGGCGCTCATGCAGCCGGGAGAACTGCGGTCACGGCCAAGCGAGGGGCAGGTACGGGCCTGGCTGGAGGCCAGCGCCGCGGCCATCTGGGTCGCGGAGTGGGCGGATCGGTCCGATGTCTGGGAGCCCAACCTCGCCGGGCGCATCAAGACTCTGAAGGACCTCACCGGCGCGCTGCGCAATTTCCGGAACGAGAGCGGCAAGAAGTTCACTAGGGAATTCTCGGCACTGTTCACCGATCACGCGACCATACGGCACTTCCTGTACGAACTGCCCAGAGAGGCCCATGAGTTCTACCGGCGGTTGGCCGGCCAGCTCTCCGGGTCTCTGGAGCTCAGCACCGAGGACACGAACGCGGAACAGCTGCTCGCCGCACTGCTCGGGACGCCGCGGCCATGGGAGACCTTGATCATCGAATCGCTAGACCGCGACATCGGGCCGCAGCAGGCCGTGTCCCGGCTGCACGCGCAGGTCAGCGCGCGGATCCTGGAAAGGACAGACACCGACCAGCGGCTGCTGCCCCACCTGGCCGACCTCATCGTCCCGGACGATTCCGCCTCCGGTGGCCGGGCGGGATCCGCGGCGATCCGCAGTGCACTGCGCGGCCTAGTCCCGACCGGCCTGCTGATGAAGGCGGCGGGCCCGGCCAAAGTGCTGATCACCTACCCGGTCCGGTCCATCAGCGGCGGCATCGACACCGGTGTCCCGGTGGCCGACGAGGGCACGTCGGGAGAGCCCGCAGGCATCCCGCAGTTGCCCGCCAATGAGCAGGTCGAGGCCTTCCTTAAGGAGACGATCGACCTCGGATCTCAGCCGGGCAGGGTGAACTACGAGTTCCGCCCTACCGCCGCGGAGACGCTCACAGTCGTCACGATGCGCACCGCGCTCGGCATCACCGACATCCCCGAGGCGCGCAAGGTCATGAGTCTGTGGTCAAGCGCGCTGCGCGAGGGTGACATCGAGGATTCGCTGCGCTGGCGCCAGCGGCTCGGCTACGACTACGGCTGGCTGCTGACGACAGAGGAACAGCGGGTGAACATCCTGCAGCGGCTGCTGATCGCGATGCGCAATGGCTGGGTGGAGGCGGTGCCCGGCGCTGAAGTGCGGCCGGCGCTGATAGCCGTGCGAGCGGGCGACGACGCTGGCGGCAGTGCGGCGCACCTGGAGATCGCGCTGCGGTCCTGGGACGATGACTCGCCATGGGGCGATCTGCTACATGCTTATGAAGAATCCATCCTGGCCGGGGACGAGCTAAACCGGCAGGAGATGTACCGCAGCCTCATGAAGGTGACGCCCAGGCGCAATCCCGACGACGGGCGGACGGCTAAGGCCTCGAACATCTACAAGGCGTTCTTCAAGGCGCGGGATGAGGAGATTCCACGCCTTCAAGCCCTGCTTGATCAGGATCCTCCACTCAGCCCCGACGACCGCCTCCAGGTCACTGGCCTACGAGATTTCTGGAAGGGCACCGTGGACAGCGCGTGGAAAATGCCGATCCCCGGACAGCCGGGACGGGGCAACACGCTCCAAGCCCTCGACCACGTCTAGGGCCGTGAGACTCCGGTGCCAGCGGCAAGCGCCGAGGTGTGCAGGTCCGCGGTCATGACAGCGCCCGGGACCCGGCCGGACGGCCGGCCGGAGACCGCCTTCGTCCTCCTGATCGACTTCCGGGCCGCAGCCAGCGGCCCCGACGCGGTTGGCCCCGCGAGCGTGGACGAGCAGACCCTCGAAGAGCGCCAGCGTAGCGCGTCTGCCGCCAGGACCAGCGCCGGCACCCAGGGCGGCACATCCATCAGCGGATGGCGGATCCTCAACTTCGGGCGTCTGCTCGTCGTGGACGACGCCGCCGATTTCGCCGAACACGCGGAAGCGTACCGGTGTCTGCTTCAGGCGCCTACCTTCGGGCGGATGCTCTGCGTGGTAGTCGGCGCCCCGGCGGAACCTCCCTACCTGGACGTGCCGAAATCGGTGGACACCGCACGGGTGCCCGTCCTGTGGGTGGGCGACCCGTGCGGTGTGGGCTGGCGGGTTGGCTGGTCTACCACGACCCGGCTCGCGTTCAGTGACGCCGATCCGGACGGAACGAAGACGGTGGCGAACCTCATCGAGTCGCTCACCGCGATCGAGATGTTTGACCAGACGGCCGGGGCCATCGACGGTCTGCCTGAGCGCACTGGCACCGTCGCAGTGCTTCCCTGGGTCGGCTGGCCGCACGCTGACGAGCATGAGCCCCAGCCGGGGGACGAGCAAGACGACGCTCAGGCCGAGCCGCATGACGATCTCGCCCCGGATGACCCTAGGCCAGGCGGCACGCGGATGCGTCGCTGGGCGATAGCAGTCCTGCTATCACTTACCTGCGCGGTCGTCACCCTTACGGTAGTGCTCGCCGTCGAGGTGAGTCGGCTCAGCGTCGGTTACGTCGCGGCCGACATCGTGGGCGGCGTCCTCATGCTTGCCCTGCTGGCCAACGCCTCCCGCATGCCGCCTATCAACCACGCACGGCCTGTGTTGGTCCCAGCGGTGCCCGGGCCGCCCACACAGCCTGAACAACTAACAGCGCGCGCCTCCGGATCGCCGACCCCGGTCTCCAGGTACGTCCTTGACCACGCCGCCTGGATGATGGGCGCTACCGCAGCCGACGAATCATTTCGCCAGCTCACCTCCCCGGGGCAGTTGGTCATGCTGGGCGCCGAATCAGTTCTGGTGAGACTAGTGAGATTCGCCCCGGCTAGCGCGCGGCGACTACTCGATCCCGCCGCCGACCGCGACTACGTCGCATGGACCACGTCCGGCGACCAAGTGGGCGTCATCCGCCTCGCTCCCTTGAAGGCCGGGCTGGTTCGGCCGCGCGGCGCGTAGCAGAGACCGAATGGAGTTTTCATGGCTGAGGGGGAAAGTACCAGCTCGAAGTTGTTCTGGTGGACTATGGGCATAGTCGCAACTATTTTATCAGCTGAGATCATTGCGGCAGTGAATCTAAGCGGCGTGCGACCAGCTGAGGTCAACCCTGCGAGCGGAGCCACAACGGCGCAAGTGAATTGGTCTGGCCTGCCATCCGGCGCTGGGCCTCTCCGCGGCACTTTCGTTGCCAATAAGGCCACATTCGAGGGAGAGATCGACTCGCGAGCAGGCCCCTGGGACGTCGGGCTGGACTGCACCTTCAGCAATGGCGCCAATGTGACCTGCGACTACCGACTGCAAGCCGTAGCGCCCAACGATTACGCTCCTCAGCGAGGAAGCCTGTCGGCCGATAAGTCATGACCGGTTGCCGGATGGCGCGGGAGAACCCGGGCCGGGGCTCCAGGCGGATTCAGGGCGAGTTGCGTGGCCTCGGCATTCGCGTCGGAGCCTCGACGGTACGGCGTGTACTGAGACGGCTGCGGATCCGCCCTGCAAAGTCAGGGCGCGGTTTAGCCGCCCGGAGTTGCGCCTCGGCTACGGGCTGCAGTGGCCGGGGTGGTGACCGCCGCGTTTCCGGCCACCGCGCGCGCGATGGCGGCGGCGTGCGCGGGGAAGGCGCGGGCCAGGGCGGCGCACGCGGCGTGCGCGGCCTCCGGGTAGCGGGCACAGCGGGGCAGCAGGCTGAGCAGGGCGGTGCCCGCGACCGTGGCGGCGGGGCCGGCGTCCTGGCCGGCGGCGCCGAGCGTGGCGGCGACCCGGGCGAGCTGGACGCCGGCGTCGGCCGAGACCTCCGTCGCGAGGCTGGCCGCAGTAGCGTAGCGGCCAGCCGCGACGAGCCCGTCGATGACCATCATCCGCGCCCGGGTGCGAGGGTCGCCCTCGGGTACCTCGTCGATGAACCGCCGCACCGCGGAGAGGTTCAGTGGGCGCTCCTCACCGCCGTGGCCGGCGTCCGACAGTGCGCTGGTCAGCAGCCTCTCCAGCGGAGTCCACACCGTGGCGTGGCCCGCCGGTTCCGTGACCGCACGGGCACGAGCCTGGTCGATGTCGAACTCGTCCTCCATGGACTGGAATTCCATCTCGTGGCCGGGCCGCAGCGCCCTCATCTGGCTGATGATCTGCCGCACGAGGGCGTCGGCGCGGTCGTGGTGCCCGGCGGCCTTGAGGGCGTCGGCGACCATGCCGCCGACGCCGACCGCTGTCATGAGGAGGGCGTCGAAACCCTCGCCATCTTCTTCGCCGTCCTCGTCGTCAGCGTCTTCGTCCTCCCAGTCCTTGCCGTCTTCCTCGTCCCAGTCCTCCTCCGGGAGCAAGCTGAGCGCCAGGGACTCGCCAGCGTCGAAGTCGCCGACCGCGACGTAGGCGTGCGCCAGCGCGTCGGCCGCGATCGCGCGCTGCTCGCCGCGCAGGCCCGCCGCCAGCCGGGCCGCGGTGGCCGCGGTCTCTCTCGCCTGACCGGTGGCGCCCGAATCCGCGAGACGGGTGGCGATGCTGGCGAGGGTGGCCGGGGCGAGCAGCCGGTCACCTTCGGGCGCGGTACCGGCCAGGTCCTCGTCCGCGTCACGGTTCCGGGCCGGGGACAGCCGCCCGAGGGCAGCCGTGATGCGCGAGACGAGCGCCGGACCGGCCCGCCCGGCGACCGGGGACCGGGCCAGCAGCGGCAGGGCGGCGGCGATGGTCTGCCTGGCGCCGGCCGAGTCCCCCGCCAGCATCTGCAGGCGGCACAGTTCCAGAAGGTCGCGGTCTGATTCGTCGAAGTCCGCGAGCAGCAGGTCACGGGCGGCGGCGAAGGTCTTCGCCGCGCTTGGCAAGCCCGCCTCCGCCTCGGTTACCGCGATCTCGGCCAGCACCCACCAGCGGTCCTCGCGATCCACCTTGCGGACCAGCCGCTTGGCCTCGTCGAGCAGCCTGGTCCGGTCCTTGCCATCTCGGGTCACGGCGTACTCGGCGAGCAGCCTGGCGTGGGTCACGGGGTCGGTCACGGCGGCAAGCGCGTCCTCGATGAGGCCGGGCGGGAGCGCGTCCGCCGACGGGAGCGCGCCGACGAGGCCGATGAGGGCCTGGGCACGCCAGCCGGGGACCTCGATCGCGTTGGCGATGCGCTCCGCGTCCTGACGGTGCCCGGCGGCCAGCGCGGCCGTCGCCACCGCGTCGAGGGCGCGGCCCCGGGATTGTTCGGGCAGTCTCGCCGCCAGCTGCTCGGCGCCGGCCGGGTCGGTCCGCGCCACGGCACGAGCCAGGGCGCGGACCGCGCGGGGGTGGCAGAGGGCGAAGTCCGGGATGCGGCCGAGCATGCTGGCGGCGGCGGCTAGGTCGCCGCGTGCGGCCAGGGCAGTCACCAAGGTGGCGGCGGCCTCCCACCCGTGGTCGGCGCTGGGCAGGTCGTGGCCGGTCAAGTCCGCTATAGTCCGGTCGGCGGCGGCGAGCAGGCCGACCCGCACCTGTGCCTCGACGATGGCCCGCATGGCGCCGGCCGGGCTGGCCTGGCGGCGCGCAGCAGTGACCGCCTCAGCGAAGACGGCTGCGGCGCCGTCGGGGTCGCCCCGCCGCGCCTGGGCGGCGGCGAGCGCGGCGAGCCAGTCCGGGCGGGACTCGTCCGCGTCCCTGCCCCCGTCGCTGCCCGTCTCCTCGCTCGCGGCCAGGGCCAGCTCGCTGGTCCGCGCCGAGCCAGCGGAGTCTCCCGCCTCGGCCTGCCTGATCGCTATCTCGGCGAGCTTTTTCACCTTGCTTCCGGTGAACAGGCGGATCGCCAGGGCGGCCGTGCGGGCGTGGTCGAGCTCGCCTGCCCCGATCAGGCTGTTGGCCAGGTCGACCAGGGTGTTGTCGTCGACGAGGCGGAGCAGTTCGGCGGCGCGGAGAGCGTCGATCGCGAAGGCGCGGCGCAGCAGGGCCACCATCCAGTGGTCGCCGTGCAGTATGTCGAGCACGGGCTGCTGGGCCCGGACAAGGTTGCCGAGCTCCTGGCGCGCGTCGCCGGGGTTGTCGTCGTCGGCGAGTTCCCAGGCGTGCAGCAGGGCACGAAGGACATCGACCGGATCTTTGACGGGCGGCTGGCCGGAGCCGCCTGCTCGTGTCGGCGCGGCGGCCAGGCCACCGGGACGCAGCGCGCCAAGCGCGGTCCGCAGCTCAAGCCGCCGGGTCCAGCGGGCGATGGCGAGGGTGAGGCCAGCCGCGTCGGTGACCCGGCCGAGCTCGACCGCGTGCCCCAGTGCCTCGTCAAGGACCCTCAGCGGGCCGAGGGCATCGATCTCGCCGGTGCGGGCCGCCTCGGCGGCCAGGGCGGCCTGGAATTTCTGCGCGCCTGCGAGCGGGAAGTAGTCATCCCACTCGCCGTCCTGCCGGTAACCCTCGAGCAACGCGGCGAACTGCGCGAAGTCCGGGATGCCGCGGTCACGCCCGGCCGCCTTCTTGCGGCCGGGCTCCGGGCCGGCCTTGTACGCTTCGCCCGCCCTGCCGCCCGCCGCGCGGTCGCCAGCCTTATCCATCCGTGCCGTCGCCTTCGTCGTCTTCGTCCAGGAAGAGGTGGCGGGCCCTGTCGGCGAGGAGCTCGCTCCGCTCCCGCTCGGTTTTCGCGATGTCCCTGGCCTTTTCCCTGAGGAACTCGTGGAAGCTCGCGTGGAAGATTCGGTAGCCCGTGCGCGGTCGGCCATCCCTGGTCACCTCGACCCTTACGAGGAACTGCATCCATTCCTCAAGCAGAGCCAGCACGCGCGTGGCGCTGCGCAGGCCTGCCCGGGCCGCGAGTTCTGCGGCCGTTACCGGTGTTAGTGCCATGGCGATCGCAGTCAGCACGGGGAGCCGCAGGTCGTGCCACGCGTCATCGTCGGGGCCGTGCATGCGCTTGTACTGCTCCTCGTAGTAGCCGACCAGCCCCGCCGGCAGCTGGTCCAGCTCGGCGTCAGTGCGTGAACCGCCCTCTTCGAACTCGGGCAGGACGTAGCGCAGGTACATGAAGTTGCCTTCGGCCTTCGCCGCCAGGGTGTCGGCGAACTGCTCTTTGCTGAATCTGCGCGACCGCAGGTACTCGCCGATCCCTGGGCGATCCGCGCGGGCGCGGATGTGGGCGCGCAGATCGTTCATGTTAGGCACGCCGAGCTCGTTGATTTTCACGTCGCGCCACGGGCAGTCGAGCCGCGGTTTCCACCCACGGGCGCCCTTCCGGACGGTCACGATGAACCGGCAGCCGTCCGGCAGCCAGCTCGGCAGGTACAGCGGGTTCTCCGCACCCACCGGGGTCAGTGCCTCGTCGAGCGCGTCTACGAGGACGACCACCGTCTCTGTGCTCGCGCGGACGCTGCGGTCGAGCAGTTCGGTCAGGAAACCGCTGTCGTAGGCCGCGCGGTTGTCAAGCCGGTCGTAGGGCAGACCGTAGGCGCCGATGAGCTGCGCGCAGATGTTCTTGAGGAACGCGTCGGGGGTATTCACGCCCGCGGTCAGCACGTTGAAGTGGCGCGCGTAGCCCGGATGCGCGAGGGCGAAACTGGACAGCAGGGCGGTCTTGCCTACCCCGGGATAGGCGTGGACGAAGCAGTAGCCGGACTTGTCCTGCTTGATGAACTCGCGCAGGGCGGTGAAGACGAACTCGCGGCCAGTAAAGTCGCGGGTGGACGCGGCGATGAGGCTGGTCTGGTCGTACAGGTGCGTGCGGATGAGCGGCGGCAGGTCCCGGACCGCGTCGCCGGTCCCGGCGGTGACCGGGCGGGTCACGTCCTCTAGCTCCTCGCGCACCTCGCTCGCGGTCTGTTCCAGGGCCTTGAGGGTGGTGCGCCGCGCCTTCGTCGGCTCGTCGGCGAAGCCGCGCGTCGTGTCGGGTCCCGCGGCTGGCGACAAGTCGTGGAGGGGCGCGAGGAGGCCGCATTCGTTCCGTATGTATCCGATGAATTCGCTGGCGTCCTCGGTCAGGTCGCGGGTTCGCGTGCCGCCGAGGAACGCATACGCCCAGGCCTGGCCCAGTGCCCGCGTGTCGCGTGTCCCGTCGCCGGTCATCGCCCTAGCGATGATCCCGGCAGCACCGGGGTCGGCGAGGAACCCCACCGGGTTCAGCAGCGGGCCGGCCAGGCTGGCCTTCCCGTTCTTCGTGGCGTACCTGATGATGGCGCGGCCGAGCGCGATCTCGACGGCGAGCCTGAGCTTCTCCCGGTTTGTGCGCCTAGTGGCGGGCTGGGCCTGGCCGGGCAGATGGACGAGGATCGAGTCGATCACCGCGTCGGCGGCGGGTGGCTGTTTCCGTGACGTCGTCTTCTCGTCAGCCCGGATCTGCTCAGCCTTGGCGCGGATAAGCCCAGTCAATCGCTTCGCTTCCCGCGCGAGGTGGATATTGTCGCCGCCGAGTGCGCGGGCGATGTCGTAGACGAGATCGGGATTGCTTGCCTTGCCGTTGAAGACGCCCGACAAGGTGGCGCCCGAGAGCCCGCTCCGGAGTTCGTCCTCCGTGGGCGGGGCCTCCCCGCGCCGGATCGTCCTCCGCCGCATGTCGTAGGTCAGGTCCGCGATCATCTTGAGCGACAGGCTTCCACCGCCGCGCTTGGCTCGCTTCGCTTCCCGAAGTTCGCTCAGCAGATGCCGCAGTCGTTCTTCCGGCGCATCCGGGTCTCCGGGCTGTTCCCGCTTACCTGGCTCTCCCGGCTCTTCGGGCACTGGTAATCCGTTCATGACCGCCATCCCACTCCCCAACCCCTGGCGGCGTCGTTTCAGCGCCATTCAAGCGCTGAAATTCCCTGATGACAAGATTCCGGTACTTCACCGCAGGTCAGGCTGCATTCCAGTGCTGACTGACGGCTGCAGGCTCATGGTGACCCGCCAAAGGCATGGCTGGCGACCGACATTGGTGGCGTCACGGCAAGAGCACGCCGCCCCGGGTCACGGAAATCGTGACGCCGACGGCGACATGGACACGACGGAAGAGGAAGCGACGATGAGAAAGACCGATGACAGCCCGGCGGTGACGCCTCGCTCTTTGAGACCGGTCGTCGCTACCCTGGCCGCAGCGGGAGTCCCGGTTGCCGGCGGGACGCTGCGTCCCATCCTCGGCGAGATCGTGCTCCTCGTCGAACTGGTGGTCGTGCTCACGCTCGTGGGCACTGCTCTGTTCGGGAGCTTGGATTTGAGCGAGCGCGCCTTCCGGCTCCTGCGCTGGATCGGAAACAGGCCTGAACCGCCAGCGCCGGAGCAAGCGGCGCGCGGCGCGAGCGGCGACGCAGGCCAGCCAACGTCTTGAGAGACGTACGCGGTGGTCAAGATTCTGTGTGGACGTATGGCGCCCAGTTGCAGAACCTGCTGGCCAGCCTGCCTGAGTTGCTGCCCGACATTCCACGTCCCGAGGCAAGCGGCGGCCTTGCTGTCCGCGATGCGTCACGGGAAGAACTCGCGCAGAAGGGTGCGGTCTTCATCCGCAGGGCCGCACCGCGGTCGGCCGCCGGGGCAAGGAGCTTAGGCGCATCCAAGGGAAGCTCCTCACTGGCCGGGACCTGGTCCGTGCCGTACCGCCAACAGAGGTGGCCGAAGTCATCGACGATGAGATCCTCAACCCCCGCGTCCAGGAGGGTGACGTGCTCGGTGACCGCCCCCTCCGGGGCCGCATCCGTGGGTGCCGCGGTCGGCCGCAACGGCTGTTCTGGTGCAACCCCCACGGTGACCCACTACGCCGACGGTGGCAGTGGCAGCGGAGACGTCCGATTCCTTCCACGCGGCGTGGGCGCTGCGCTCGGAGCGCGCGGAGGCCACCTCGTCTAGGATCGGGCACACTATGGACGTTCCCCAGTTCCCCAGCCATGACGGCGTGCAGCTCGCATACCGCGAGACCGGGTCGGGCCGGCCGCTGATCCTGCTGCACGGCTTCATGGGCATGGGATCGGACTGGCTTGACCATGGCCCTGGCTACACGCTCGCGGAGACGGGATTCCGCCTCGTCCTGCCCGACTTCCGCGGTCATGGACAGAGCCCGGGACCGTACGATCTGCCCGCTTATCCGCCCGACGTGCTCGCCGACGACGCGCTCGCCCTCATCAGGCACCTCGGGCTCGGCGCCGGCGAGTACGACCTCGGCGGTTACTCGCTCGGCGGCCGGATCGTGGTGCGCATGCTCGCGCGAGGCGCCGAGCCCGGTCGCGCCGTCGTGGCCGGGCAGGGGCTCGCGAAGATCGCCGGCCCGCAGGGCGGCGGCGCGAACCGCCGCGCGCTCACCGCGCTCGCCGCCGGGATCGCCCTGCCTCCCGGCTCAGCCGACGCCCAGATAGCGCACTGGGCCGCGGAACTCGGCGCCGACCCCCGGGCGCTGCTGTGCGTGATGGGCTCGCTCGTCCCGACGCCCGAGGACGACCTGCGCCGGATCACGACCCCGACGCTCGTCGTGATCGGCGACCGGGACGAGCGCTCGGACGCCGGCGAACTGGCCGCGCTGCTGCCCGCCGGGCGCTTCGCCCGCGTGCCCGGAGACCATGGGGGCGCGTTCGCAGCGCCTGAGCTCGCCGCGGTGATCAAGGCATTCCTCGCCGGCCCGGCCGATCAGCCGGGCACGCCGCCTCCGCCCGCGCACTCCTGACACACCCATCCCGCCTACCGGCCCTCCCCGCCCCATCGGCAGGGGCTCTAGCCCGCAACCCGGTGAACAGGCGGCCGTTCAGCGCGAATAACGGACGATCGGCGCGGCGGTGGAGGCTGGCTCGGTGACTGCGTCCGCGATGCCGGGGCGGATGTTCTGCGCACGCAGGCGGCCGTGGCCAGCGGGCAGCGTTCGCGTCGGACGCGTACCTGCACGTATGCGGAAACCAGCTGTGCCGTTCCGGGCTCGCGGACTCAGGGCATTCTCTCGGGCAGGATCAGTCGGGGATCGCCGCAGCACCCGGCGGGCTGTCAGCCCTGTCTGCGTTCGGCCTCGGCCTTGAGCCCTTCCGCAAGGATGATGGCGGCGCTGGGCACAGAGCCCCAGCTCAGGGTCCG
>Ga0116134_1000845_pt1 | contig 15699 bp, 11 predicted proteins | sample June2015DPH_19_5_FD_89737 | JGI IMG/M metagenome (GOLD analysis project Ga0116134, IMG submission 89737) | Peatland microbial communities from SPRUCE experiment site at the Marcell Experimental Forest, Minnesota, USA - June2015DPH_19_40 | ecosystem: Environmental > Terrestrial > Soil > Wetlands... | reverse complement strand
TAGCCGACCGACGATGGTTTAGCCAGACCATCTCCAAGCACTCCAAGAGAACGTATCCGGCGATCAGACCCAACCCCGCGGTGAGTCCTAGATGGAGATTGACCCATGCCATCATCATCAACGGCAACAGCCAGAGGCGGGCACGTCCGGTCTCATATTGCTGCCAAAGCAACGAGAGAAAAGCCGCGAACAGCACCACGGTGAAGATTTCGGCGCGTGGTGTGGAGCGAGATGCGATGCGGGGAATCGCCAGAATTGCTAGTGCCGCCGTAACCCAAGAACCTCGTCGGAGCAGCAAGGCGACCGTGCTCACACAGGCTGCAGCGCCCAGGACTGATAACAAAGCGTAGCCTCCGGCGAGAAACACCAGATAGAAGAAAAGCCCGCTGGCGACCGGGTATTCCCAGGGCTGTCCCTGAGCAGTATAAGAGAAGACATCAGTCGACGGGATTTGGTGATGTTGGGCGACCCAGCGGCCCGTAGCCAACTGCCATCCCAAGTCGAAGTCGGTCACCGTGCGCAACCCAGCCAATAATGCGTATGCCAGGGCCGCAAGACCGAGAATGGCAAATAACCGGCGGTCCAGCGGCGTCGTGAATGGATTCGACGCAGCCGTCGTCCTTCCGCCGTGTCGCTCAGAGTTTGTTTCCATCGTTGTGGTTCGGATGCGGCCCGAGGCTGCATCAAACGACATCACGTGATCCATTGCAGTGATGTCAATCAAGTCAAACTACTGCCAACGCTTGAAAGACGAAACCACTATGATCCCCAGGCCAGCAGCAGCGACGCGGTAGCTGACCGGGTCGCGCATTGCAAGGATGACGGGATCTTCATTGAGTTTGCCACGGTGCGCTTTGAGCCAGATGCGGCGGGTCCAGTATAGTATTAGGGGACGCGTGAGCATTGGTAGCCCTGGCCTCTGGTACAGTGCCATGACCTTGTTACTGTGCGCGTACAGACTCAAGATCACAATCGCCGAGAAGCAGCTTACCGTGCTTCCTTCTCGCTCTCCTCTTGCTGTGCTACCCAGAGGATGGTGTGCAAAAAGGCCGGGCGCGCCTTCATAGAAGATCTCGTGAAACCAGATGGTGCGCAGGTCGAGATGCCGTGCAATGAGCCAGGCTGGGGCTTCGTCGGCCCACCTTTCGTGATACTGGACCGTCCAGAAAACAACCGCAGAGTAGACTCCCAGGGTGGTGATGTCGCCGATCCTCCACCACCATTGCACAGGACTCGCTGACCGATGTGTCGGTGCCGCGGGAAGCTCAGGAGAATCGTGGTCGTCGACTGGATCGGTGCTGGTTTTGGGGAGCGTACTCATGGATCGAAGCAGCGCGTCACTTTTTGACGGGAAGTCCGCCCGGCCGCTGGACCATTTGCGGGGAGACGTTGCCATTGGGATTGTGCGCGGTTGCATGGCACACCAACACGCAGGTCTTGGCGCCCTGGTTGTAGGAGATGGGATTCGGGCCATTTTGGGCGACGACGTCGGCGTCAAAATTGATAAGGCGCTGGCCGCTAATGTTGGGATTAGTGCCGCCCATGCCGTGCGCGGTGTGACAGGTGGAGCAGGTGAAGCCGGCGTTGATGTGGAAGGCATGCTGAAGAAAACTAGTATTCTTGGTGATCTGGTTAGCGAGATCGTGACACTTGGCGCACATGCCGTAGGGCCCATTCACGGTCAGATCGGGATTGGGGTAGAGGTTGTTGATAAGCTGTCCGCGGCCGGGCGCCTGGCTGAACTCGTAGCGGCGCTCGAGAATATGGGTCCACTTGGAGCCATGGGGACCGTTGGGGCCGGTGCCACCAAATTCGCGGTTGTCGTCGCTGTTGTGGCAGTCGGTGCAGAGAATCTGGGTGCCCATGGCACGGCCTTGGGTGATGCCATCGAGGTTCAGCATGTTGCTGAGCAGGCTGGGTTGCGGCAGCGAGCTATTGCTAACGTGGGTGACGGGATGGCTTGAGGAGGACGTGGCGGCAAATTGCTGCAGCACGTTCAGCGGATCGCCGGTGGCGACGACCCGCACGGGTGCGTACCCGTAAATCGGCTTCTCTTGCTTGCCGGTACTGCCTCCGTGACAACGGAGGCAGTTTTCATACTGATTGACGGCAGGATCGACGACACTAATGCCGTCGATGGCGCTGATGCCAACGACATCCCTCTGGGAGAGACGGATCTGCGGTGGTGGTGGAAAGGTTCCGACTTGCGCGGAACCGTGTCCGTTGTGGCAGTCCACGCAGGTGGCGTGACGGTTGTTGTTGAGCCGGATGGCCTCAGCGGCGTCGTGGGGATAGGTAGAAGTTGGAAAAGGATGACCGACCTTGGGTGCGGCGTACTCGGCAAACACGTTGGGAGCCGGAGGTGAGATGTCCGAGCCGCCGTTGTGACACGCAATGCAGTCCTGTTCATTCTGGCCGCGCAGAAGGCGCGCAGTGCTGGTGGCGTTGTGGGGTGCATGACAACCGATGCAGGCGGTCGCCGCCACCGTGGTGTAACTTCCCACTCCGGTCTGCGGAGTGACCTTGTCGGCAGACAAGGCATGGGCGCTCGTGCTCCAATCCATCAGCGGGTTGACGTGGCCGCTCATTTGGCGCGTGGGATCGTGGCAAGCCAGACACATCTGGCCATTGATGCTGTTTTTCACCAGAAAATTCCATGAAACCGGATCTTTGGCCTGGACGTGTGGATCGTGGCACGACGTGCACTCCACGTTGTGATTGATGAGTTTGATCGCTCCGGTCGGGTCGCCGGTCTGGCCCTTCGCGGCCAGGGAAGCGATCAAGTCGACATTGTCCTGCAGGGGTAGGACGAGACTGAACGGGTGCGAAGGTTGCATGTTGCTCCCGAACACGTCCGCCGCATACATGGAGCCTTTCATGGTCACCTGGCCATAGGCCACGGTCGAACCGACCGCCACGGTGCCGTCATGACAGCTCAAGCAAGAATTGCTGTCGTCGCCGAGCAGCGGCTGTGTGCCGCGATTCTTCTCGGTGGAACTCGTGTACACGGTGTAGCTTTGTTTGGTGAGCTTCTGGTTCCAGAGGCCCGTGGTGGATCCGGAGTGGGGCGCGTGACAATAGGCGCAGAAGTCAGGACGGGCGCCGGTGATGGGAGACTTGCTCCCCGGCCCGAGATCATGCATTCCGATCACGTCGCCAGTAAATTGCGCGAACAAGGTTCCCCCCGCCAGGAGCAAAGTCAGGCCGACCGGCAATATTCTTGATCTCACTACATTCCTTCCTTGGCCGACTTCTTTAAGCCGAGAAAGTGAAATACCTGGATGCGGCGGTTGAACGAATCGGCCACAAAGATGCGGTCGTCATGATCAATGAACAATCCCGTCGGCAACTGGAATTCCCCGGCGTTTGTTCCCCTGCTGCCGAAGTAATAAAGCAACTGGCCTTCGTGGTTGAATGCCTGCACCACACTCCACAGGCCATCCACCACATAGAGATCACCTTCGGAATCAACGCCCACCGCCTTGGGGCGGAACATCGCACCTGTGCCGTCGCCAATCCTTCCGATCAGGTAGCGGAATGTGCCGGAGCGGTCAAAGACCTGCACTCGGAAGTTCATGGCATCCACGACGATCAGATCCTGCCCATCGATCCGGAGCTCGGTAGGGAAATTGAATTCGCCGTCGGCCGTTCCCCGCGTTCCGATAATTTGCAGCACGCTCCCTTGCATATCGAGCATGAAGACTTGATCGCGCAGCGTGTCGGTGACGTAGATGCGCTGGGTGGCGGAATCTACCGCGATGCCGGTGGGCCGCTTGAAATAACCCTCGCCGCCTTTGAGGCTGCCGATGACGCGTTGATATTTTCCGCTCGGGTCGAAGACAAAAATCTTGCCCGACTCTGAATCGGTTACGTAGATGTTGTCTTGCGCATCCACGGCGACGCATTGTGGCGTCACCATGGGATCCTTGCTCTTGTCCTTGCGCTCGATAAATTTGTACTTCTGCGCCTGGAAATCAAAAATGTGCACGCCGACGGCGCCCGGGTCGGTAACGATGATGCGCCCGTGAGAATCGACGGCGATGCTGTAAGGACGCACCAGGGTATGGAACTCGGGCTTGCCGATAACGGCGTCTACGACCCGGTTCCAGAAGCTCCGCTTCGGCTTGACCTCAGTTTCCGATTCGAAGCTGCGCTCCCATACCAGCTTGCGGCCGCCGTCGAGCAATAACTCCGGGGGCGCGAGCGCAGGCGTTTGATCCTTAGATTTGCTGGAGGCCCAGATCGGAGTGAGCAACAGTGCGACGCAAACCAAAATCAAGCCTACGCCAAGGAATCGTCTCCGGGGTGCTCCTAAAAGAAGTTGAACCAACGTGATACTCCAATATAAAAAGAGGATATCACTTCTGGTGGCAGACCTGACGCACCAATGCCCTGCTCCAAACGACTATATCCGCCCGTCAGGTACACTTTCCGGAGTTGGTACTGGACGATCGCATTGAATTCGTTGTTCTTGTTCGCGGACGTGATTGAGTCGCTCACAAAGTTGCTGTTCGCGCTGCCAAAGGCCGCCGCAATGGTGAGCTTTTTTATGGGAGTGCTGCTCAGTGAAAACGAATAGCTCTTTCCACCGAAAAGGTCAGTCAGGCTTGACGTCGGGATGGGCTGGGGTGGGGTCTGCACCAAGCCGCTCCCGGTCAGAAGTGCGCTTCCGCTCGACTTGGAATAACTGCCGGTTGCGGTGAGGAAGTGGCTGTAGCCGAGGCTGGCGTTGAAAGTTTCGTTGCTGTTACTGTTGCCCGATTGTCCGACGATGCCGGTCCGTCCGAAGCTAGCGCCAGCACTGGCGAGGAACTTTCCAAAGCGCCGCCGCACGTTGCCGGCATAGCTATAGAATGAACTCATGTAGGTGATCAGCAGCGTTTGCACGTTTTGCGAGTAGCTGACGGAGCCGCTGAAAACCCAGCCATCAACGCGCCGCGAGTAGCCGCTGCCGGCCGAAAAGCTCAGAAAGTTCGAGTTGCTGTTGTCCACGGTATTGTCGGCAATGCTGCCACCCACGTTGAAGTTACCGCCCCAAAGAAAATTTCCATAAACGGCGCCTGCGCCGTATGAATTTGCTCCGAAGCTTTCTCCCATGTATTCCTGCATGCGCCGCTCGACGTACCCAGTGATCTGCGTATGGGGCAGGGGGGCATAAACGGCTTGGCCCTGCAAGTCCACGGAATTCGACGACTCGTTCGAGTTGATTCCCGTGACTACGCCACCGGCAGCGACGACCGACTGCTCCAGTTGTCCATTGAGATTGTCGGAGTAATTGGCGTTGGCCGAGAGGTGCAGCTTGTTGCTGGGTTGCAACCCGGCACCCACATTGACGGTGTCAACGGATCCGCTGGTGCTGGATCCCAGGTAGTTGCTGCTGTAGTTGGACCGGACGGCGCTTGCCGCGAGGGACCCTCCCATGGGAAACAGGTGATTTATATTGAACCCATAGGCGCTGGTGTCCGCCTGTGTTTCTGTCGTGGGCTCACCGCTCACGACCGCCGGAATCTGCGCGTGGCTAGCTCCTGTGTTATAAAAGGCGCCCAGGCCGAAGCCGAACAATTTATAGCTGGAGTGGACGTTGAAGGAATGGAACGCGTTCGAGCCCTCATCATTCGTCCCATACAGCGAATATTGGCTGCTGCCCATCTGGAAGCCGACCGAGAGACTGGGATCGTTGGGAAGGTTTTCGTTCCAGTTGATGCCGAAGGTCTGGCTGTCGCCGTGCGTGCTGAAGCTGGCCGCGCCCGGGATGGCGTAGTTGCCTTCGCTGTTATAAGCCTTGGAATAGTTGATGGAGCCGGGGAAGTGGCTGCCGCTGAAGATGCTGCTGGAAAAATTGACCCCACTCGCGTCGGAGATGGATTGGTAGCTCGAATTGGCCCGGGACTGATTCAAATAAGCAGTAGAATTGAAGGAAATAAAATTCGGATTATAGAAATAGCCGGAGAAATCGCCCGAGCCCCCAACATCCAAGCCGTGGTCGGAACTGATCTGGTTGCCGTAGTCCCCGCTATATCCCGCGGAAACGGAACCGTTGAGGTTCGTGCTGAAATCGCCGAATTGGACCTGTGCTATCGCCGGGCGTGCCATCAGCACGAGCCCGACTAACGCCCCACCGGCAATTCGCAGAAAACTTGCCACCCCACCCCATCCTTAACTTCAATTCACCCTTGCGTTCGCCTTCCACCCAGCATTGGTGGTGGCGAGATGTTTCGCTCTTTACAGTTCTTCGATCTTTGCGTTTTCCCGTAACTTCTTGTCGAGCGTGGCGCGGATGTGCTCGGTTTTGTTCTGTTTGAGTTCTTTTTCCAATTGACCTTTTACGTCCGCGAACCCCGCTTTGCCTGCCGGCGTGTGCTCCTTGAGACGGACGATGGTGTAGGCTTGCTCGATTTGAATCAGATCGCTGACGTCGCCCGGCTTCATGGCGAGCAAGGCTTTGAGGACCTGCGGCGCAAGCTGGTCGCGAGTCATGGGCTTGTGCTCGCCCATCATCACGCGGTAATCGTCCTCGGAGACTTTTTCGGCGAGCAGGCCAAACTCCTCGAGGGTCTTGGTCGCCTTCGCCTGGGGGAGCGTATCCTCGGCCCGCTTTTTCCCCTCTTTCAACTGGCTGGACGTGGCATTGGCTGGAGGAAGAAAGGAAATGGTCTGAATGGTGAACGATTCCGGATACTGGAAGCGGCCTGGATTCTTGTCGTAATAGGCTCGAACCTCGGCCGGGGAAACCGCACCTTTATTCTGAATTTCCGTCTTCAGAAACTGCTCAATCAGCAGCGAGCGCCGGATCTTCTGCCGTAACAGCTGGCGTGAGCCGTGAAACTCGCTCTGGAGCAGGGCATTGAATTCTTCTGGAGTATCGAACTGTTTCTGGAAATCGATTTCGGCGCGTTGCACCTTTGCGTCCGGGACCGTCATCTTGCGGCGCTCGGCTTCCTGGTATACCAGTTCCTCGAAGATGATCATCTTCATGGCGCCGTTGCGAACCTGCGGCTCCAGTTCGGGCGGAATCGACCCGTTGTGCTGGCGCGCGTAGGGGAAGATCGAATATTCCTCGCGCAGCAGGTCCGTATCGGTGAGCACGCTTCCGTTGATACGAACCAGCGGCTTGCCGAACGCGACGGGCGCCTTGGCCTGCGGATTGGGAGCGGTCGCCTTGGCGACAGTGGTGGGCGCGTGCGATGCGACCTGGGCGCTGGCCACGCTGAGGGCCAGCAGAAGAAATGCGAAGCAGGGGAGTTTGTACTTCATATTGCCATCCTCGTTCTTACTGCCATCCTCGTTGCAAAAAAAAAGGGAAGGGAGTTTCGTCCCCTCCCCCACGTGCGAGCTGATTAGAACGTTGTAACCGCTGTTCCAGAGTTCATTTCGTTCGACTCGCCACCATGGCACTCGCGGCAGAACTGCGCCGTCTGGTTGTTGGTAGCGCTGGTGTCGGCCGGGTTGTACGGCCCGCGGACGAAGAACATCGTCTTGTAGGGGCCGGCGGGCAGCCCGGAGTTCGAGCTGCTCACGACAACCACGTTCATCAGGTGCTGGTTGTGGCAGCTGGTGCAGGTGACCACAGCCGTGTTGTTGTAAGCGCTCAGGCTGACAAAGAAGCCGTAGTTCGTAACGAACTGGGCCGAGTGCGTCCCGGTCATCAAGATCTTGCCGTTGGTCTCGGTGCAGTCCCAGTTGTACTGTCCACCGCAGCTCACGGTCGCGTTCAGACCCACCGGGTGGTTGGCAAGATATTGGCCAGCGCCGTCGCCGTCGTTGCCGAGCAGCGTCGGGATGGTGTTGTAGGTGCCGTACGTCGAGGGCAGCGCCTCATAGACCGCGTTCTGCATCATGGCGCCTTTTGCCCAGTTGCCGTCATGGCAGCTCAAGCAGGTCAGCAGGCCGGTCACGTCAGGCGTGGTGGCGGTAAAGCTGGAGGGCAGAACTTCGACGCGGTTCCCGGCGGTGGTGATGGTCTTGCCGTACAGGTTCCCTACGTCCTGGCCCCACAGAATGGAGAGACCGGAAGTAACGTCGCCAGACTTATTGGCGCCGTTGCCCCATGCGCCGCTATGTGGTGCGTGACAGGCCGCGCAACCGCGACCGTAGTTGAGGTGGGCGCCGAGGACGTCTGTCGTCGGCCCCCCAGCTTGGGCAACAACGAAGGCTGCCGTGGCCAGGATCATCATTGCGACTAACGCGTACTTTTTCATTGAATAACGCCTCCTAATATGTGGTGTTGCAACACTGGAAGACTTCTACTGCTGGTTCGATTGCGGAACTGCGTATCAGACTGAAGATCAAGGTCGACCTGTTTACCGGGGTTTTCACTTCAGCCTCCGTAACGGCCTGTGCACGAAGGTTGCCGTAACGGATGGCCGTGCCGGATTTCCGGCATGTCGAGCTAAGTTATTGTTTAATATAGAGTTTCTAATAATGCATGGAGAGGAGGCCGGGCCAGGGAGTGGAGAACCCATTCAAACTTGGGCTTTCTCCCACAGCATAGTGGGAAATGCCCCATTGGTAATGCTCGCTTGGGTGTGGCGTTTTTCATCAGTTGGCGCGTCATGTCAGCGCAGCCGGTGCCAGTCGGGAGACAAGCCCGAGTCCCTCGGGGCAGAACACGCAACTGTCTCGAACCCATCGCTCGGAACCTACTGCCCAGAACCAGGTGGCTTGGGAGGCGCAGCGTCCTTTTGGACCGGCGCGTCCGGGGGTTTCTGCGCGGGAGCCTCGGCTGGCGATTCTGGCGGCGCGCTAGCAGCGGCGTCACGACGCCGATCGGCAGCCTTTTTTCGTTCCTCCTCCTGGCGAGTTTTTTCCGTTTCGGCTTCGGCGTCGGTGACGTAGCGAAACATTTGTACGCGGCCCGGGTAGTCCTCGCTGGTGAAGACGCGGTTGTTCTTGTCGATGGCAACGCCCACCAGGGCCTTGAACTGGCCAGGCAAGTTTCCATGTCCGGTACCGATGTAGGTGAGCACCTGGCCCTCGCGATTGAAGACCTGGAGGCGATCTTGCACCTCATCTGCGACCCAGATGTGGCCATCGACATCAACAGCGATGCCCTTGGGACGGGCGAAGAATCCGGGACCGTCGCCGTTCTGGCCGAAGGTGCTAATGAATCCGCCGTCGGCGTCGAAGATCTCAACACGGTCGTTGATGGTGTCGGTGACGTAGACATTCCCATCCTTATCGACTGCAACGCCCTGAGGCCCTCCGAAGTCGCCCGGCGCAGTGGAGAAATGGTTCTTGCCCGGGGTGCCGATATGGCGCAGCAGCTTGTAACTGTCCACGTCATAGACGAGGACGAGATCCTGCTGCGTATCGGCAACATAAAGAAAACGATTGGTGGTATCGATGGCAAGGCCGACCGGGTCAACCAGTCCCTCTGAGATCTGGCCTATAACCTCGCGCTTGGGATTGAAGATCAGGACGCGGCGCATCTTTCCATCGGAGACGAAGAGGCGGTCGTCGTCGTCAATTGCCAGCCCATTGATCCAGCCAAAGTGGGCTTCGTAGCGGTTGCGGATCATCTCGGTATCGTGGGTTTCAGTGTTGAATATAAAAACAGCGCCGCATTTCTGGTCGGCCACATATACGAGGCCCTTGGAATCAATGGCGATGCCGTACGGCCCGATCAGTTGGTATGGAAAACTCTTGGGATTGAACTTGTCCTGCTGGGACTGAGCGCCGGCGAGGCGATCCATCCAACTTGCTTTCTCCTTCTTCTTGTCTGGCACGGTGTAATCGATTTTCTGGCCGGCAAAGTAGTCGAGCCATTTCACGCGCGCGATGTTGGGCGGGTTGGGCCACACCAGTTTCGTGGGGTCGAAGGGGAACTTGCGTTGGCCCTGGGGTTCGGGTGCGGGAGTGTTGTCCTTCTTTTTCTTTTGCGCGCTTGCCGGAAGAGGCAGAAGCAGAGCTAGGGTGAAGAAAAGCATCAGCAGGGCCAGCAGTTTGCGATGGCGCATCGAGTTGTGGAGCAGGCGAAACATTGGTTTACTCTCCGGGGGTAGTGGTCTCTTTCATGTTGACCCTGTTTTTGTGGCAATTGTCGCAGAACGCGATATTGTTTTGCTGGTCCTTGATAAGCAGACCTGGCTTTTCGGAAGCATGAGGTTGGTGACAGGTTAAGCAGTTCAAGCGAGTTTTGACTTTGCTTACGTTGGTGGGGTCCATCACGTCGGAGACAGGGTGCCCATCAACGGGGTGGCCCAGCCCATAGCGCAAAGGCAAGCGTGGGCACTTGTTTTTCACGAAGTAGTCTTGGGCGAGCTTCACTTTCCCATCGAAGATGGTGAGCATGTGCTCGGCTTCGAGCGGCTGTTGCCGGCCCTCGGGGCTGTGGCATTCCAGGCACAGGTTGTTGACGTTGCCTTGGGCGCGCAGCAGCTTGGGATTGTCGCCGCCATGGGGCTCGTGACAGCTGCCGCATCCCTCTTCAAAGGCGGGCTGGTGGTGAACGGCCTTCTTGGCAAGGTCGGCGATGTCGCTGTGGCAGCCGAGGCAGATGCTCACGGGGTCGGTCTTCGGCAGTGCTGGATAAGCGCTGGCGTGAGGGTTGTGGCAGTCGGTGCAATCGCCGGCGGCTCCGGGATGCTGCACCTTGGCGGAGTCGATCAGCTTTGCCTTGTCGTCGTGGCAGGTGACGCAGAGATCCTTCACTTTGGCCTGCGTCAGGACTACTTTCCCGTCTTTCGACGGGGCGTGGCACATGTCGCAGTTCTTGTCGGCGAAGGGCGGATGCATGAACTTGGCCATCAGCTTGGGCGCGGCGGACTGGTGCGGGTCGTGGCAGCCGAGGCAGTCGGCGGTGGCGAAGGGTTGGCCCTGGTGAGCCTTCTGCAGGCTCTCATCCTTTGGATCATGACAATCCAAACAGAGGGCAGGCGCGGATTTAGTCAGATGGAACTTGTTCTCCGGCGTGCGATCGGCGCCCGTTTTGTGGGTAGTGTGGCAGGCGTCGCAGCCCATATCGAGGGCGGCGTGGCGGCTGCCTTTGGCCGGAACGTTCAGGCCCTGATTATGGCAGTCGAGGCACAGGTTTTTGCCTTTGTCACCACTCGTCGCTTTGAGCAACTGGTTCTTGTTATCCGATTCGTGCGGATCGTGGCACTTGGTGCAATCGCGCACCGCTGGCGGATGCACGTGGCCTTTGATCTGACCTGAATCCTTATCGGAGTGGCAGGAGAGGCAAAGTTTGTAGGGAGTCGTGGTGATGAGCTTGATGTGGGTGGCGTCTTTGCTGACCCGGACCTCGTGACAGGCTAGACAACCCATGGCGATGGCCGAGTGAACCGCCTTGCCTTTGCTTTTGTCTTCGTGACACTGGAGACACGTGGCGGCATCGACTTTCGGGTCGAGCGGGACGGGATGCACGGCACCGAAAAGCTGGGGCCGGCAGAGCAACGTCATACTCAGGGCAAGGAAAATTCTGGGCATCAGACCTAACCGCGAGGAGATCGGGTTCAGGGAACGCTCGAAGCGCGCAGTCTGGGTTTGGTTTGCGAATTGGGGGAAACTCGTCACGTGATCTCCGAGTTCTTGCAGGGATTCGTCACTGAGGCAACGGTTTTGCCGGAGTTCCCGGCTTCACTCCAATGTGCTTCTTCGCTTCGGCCATCATCTGCTCAACCTTGTCCTTGCCTTCGTAGTTCGGGTTGGTGGCGAGCAGCTTTTCCCAATCGGCCATCGCGCCATTGATATCCATCTTTCCCTGCCACTTCACCAGACCAAGGTTGAACAGCGTATTGGGCTTGTTGGGTTCGTAGGTAAGCGCCTTATTGAACTCGGCGATCGCCGTGTCGGCATTGCCCATGTACCAGTAAGCGGTCGCCATGTCGGTGCGCACTGAGGCGTCGGAAGGCTTTGCTTTGAGTGAGCGTCCGTAGTAGTCAACCGCGATCGGGTACTGCTGCGCGTCGTAGTAATAGTTACCGATACTGGCCAGCAAGTCCGGATTATTCGGGTCCGACTTTAGCTTTTCGATCAGCGGAGCCGCTTGTGTGTCGGCCATCTGCTTCAGTTGCTCGGGAGTGGGCCGGGCATTCATGGCTCCACCCATGCCGGTGGGCGCGGGGGCGCTGGCGGCCTCAGCCGGAGCAACCGCGGTCGGCGACTGCGAACCGTGAATCAACCATCCACCCGCTATCCCCAGCAGCAGGCATACAACGGCGAGCGTGTAGGCTTGCACGCCGGTCCAGATCGTGCTCGAAGCAGTGTTGTTGTTCTCAGACATTACCGTGCTCCTTATGCGTCGCAAATCTCTAGTTTGTGCTGTTGCCCTGGCGGACTTCCGCCATCAGTTTTTCGACCTGCGCTTTCTTGGCCATTTCGAGCTGCGGATTGGTCCGCAGCAATTGCTCCCAGGCCGCGAGCGCGCCCTTCGCATCCTTTTTCCCCTGCCAGCGAATCATGCCGAGGTTGAACAGCGAATTGGCATCCTTAGGATCGTCTGTGGTGGCTTGTACGAGTTGCTGCATGGCGCCATCGACATCGCCGTCGTAGTAAAGGCAGGAAGCCAACAACGTGCGGATCTGAACATTCCGGGGCTTCGCCTCGAGCGATTTGCCCAAGTAATCGGCTGCTTCCTTGAACTGATGAGTAGAGAAGTAAATCTTTCCGATCTGGATCAGCAGGTCAGCATTCTTGGGATCGTCCTTTAGCTTGGCGAGCAAGGGTTCGGCCTGTTTGTCGGCCATGTGCTTCATTTGATCAAGAGTCACCTTCGGCTGGCCGCCCATGCTGCCCTGGCCGCCCATTCCAGGGGGGACGGATGCATCTGGAGCCGCGCCGGCTTGCATTGCATTGGCGGGAGGCTCGGGCGAGCGCGAGCCGCGGAATAGGTATCCAACGGCCAAGCCGATTAGCAGGCACACCACGGCCAGCGCGTAAACCTGTTTCGCCTGCCATTCGGACGAGGACGTTCCCGATGCCACATTCTCATTCTCATTTGCCATGCTTTCTGACTCCTGAAGGATTCTGTTCTCCGACTTCGCGCAGCTGCGCGCGGGCTTCGGCGGAGCTGCCGGTTTCGAGCCTGGAACCATCCCCGCGGGTTCTCACACTGTTGACCCTTACTTCCTGTTAGAGCGGCCTCACGGCGTCCTCTTAATTATTGATGCACTACCGACGCCTCTGCCCTCCTGTAGTTCGTTCTCCTTACTATTGAGCCTGGCTCTCCCTGCTGCTGGTCAAGCTTCGCCCGCTGCATCGGATCTGTTCTTGGTTGATTGTGGATCAGCGCCTGCTGTTCTTTCGTTGCCTCGATCGACGGTGCACGGCGGCCGCCGTGATTTGCGACCTTCTTGTGGAACACGATGCGAGGGGGGAGCACTTTCAAATCGCCTCCGAAGGGTGCGTCAGCACGAAGGTAGCCGTATCACACGAATACGTTTGCGAGTCACAAGTGGCGCGTAACTGAGTGAATAAAAGCAGGTTGAGGAACATACGGGATCGGGCTAGGCAACCTCGGGCCATAATTGTGAGCCTCGAATGGGCCTTCTGCCGCAGCAGCGTGGTGAAATGCCCCAAGCGGGACGCGTCGTCCTTATTCTGTAAAATACTCACTCGCGCTGGAACGCTCCGGTGTCTCACCCTGTCATACCAGAGACCATTGGAACTCGGCAAGCGAATGCCGGAAATGGGCGCCATCACTGGGGAATGTGATATTTGTCACATCGCGTGGCCTCGAATCCGGAGCCGCCGCGGCAGGCCCATCACAAGGGTGGGTGAGCGCCGTCACGACCCTCGTGTGATGTGTGAAATCCCTGCCGAACTGGCTGAGAGTGCGCGATTTAGCTCAAACCGGCGCCAGTCCCCATCGTCATCGTGTCTGCTAAGTATCACAGAATCTGTTGCTTACAGGTTATCATGTGTCTGGCGGGGAACTTGCACTTCAAGCGTGGGGAATGGGGTAGGAACATGTCCTTAAATTCGCGCGCACTCGCCCACAAGACGTGGCGCACCATTGCTTCGATCCAGACCGGCGTGGTTCTCCTGATCCTGGTCGTGATTCTTTCGGCGGTCGGAACCATCGTGCTTCAGCGGCCGGCCACCGAGCCCGACGAGATGCAGAGCGCCTACTCCCCGCATGTGCTCCGCATCCTGGATGCGGTGGGGTTGACCGACGTGTTTCATGCCTGGTGGTTCCTCGGATTGCTGTTGCTGGTCAGCCTCTGCATCGTAGCGGCCTCTATTGATCGTTTCCCCAACTCGTGGCGCTACTTCTCGCGTCCGTACAAATATCCCGACGAAAGCTTCCGCCGCGCTTCCCATCCACAGAAATCGCTGGCCATCGCGGACGAAGAATCGGGGTTGGTGGCGGCGGAGCGCGCACTGCATTCGATGGGATTCAAACCCGAGCGGGTGGTGCGCGAAGACCACTTCGGAATTTTCGCGGAACGGCACCGGATCTCCGAGCTCGCGGTGTACATCGTCCATGCCAGCCTCCTGCTTATTTTCTTTGGCACGATCGTGGACGGTATTTGGGGCTGGCGTGGATATCTCAGCCTGAATGAGGGGCAGACTTCCAACATGGTCGAAATACGTGGCGGCACCACGCGTAGTCTCCCGTTTGCCATTCGCTGCGATGCCGCCGGTCAGGAAAACTACAAGGACGGCAGTCCGAAGAAGTGGTGGTCGAAGCTCGCCGTGGTGGAAGACGGACGGGATGTGCAGAAGAAAGAAATTGTTGTGAACGATCCACTTCTCTATAGCGGTGTCCGCTTCTACCAATCGAGTTACGGCCCGAATGGCAAGGTCGACAAGCTCCTGCTGGTCGCGACTCCAAGCAACGGTTCTGGCGAGAAGCGGGAAATCGGGTTGGCGGTGAACGACACCGTTTCACTCGACGCTGATACCACGGTGCGTTTCGCCGAATTTCTTCCTGATTTCGCCGTTCGTGACGGGCAGGTGTATAAGAAGTCAAACTATTTGGAAAATCCAGCAGCCCACTTGGTTGTGACTTCGAAGAGGGCCGCGAAAGACTTCGACGTTTGGCTCCCAGAGATCGACGAGGTCGCCGACAATTCGAAAGCGCCCTACCAGTTCCAGGCCACGGATCTAAAGATGGGCCATTTCACGGGATTACAGGTTTCGCACGAACCGGGACAGTGGGGAGTATGGTCAGGTGTAGTGCTGATCGGCGTTGGACTGGCATTCGTGTTCTATGTGGTGCACATGCGATTTTGGGTGGTACCGGTTTCGAACCCAAAGACGGGCAAGTACTCGCTGTGGATCGGGGGCAGTGCGAATCGCAACCGGGACGCGTTTGAGCAGCGCTTCGATCATCTGGTGGAGTTGGTGGAAAAAGAACTGAAACCCGTTCCCAGGACCTCTGCAAGTGAGCAAGTCGCTACCGTCCCCGGGAACTGAACCGGCGTATTGGAGGATGTAAATGGCACGAGCAAAAGCAGAACAGCAGCAACCGACCACCGGCATGACCCTGATCGTACTGGTCGGATTGGCAATCGCGTTCCTGCTGTTCATGGCATTTCTGAACGTGGTCAAGAGTGGCAATCTCTTGAACGAGACGAACCTGCTCTTCGCCACGCTGATTTTCTACTCCGGTGCCGGCGCGCTGTATCTGGGATTTGGGGTTACCGGCACGGAGTCGTACGTGAAGTTCGCGTCGCTCGCCACCTGGCTCGGATTGATCGCCAATACTGCAGCCATTGCCCATCGCTGGTACGAAAGTGGACATGTGCCGTTTTC
>Ga0116134_1000844_pt1 | contig 15707 bp, 13 predicted proteins | sample June2015DPH_19_5_FD_89737 | JGI IMG/M metagenome (GOLD analysis project Ga0116134, IMG submission 89737) | Peatland microbial communities from SPRUCE experiment site at the Marcell Experimental Forest, Minnesota, USA - June2015DPH_19_40 | ecosystem: Environmental > Terrestrial > Soil > Wetlands... | reverse complement strand
ATCGCCCTGGCCATGCTCGCCCTCGGCGGCAGCCAACCACATCCGCCAGCTCGAAGCCCTCGGCTACAAAGTCACCCTCGAACCCGCCGCCTGACCAGCAACGACACTGAACCCGGCCGCTGACGAGAGTTACCGGCGCTGCCGTCTGCCCGGTAACTCTCCGATTTCCGATTAGGCGTCAACTACGGGCGCGCGCTCCGAGCGCTTCCTCGATGCCCTCGCCCAGGAAGTTGAACGCGATGACGGTGATGACGATCGCCGCCCCCGCCGGGTAGACGAGCCACCACGCGCCAGCGGTCAGGTACTCAGTGCCGTCGCTGAGCATGCCGCCCCAGTTGGCGGCCGGAGGCGGCGGCCCCAGGCCGAGGAAGCTCAGCGCGGCCAGCGCGAGGATGGCGTCGGCGATTTGGAACGTCGTGTTGACCACGACCGTGCCCAGGGCGTTGGGCACGATGTGCCGCAGGACTATGCGTATGCTGCTGGCGCCCATCAGCTTGGCCGCCTGGACGTACTCCCGCGTCCGCAGCGTCAGTGTCTCGCCGCGGACGAGCCGCGCCGGGCCCAGCCAGGCGAACAGCGTCAGGATGATGATGAGCGTGGGAGTCGAGTTCGAGAAGATGACGGCCAGCAGCAGCAAGAGCAGCAGGCCCGGGATGGCGAGCATCGTGTCGACGACGCGCATGAGCAGGCCATCCCAGAAGCCGCCGAGATATCCGGCGACGGCGCCGTACAGCGCCCCGAAGATAGACGCCAGGAACGCAGATGCCAGCCCGATCTCCAAGGCCGACTGGCCGCCTATCATCAGCCGCCCGAGTTCGTCGAAGCCGTTCCCGTCCGTGCCGAGCAGGTGCTGGCTGGACGGCGGGTCGGTGATGAGCAGCTGATCCGGCCGGGTCTGGTTGGTGCGGTACAGAAGCGGCCCGACGAAGCAGAACAGCACGATGAACACGATGATCGTCGTTCCGATCCTGGCCAGCCGCCCGCCCCAGAACGCGTCGTGGAGGAGCTCGCCGCGGTGCAGGCCGACTCCGACTTCGCCGCCTTCGGCGATCTCTTCCTGAGCTGGCCGCAGCATCCCCTGCGATGCGGAGTTGATGCTCATGCCGCTCTGCCTCCGGACGGGAATGCCCCTGTGCTAGGCGCGTGGCGTGCTGCTGCCTTGCCGTGCCCGGTCATGCGAGCCGCACTCGCGGATCGGCGTAGGCATAGGCGATATCGGCGACGAGATTGCCCGCGATGGTGAGCGCCCCGAAGACGAGCGTGGTGCCGAGCAGGATCGGGTAATCCTTGACGAGCGCGGCGTTGTAGGTCGCGAGACCGATGCCGGGATAGTTGAAGACGACCTCCTCGAGGATCGCTCCGCTTAGCAGCCCCGGTATCGACAGCCCGATCAGTGTGATGATCGGGATGCTGGCGTTTCGGATCACGTGCTTGCGTAGTATCCGCCCGCGCTGCGCTCCCTTGGCTTGCGCGGTGCGAATGTGATCCCGCGACAGCGTGTCCAGCGCCGACGATCGCATGTAGCGGCTGAACACGGCGATCGAGACCAGCGTGAGAGTTGCCCAGGGCAAGATCATGGCCTTGGCGTCGGTGAACGCTGCCGTCCAACTCGGACTCGACGGGGCGATGGGCGGCAGCCAGAAGAGCCGCAACGCGAAGAGATCAATGAGGATGAACGCCAGCCAGAAATCGGGCATGGCGTAAAGCACATAACCGACACCCGTGATCAGATGGTCGTCCAATTTGTCGCGTCGCTGCGATTGCCAGATCCCGAGCAGTGCCCCGATGGCCAGGGCCAAGACCGTGGGGGGCCCGACCAGAGCGAGGCTCTTCGGCAGGTCCTGTGCGAACACCGAGCTCACGGTCTGGTTGAGCTTGTAGGAGTAGCCGAAATTCCCGTGCAGCAGATGGTCGAGATAAAGCACGTACTGCCGGAAGACGGACTTGTTGAGGTCATTCGCCTGCTCGAAGGCCGCGATCTGCCCGGCGGTGGCGCGCGGGCCGAGGATGCCCCGGGCCGACCCACCAGGAATAAGGTGCAGCAGCACGAAAGCCAGCAGCGTGACACCGAGGAGAATCACGATGGACTGGGCAAAACGTCGTGCGATGTAGGCGGTCACGGCACTCCACACGGTTTCTCTAACAGAGATAATAGTAGCTATTCAGTAAACGTCAGAGGGTGCGCGAAGGACAAATTGAGCGGATATTACACGCCAGTATCAACGCTCGTGCCTGTTTTTGGGTATTAGGCTTGTAACCCGTCTTCCCGAGCGAGGAGCACGCATGACCGTAACATGTACCAATCCGCTGTCACTCGTGCTGAATAGCTACCGATAATGGCACACTACGGGCGAATGCTCGTCAAGCGGCGGTGAGCTCGGGCGCATTAACCTGGGAGGAGGCCGATGGCACTACTGGAAGTCGAGAGCCTCACTACTCGTCTGGTGCTCCCCCGTCGGACCGTGCAGGCCGTGGACCGCGTTTCGTTCCAGATCGAGGCGGCCGAAACCGTCGGGCTGGTGGGGGAATCGGGCAGCGGCAAGTCGATGATGGGCGCGTCGATACTTCGCCTGCTGCCTGAGGGCGGCCATATCGTCAGCGGATCGGTCCGGCTGGACGGCCGCGACCTTACGGCTCTGCCCGAGGCTGCGATGGCGCACGTCAGGGGCAACGAGATCGGCATGGTGTTCCAGGACCCGATGGCGGCGCTGAATCCCACGATGAGCGTCGGCGACCAGATTGCGGAGTCCTTGCTGATCCACCGCACGGTCAAGAAGGCCGAGCTCCGTGAGCGCACCCTTGAGCTCCTGGCCATGGTGGGCATTCCGCGCCCGGCGGAGCGGGTCTTCAGCTACCCCCATCAGCTCTCCGGCGGGCAGAGGCAGCGTGTCTGCATCGCCATCGCCCTGGCCTGCCAGCCGAGGCTGCTAATCGCGGACGAGCCCACCACCGCCCTGGACGTCAGCATCCAGGACCAGATTCTCAGCCTTATCCAGCAGCTGAAGCGAGAGCTGGCCATGGCGGTCCTGCTGATCACCCACGACATGGGTGTCATCGCCGAGCATACCGACCGGGTCCTCGTCATGTATGCCGGGCAGATCATCGAGTCCGCGCCGCGAACACAGTTGTTCACGCAGACCCGCCATCCCTACACAGAGGCCTTGCTCACCGCGGTCCCGGCAGTCACGGTGGGTGTACGCACCGCGCTCGCGACCATTCCGGGCGCTCCGCCCGATCTGGCCAGCCCCGCCGCGCACTGCCGCTTCGTCCCGCGCTGCGCCTACGCGACCCAGGACTGCTCGGAACAGATGCCAGTCCTGCGAAGCGATAGCGACGGGCATGCCTACGCGTGCTTTCACCCCCGCCCGCATTCCCGAGGCGACTTGTCGGCGGAAAGCGTGCCTGCCGGAGTCCCGGTACAGGTCATCGCAAGAGACCCGGAGCCGGTTCCGGCGCCTGAGCCCGAGCCGTTGCTCGTGCTCGAGAACGTGGTCAAGGAGTTCCCGGCACGGGGCGGATTTGCGCGCCGGGTGGTCGGATCGGTCAAGGCTGTGTCCGGTGTCTCGCTCACCGTCAACCGCGGTGAGACCTACGGCCTGGTGGGCGAGTCCGGGTGCGGCAAGACAACGATAGGCCGCCTGATGGTCGCGCTGGAGGAGCCTGACTCCGGGACCGTCACGGTGCAGGGTCACCAGGCCGGCCGGCTGCGGGGCCGGGCACGACGACCCCAGCGCGGCGACTTGCAGATGGTCTTCCAGGACCCCTACGCCTCGCTCGACCCCAGGATGCGCGTGCAGTCCATCCTGGCCGAGCCGCTGGTTGTCCAGCGGATGTTCACCAAGACCGAACGCGATGAGCGGGTCGCCCAGCTGCTCCGGGAGGTGGGAATGCCGGTCAGCTCCGGCCGGCAGCTGCCGCGCGAGTTCTCCGGCGGCCAGCGGCAGCGGATCGGCCTCGCCCGCGCGCTCGCCCTGGGACCGCGGCTGATCGTCGCGGACGAGCCGGTCTCGGCGCTCGACGTCTCGATCCGCTCGCAACTGCTCAACCTGATGGTGCGGTTGCAGGCCGAGCATGACCTCGCCCTCGTGATGGTGTCGCACGACCTGTCGGTCGTGCGCTACATCGCCGACCGCGTGGGCGTGATGTACCTCGGGAAGCTGGTCGAGACCGGCCCGACCGCCAGCATCTACGACGCCCCGGCGCATCCCTACACCGCCGGCCTGCTGGAGGCAGTCCCGGTGGCGGATCCGCGGGCGCGCGCCGGCCGTGAGCGGGCCGCGATCCGCGGCGAGCTGCCTTCGCCCATGAATCCGCCGTCAGGCTGCCGCTTCCGCACGCGCTGCCCGCGGGCGAAGGACATATGCGCAGCGGTCGATCCGCCGATGCTGCCGCTGAAAAGGCAGGCGCCCGGCTTCCCGGTGCATGAGACGGCCTGCCACTTCCCGCTCCACCCGGTGGCCTGAGGCTCTTACTTGGTGTAGTACCAGTTCTCCGGGTTGATCGCGTCGAAGACGTTAAACGGCGTCACGCCGTGCAGGTCCGTCTTGTACTCGATCAGGCCGTACATGTCACCTTCCCAGATCACCGGGATCTGCTGCACGAGGTAGCCCTGATAGGCATCGAGCGCCTGCTGCGGCGCCTCGCTCGTCTTCAGCGTCGTCGCCTGGATGAGCTGATCAGCCTTGGGATCGCTGTAGCTGCCGTAGTTGGCCGTGGCTCCGGTCTCGAACAGGTCCTCACCGCTCGGGTAGTAGTCCGGGGAGTAGACCCACCCGGTGTTGTAGATGCCCCACGAGCAGGCCGCCTGCGACGGCGTGCAGGATGTCGCCTCGGCTTCTGCCTCGTTGCCGGGCAAGGGCTTGAGGTCCAGCTTGACGCCAGCCTGCGCGAAGTCCGACTCGATCTGCACGCGCGACTTCGGGAACGCGATGCCGCCGGTGACGTAGATGTAAGGGAACTCCAGCTTGGTTCCCGCCGCTATGCCAGCCCCGCACTGGGTTGGTCCAGTTCCCGGCGCCTTGCAGGTGTCCACGCCGTTCTTCACGACGTTCCAGCCATGCGCCGCCAGGGTCTGCGCAGCCCGGGCCGGGTTGTAGGCAAAGGGACAGGACTTCGAGTAGGCGTCGGCAAAGCCGTTCGGCGGTTTCGGCGGTACCGGCCCGCAGACGGCGTACCCGTCGCCGCCGAAGTAGTACTTGCTGATGCCGTTCTCATCCATCAGCTCCTGCAGCGCCTGCCGGATGTACAGCTCCTTGAACAACGGCCCGAGCTTCGGGTTATTGAAATTCAGCGCGTCATAGGCGATGGACAAGTCGTACTGGTGCGCCTCGGTGTACCCGAGATGGTCCAGGCGCGGCTGGGCGTTCTGCTCGACGTTGGAGATATAGCCCACATCCAGGCCTGACCCGCTGGCGAGGGCGTCAAACTCGGCATTGGTGTCGGTGAAGGACTGCTCCCTGAACTCCGAGAGCGTCGGCTTGACCGGGCCGCTGTAGCTGGGGTTGGTCACCATGGTCAGGTCGCCGTTGGTGTCAAAATGAGTCAGCCTCCACGGACCGTCCACCGTCTGCCACAGCGGGTTGGTCGCATACGTGGAACGATCCTGGGCCTGGCTGTTCAGGTACTTGTCGACCGTAAGCGCCCCTTGCTTCGTCAGGTCATAGTTGGCGACGTTGCCGGTCGTACTCGTCTTGTCCCAGACCTGTTCCGGTAGCGGCGTGATGTTGGAGAGCTCGTTGTAGAGGAACCACTGAGTGTTGTAAGCCTTGTCCGTGGTGAACTGGATAGTCGTGGAGTTCACGACTGTCGTCTTGACGATGTTGCCCGGGTAGCCGCCCGGGACGGATGCCCCGTAGTTATCGGGGTCAGCCGCCACCAGGTTTTCCCAGAACTGCACGTCACGGGCGGTGACCGGTTGGCCATCCGACCACCTGTAGGGCTTCAGCGTGACGGTGACCGTCTTGCCGCCGTTGGAGTAGGTCGGCAGATTGGCGATGCTGAGACTGGTATTGATGTTCGGGGCGTCTCCAACGCCGTACCAGTACAGGGGCCGCCACATCAGCCACTGGAAAGCCTGCGAGTTCGAGGTACTGAAGTTGGCCGGGGGCAGCACCGGGAAGATGTAGTTGGCTCCACCGCCCGCGTTAAAGGCAAATACCGCCGTCCCGCCCTTGACCTTCGCGCCGCCGGATGATGACACCTTTCCGCTATTACTGCCCTCGCAGGCAGCCACTGTCATGACCACGACAACCACTGCGGCCAAGGCTGCACTCCGGGGCCTGAGTCTCCGCATAAGATGTGCTCCTCCACAGCAGCATGACGACAGACACTGCCGATTGCTGACAGCATCACACGGGAGCTGAGATTACGAGTATGGCCGCGCCCGCCAGCATCACAATGGCAAGTCGCTGCCTCAGCTTTTGCATCCAAATCCGACGCATCATGAACACTCCCCCGATTCCCCCCGGCTACGGAAGGCGTCGGTACCCCCCCTTCCCCATTGGCTACATATCATAACGTAGAAACCCGCAATTTGTTACGCTGCCTGATTGCCACCTATCCGGCCACGGCAACCATTCCGACAAGCGCGGCGAAACCTGCCCAAGTGCGACGCTTAATGCCACGGCCAGCACCGCAGATTAACTCGTCCCGCGTCGTCCAGGACACTGCTGAAATGGCCGCCGGCCGCCCACCTGCTGCAGCGCCGACCGGCAGGGTTATTCGATAACCATGCCGGCCTCGGCGGACGCGCGGCACTGGTCCACGCCGAGGTCGGGCGTCTCTCCCGTCTCGCCGCGTCTCGTGCACAAATCCGTGCACAAGTCAGTGGCTCACGGCTCCGGACAGTCGCTCCCGGTTCGTACTGTCAGCGCCTGCGGGCCGCGGAAGGAGATGTACCGGACAGGCCAGCACCTGCACGCAGACCGCCCCGCCAGAGGCGTTATCGCGCGGGCACAGCCCGGCGTGTCTGGCTGCGGCCCCGTCAGTCACGCAGTGCCAGCTGCACGCGTTCCAGCGCGTCCCGGGCGGTACGCGGACAATGTCCGAGGGACTGCCCCTTGGCTAGCCGCCACGAATCAGGCGGCAGGCTGACCTGGCGTGCGCTGCCGGGTGACGGTCAAGACAGGCATCCCGGTCTAGCTTTGGGCCGATCCTGCCGAACGCCGGCGAGGGCCGTGATTCCTGCGGCCGCCATTGTGCGAAGGGTCGGCGGGCGAAGGACCGGCGTCATCGTGTTCCGCGAAGGTCTGCGCCCCGTCATCGACCGGCTGGCTAGGCCCAGCCCCTCGGCACATAAGACCTGGACGGGACAGGACGACGGATTCCGGACCGCGCTGCTGACGCGGCCCGGATGGGTGCGTTCAGCTACTTCTTGAAGGCGTCCTTAATTTTCGCCCCGGCCATCTTGGTGTCGCCCTTAACCTGGTCACCGCGGCCTTCGGCTTTCAGGCGCGAGCGGCCGGTGGCGCGGCCGGCGGCTTTCTTGGTGCCGCCTTTTACGGCTTCGGCCTTGTGCGCCAACTTCTTGAAGATACTCACGGGTGACACCTTTCGTGGAGTCATTCTGCTGGCGCGGATGCGCCGGCCCGGACATCGGGACCCGGCGTCCCGGCGATAGTGGCATAGGGGGCGGGCTGGCCGGTGGCCGGCTGCGGTTGCCTGGCGGCGGACTGCCAGGCGGCGGACCGGTGCCCGAACTGCTGCACCCTGCCCCGGCGGCTATCGTCTGGGCTGAGACGGCTGTCGCCAGCCGGAGCAGAAGCAGGGCGCGCTGCGGCCGGCGGGGAACAAGGTAACGGCCATGCCGGTGAGCTGGTTCAGTGCCTGCGCAGGAACAGGACGACAAGCACGATGATCACGATAATCACGATGACTCCGAAGCTGATAAACATGGATTACTCCTCTCGTTATCTGCGGGTCTCACAACGGTGAGCCAGGGTGGCGGGCGGGAGACCGGCCGGGGCAAGATGGCGGGCCCGGGGGGTCAGTGCTTAAGGGCGTCCTTGACCTTGGCCCCGGCCTGCTTGAGGTCGCCCTTGGCTTGGTCGCCGCGGCCTTCGGCCTCCAGGCGCGGGCTGTCGGTGGCCCGGCCGGCCTTCTTCTTGGCGCCGCCTTTGACTGCTTCGGCCTTGTGCGCGATCTTCTTGGCGATACTCATCGGGGACCGCCTTTCACGGGCTCATCCCGGAGGCGCGAGTGCGCTAGCGGGGACATCGGCGGCGTTCCGGGAGACCCCGGGTCCCGCCTGGGATCGCGGTCCTGCCGTTTCGATGCTGTAGACCTACAGCGGATTTCTCTGTAGACCTACAGTAAAACACTACAGGCATGATAATGTCAACATCGTAGACCTATGATCGTTGTTAACAACGTTGACCTGACAGCCCCGCAGGAGGGAAGGTACTGCCACCATGACGACCCCGGACGTCCGTCGCGCCGGTAACGGCAGCGGCAAGATCACCCGCGAGGCGGTGCTGGCCGCCGCGCTGGAGATCATCGACCGCGACGGCGCCGACGCACTGTCAATGCGCCGCCTGGCCCGCGTCCTGGACCGGGACCCGATGATCATCTACCGGCACGCGCCGGGCAAGGCCGCCCTGCTCGACGGCGTCGCCGAGACCGTCCTGGGCCAGCTCCAGGTCGACTGCGCCGACCCGGACTGGGCCGGCCAGCTGCGAGAGGTCGCCCGCCGCTACCGCGCGCTGGCGCTGGCCCACCCGCACGTCGTGCCGCTGATCGTCACCCGGCCGCTGGCCACCCCTCTGGGGCTGCGCCCGGCCGGCACCCTGCGCCCCCTGGAAGACATCCTGGCCCTGCTCACCCGGGCCGGGTTCAGCGGACCCGACGCCCTGCACATCTACAGGGCCCTGTTCGGGTTCATCCACGGCCACGTCCTGGACGAGCTGCAGGAACTCGTCGAGAACCCCGACGAGACCGATGACCTGCTCCGGCTGGGCCTGCACCGGCTGCCAATCGGCGAGTTCCCCCTGCTCCGCGGCCTGGCCCCGGTCCTGGGCGGCTACGACGGCGCCGCCGAACTCGAACGCGGCCTGGACATCCTGCTCACCGGGCTGACCACCACCCTGCCTCCCCCAGGTGCAACCCGGCCGCCCGCGCCAGCACAGCACCCCGCCAGCTGACCTGTCACTGCGGCGCCCCGGCCGTGACCTCTGGATGGCCCGCCACCCGGGGCCATGCCCGGCGCTGGGACCGCGCCGGGCGTCACCAAGCCGCGTACAGCCGTCGGTCCGTGAGGCTTCCTTGCGTCATGACCAAGACCATCACAACCGTGGTGAGATGCCTCGCCGCTGTGGCTCCGGCAATGATTCTCCCGCCATGGGTGACGGCTGTCCCGGCTGCCGTGCTGACCTTGGCTGATCCCTGGCCCTGTGCCCTGTCTCGTGCGCAGGCGTCTCGCTCCGCCTAGCTCGTTGCGTGGCGTCTCGTGCACAATCCCGTGCACGGAACAGACCGACGGGCGGCGCCCCGGCCGCCTTCAGCGCCGTGGCGGCCGGAGCCCGTCCAGGAACACCGTCAGGTACCGCCGCAGCCGGGACTCATCGGGGGGCACGCCGACCGCCGAGGCCATGCCGGAGAGCAGCCGCCGGATGTCGCCCGGATCGAGGTCGCGGCGCACGATCCCGGCCGCGCGGGCGCGGACCAGCAATGCCGACACCGCCTCCCCCAGTTCGGCCGCCAGCGGCAGTGCCTCCGCGCAGGCGCCTTCCCCGCTGACCACGGCCGCGATGCCCGGATCTGCCAGTTGCCCCCGCAGCACGTACTCCATCACCCGGGCGAAGCCGGCTTCCGGGTCGGGGTCGGCGGCGGCGTCCCGGGTGGCCCGCACCAGCTTCCGCATCCCGTCCACCCCCAGCGCCTCCAGCAGCACCTGATGGGTCGGGAAGTGGCGGTACACCGTGCCGACCCCTACTCCCGCCAGCCGTGCGAGGTCCTTCATCGGCGGCGTATCGCCGCGGGCGGTCAGGTGCTCACGGGCCACCGCAAGCACCTGCTCCCGGTTCCGGGCAGCGTCGGCGCGCAGGGGGCTGGTCACAACGTTCACGATAAACGGAATAGGTTCCGATTCGGAATAAGTTCCGTTTAGCATGACTGCTCTCCGAGTCGGCGACCGCACACGCGCCTACACGCTCGTCAGCCCGGAGGCGCCCCGGCCGCAGGCGCCGTTGGTGCTCGTCTTCCACGGGTCCAACCAGAACGGGGCCAAGATGCGCGCCGCATCCGGGTTCGATGCCCTGGCGGCCGACGCTTTCGTCGCCTACCTCGACGGCTACCGCGGCCACTGGAACGACGCCCGCAAGTCCGCGGTCTTCGCCGCCCGGAAGGAAGATGTCGACGACGTCGGATTCGCCGAAGCCGTCGTCGAAGACGCCAGGGCCCAGCACGACATCGGCCCGGTGCACGCAGCCGGCTACTCCAACGGCGGCCAGATGGTAATCCGGCTCATCCACCAGACGCCGCACCTGCTCACCGGCGCGGTCGTGCTGTCCGCGACCCAGCCACTGCCGGAGAACTTCGCCATCGAGGGCGGGCCGGCGGTGCTGCCGGTCCTGCTATTCCACGGCACAAGAGACCCGCTTGTCCCCTACCTGGGCGGGCCAGCGAGCCTGTGGGGCTTCCGGCCCCGCGGTGACGGGATGTCGGCCCCGGATACCGCGGAGTACTACGCCCGGCATAACGGGATCACCACCGAACCCACCGTCACGCGCACCGAGGGACGACTGCCCGTGGTGCGCACCGACTACCGCCAAGCCGGCAAGCCGCCGGTCACGCTGTTCACCGTCGAAGGCGGCGGGCACGTCATCCCCGGCCCGGGCCGGATGCCGCTCATCCTCGGCCGGACCACCCGCGAGCTCGTGGCCGCCGACGAAATCTCCCGGTTCTTCGATCTCGCCCATACGTCCTGACCCGGGGCCACCGGCTTGCCCGGATGGGGCTCGGCCGCCGGCCCTTCCGGATACCGACGCCCCGGCCGCCGAAAAAGGATTTCCCGTCCCGGTGATCTCATTTAGCTATCCGATAATTCGCTACGCAGCCCTGCGTTACCTGGTGATTAATACGCGATATCACCATCAAGCCGGCAACGTTTACCTTATCACGATATTGCCACTAGGTGCCGATGAAAGTGCTGCCCGGCCTGCTAGACTGGCCATTGAAATGAAAATTCCGAGGATTTCGTTAATAACATCTCAGAGCGGGACCGCTCGGGCCGCCATAGAACAACGGGGGCTGCAAATGAGAGTCATGAAACGTAATCTGCTGATCGGGGGAGCTACGGCAGCACTCCTGGTGACGGCCATCGTGCCGGCTCTTGCTAGCACGTCCGGCCGTAGCAATGCGAAAGGTGGCGGTTCCGTCTCCTCGATTCTGCAAACCGGGGATATCGTCACCGGCGTCCGGGGTACGACCAACGGAAACGTCATACTGACGGGTTCGGCGGCGACCGGGAGCGGCACGCAGACCAAGCCGTTCCTCTACCAGGGCCGCCTCACGAGCGCCGCGGCAGGGGCGGCGGCGGCCGTATCGGAGCTCACGCCCTCGTTCCCCGACGTGACGTCAGCGACGTTCTACGGTCCTGATACGCACTCCTTCAACACGACCATCCCGAGCGGCCAAGTTCGCGCCGTCGGAAGCTACCAGTCGTCGTCGTCGCCCGCTGGCGTGATCAACCAGGGCATGATCTACCTCGGGCCGGTGAGCGGATCGGGCGGATCCTGGACATCAATCGACGTACCCGCCGATGGGACAAATACGGTCGGACACGTGCGGGCCTGCCCGAAAGTCCAGGTCAAGTGCTTCGTCATGGATACCATTCCGCACAGCACGATGGGCGATCTGGTGGTGGGCGACTACGATCTCAACCCCAGCGTGGTGGGTGGGGTGATCTCGGCCAATGCCTTCATCTACAACATGTCCCGGAATCGGTGGACGCTGCTCGACCTCGGCGGGAGCCGGTCGAACCAGACCACGCTCTATGCCATCTGGCAGGACGGCGGCGGCAAGAGCACGATCTACACCCTGGCGGGCGGCTCCAAGGCCAGCGGAGTCCAGCGGGCCTTCCTCATGAACTATAACGAACGAACTCAGACGTTCGGAAAGCCGAAGTACTTCAGCTACGGCAACACTCCGGCGCTGGTCACGCACTTCGAGGGAATCACCGCCGTGTCGGGTGGCTTCCACGTGGTGGCCATCAGCTCAGCTCAGGAGGCATCGATGGCCTTCGTTCCCGCTAGCATCCGCCACGGCTCCTTTGGGGCGGCCAGGTGGTATCCCGCCAATGTCGCGACTAGCTCGCTATGCCCGGATGGCTGCAGCATCGTGACCGGAAATACCGTTTACGGGAACCAGGTCATGGGGCTCTACATCCCCACCGGTACCACTGCCCCCCATACCTATCTCGCCACCATCTCGGGCCAGTAAGGACGACTTCACGACGGGACAGGGCCGTCCGGTAACCCCGGTCAGCGGCGTCCAGCGCACAGCCACCTCGTGAGCACCCACGGGCTGGTCTAAATTGCTGTCCCAGATACCCATTGCGGCGGCAGGGCCGTCTGGCACACGGCTCCGGAGGCCGCCCCCGTCAACTAGCGAATTTGCGCCGATGACCTGCCTGGTAACTGCCGTCGGCTGCTCAGATCGCCAAGGTCGTTCCGCATATTCCGGATCATGTTCGTTAAGGTCGGGGAGTATATGCGCTTATGCTGGCTTATCGCCATGATTGGCAATCGCTTCCCAGATTGCAGGGCGGCTAGTTATCGTCGCTGGGATATGAACCTTTGGCCGCGTTATCCGCTGGTCGCTTCACCTATCATGAAAGCAATACAAGGGGGGCATTTTATGTCTTATATGCCAGACCGGGAAAATTCAGCCGGGACCTTCACTGCCACGGCACCAGTGCCCGCGAGCGTCGCGCCAGGCCCGGCGCCGCAAAGGCAAGCCATGGCGGCGATGGCGGGCCCGCCGAGCCGAGTCGTAGGCAGGACACGGAATCCGTGGGGGGTGTGGCTCCGCTGCCTGACCATCGTCTATCCGCTGATCTGGTACTTCAAGATCAACAAGGAGATGCGCGACTTCGACCCGAGCAACAACGTGCGGCCAGGAATAGCCGTTCTCGCCATCACGCTCGGGTGGATCGGGATCGGAATCCCGGCTATCGTCTCGTGGGTGCTCACGGCGGCCCGCATCCGGAAAGCTCAGCAGCTGGCCGGAAGTAGCGCCAGATGCTCACTCCTGCTCGCCTTCCTGTGCGGTCCCTTCGGATGCGTCTATGTCCAATCTCAGCTCAACAAGGCATGGGACCAGTTCGGGAACCCGCCTCAGGGGACACCCGTGAGGCAAGCCTGATCTGCGGTCCGACCGGAAAAATCACCGACCCAAGCTGACCGCGCGGACACGGAGGCCCCGCGCCGGGTGATCGCCAGTTTGGGTACATATAGACGGTAAAGGCGACCTTGCGCACGAAATTCCGGCCCGGGGGAAGGCATGATAGCGGCCGGGTATCCCAGGTTGCCTCGGGAATGAGAGGCCCCCCTGGACCTCTTATTACCGACCTTATTCCAGTGGATGGCATAGCCGCGCCCAGCGTCAAACAGCACAACAATCGCAGGCACGTTCGGCTGCCCCTGCGCCGCTGGGTAGCGGCAGAGCGGCCCGTGGCCGCCCTCGATCAGAAGGGCGGCTCGACGCCGAGAGCCCACTCCGGGACAGGCGCGGTGCAACTCGCGGTGCAGAGCTGGCCTGCCCCGTCAACGTAGAGGGACTCCCCGAAGGGGACGACGGTCCCGCATCCGCCGCAGGTGATGGGACCGGTGAGGGAAGACGGTGACGTCCATGGTGTGCTCCTTCCGGAAGGGGACCCGGTGGCGGGGCCGACCTGCACGGCGTCCGGCACAGCTACGCCGCGCCAGGCCGCGACGCGAAGATCGACTGGAAAGCTCTCAGCCAGCGCATTGGGCACGCCGATGTCGCGTTCACCATGAAGCAGTACGTTCAGACCGACCTGGAAGCCGACCGTCAGGTCGCCAACACACTCGCCGAGCTGATCCTCGGCGGGGCGCTCGGCTCCATCGAGAATCCTGGCTCGGACGTCACCGGGCGGTTCGCGCGGGTGAGGGCCCGGCTGCGTGAACGGCAGCAGGTTTACAAATCCGTTCGCAAATGACACGCAAAAGGCCCCTTCCATGATTGGAAGGGGCCTCTGACCTGGTAGCGGGGGCAGTGGTAGCGGGGGCAGGATTTGAACCTGCGACCTCTGGGTTATGAGCACCACGACGCCCGTCTCAGGGGTCTCGGGCGGTCTCTCCCGGATGCGGTGACCTCGGGGGCGAGAGGGTTCCCCGTCTCCCGCGGGACGCATCGTCTTCCGCGTCCCGTCCTGTTCCACCACGTCCCGTTTACAGATTGGTTTACAAAACAGGCACCTGATCTGCGGTTCTCCGCAAGTCCCAGTTGCCCGGGTCTGGTGCCGCTGATGGTCCGGTGCTGGCGGCCATGAACATGGACCGATTGTTATCACCGAACGTGCGCGAGTTCCCTGACACCTCCCACCGTGAGTCTGCTAGCAAACGCCGAATAGGAGCTTGTCGGCCGATAGTGGGCTCATTGTTTTAGGGGATGCAGATCGGCTAATTCTGGCGCGGTCGGGCACCTCACCCGGCGCTGGGCTGAGGCTTGACTGTAACGATGTTGATGCAACCCGACAGTCCAGACTCCTCTATTCGTAGGAGTACGGGAACGGCGCGTAGGCGCGTTGAGGACGGACGCGGACGATGAGCCGGTGCGCCCCGGGCTCTGGAGGTGGCGTCGCACCGCCCATGTGAAGGTCGTACATCACCTGGTGGAACGCGCCGCCAGGGTCGTCGGTGAGCTCCACGGTGCCGTGGATGGTGGCGTAAGCGCTGTCCGTTGCCGAGGCGATAAGGCTGTGCAGCAGCAGCGTCACCCGCGGGTCGCGCAACATGTTCGTCGTCTTGCGTCGGCCCTCGATCGTGCTGAAGAAGATGTCGGCACCATCGGGTTTGACGAAGATCACCGACATCTGCGCTGACCGATCGGCGTTGGTGGTGGCCAGCACCGACAGGTGGGGACCTTCGAGGATCTGCCTGGCCACCTGCAGAGCACGGTCCGCAGGCAGCCCTTTCCTCAAGGGGTCCTCATAGGTCGGTGCGGAGCCAGCGGATTCGCGATTGTGTGGTGTAGTCATGCCTATATCGACCCGCGAGCGACCGCCTGAGAATCGCGCTCGACCGCTTTTTTCGGGGCGGCTGAGTCAGAAGGGTTGTGGCCATGCCCGAAGCGGACGCCGAGGAGTTCGAGGCTGCGACCTCGCGCTACCGAAGGGAGCTGCTCGCGCACTGCTACCGGATGACCGGGTCCGTCCAAGAGGCGGAGGACATCGTGCAGGACACCTACGTCCGCGCCTGGCGAGCGTTCGGCCGCTTCGAAGGGCGATCGTCAATTCGGACCTGGTTGTACCGGATCGCCACCAACGCCTGCCTCACCGCCCTCCAGCGTCGATCTCGGCGGCCATTGCCGTCGGGGCTTGGGCCACCGTCACCTGACCCCCTGGCGCCGCCCTGGCTGGAGCCCCCGGAAGTGCGCTGGCTCGAACCAGTCCCCGACCACCTGGTGATCGACGAGGCGGGCGACCCGGCGAACATTGTCACGGCCCGGGAGAGCGTCCGCCTCGCCCT
>Ga0116134_1000843_pt1 | contig 15726 bp, 20 predicted proteins | sample June2015DPH_19_5_FD_89737 | JGI IMG/M metagenome (GOLD analysis project Ga0116134, IMG submission 89737) | Peatland microbial communities from SPRUCE experiment site at the Marcell Experimental Forest, Minnesota, USA - June2015DPH_19_40 | ecosystem: Environmental > Terrestrial > Soil > Wetlands... | reverse complement strand
TAACACCCCGTCTTCTCCCCCCCCCCCCCCCCCCCCCCCCCCCCGAATTCATGCTAAAGTATTGAAAACACAATACTTAATTGCAAAGTATTCAAGAATAATGACTTAACTCGATGGTTTGTTTAATTCTCCCAAAATCCACGGTTCAGCGGCTTTTTTGATTGTCGCGCATTGTGGGTTGGCCGTCTGTGATGGGGCACACAGGTTGTTTGTGATGAAAAAGTCAGAGGCTAGATTGCAGAAGTTTGGAGGGCTTCACTCATCGCACCCGGCGAAGGAGAGCTTCCCTGCGTTCTTTCCCATCAAGTCTTTGAAAACCATGAGGCCCATCTCATCGCCTAGACGCTTCGCTTTTTCGGGATCCCTCTCATTCCGAAAGCGTTCGGCGAGTTCGAAAAATGCCTTCTCTCTTTGACTCCGCGCTTCGATGCCCAGCTCAATGAGTTCCACCAGGACACGGTTATCGCTCAAGCGCTGGCTCTTGGCGATACGATCTACTTGTTTAGCAATGGGAGCGGGGAGCGATACGCTCCGTCGGACATGTTTTGTTGCGGGCATGGCACCATTATACACCAGTGTGGTGCACAGTTGAGCATCCGCGACAAATCCACGGAACCTGCTACGTACCTTTTGTGGTACACTAGAGACGGTTCAAAATGGTTGGCGAGAGAGCACCCCGGAAGGTCGCACTCGTGTTCTTCCGCAATGAAGCTGGCGCCGAACCGGTCCGCGACTGGCTGAAGGGCTTGGACGAGGCAGAGCGCCGCGCCATTGGAACCGACCTGTTGCGGGCGCAGTGGCGTTGGCCGGTGGGCATGCCTTTGTGCCGGCCGATGGGGAAGGGCTTGTGGGAAGTGCGAACCGATCTTTCCCGCAATCGCACGGCGCGGGTGCTGATTTGCGTTTATGAGGGTCGTCTAGTGGCGCTGCACGGGTTCATCAAGAAAACACGGGCCACGCCCGCAGACGATCTGACGCTGGGGCGCAAGCGGCAAAGGGAACTGGAGTTGTAACGGGCAGCACATCCGGTCCGACTCGGACCTTACAGGAGCGCAACAATTGAGTAAGAAGAATCTGGGATCGAGCATTGACGATTTCTTGAAGAAGGAAAACATCTTCGAAGAAGCGCAGGCGCAGGCCATCAAGGAAGTCGTGGCCTGGCAACTGGCCAAGGCCATGAAGAAGAAAAAGATTTCCAAGGCACGCATGGCGGTCTTGCTGAAGACGAGCCGCTCCCAGGTCGATCGCATTCTCGATCCGAAACGCGACATTACGCTGTCGAGTTTGCAGCGGGCAGCGGCGTTGGTCGGGCAGCGGGTGGTCATTGAGTTGGTTTGAAGCTTCGGGGACCGCGTTTCGAAAACCGAGACGTGTGACACCCGGCTAGGTCGGCTTCCGGCAAGCGAGGAGTTCGAGTGTACGATCTGAGTCAAATCGAGGCTATGCTGCGCAGTTCGGAAGATCTGAGGCAGAGGATCGTGCGTAACCTTGGAAGCTCCACGGTTGCACTGTTTGCAGTTTTCAATTCTAAGGGCGCTGATCTCCTCAAATTAGCTGGAACTGGCACGCTAGTGGTTGTTGACGGTTCTTATTACATTTTGACGGCCGCGCATGTGTGGGAGGAGATTCTCAAATCTGCAGTGAAATTGGGAATCACGCTGACGGACGACATAAACCACAAGTGCCTGATGGATGTTGACACTATCGTTCCGACCATACTTAAGCCTCATGCTTTGGGATGGGACGAATGGGGACCAGATCTGGCTTTGCTCCGTATTCCTTCCGGGCTAGTTGGAGGGATTAAGGCATTTCAAGTCTTCGAAGACCTGAAAGCGCCGGGAAAGCCTCTGAATGCGGAATGCCTGGAATGTTGGGTCGCTATCGGCACTCCCGAGGAGCTAGGAACCTTTACCCAGAACCACGCGGAAGTCCAGATCAGTGGGCGCTTTGTTGAACCGCGATACCACACTCGTGGAGAATACGATTATTTTGATTTTCCCATGGACACCACGTCCCCTGGCATGCCAAAGAGTTTTGGCGGGTTTAGCGGTGGAGGGTTGTGGAGAGTCCTGGTTTATTGCTCACCGGAGACAGGAAAGATCGATTGGGCGCAACGTCTGAAAGGGGTCGTTTTTTTTGAGTTCCCCATTGTGAATGGTCGTCGAATTATCCGCTCTCATGGCCAGAATAGTATTCTCGCGGCGGCAGAGACAACTGCCTCAAAATAACCCAATCTGGACATTTCCGTGTAATCCCACCCTTGCGCACAGAACGCGCAAGGATGGGGCACCCGTCGTCCCTTTTTGGTTCGAAGAACATCAAGGTCAAAGGCGGCGGACAGGAGTGTCCGCCCCACACACACGGGATTATTGCCTTATCCTTGGATTCACGGCCGAGTACAGTAAGTCGGTCAGAAAGTTTACGGCTACATAGGTCAAGCCTATCGCCAGAATGCATCCTTGCACGAGGTTGTAGTCGCGATTGCCGATGGCTTGGATGGTTAGGCGTCCTATGCCGGGCCAGGAGAAGATGGTTTCGGTTACGATCGCTCCGGCTAGGAGGGCTCCGAATTGCAATCCTAAGACAGTTAGGATTGGGATCATGGCGTTGCGCAGGGCGTGACGATAGACTACGGTGCGCTCGGGCAGGCCTTTGGCGCGGGCGGTGCGGATGTAGTCTTGGCCTAACTCCTCTAACATCGAGGCGCGCACCATGCGGGTCAGGATCGCGGCCAGGGCTCCGCCCATGGTGATGGCTGGGAGCACTAGATGGGCCAGGCTGCCGGAACCGCTGACGGGGAGCCATCCTAGTTTGACGGCGAAGAACAGGATCAGCACCGGGCCTAGCGCGAAATTTGGGAACGACAGGCCGAAGAGACTTACTACGCTTAGGGTGCGGTCATCCCATTGATTGCGGCGCCGGGCTGAGTGCACTCCTGCGGGGATGGCTAGCATGATCGCTACTAACAACGATGCCAGCGTTAGCTGTAAGGTGAAAGGATAGCGCTGGGCAATCAACTTAGTAACTCCCTGGTTAAAGCGGAGGGACTTGCCTAGATCTCCGTGGAGAACTCCTTTCCAGTAATTCAGATATTGCTCGCCTAGCGGGACATCGAGGCCGTAGGCGTGTCTTGCGGCTTGGATGTCGCCGGCGGCTGCGCCTTCTCCTAGCATCTGCTGAATGGGATCGCCGGGAACGAAGTGGATCAGCAGGAAGACGGTGGAGACGACTAGCCAGATGACCGGCAAGGTATAGAGGACGCGGGCGATTATGTAGCGCGGCATCGGGGGATTAGTCTCCGGCCCGCTGCGCTGACTCCGCCGATGCCGGGGCCGACGACGACGCTGGGGCTGCGGGCACGGGCTCGATCCTCACGGTTGCTATGCGATGGCCTTCCATTTTCTCTACTACAAAACGGTGCCCCTCATAATCGAACGCCTCGCCGCCTGCGGGCATCTTCTGCAAACGCGAAAGCAGGAAGCCGGCTAGCGTCTCGAAGCCTTCGTCTTGTGGAAGTTTCAGCTCGTATTGGGCTTCGAGGTCGCGAATGTTGATGGCTCCGTCGAGCACTAGCGGCGCATTTACGTCGGTCACCGCCGGTTGCGTGGAGGCGACGTCGAATTCGTCTTCCAGTTCGCCTACCAGTTGCTCGAGCACGTCTTCCACGCTGATCACTCCCGCCGTGGAGCCAAATTCGTCGACCACAACCGCCAGGTGGCGCTTGCGCTGCTGGAATTCAACCAGCAGGTCGAGCAAGGACTTGGTCTCGGGCACGACCAGCACATCGTGCATGACCTGGCCGATTTTCATCTGGGCAATGCGCGTGGCGGCGGCCGCAGGATAAACGGCGGTAGGGCCGAGCCTCAGCCGCGTCCAACGCATCAAGTCCTTGGCGTAAAGCACGCCGACAATATGTTCGGGACCGCGCTGCGGATCATACACGGGGACGCGCGAATGTTGTTCTTCGACCACGCGCGAGAGGGCTTCGTCCAGGTTGAGGTCGGAGGGCAAGGAAAAAATTCTGGTGCGCGGCACCATCACTTGACGCGCGGCGATGTTGTCCAGTTCGATCGCATTCAGCAGCATCTCTTCCTGGTTGGAGGAGAGCTGTCCGGAGCTGCGGGCCGCGGTTACGATCAGTTTGAGTTCGTCGGGGGAGTGCACCGAACCATGGCGGATCTCGTGCGTCCCGAAGGCGCGCAGGACAAAACCGGCGGCGCGGCTCATGCCAATGGTCAGGGGGGCGGTGACGGTCAGGAAAACGTCCATGGGCGCCGCGACCGCCAGTGCGACGCGCTCGGCGCGTTGCAACGCGAGCGACTTCGGAACCAGTTCGCCCATGATCACGAGCACGCCGGTGATCATCACAAAGGCCACGGTCACGGCCACGGCATGAGCGTAGATGGCCGCATGGGGCACGCTTCCCATCCAGTCCTCGAACAGTCGCGCCAGAAAGGGCTCGCCCAGCCAACCTAGAGTGAGGCTGGTCGCGGTGATTCCCAGTTGCACGCCGTTTACGACGCGGCTGAGTTGCTGGTGAAGCTTGAGGACGGTGCGGGCGCCGGCGCGGTGGGCTTCGATCAACTGCTGGATGCGGGTTTCGCGCACGCTGACCAGCGCGAACTCGGCCGCGGCGAAGAAGGCATTGGCCGCCACCAGGAGCAGGATGACGAACACGCGCAGCAGCACGTACGCAATCATGGAACTCTAATTCTAACATTCCAAAGGGATAATGGTTCGGGTGATCAGAATTCACGGGGGCGTAATCGCGGGCTTTCCGAGCGCGCTGGCAGTACAATCATAGGAACCCTTAAGTGCTATCGCAAACTGATCGCTTTCTTTTTCGTGGCCCGGCGGTCTAAGTACGTATAGGGGAACCTATTTGACGAACCCTGGGAATTTTTTTAGGAACTATTTCGATGTTTCTCCCGTAACAACAAGTGAATGCCGGTTCTAAGATTTGAAATTAAGCAGGAGGCGGTCGTGGAAGGTAATGGCAATGGCAAGAAAAAGCGGCGGAAGCGAATCATCTACGGCTCGATCGCAGCCCTTGTGGTTCTGTTAGTTGCCGGCGGGCTGATCGCAGCCACCAGCGGCGGCACCAAGATCGACCCCTCAAAACTTGCCAAGGTTGAAAAAGGAGACCTGGCGAAAAGCGTGGTGGCGACGGGCAAGATCGAGCCCATCACCAAGGTTGAGATCAAGTCCAAGGCCAGCGGCATTGTGAAGAAACTCTACGTCGATTACGGCGACAAAGTTAAGAAGGGCCAAGTGCTCGCCGAACTCGACCGGGAAGAGATTCAGGCTCGTGTGGACCAGGCGCGCGCGCAATTGGAGGGCTCGAGCGCCAGCTTGAATGGCACGCGCGCCGACTTGGTGCGCGCCAAGGTCGACGCCGAGGGTCCCGATGTGCCGCTGCTGAAACGGGCGTATGAGCGTGCGCAGGGCATGGCGAAGGACGGCGTGGTTTCCGCTTCCGCGCTCGACGACGCGGAGAAGAATTACGAGATGGCGCTGAACAAGCAAAATGTGTCCAAGGCGCAGCTGCAGGTTTTGCAGGCCAAGATTGGCCAGGCCGAGGGGCAGGTATCGCAGGACCGCGCCAATCTGAAACAACTGGAGGAGCAACTCGGTTACACCACGATCGAGTCGCCGATTGATGGGATCGTGCTTTCGCGCGATGTGGAAATTGGCGATGCGGTCAGCTCGATTCTGGTGCTGGGTTCCACGGCTACGCTGGTCATGACGCTCGGCGACACCAGCGAGGTTTTCGTCAAAGGCAAAGTGGACGAGAGCGATATCGGCAAGGTTTATCTGGGACAACCGGCGCGGATCAAAGTCGAGTCGTTCAAGGACAAGACCTTCACCGGCAAGGTGACGAAGATCTCGCCCATGGGCGTGGAAAAAGACAACGTCACTACGTTTGAGGTGCGGGTCTCGATCAACAATCCCGAGGGCGTGTTGAAGGCCATGATGACGGCCAATGCCGAGATCATTCTCGAAGAGCACAAGAACGTGCTGCAGATCCCGGAAGGATCGATCATTTACGACAAGGATAAGAAGGCATCGGTCGAGATACCTGATCCGAAAGCCAAAGAAGGCAAGAAAAAGATTGCCGTCAACATCGGCATCTCGAATGGCGCCAAGACCGAGTTGCTATCGGGGCTAAAGGAAGGCGACCAGGTTGTGTTGCAGTAATAAAGGCCCGGGAGCACGGAGGCGAATTACTATGACCCAGATTTTTTCCCATCGAGCCGTTAGAACGCTGGCTTTTGTTTTGGCCGGCGTCCTGGCCACTTCAGCGGCCGGCTTCGCTTCGGTCATCGGGACCTTTGACCGTTCGTTCCAGGTCAATGGCCCGACCGATCTCGAAGTGCTTACTCGCTCCGGCGACATCACCGTCCGCAACGGCGCTGCGGGCGCGGTCTCGATACATGCGAAGATTCACTGTGATTCCTGGTTCAGCGGCGACCACAAGGCGGAGGTGCAGGAACTACAGAACAATCCTCCGATTCGCCAGAACGGCAACAGCATCCGCATCGACTACGTGAACCTCCACAATATTTCGATCGACTACGAAATCACGGTTCCGGAGAACACCGCGATTCGAGCGCATACCGGCAGCGGCGATCAGAAGGTGGAAGGCCTCAAGGGCAACGTCGATCTGGAGAGCGGGTCGGGCGACATGCAACTGGCGCGCCTCACCGGTGAAATGCGCTTCCAGACGGGTTCGGGAAACGTTAAGGGGCGCGAGCTTTCCGGTCCGGCGAAGGTCAAAGCGGGCAGCGGTGACATCGAAATCGCGGAAACGGGCGCGGGCGATGTGGATATCCGCACCGGATCCGGCAACATCACCGTAGACGGCATCAATGGTGGATTTCATGCCGAGGCGGGCAGCGGCGACATTCACGGCAAAGGCTCGCCCAAGAACATGTGGAGCGTGCGCACGGGCTCGGGAAACGTGAACCTGCATGTGCCCTCGGACGCGGCCTTCGACGTGGACATCTCTTCGAATTCCGGGACCGTCACGCTGGGCCATCCGGTGACTACGACCGTCCAGGGCCGCATCCAGGAGTCGAAGAAGAGCGTGGTGGGCAAAGTGCGCGGCGGTGGGCCAACGGTTTCGGTGCATACCGGCTCGGGCGACGTGCAAGTCGACTAATCTCCCGGCAAGGAGAATCGGCGATGTCGAACTTCATACAAGTCACGCCTTTCATGCATGTGCATGACATTGAGAAGGCGCTGATTTTTTTCAATGACATCCTGGGATTTAGGACGCTGCTTCGCCAGGAGAACTATGCCTATGTGCATCGCGAGACTACGGGTTTCCGCATCATCGAACAGCATGGGGCGGACGGCGCTCCTCCGGGCAATCGACGCTTTGCGTACTATATCGATGTTCGCAACGTCGATGAGCTGCACGCGGAACTCAAGCCTAATCTCGACACTCTGCCCCAGGGAGACGTCTACGGACCGGTGAACCAGAGCTATGGTCAACGTGAGTTGCTGGTGCTTGCGCCGGACGGAAATCTGATCGCATTTGGACAAGCGATCAGTGGGGACTGAAGGCGCCAGTCGCTCGCACGCCAGTCACTCACCACCAGTCACTCACGAACCCGTCACTCACGTGCCTTGACGTGTCATCGTGCCACGTTCGATACTTCGTTGGGGTCCCTGAAAACTTGCAGGTTCCATGAGGTAACGAATTGGCACGCCACGCGATCATCACTCTCACTAGCGATTTCGGACTCAACGATCATTTCATCGGCGCCATGAAGGGGGTCATCCTGGAGATCGCTCCGGAGGCGCAGATCATCGACATCAGCCATGCGGTGCAGCCGTTCGACATTCTAGACGGCGCGCTGACCATTTCGCAGGCCTACTCCTACTTCCCTGCCGGTACCGTGCACATGGTGATCGTCGATCCCGGGGTGGGGACGACCCGGCGGCCCGTGCTTATGGTCGGCGAGCGCCACCTGTTTGTGGCGCCCGACAACGGCGTGCTTTCTCTGATCTACGACCGCGAAGAGCGCATCTCCGTGCGCCACGTCACCGCCGAGCATTATTTTCTGCAGCCCCGCAGCAACACGTTCCACGCGCGCGATATCTTCTCGCCGGTCGCAGCTTATCTCGCCAAGGGAGTCGAGCCCGATCGCTTCGGCGAAGAGATTACCGACTATGTTCGCTTTGGCGCGCCCCGCGCCAAACCGGTGGATGAGCGCACGCTACGAGGAGTGGTGCTGAAAGTCGATCGCTTTGGCAATCTCATCACCAACATCACGCCGCAGGATGCGCCGCAACTTTTCGAGGCTGCGCCGCCCGCCTTCAAGATCGCGATTGGAACCAAGGCGCAGGCATCGCGCATGTGCGCAAGCTACGCCGAAGGCGCTCCCGGAGAAGTCTTCGGAATTCTCGGCAGCATGGGTTTTCTGGAAGTGGCATCCAACCGGGGCTCGGCTTATCAACTGCTGGGCGCGGGCAAGGGCAGCGAAGTCAATGTGGTGATGGAAGCGCGCTAAGGCAGGGTCAGTCCATAACACTGAACTGCAAGTAAGGTGTCGAGACTTTGCGAATGATATCCGCGTCGCCTTCGACCAGAGTCACCCGTCCCTCATCGTCTCGGTCCGAGCGACCGACAGCTTGGAATTCGACATCGACCTTGAAGTACGGGCAGTCTCGGCTGACGAATGTACGCTGCAATCCCGTTGATAACCCACCTTCGGTTGTGAACACTGTGAGGAGGGTCCTTCGTGTCATGCCGGGTTTGATCATTTCCATGCGCTTCAACACTTCGGCGACCCAGGCCATGTGATCCCGGCGCGACTGCCCTTGGTCTCCTGTGGAATCTGCCTGTAATGCACCAACGCCACCGATGGCGGCGGATGCAAGTAAAACGAACGCGCAGCGGCGTTGCATCGTAGCCCTCCTCCCGTCTTGCCGAGTCTAACTCAGAATCCGGACGTGCTGCGCTGAGAGAATTAGACCGTACCAGGTTGGATGCCTCCTCTTTGCGCCGTATCCAGACCCTGGCGTCGTGCCGCTAGGTGTTCTTCGCCGCGGGATGGATGTAGCGATCCATCTCCGCGGTCCATTTCAGGAAACGCCACAAGTTGCTTCGCTCCGTCCACAAGAATTCCCAGAATTCCAGGAATCCAATCTGTGTCATTTTGACTCCGGTGTAAGTCTCAATGCGCCATAGCAGATAGGGACTGCGCCACGGCGTAATCCGGTGGCCACGGGTGGAGTTCCAAAGAAAGCGCAGCATCGGGCGCATGCTATTCCAGTATAGCGCCGGGAGATCGGGCACGACGCGTGGAATTTCTGTAGAGACGCGGCTTGCCGCGTCTCTCGCCGCGTCCGAAGAAGACGGGGCAAGCCCCGTCTCTACAGACGCACCAACTAGATTTCTTACTTTGTAATCGCGACGCTGGCGCGGGTGTTCTCCCACTCCATGCGCAGCGTACATTTGCTGCCTGTCTGGTCGAAAGCGGTCAGAAAATTCTCGACCGGCGCCGGCGTTTTCGAAACACTCATCGGCACGCGCACCAAATCTTCCTTCTCGCCGGCATAGTCGGTTCCCCACTCGCCTGTCTTCTTGCTGATGACGAGCGTCCACGCGTCCGCTTTCGGAATCGTGAAGATCGTATAGCTGCCGGCGGGCACAGCCTTGCCGCCTACTGTGATATTCGCGCTGGTTACGAATGTAGTCGCTTCATTCGCGCCGGCGCGCCATATCTCGCCGTAGGGCATCAGCGCTTTCTCGCTCGCCGCGCCGAAAATTTTTCTCCCTTTGGCACGCGGACTGGAATAGTCCACCTTGATGGTTGTGCCATCGGAAAACTTACACTCCGCGCTGGCCGGCGGACTGGGCCGCTTGGATTTGTCCTGCCCCATGCCCATTTGCGCCGGGGCGAAGGTTGCGACCGCGAAGAGCCATGCTGCGATCAAGGCAAATTTCTTCATGATTTGTTCCTCCTGAAAGCAATCAGCAGTCAGCACTCAGCAGTCAGCCAATTCAGAGCCAGAGTAGTTTGGCTGATTGCTGATTGCTGAATGCTGAATTGCCTCGCCGAGAATTATACTCACATCCCCGCTACAATCTGTTGATGGCCGTGTTCAACGAAAAGCAGGAAGAACTCGAGCACTTCGAAACGCGCATGGGCGTGCCTCGCGGACGCCTCGCGGTCACCATGGACCTGGTCACCGACGCCATGGCCCTGGTCGGGCAGCATGGCGTCTACTGCCAGAGCCAGCGCTGGCCGGGCAAGCCGGTTATGGATGTGCAGCTCATCATGAAAAACCTCACCGACGCCAAAGAGTTGATCCAGAGTGTGATGGAAGAGCTCAAGCCCAAAGGCTGATCTTCCCAGGGAGGCACTGCTTGCCGCGTTTCACGCTGCGTCCAGCGGAGACGGGGCAAGCCCCGTCTCTACAGGCAGAAAGTTAAAGTGATGACGTGATGCGAAACCGAAGTTTTTCTGCAGACTGCGAACCTCGATCGGCGATGGCGGAAAAGACTTACAATCCAGAATATGGAGCGCAAGATCTTCTGGATCTCCTTCACCGTGCTCGGGCTGGCTGCCGATTTCATCCTGCCGATCTGGTGGGCCCTGGGCGCGACCATTCCGATCGGGTATGCGTCGTGGTGGATCGCTTACCGCAGCGACTGGTTCGAGTGAGCCGATTTGCGCTTTCGCAGACCGCCATTCATAATTGCCCTACCGTATTTCCAATCTCACAGGGGCAATGAAATGAAAATCCAATTGCAGTTCTCTGCCGTGCTGTGCCTGGTTCTCACGCTGGCGTTGGCCGGTATCACTCAAACCGCCGTAACCCCGGCGCAAACGACTCTGACGGCCGGGGAGCGTGAGGTTGCGCTCAAGAGTCTCGAAGCCACGCGCGATGCATTTCTGCAATCCATCGCTGGGTTGTCGGAGAAGCAATGGAGATTCAAGCCTGGCCCGGATCGCTGGTCGGTGGCCGAGGTGTCGGAACACATCGCCGTCTCCGAGTCCGCGCTCTTTGGCATGGTTCGGGACAAGATCATGACCTCACCGGCTGACCCTTCCAAGCGTGCCGAGGTAGCGGGGAAGGACGAGATAGTCCTGCAGAGGGTTCCGGACCGCAGTCATAAAGCGCAGGCGCCCGAGTTTCTGAAACCAACCAGTCGCTGGGCGACTCGAGAAGAGACCACCAAGGCCTTCGAAGACAGCCGCAAAGCGACCATGGACTACGTCCGCACCACCAACGACGACCTGCGCGACCACTTTGGCCCGCACCCGCTGTTGGGCCCGCTCGACGCGTATCAGTGGATCCTGCTGATCTCGGCGCACTCCGAACGACATACCAAGCAGATCGCAGAAGTAAAGGCGGACCCGAATTTTCCTAAGGAGTAGGACTTTCTGCGTGGCAGGCCGAGGCGCACAGGACGCCTCGGCCTCTCAAGCACGATAACTACAACTGCGCGATAAATGCTTCGCCTCGAATTCCCGCTTGCTTCAAGATTCCGCGCAGCGTGCCGATCGCAAGTTCCGAATGCAAGGGAACGACACAACCAGTGACTCTGTCCGGCCCAACGCGCTTAAGCACAACGTGGCTGCCGCGTTGCCGAACCTGAACGAAGCCCAGTCGTTCAAGAGCGCGGATCGCTTCTGCCCCTGATACACGGGGCAGTCTAGGCATAGCGTGCCTCGAAGACGGTGACCAGCGGGCGACTGGACCCTTCCGGTGGAAACTCTTCCAGGTAGAGTTCAGTCGCTTCCTTGAGGTTGGCGATGGCCTCTTCGACAGTCTTTCCCTGGCTGACCGTGCCAACTTCCGGGCAGTCGGCAACGTACAGGTCGCCCTCTTTGTGCAGGACCGCAGTGAATGTGCCGATTGGCATTTTCCTTCGACTCCCTCTGCATAAAGTTAACACGCGCGCCTGGTTGTACCAGAGGCCATATCGCCGCGCTGCGTAATCGCCTATGCCAGCGTGTACTTCCCTGCCTCAATCGTCTTCTGCGCAATCTGCTGGCGCAGCGCAATCGTGTTGAACGGTTCGCGCTTCGACAACCGCCGCACGATCGCCAGTTGCGTCTTCAGCATGTCGCCTTCCGCCACGTCGGCAATGACTTTCTTGGCCGCCGTTTCGACCTTGTCGAGGGCTTGCGTCAGATACACTTGCGTCATTGCAATCGGCAGAGCGGCCGACGTCTCTCCTTTTTGCTCGACCATCTTCTGCGCGCGCAGCACGGCCGATTCCATGGCGTAAATCTCGATCGTCATATCGGCGATCGCGCCCATTACTTCTTGCTGGTCCTGAATCGACTGCATGTATTTTTGCGTGGCTGATCCGGCGACGAACAGGCCCAGCTTCTTCGCCTGCGCGACCAGTTTGCGCTCTTCCGCCAGCGGACCCTCGATCTCTTCGCCGGCAGACGGCCCGCTCAACACTTCGTCCATCAGCTTCTTGATCGCCGGCATCAGCGGCAACTGGCCAGTCATGGCGCGCTTCAGCAGGAATCCCGTGATGATCAGCCGGTTGATTTCGTTGGTGCCTTCGAAGATGCGGTTGATGCGAGCATCGCGGTAAGCTCGTTCCGCCGGATACTCCTCCACGAAGCCGTAGCCGGCATAGATCTGGAGCGTCTCGTCGACGACGTAATCGATCATCTCCGAGCCCCACACTTTGAGGATGGAGCACTCGACCGCGTATTCCTCGATCGCCTTGCGCCGCTCTTTTGCTACGGCGGCAGCGTCAGAGCTCGTGGAATCGATTTCGGAGAGCAGCGCGTCCATCATTCCAACCGTGCGATAGACTGCCGACTCGCCGACATAGATCAGCGTGGCCATGTTCGCGATTTTTTCCCGTATCAGCCCGAAATCGCTGATCGTCTTGCCGAACGCCTTGCGCTGCTTGGCGTAGGCCACGGCACTCTCGATCGAAACCTTCGCCCCGCCCACGCTCATGGCGCCGAGTTTGAAGCGTCCAACGTTCAGAATGTTGAAAGCGATGGTGGCCCCTTTGCCGACATCGCCGAGCAGATTCTCGACCGGAACTTTGCAGTCGTTCAGAATGATGGGACAGGTGGAAGATCCGCGAATGCCCATTTTGTGCTCTTCGGCGCCGACGGAAAATCCCGGAAAAGTTCTTTCCACGAGGAACGCCGAAAACTTCTCGCCGTCGATCTTGGCGAACACGGTAAACAGGTCGGCAAAACCCGCGTTGGTGATCCACATCTTTTCGCCGTTCAGCAGGTAGTGCTTGCCGTCCGGCGAAAGCACGGCCCGGGCGCGGCAATTGAGGGCGTCGGAGCCGGAAGTCGCTTCCGACAAGGCGTACGCGCCGACAATTTCTCCCGCAGCCAGCCGCGGCAGATACTTTTTCTTCTGCTCTTCGGTGCCGAAATAAACGATGGGCAACAGGCCGATGCCGCTGTGCGCGCCCCAGGTGGTGGCGAACCCGGCGTACTTGGCCATGTGATCGGCGATAATGGCGGCGGTGACTTTGTCCATTTCGAGGCCGCCGTAGGCCTCGGGAATCTCAACTCCGCTGAGGCCGAGGTCGCCAGCCTTTTTCAGCAGATCGCGCGAAATCGAGAAATCCTTGTGTTCGATCTTCTCGGCTTGCGGCAGAATTTCGTTGGTCGCAAACTCTTCGGTCGTTTGCCCGATCATCTGGTGCTGATCGGAGAAATCTTCTGGGGTGAATACATCGGCAGTCTGCCGCTCTTCCAGCAAAAAGCTGCCGCCGGAAATTTTGGTTTTGGGAACTGCTGTTGTAGTAGCCATTTTTTAGACCTCTAGATTTAGACTGCTAAATGAAGACTGCTGAGTGGACACAGGACAAGCGACAACTCCATTCTAGCGCGGGATGCGCGCAGATGCAGACCGTTCGGTTCGAGCGCCTAGCGGTCGTCGCGCGGACCGATTAAAGGCGCATCAAACAGGGATGCACTGCTGTACCCGTGAAAACGGGAGCGCTCCACACACTGCTCGTATTGCTGCCGGAGCGACTGATAGCGCAGGGATTGGCCGGGGTCATTTTGTCCCCGCATCTGGCGCTGCTGCTCAGCCAACTGTTCCGCCAAGACGCGGCAATCGTCGTTGAACCGATACTGCGTGCCGCAAGCAAAGCCGTTCAAAAATAGCCCGGTCGAACACATGTTGCCCGGGAGCCTGCACGCGCCGCCAGTGCTCGATTCTCCCGGCGGGCAGACGGCGCAGGGCCCTTTCCGGCATGGCCGACGCTTGAATTCCGCAGTCTGAACCGGCGCCGACTTCTTGAAAGGATGCCGGAGGAACGAGCCGAAACCTTGCTTTTCCGGCACGGCATTTACCTTGGCGGATGGCACTTTGGAGGATGGCAATTTGGCGCATGGCGACAGGTGCGATGTCGCTGCACCCGTGCTGGCAACATGCGAAGCCGGGCTGCTGGAGATGTGGCTGCCCACAGAACTCGCCGATGAACTTGAAGCACCCGAGGAACTGCTGTGCGAGCCACCCGAACTCGACCCACCTGCTCCGGAGGAATGCTGTGCCAGAAGAGTTGCTGAAACGAACAGGATAGCAGCGATGACAAGACCGGAGAGCCGCATAAAGCACCTCCCAACCGACTGAGGCGAGCCAGGCAAAATCTTTGTCGTTCTACTTACTTAGACGGTAATGTAACACTAAAGGTTACTGCAAAACAGCGTCAAAGAACATAATTATTAGGTAAAGAAGTGTCACGGCAGGTATTCGAAAATCCCCGCCGCGCCCATGCCTCCGCCGACGCACATAGTTACCATGCCGTAACGTCCCTTGCGGCGCCCCAGTTCACGAATGACACTGGCCGTCAGCTTCGCTCCGGTGCATCCCAGCGGATGCCCCAGCGCGATTGCTCCTCCATTTGGATTGACGCGTTCAAGATCAAGCCCAGCTTCTTGAATCACCGCCAGCGACTGCGCCGCAAACGCCTCATTCAGCTCGATTACATCAATATCCGAGAGCTTCAACCCGGCCAGCTTCAGCGCCTTCGGGATGGCAAATACCGGCCCCAGTCCCATCTCTTCCGGCTTGTATCCGGCAGTGGCGAACGCGACGTAGCGCGCCAGCGGAGCGATGCCCAGCGCCTTCGCCCGGTGGGCCGACATCACCACGGCCGCCGCCGCGCCATCCGACATCTGCGAAGAATTTCCCGCCGTAGTCACGCCCTTCACGTGAAACGCGGCCTTCAGCGCGCCCAGAGCCTCGATCGAAGTATCGGCGCGCGGCCCCTCGTCCACCTTGAACGAAATGTGGCGCTGCTTCGGTTTCGATCCGTTGGGAGTCGTGAAGCTCACCGGCACGGCGACGGTCTCATCTTCGAACTTGCCTGCCGCAATCGCCGCCAGCGCCTTCTGATGGCTGTGCAACGAAAACTGGTCGCACTGCTCGCGCGTGATGCCAAAGCGCGCCGCCACCCGCTCCGCCGTCAGGCCCATCGAGAGATACGCATCCGGGTAATGATCCACCAGCCACGGGTTGGGCGAAATCTTGTGTCCGCCCATGGGGATCATCGACATGGATTCCGTCCCGCCCGCCACCATCACCTCGGCGCCGCCACTCATGATGCGCTCGGCCGCCATGGCAATCGCCTGCAAGCCGGACGAGCAGAAGCGATTGATGGTCACCGCCGAAACCTCAACCGGCAGCCCCGCGCGCAGCGACGCGATGCGGGCCACGTTCATCCCCTGCTCAGCCTCGGGCATGGCGCAGCCCAGG
>Ga0116134_1000841_pt1 | contig 15727 bp, 17 predicted proteins | sample June2015DPH_19_5_FD_89737 | JGI IMG/M metagenome (GOLD analysis project Ga0116134, IMG submission 89737) | Peatland microbial communities from SPRUCE experiment site at the Marcell Experimental Forest, Minnesota, USA - June2015DPH_19_40 | ecosystem: Environmental > Terrestrial > Soil > Wetlands... | reverse complement strand
GGCGCCGATATCGACCCGGGGACGCGCGGCCCGGCGGTCGACACCGCGCTCGAGACGTCCCTCCCGATGGTCTTCGCCGCCGGCAACCTGGTGCACGCCGCGGAAACCGCCGACGTCGCCGCGGCCGGCGGCCGGCACGCGGCCCGCCAGATCGCGGCCGCTCTCATGGCCGGGCCGGCTCTGGAGGACGTGGCCGGGCCGGCTCTGAAGGGCGCCCTGAGCACGGCCCCCGAGCTCGCGGCCACTCTCCACGGGAGTCTCCACGGGAGCCCTGGCCCGGTGGCCGGCGCGCGTATCCCGCTGATCGCCGCAGCGCCGCTTACCTGGGTCTTCCCGAACGCCCTGCGGATCGGTGGGCCCCAGCCGCCGCGCGGCCGGTTCCTGCTCCGCACCGCGGAGTTCGGGTCCCCGGGTCACCTCGAGGTCCGCCAGGACGGCCGCGTTCTCGCCCGCATCCGGCACGGCCGCCTCGTCCCGGGCCGTTCCATCTCGCTCACCGCCGCCTGGGCCACCCGCGCCGCCCCGGCCGCCGGCCCGGTCCGGATCGCCCTGGCCTGAACGGGCCGAACCTGACGCGGCCGCAGCGTGTCAGGTCACCGCCACCAGCAGATCCTCCCCGCTTGACGGGCGAAGGCCGTCGGCCCGCCCGGCGAAGTAGCGCTCGGCGAGCGAAGTTCCCGGCACATGCCGGGCGCCTGTGAATCCCGCTTCGCGGGCCGGGGTCAGCATTTCCGGCGGGGTGTAGAAGCTGATGAACGGCGTTCCGGCGGCTCGCGCACCGCTCTGGGCCGCCTGGAGTCCAGGCCGATCGGCGTCGTCGAGGAGTTCGGCCGGCAACAGGAACGTCATGGCAAGAGTCGAGGCGGGGGCGAGCCCGGCGATCTGGCGCAGGGTGGCCGCAGTGGCCTCTTTGCCGGCCCGCCTGCGGCCATCAGGTGCCCGGCGCGCCGGTTCTACTTATCCTCGGGCTGGCTGGCCGGTTCCTGCCCGGTTTCCTTGCCTGCGCTCGCGGTTTCCTGGCCTGCGCTCGCGCGGCGGCGGATGTCTTCGAGGCTGTCGCGGAGGGCCAGCCAGACGCGGCCGAGACTGGCGCTTTCGGGCAGGCCGCCGGGGATGGTCCCGGCGTCCCCGGCCTGGTCCCCGAGAGCACCGGTCGCAGCCTGGGCGAGGCTGATCAGGGCCGGATCGGTCGTCTCGAGGGTGAGGCTGCCGTCGGCGGCGCGGACCAGCATCTGGCGCCGGCCTCTTTCCTCGGGCTGCTCGTCGCTGGTGCCGGTGATGTCCGCGTTGCGCAGTGCTTGCCGGGCCTGCTCCAGATCGACGCCGAGCGCGGTGAGCGTCCTGGCGGCGGCCGTGTCGGGGTCGGCCAGGGTGGCGAGCAGCAGGTGATGCGAGCCAATGGGATGACCCCCGGCGAGTCTGGCCGCTTCGCCCAGGCTGGTCTCTGCCGCCGGCGTGGCGGGCAGGTCCTCCGGCTCGAGCGCTTCGCCGGCGGGGCCGGGCTTGCGGGCGAAGCGTATTCGGCGGTGCCCCTGCGGGGTCTGCGCCGCGGGCAGCAGGCCGAGCACGGCCTCGCGGACCGCCGTCATGTCGGCGCCGTATGCCGCCATGACCTCCGCGCCCGCTCCGCCGGCCTCCCGCGCCACGCCCAGCACGATGTGCTCGGTGCCGATGTAGTTGTGCCCCAGCGCGAGCGCCTCGCGGAGCGCGAGTTCGAGGACCTTCTTCGCCCGCGGGGTGAAGGGAATTCGCCCTTTTATCGGGCCTTTCCCGATGCCGACCCGGGCGATGACGTCCGCACGCGCGGCGGCTAGCGACATCCCGAAGCGGGCCAGAGCCAGGCCGGCTATGCCGTCGGACTCATGGAGCAGCCCGAGCAGCAGGTGCTCGGTGCCGATGTAGTTGTGCTCCAGCCCGCGGGCTTCGTCCTGGGCATGGACGATGACACGGCGGGCCCGGTCGGTGAATCGCTCAAACATGAAGCTACCGTGCATCTGTAGTCGAACCCTGTCAATACCATGCTATTAATAGGGTATGGGCGCGACTGACGAAGGCATGGAGTGGGAGGACCGGCTCGACGTCTGGGAGCTCGAGCTGACCGCACAGCTGGAAGGGTCGAACTGGGTGACCCTTGACCGGGCGGCCGCCGATACCGGCGCGTCCCGCGCCGTCCTGCGGAGCTGGTACCGGACCGGTCAGATCCCGTCCCGCCTGGTCGATGGCCCGCATGGCCCGCAGCGGCTGGTCCCGCTCGCGCTTGTCGCAGCCCGGGCCGAGGCCTCACCGCGGCTGCGGCGGACGGCCGAGCGGCGGCTCGCCGACCAGGCCGAGCTGGAGATCCTCCGGCACCGCATCGACCAGCTGGAGCTCCGGCTCGCCGCTCTGGAGCAGCGGCCGCCGAATGCGCCCCAGCGTCCCGTGATCAGCGCAGGCGAATAAGGCGGTACCGGCCCCGGGGACACCAGCACCTGGCCCGCGAGCGCGGGAAGCAGTCAGCGGGCTGGCCCCCGAGCGCGGGGAGCAGTCAGCGGGCTCGCCCGCGAGCGGTCAGCGGGCTCGCCCGCGGAGGCGGGGGGCCACCGGATGGGCGGGCAGTCTCTGGAAGGCGCTGACCGGCAGGTCGGCGATGAGCGCCATCAGTTCGGCGAAATAGCGGGAGACGAAGACCTGCCCCAGCCGCTGGTCAAACTCCTCCCTGGTCAGCCTGCCCTCGGCAAAGGCTGCCTTGAGGATCTCGGCTACCCGATCATGGTCCGCCGATGACGCCCGCATCTGGGCATAACTTTCGGCCGCCATCCTCATCCCAGCCTGATCGTCATCCGGGCCTCCCGTCGCGCCAGTGAATTCCAGCATAGATTCACGGGCCAAAGCGTTCGATCTGCGGCCCACCCGGGACCCGGATCATCGCCTTCATCCGGCGCCTGGACCTCTGAGCCCTCCGGGCCGGTCTGCGCCCTAGCGCCCCCGCTGAGCGCGCCGCGCCAAGGACCGAGCACTCCGATTCGGGCAGAGTTTTCCGCAGCATAAGCGGTTTTCTCTGCCCAAACCGGGCACCCCGGGGTGGAGCGGGAAGGCGAGGGCGGGGGGCACATCGTGCCTGGCGTTTGGCTTGGAGGTCGCTCAACCCGGGGTAACGCGGCGGTCTCGTAGGCGATCATCACCAGCGCGAACTCGCGGATCAGGTGGCGGATGATCCCGGGGGCCTGATGGCTGGCGCCCCGTCCTCCCGTGTCCCGGCCGGAGAAGCCGGGCCCTGGGGTACGGGCGTTAACGGGAGGAGGTCTGGTGGTATCTGGACTTCGCGGTGGAGGATCTTGCCGGTGGGCCCCTTGGGCAGCTCGCGGACGATCCAGATGTGGCGCGGGTACTTGTAGGCCGCCACCCGTTCCCTGGCGAACGCGCGCAGCTCCGCCGGTGTCGCGGTCGTTCCCGGCTTGAGCTGGACGGCGGCGCCGATTTCCTCGCCCAGGTCGACGTGCGGGATGCCGATCACGGCGACCTCGGCGACGGCCTGATGCTCGTGCAGGGCCTCCTCGATCTCGCGCGGGTATACGTTGTACCCGCCGCGGATGATCAAGTCCTTCTGGCGGCCCACGATGAAGAAATAACCGTCGTCGTCGACCCTCGCCAGGTCGCCGGTACGGAACCAGCCGTCCGGGATCGCCTCCGCGGTGGCATCGGGCTTACCCCAGTAGCTTTTCATGACGTTGTGCCCGCGGATGGCGATCTCACCGACGTCGCCGGCGGGCGCCTCGCGGCCGTCCATGTCCACGACCCGCATCTGGGTCCCCTCGAGCGGCGTGCCGATCGACCCGGGCTTGCGTGCCCGGTCCGGGTGGTTGAAGGAGGCGACGGGCGAGGTTTCCGACAGTCCGTAAGCTTCCAGGATCATGCACCCGAACGTCTGCTCGAATCCGCGCAGGATCTCCAGCGGCATCGAGGCGCCGCCCGAGATGCAGGTGCGCAGGGACGAGGTGTCGGCGCTGGCGTGGGCCCGGTGGTGCAGCATCGCGGCATACATCGTCGGCACCCCCTCGAAGATGGTCACCTTGTCGCGCTCGATGATGTCGAGGCACTGGCCAGCGTCAAACCTGGGCAGCAGGGTCAGCGTGCCGCCGGTGGCGATCGTCGCGTTCAGGCTGCACGTCAGCCCGAAGACGTGGAACAGCGGCAGGCACCCCATGGTCACGTCGCCCGGCCCGGCGTTCAGCATGGTGGCGGCCGTAAGCTCGGCGTTGCGGGCCAGGTTCGCGTGGGTGAGCTCGGCGCCCTTGGGCCTGCCGGTGGTTCCCGACGTATAGAGGATCACGGCGTCGTCTTCGGCGGCATGATCGGCCGTCACGCTCGCCGGGGTGATACCGGTGAGCAGTGCGCCCATGTCGGGCTGATCGACCTCGAGGATCTGCGTGCCCGTCCCGGCGGCGCCCTTGGCTGCTTCCACCGCCGCTTCGTGCCAGGCGAGGAGAACTTTGGCCCCGGAATCGCCGAGGTAGTAGGCGATCTCGCGGTTCTTCAGCATCGGGTTCATCGGCACGACGGTGGCGCCGGCGGCGAGCGCGCCGTAGAAGGCGATCGGGAAGGCGGCCACGTTCGGCAGCATGATGCCGACCCGGTCACCGGGCGTTACGCCCAGCGAGGTCAGCAGCGACGCCACGCGGCCGGCGGAGTCCCTGAGCTGCGCGTAGGTCAGCACCAGGTCGTCCTGGCGTACAGCCGGGTGCTCGCTATGATCGGTGGCCGTTTTTTCTAGTATCGAACTCAGATCCGCCATGACGCTCTCCAGCAGTTGGTGGTCTCACATCGCCACGCTGAGCCCATCGTGCTCCGGACAGGCCACGATGGGAGCTGTCCTCTGTCATGTCGGCTAGGGTCGTTTGCCCTTAACCGCGCGTTTGCCGTGACCATACCGGTGGCCAGGCCCCGACGGCCGCTCAGCCCGGGCCGGTACTCGCGCACCGGATCCTCCTGCGCGCTCCGCCACGGTCCCACCGGGCGATCCATCAACGAGATCCTGCGCGCCGTCGTCTGGAAGGGTGACGACAACAGTCAGGAGATCAGTTGGACCGGAAACAGGTGCGTGCCTTTGAGGCGTTCGTCCACGAGTCCGGTGATGCGCTGCTGAGGATGGCAACGCTGCTTACTTCCGACCGGCACGTTGCTGAGGACGTCTGTCAGGAGACGCTGCACCGCCTCTTCATGCGCTGGTCGCGGGTGGACAACCCCCGGGCGTTCTGCCGCCAGGTGATGCACAACATCGTTATCGACCGGGCGAGGGCGCAGCAACGGCGGCCCCGCGAGCTCCAACTGCGCGACAACTACGACGGCAAGGACCCGCGGTCGGGCGATCCGGTCGCAGCGGCCGAACTGCGGCCGACCGTACTGGCCGCATTGGACACCCTCACCGTTCAGCAGCGCGCGATCGTCGTGCTGCGCTACTTCGAGGACCGCAGCCAGGACGAGGTCGCCGAGCTGCTCGGTGTCTCACCCGGAACCGTCAAGAGCACTGCGTCACGCGCCGTGGCGCAGCTGCGCGCCCAGCCCGGGCTCGTGGCCCTGTTCGCCGCCGCCACGACCACCTTGTGAAAGGGAGAATCCCCGTGCCTAAAACCGACGAAGACATCCTGCGCGAGCTGCTGCACCACGCCACGGACGACCTGCACGCGCCGTCCGCCATCACCGCTGGCATCGTTACCCGGTACCACCGCCGGCACCGGAACAGCCGCATCCTGAGCATCACCGTGACCAGCGTCGCCGCTGCGGCCGTGGTGGCGACCGTGGTCGTCACCCGCGCCGGGCCCTTCGCTCCCAGCCACGCGCAGCACCCGGCCGCCCAGCACCCGGTCGCGCAGCGCCCGGCCCCGCTGCCCGCGATCAAGCTGACCGCCGTGCAGGTGCTGAACCAGCTCAGCGTGGCCGCGGCCAACGCCCCGCAGCCGACGGGCCGGTATATCGCGCTCACCGAGATCCGGCAGGGACCCGACATTACGTACCCGAAAGACTTCAAGAGCGAGCTCAACGACAAGAAGATGCCTGCGTTCCTGAGGGCGCGTTTGCAGCAACTGGTCAAGGAGTACGGGTACCCGGCGCGCCTGGTGACCACCGACCGGACGAGCGTTATCGACAGCCTCACCGGTGATACCTGGACCTACCAGCACGGCAGCAACGTGCCCAGCGAGCTGCCCGTCGCCGCGCACGGGTCGCCCACCCGGGCCGAGTTCGCCGCCTGGCCCACCAACCCCGCGGCGCTGCGGGCCCTGCTGCTCCGGCAGGGGGAACAGTCGGTGGCGCAGGGCGAGCAGGTCCAGGGGGAGACCCCTGACGATCTGGTCTTCCAGGAGGCCACCAACTGGCTGTGGAACCCGCTGCTCAGCCCGGCCCTGCGAGCCGCGATGTACAAGGTGCTCGCGGCCACGTCCGGGGTAGCGGTCAAGACCGGCACCACGGACAAGACCGGCCGGTCGGCCATCGAGATCAGCCGGTACGACAGCGTCGCCGGCGAAGAATCCGAAACCTTCGAAAGCCCCAGCACGGGCGCCGTGCTCGAGCAGGCCTTCAGCGATGTCGGCACCGACGTGTACGCGGCGGTCACCGGCTACGCCACCCTTCCCGCCAACCCCTACAGCGGCGGCTGAGGCCACCGCGGATGGCCCGGCCCCGGTGATCCGGCCGGCCGCAGGCAGGGGTACGCCTCGCCCGTGGCCGGCCGTACGCGTCCTGAACCCCTGACGGTCAGGCGCGAACGGCCGTCAGGCGGCCGCGGTCCGGGAGGATAGGGCCGTCTCGAGGGCTCTGAAGCCGATGTGAGGATCGACGATGCCGTGGTAGATGGGGGGAATGGGCCGGTCGACCCCGAAGAGCGTGTAGACGGCGTACATGGCCCCGTGGACGGAATACTCCACGGTGAAGACGACGTCCCCGGGGATCTCGGTGAACTGGCCGAGGAACGCGAAGTTGGCCGAGCCCGCGGGCACGACCAGCGGGCGGTCGCCGGGTGCGCGGGCCGCGAACAGGCTGGAGGCGTAGGGCATCATCACGGTGGTGATCTCGGTCGTGGCCAGGACGTGATCGAGGATGTCGCCGAAGCCGAGCTGATGCACGAGCTCGGTCAGGATCTCCCGCCCGGTGGCCCGGGACATCGGCTTGGCGACGTAATCCCCGTCGTGGTCGATCTCGAAGCCGTAGCCCCACAGCGTGTAGGTGCTCTCGGGCATGTGCGGGAAGTGGGGCTGGTGCGGGACCACGATCGACAGGTGCCAGCCGGACTCGATCCAGGTCATCAGCGCGCCGGTCCCGGGCTGGTTGCCGGTGTACGCGATGATCCGGTCCAGCAGCACCCGGTCGTGCATGGTCAGGGAGAACGACTCCCACTTGTGCTCGTCGATGTTGCCGTAGAAGGTCATCGGCCGCCCGAAATCGGGCTGCCGGGCGGCGATCCGCTCCCACAGTGACCATCCATGATCGGCGCGGTCGCGGACGAGCCGGGGAACGTCGTTCATGCCGCCGTACGTGGCGTCCGCGGTGATCGAGCCGAGCGTGAAGAAGGCCAGGTCGTCCTGGCCGAGGCCGATCGTCTCCGGGCCGCGGTCGGTCGCTATGTGCAGGGCCGTGGCTCGCCGGCTCGCGCCCTCGGCGGCGAAGTCGGCATCGACTACCCGGGTCCCGAAACGGACGTCGGCCCCCGCGGCCACCAGCCAGCGCTGCAGCGGGACCACCATCGAGTCGTACTGGTTGTACACGGTCCGGCGGACCCCGGAGAGGGTGTCGATGCGGCTGAACTCCTGGACGAACCGGAGGAGATAGCGGCGCAGTTCGGCGGCGGAGTGCCACTTCTGGAAGGCGAACGTCGTCCGCCACAGCTGCCAGAAATTGGTCGTGAAGAAGTGGTCGCCCATCATCTCGTCGATCCGCCGGGTGCCGAGGACACGCTCGCCGGAGGCCAGGACGCGCGTCATCTCAAGGCGGTCGCGGGCGTTGAGCCCCAGGTGGCCGGCGTTGAGAATCCGGTGCGAGCCGTCGATCAGCCGGGCCCGGGCGCGGGTCTTCACCCGGTCGTTGAAGTCCCAGATCTCCTGCGTCACGCTCACGGCGGGGTCGGTGCGCGCGGGGATGCCCGCGAACAGATCCCAGGTGCACAGGTACACCTCCTCGGAGAGCATGCGCCCGCCGCGGGTGACATACCCCGCCGCGGCGGTGGGCGACGCGCCGCCGTCGAGCGAGCCGCCGGCGACCGGGAGTTCCTCGAGAATGTGGACGTTGGCCCCGGGTACACCGGCGTCCCGGACCGCGAAGGCAGCGGCCGCCATCCCGGCGATTCCGCCGCCCACGATCCACAGGTGCGTACGGGATGCGTCGCGGCCCGCGACGGCCGCCGAATCTGCTGTGCCCATAGTGCTCATCATCCTTGCCGACTACCCCAGGTTCCCTGCCGTGCGCGGGCGGGTATAGGGCCGGAAGGCCCACTGCCCTCGTGACGATCGGCCGCTCCGCCCCCGGTGCGCCTCATGATGACCTTAACTTACTACTGAGTAACATGCGCGGGTGGGGGGAGCCCTGATCGATCAAGAAGTCCCGCAGGTGCAGCGGCCCAGGCTGCGCGGCGCGCTGCACGCCGCCGTCTTCCCGCTGGCGGTCGCGGCCGGGGGCCTGATGGTGGCCCTGGCCCCGACCCGGCCGGCGAAGGCGTCGGCCGCGGTGTACGCGCTCACGTCGGTGCTGCTCTTCGGCGTGTCCGCGGCCTATCACCGGGGGCATTGGTCACCCCGGGCCCGGGACTTCCTGCACCGCTGCGACCACGCGAACATCTACCTGATCATCGCCGGCACCTATACCCCCTTCGCGGTGCTGGCCCTGCACGGGAACGTCCGGCTGGCCGTGCTGGCGGCGATCTGGGGCGGCGCCGCCGCGGGCGTCGCGTTCCGCGTGATCTGGCTGGGCGCGCCGCGCTGGCTCTACACCTCGCTGTATATCGGCCTCGGCTGGATCGCGGTGTTCGTGCTGCCGCAACTGCTGCGCGGCGCCGGCCTGGCCCCGCTCATCCTCGTGCTCGCCGGTGGCCTGCTGTACAGCGCGGGCGGCGTCGTCTACGCCCTGCGCCGGCCGGACCCGTCCCCCCGCTGGTTCGGGTTCCACGAGGTGTTTCACGCGTTCACGGTGGCCGCCTACATCGCCCAGTACATCGCGGTCTCGCTGATCATCTACCGCGCGGGATAGCCTGACCGTCCCGCTCCGGCCGGGCGGATTGATAATTCGTAACGGACATACATCGAGAACTCCCTGGCCCGGGAGAACGCCACGGCCTGGTCAGTCACCGCCCTCCGGGCGCCCCGGTTCATCAGCCGCCCTGGGGCGGAGCCGGGGCAGCCAGGCCGGCACGGCGCGCCGGTACGCCTGGTACTCGGCTCCGAACTTGCGGGCCAGAATGGGCTCCTCGTAAAAGCGCACGGCGGCCGCCCCGACACACCAGGCCACGGCCGTGTACGTGATCAGGCCGGGCGAGCCGAACAGCAGCGTCTGGCCCACGAGGATGGCCAGGAAGCCGACGTAGATGGGGTTGCGCACGTAGCGGTAGAACCCGCTCGTCACCAGACGCGGCGGCGATGCCACCGGCACGGGAGTCCCGCCCGCCGTGAAGAAACCGGCGAACGAGTCCACCACCGGGATGAGCCCCGCGCAGATCAGCAGGACACCCACGGCCCGCGCGATCCCCCAGTAGGGCAGCGGCTGGTGAAAGTGCCAGTCGTTCAGCAGGTACGGCAGCAGGCATCCGAACGTGCCCCCGGTCGCCACGAACCACGCCAGGCTGGTCGCCGCCGTTGCTGATCTGCGCATGAGTGCCTCCTCGCTGATTCAGCCGCCCGGTAAGCTGCGCGCGCCCGGGCGCAGCACGTAGAGGTTCGCCGCGTAACACAGCAGCGCGACGCCGGTCATCACCGCCATGGCCATCGAGGCGGAACTGTCGCCGCTGCTCGTGAAGCTGGTCCCGGTCACCGAGGCGAAGGCCAGCGCGAACAGCCCCACCGCCGAGAAGGCGACAGCACCCCGGTGCCGGATCATGATCGCCTGCACGAGTACGCCCAGCGCCCCCAGCCCGAGCAGCAGTCCGACCACCGCGTGGACGCTGAGCGCCGCCGGGCCGTTCGAGACGGCGCGGCCCAGGCTGCCGCCATGGTCGGCCTTCGGCACGGCGACGTACAGGTTGACGTACATGCCGATTCCGTACTCGATCACGACGAGCACGAGGACCGCCAGGTTCCCGCGCCGCAGCCGGGACAGCCTCGGCGCGGCCGCCGTACGCACCGGCCGGGCGGTGGATTCCGTGTCCACGCTCATCTCATCTCTCCGTTCGTGGCGTTTCTCGTCGACCGATCTCGCCAGCGGGCGTCTGTGCCCGCCATTGAGAGTAGTGCCGCTACATGTAGCAACGCTACCTATAGCGGTAGAGTAGCATCACTACACATGAGGGCGGAAGCGCTGAAGGGTCATCTGGACGGAATTCTGCTGGCGGTTCTGGAGCCGGGTCCCGGTCACGGTTACGCGATCATGGAGGCGCTGCGGGTACGCAGCGGCGGTCAGGTCGACCTGCCCACCGGGACGGTGTACCCGGCCTTGCACCGGCTGGAGCGGGCGGGCCTGGTTCAGGCGAGCTGGTCGGAAGCGGGCGGCCGCCGCCGGCGCGTCTACGAGCTGACCCCGGCGGGCCGGCGGGCCCTCGACACCGAGCGCACTACCTGGCAGGACTTCTCCGCGGCGGTCTCCGCCCTGCTTCATCCCGCGCCGGCGGCGGTGACGTCGCCGTGAACCGGCTGGGCACGCCCGCGTCAGTGCCGGCGTCAGTGCCGGCGTCAGTGACTGCGCCAGCGGGGGAGCGTTACCTCGCCGAGGTCACGGCCCGGTTGCCCGGGCCGGCCAGTGCCCATTCCGGCATCGTGGCCGAGCTGCGCTGCGGCCTCCTGGACGCGACCGACAGCCACCGGTCCGCCGGGCTGGCGCCGGCCCAGGCGGCCGAGGCGGCGATCCGTGAGTTCGGCGACCCCGGTCAGGTGGCCGACGGCTTCCGGGCCGAGATCGCCGCCCGGCACGCGCGCCGCGTGGCGGTCATCCTGCTGGCCACCGGCCCGCTGGTTGGCCTGTTGTGGATCGGCACGGCCGCGGCCAGTCACCTCGCCCTCGGCCTCGCCTCAGCCTGGCCGTGGACGAGCCTGCCAGCCGGTCTTGCCGCGGGCATCCTGCTCGTCGCCGTCGCGGCCGCGGTCACTGCCTGGGCCGCGCTGTTCGGCATCGCCATGACCGGCCGGCTCACCCGCTGGCTGCCGGCCCGGCCGCGCCGGGCCCCTACCGCCGCCGCGGTCGCCGGGTTCGGCGCGGTGGGCGCGGACGCGCTCGGCCTCGCGCTGCTCGCGGCCGAGATCGCCGCCGCGCCGGGAAAGCTCTCTCCGGTCCTGGCCGCCGCGGCTGCGGCGGCCAGCGTGGCCCGGCTGCTGCTCGCCAGGCGCGCCGCGTACCGCTGCCTGGCGCTGCGCGCCAGCCTGGCCTGACCCGGCAGATGGCCGCAGCACCCCCCGGGGAGGCCCGGGCATGCGAGTGAAACTCCGGGTCAAACCGGGGGCGTCCCGCGGTGCGGTCGGCGGCCGCCACGGGGACGCGCTGGTCGTGGCGGTCACCGCCCGGGCGGTCGAGGGTAAGGCCACCGAGGCGGTCCTGCGCGCGGTGGCGGACGCGTTCGCCGTGCCCCGCCGGGACGTCGTCCTCGTTACCGGCCGGACCAGCCGCGACAAGATCGTGGACATCAGCGGCGTGCCCGACGATCTCGGCCGCCGGCTGGCCACCCTCCTCGGCGGGTAGGCCCTCGTATGGCGGGGCCCCCGTCTGGTGAGGCCGCCGCGGCCATTCCGCGGACAGGGGCCCCGCAGCCGCTGCCCGCCAGCCCGATCGTTCACAATGGGCGCGTGACCCTGAGCATCGATGAGATCCGCGCCGTCCCGAAGGTGCTGCTGCACGACCATCTGGACGGCGGCCTGCGCCCCGCGACCATCGTGGAGCTCGCCGAGGAAATCGGCTACGGCGAGCTGCCGAGCTACGACCCCGGGGTCCTGGCCCTGTCGGTGACCGGCGCCGCCCGGCGCGGCCATCTCGAGCTGTACCTGGAGCCGTTCAAGTACACGGTCGCGGTCATGCAGACGCGGGAGGCGCTGACCCGGGTCGCCGCCGAATGCGCCGAGGACCTGGCCGCGGACGGCATCGTCTACGCCGAGGTCCGGTTCGCTCCCGAGCTGCACATCGAGGGGGGACTGCAGCTCGATCAGGTCGTGGAAGCGGTGCTGGACGGGTTCCGCCAGGGCAGCGCGGCGTCCGGGATCGTCGTCCGCGGGCTGCTCACGGCCATGCGTCACACGGCGCGGTCGCTGGAGATCGCCGAACTGGCCGTCCGTTACCGGGACCTGGGCGTGGTCGGCTTCGACATCGCGGGCGCGGAGGCGGGCTGGCCGCCCAGCCGGCACCTGGACGCCTTCGAATACGTGCAGCGGGAGGACTTCCACATCACCATTCACGCCGGGGAGGGGTTCGGCCTGCCGTCGATCTGGGAGGCTGTCGAGTTCTGCGGTGCGGAGCGGCTCGGGCACGGCGTGCGGCTCGTTGACGACATCAAGACGAATCCGGACGGATCGGCGTCCCTCGGCCGGCTCGCCGCCTACGTCCGGGACCGCCGGATCCCGCTGGAGATGTGCCCCACCTCCAACATCCAGACCGGTGTGGCCGACTCGATCGCGGACCATCCGATCGGCCTGCTCCGCGAGCTATCGTTCCGCGTCACCGTCAACACCGACAACCGGCTGATGAGCGGGGTGACGCTGTCCTCGGAGCTGCACGCGCTGACCGAGGCGTTCGGTTACGGCTGGCCGGACATCCGGTGGCTCACGATCAACGCGATGAAGAGCGCGTTCGTGCACTTCGACGAGCGGCTGGAGATCATCGACTCGGTGATCAAGCCCGCATTCGCCGCCCTGGTGTGACGGCTCCCGCCGGGCCAGGCGGGAACCGCGGGTTCAGCGGCCCGGTGGGTCAGCGACCGTCCCCGGCCGTGCGCAAAAGGCCTCCTGGTACGCCCCCGGCGCACCCGTCTACCGCCTCACTAGACCCGCCGCAGTCGGCCGATGCCGATCTGCCCGTGATTCACCGGTCATACAGCGCACCGTACTCACACGCCGGGCACACCGGGCACGCCGGGCACACCGGCGCAAGATCGGCAAACCGCCCGGGCATCAGCCAGGCAGCTTAAACGGCAAGCTGAGACAGCCACTTTGATAGAAGTCATCAAACTTGTGGTTGCCATCGGCCGCTAGGGGAGCGATCCTGGCTGAAGGATCTCCTCGGTTCGTGAGCGTGGACTTCAACGCTCTCCCAGTGCTATATGCCACGCCGGAATCTACGGAGCGAAGCACGATCCTTTTCCCGCCCGGGTAGTGAACGTAGTGAACAATGGATAATAAGCTGGCTGGCGTAGCGCCAAGACGAGGATCTGGACCTGAGGCTGGACGAGTGATCACCGGAGGTATCTGTTGACCGTGCGTTCAGAACGGTCTTCCTGGCGGAATGCGATGCCTGCAGGATTGGATGCCCAGGTGATCGCAGTTGTGGCCGATGCGGCGGACCGTCTGAGGAATCCGGATACCGTTGCACGAGCCTGGGCCGCGGCGCGGGCACAGACTGCCTTCCCCCGCTCGGTTAACAGAGATCCTTTGTCGCTCGCCCAGGGGGAGGCTGGCATCGCGCTGACGTGCTCCTTTCTCGACGAATGTTTTCCTGATAAAGGTTGGGATCGAACTGGCCGCCACTATCTGTCCGTGGCAGCGAGTCACGCGGAGGCTCGATGGGACATCAGCACCGGGCTGTTCAGTGGTGTGGCGGGGCTCGGCTTCGCGGCTTTTTCGCTCTCTAGAAATGGAACGCGATACCGGCGACTGCTCGCGTCCGTTGATGAAGCCCTAATCCCCCGAGTGGCGGCCAGAGCCCGCAGGCTGGGCCGAGTAACCCGAGAGGGCATTCCTGTGGGAGATTTCGATCTCATCTCGGGTCTGGCTGGCACGGGAGCCTACCTCCTTTGTCGGGTCGCCGATCCAGGCGCTGCCGAGGCACTAGAGGTAACGCTGCGTTGTTTGGTGACCCTTTGCCGAGATATAGACGGTCGGCCCCGTTGGTGGACGCCAGCTAGGTTCATGGGCGACGAGGACACCGCCGCTCGCTACCCTGATGGGTACCTTAACTGTGGGCTAGCGCACGGGATCCCCGGGCCCCTGGCGCTTATGGCCATCGCTCTGGCCGCTGGGGTCAGGGTCTCTGGGCTGGCCGAGGCGGTTAACTGCGCGGCCAGTTGGCTGATCGAGCACCGGGCTGACGATGCATGGGGGGTGAACTGGCCAGTCGCCGTCTGCCTCGCCCCAGACGGTTCGACGAAACCTCCGGGCTCTGACCGGCCGCCGACTCGCAGCGCTTGGTGCTATGGGGCACCGGGGGTTGCTCGCGCGCTGTGGCTGGCAGGAGCCGCGCTCGATCGGCCGGCGTGGCGAGCGCTGGCAGTTGAGGCTATGGAGGCCGTTTACCAGCGCCCAGATACCATTCGATCTATCGACTCTCCCACCTTCTGCCACGGTGCGGCAGGGTTGCTGCAAGTAACGTTGCGCTTTGCCCATGACACCGGGCTCCCCAGCTTTGCTGCCGAGGCTGTCCGCTTGGTCCAGTCGCTGCTGTCTGCCTTTGAACCCGACAGCATGCTTGGTTTTCGCAATCTAGAACCGGGCGGCAGGCGGATCGACCAGCCGGGGCTGCTCGATGGTTCTCCCGGCGTACTCCTGGCTCTAACAGCCGCCGCACGCAACGTGGAGCCCTGCTGGGACCGTGCCTTTCTGCTGGCATGATCAGGCTATGGTAGCGATCGGCAAGACCCCGGCCCGAAAGTCCAACGTTCTGCCGAAGGAAGCAGCGAGAGGCTCGCTTTACGAGGCGCTTGACTGGAGCCTGCTGCGGACTCCTCTCTTCCCCATCGAGGTATTCCTCGCCCTTGACCAAGATGGTGGGATTAGCCTGCTTCAGGCTGACAGTAGCGATCCCGCTAAGGATCTGCCGCTCCTTCCCAGGTATTTTGATTCCAGGATGCGGACGGCATTGGCCGTTGGTAGCGTAAGCCTATACGAGGCCCTTGAACGCGCCGACGGCTCTGTTGATGAAGGGTCGCCGCTGGCGCGCAAGCTCCTGCGATATCTAATCCGCATGTCGACCCGTCCGACGCCGTATGGTTATTTTGCCGGGGTGGCCTTGGCCCGCTGGGGCCCAGTGACCGATTTGTCGCTGTCCTGGATGCCTCCACAGACCCATTCCAGGCCGGACATGGAATGGCTCCTGAACCTTGTGTTCCAGCTAGAAAACCTTCCGGAAGTCCGCGCGAAACTCAGCTATCGCGCCAATCCGCGAGCCTTCTTTCACGCCGACCGGATTTTTCTCCCGGAGCCAGCACCGACAGCTGAGTCAGCCGCTCGCGCACAGCCCGTTTCGGTGCAGGCAACGAGAGCGGCACGCATTGCGCTTGCTCTAGCCAGTAAACCAATTCCCCACGACCGCCTTGTAGCGGAACCACGGCCATTCCAAGATCATGATGTGAGCCCGAGGATGGTGAAGGGGCGGTCCATGGAGCGTCCGGCCCATCGGGTGGCTTCGGTGACGTCGATACGTCCGG
>Ga0116134_1000840_pt1 | contig 15735 bp, 16 predicted proteins | sample June2015DPH_19_5_FD_89737 | JGI IMG/M metagenome (GOLD analysis project Ga0116134, IMG submission 89737) | Peatland microbial communities from SPRUCE experiment site at the Marcell Experimental Forest, Minnesota, USA - June2015DPH_19_40 | ecosystem: Environmental > Terrestrial > Soil > Wetlands... | reverse complement strand
CGTGACCGGCTTCGCATCCCACGCCGCGCCATCCGCTGATCCGAAGATGCTGACCTCGAGCGACTCCTGCTCGATGATGTTGGTAATGGCGAGCGTCAGCAGAAAAATCCGGCCCTCCGCACGACTCACATCGAGCGCAGGCCCGTCTCCCTTGGCATTGACCACGGTTTTTTCAGGAACGAGAAAGGCTTCCATCATGACGCGGAGATTCTAGCAGAGAGACCACGCCGCTGGCTGTGACAAGCATGTCGCAACGCTCGGTTGCAAGCTCACCGGGAGGAGACTTCCGCCGGCGGATGCGTCGTCGCAGCGCCTCGCATATCATTAAAACAAAAAAACAGAAGTGAGGTTTCAGTTTCCTTTGGAAAGACTCGACAAGGCGGCCGTCGCGACCATGCTGGCCGGCATGTGCACCTTTCTCAACGTCTACTCCACCCAGCCCTTGCTGCCGCTCTTGCGCGAAACTTTCCACGCTTCTGAACTGAAAGTGAGTTTCACTGTAAGCGCAACGATTTTTGCGACCGCCCTCACCGCACCCATCATCGGCATGATTGCCGAGCGCCGTGGACGCAAGAGGGTCATCGTACCCTCGCTGTTCCTGCTGACGGTTCCCACCGCGCTGGCGGCGACTTCCACCAGCCTCGGCGCGCTCATCTTCTGGCGCTTTGCCCAGGGCATTTTTGTGCCCGGCGTCATCGCGGTCATGCTCGCCTACATCAATGAGGAATGGGCCGGACGCGGCGTCGGTCGCGCCATGTCCGCGTATGTGGCGGGAACCGTGCTCGGCGGATTTCTCGGACGCTTTATCTCCGGCGTCATCGCCACGCACTGGCATTGGCGCGCCACCTTCCTGGTACTCGCCGCCCTCAACCTGATCGGCGCGGTTGTGGTACGCGCCTGGCTTCCTCTGGCGAAGAATTTTGTCCCTGCCGAACACCTGCAGCAGGTGATCGACCACGCCAAGAATCATCTGCGCAATCCGCGGCTCCTGGCCAACTTCGGCATGGGCGCCACCGTACTCTTCGCGATGGTGGGATGCTTTACCTATGCGAACTTCTACCTCGCCGCCGCGCCTTTCTATCTGAACTCGGCACAGCTGGGCAGCATTTTCTTTGTCTACCTGCTCGGAGTCGTCATCACGCCCCAGTCCGGCCGCTTCCTCGATCATTTCGGATTTCGCCACACCACACTCCTCTACTGCGCCATGGTGATCGCGGGACTGCTCCTCACCCTGGTCAAATCGCTGCCGGTCGTCATCGTCGGCCTCGCTATTTTTTCTTCGGGAGTATTCGTGGCGCAGGCGGCAGCCACGGTAGAGACCGGCGCCATAGCGGGGCGCGCCCGCTCCTCGGCCGCCGGATTGTATGTGGCGTTCTACTATCTCGGAGGCAGCATGGGCGCCACGCTGACCGACGTCTTTTGGCGCTGGCAAAGATGGCCCGGCTGCGTCGCCCTGTTGGGCGGAGTTTCGCTGGTGAGCGTGTGGCTGGCTCGCATCAGCAGCCGGCCACTGGATCATCTCGATTCTTCGGAGATCGAACTGGTCGGCGATTGACGTGAACGTGCGGGGCTTCGCCCCGCTGGACGGCCGAGGGCGGCCGTCCCTACGCGACCACGTCGTCCAAGAATTGGCGCAGAATTCTACCGACCAACTCAGGCTGCTCCCACGGCGCATAGTGCCCCGCCTTCGGAATCACTTTCAACTGGCTGCCCACAATGTTCTGCCGCATGAGTTCGCCGTCGGCGACGGTTGAGAGCACATCTTCTTCTCCGATCACAATCAACGTGGGCACGTTGATGGTCTTCAAATCCGCGACCGAGTCGGGACGCTCCGCCATGCCGCGCTGTACCTGGCTGATATCCTCGGCCGACATTTTGCGCATCATGGAGCGCGCTCCGCCGACGAGATCCGGACGCGTGGCCACCGTCGTGCGTCCCATCAGCTTCGGAATCATGGCCTCGATCAACGGCTCGGTTCCTTGCTCCAGAACCGTGGCTGCGGCCTTCAAACGATTTGCCCGGGCTTCGGGAGTATCCGGCTGAGGCCGCGTGTCACAAAGCGCGAGCGAAGCCACCCGCGCGCGAAAACGCCGCCAGAATTCAAACAGGATGTATCCGCCAATCGAACAACCGACAAACGCGGCCTTGCCAATGCCAGCGGCATCGAGCACGCGGGCAACATCGCTGGCGTGCTTCTGCATAAGGGCTGGTCCTTCGCCAATCTCCGAATCGCCGTGGCCGCGCAGATCGGGAAGAATCAGCCGATACCGGGAATCGAGCGCCGCTGCTATCGGATACCAGAATTCGTGATGACACGGAAAAGGATGAAGAAGAACTACCGGCGGGCCGTCTCCCCGAATTTCATAAACGATCTCGGCGTCGTCGCTGCGCAGGCGTTTCATGGGAGGAAACATGGGAGGAGATTATATTGCGTGGAAGCGCTCCGATGGAGCGCCGGGCGCCCTCGCCCGGCCGCCGTGTGCTAGGACCCTTCGACCTCGCTCCGGCCAGGCTCGCGAGGCGCCCGTCCCTCCACCACCCAAGGAAATTAGCCGGTTACCGGCTGTTGCGACGCCGCTACCGGCAACAGTAACGGCTCCTCCGGAATGATGATCCATCCGAGCACGTACGCGATGATGCCTGGGGCAACTCCGCAGGCGAGCGTGATGAAGAACCAGAGAATGCGCACCAGCGAAACGTCGAGCTCAAGATAGTGAGCCAGTCCGGCGCAAACGCCCCCGATTTTTCGGTTAGAGCGGGAACGCATCAGTCTCTTCGGTGTAGGCGGAATTCCCACCACGTTGCCGCAGTAGGAGCAAAAGCGCCCGTCCTCAGCGATGGCCTTGCCGCAAGCGTTGCAGTACATGGTAGTGTCTCCCTGTTGCTAGGATACGACGATTTCAGGGGAAATGTTCCGTAGAGTTATTGAATCATTAAGACATTGAAGCATTGAGACATTAAAGACGCTGAGACCAATGATTCAATCGCTCAATGATTCAATGGTTCAATCTTCCTACTCCCGGTATGCGTCTTTCATTCTCTTCCGCGCCTTGTCCGCTTCGGCATTGCCCGAATTTGTGGCCACGACTGCCTCGTATTTCTTCACCGCCAGGTCGCGCTTCTGGAGCTGGTCGTACATCTCGCCGGCTCCCAGATTCGCTTTTTGCAGCAGTTCCGGATCGGCTCCCGTGACCTCACTCACCAGTTCGTAAGCCGCCGCCGCAGCCTGATATTTCTTCTCGCTGCGCAACAGGTCGCCCAGCCCGAGCGCTGAGATTTCGTAATGCAGACTGCCATACTTCCCCTCGCGCCCGTTCTGCCACACCCGGCGATATTGTTGCTCGGCTTCGCCATTCTTGCCGGACGCCCGCAGCAGGTTCGCCTCTTCCAGCGGCAAAAGATAGTTGCGCGGAAACCGCGGACCGATCGCGCCCGCAATCTGCAGAGCCTCGTCATAGCGGTGTTCGCGACGCAGGAAAACCATGAGCACGATCCCGGCGTCCACACTGGTTTCGCCATTGGCGTGGTAGGCATCGTCCAAATACTGCAGCCCCTTGTCTTTGTCCCCACTCAATCCAACCAGCGCGACGGCGATCTTTACCGCAAATGACAGGCTTCCCATCACGTAATAATGGGCTCCCAAGACCAGCTTGGCGTCGGTGTATTGCGGATCCAACTCCAGAACCCGTTCGTGATCGCGGCGCGCTCCCACCGCATTGCGCAGAGCAGAAAACCAGGCGCGCTCGATCAGTGCGGTGTAAAGCGCGAACTGTCCGCGGGTAACGCCGCGGGCATAGAGCATATCCACGTTCTTCGGATGGCGCGCCAGTTCGTCGTCTTCCAGCTTCTCGGCTTGCTCCACCAGTTGCTTGATACGTTGCTTTTGCGCAGGGTCGGCGGGACGGTGCGCTTGTCCGATAAAACTGTCGTTGGCGTATTCCCCGCTGTTCATCGCGCCCATGCGATAGAGTTCCCGCACCTGGATCGCGGAGAGCAGGTGATTCACGGCAAAGGGATCGCTCGGATGGCGCGCCAGTATCCTCTCGAAATCCTGAATCGCCGCATCGAGGTCGAGGTTGTAGTAGTGTTCGAAAGCCGCCGGGTTCAGGGGGTCAGCGGGACGAAGATCGGGGGGACGGAGAGGGGTTGCGACCGCCGGGTCCACCGCCAAACAAGCGGGGGCGAGGATCAGCAGCACGATGGCAGTCAAAGCAGGGCGAAGCCGGGAGAGAAAGAAAAGCACGTTGCTCTCAGTTTAAATGATTGGAGCTTTCCCCGACGATTCGTTTGGGCACGTCCGCGACCTGGCTCTCAGCTCTCAGCTGTCAGAACAACGAAGAAGGGTTTGCTGAAAGCTGAGAGCTGACAGCCGGCGATGAACCAAACCAGGTACGTCCGCAGTCCAGCCAAGTCAGGCAAAATGGGGAAATTCGGGCGTGTATGCGTAATTCTTGCCCTCTGAATGAGCCACCCTCCCCCTTGGCTCGCTCGTAACTGCCGTCTTTGCAATAGCTTGCTTTGGTGATTCGCTTGCGATCCGAAAAGGGTCAGAATAAAGAGTTCATTTATGGCAGAAGCAGTCGATCAGGCTCAGCACGAATTTTGGCGGCCGCCCCTGCCGGCTTCCGAGGCGGTCGCCCACCGCGAATCGAGCGAGGAACGAAGCGCAACTTGCCGTTGCGGAACCGAGTTCCTGGTCAGCTCACTCTACTGTCATGCTTGCGGAGTTCGCCGTCCCGGTCAGGCCGTGAGCGTTTCCCACGCGCTGGAAATCCCTGGTCTGGCTGAACTCGCCGCCCTCGGTGTGCGGCTCGGGCTCACAACGCCCGCCCTCATCGCGTTTCTGGCTGGCGTACTCTGCGTGGTGGGTGCTCTGGCGGTCAGCGTGTTTTTTAGTGCACGAACGCTGCTTGACTGGCAGGCCATCCAATTGTGGCGGATCGAATGGCTGATCGCCGCAGTTGCTGCTTTTGCTGCCGGTTGTTTGCTGAAGAAGTAGCTGAGAGCTTCCAGCTTTCGGTTTGTCGTATCCAGCCTTTTACATCAAAAACAGACTCCGGACCAGAACTCACAAACCGCCGTGGAACCGGCCGAATGCGCGGGCAGCCATTAGCGACATGATCAGGATGCCCGCACCGAGGACGAGCACGTGCCGGGTCTGGCGCAGATTGAAGTTCCCGACCCGACACACCAGCAGATAGCCGACAGCAAGGTTGAAGAGTCCCCACAGGACATTGACCGTCGAGGACGACAATCCTACCCCAGGCGGGCTTGCGAAGGGGCTCTGAAAGGAATGGCCCGAGATCCCATTGCCGAGATGGGGCAACGCGTTCGCGAGGAAAGCGCCTCCGAAGAAGTACGCCAGGTAGTGGTACCAGCGCATGATTGTCTCCACTTTAGAGTTCCATTTTCCCGCATCGCCAGCGGAAATTCCATTCAGCTCAGCTCCGCGAATGGGCAGGCTCTGCTTCGGAAACGACGGTGCTTGTCCGCCGTTGCTGGCCCATGCGGTAGAGGTGATGCAACGGGCCCGCTCCCTTGCCCAGCGGATGGGCATTGGCAATCGCCGCCGAGATGTACGCTTTGGAAAGAAGAACCGCTTCCGGCAGTCCGCGCCCATGCGCCAGGTGACAAGCCAGCGCCGTGGCGAAGGCGCATCCGGTGCCGTGGGTGGAACTCGAGCGCTGGCGATCTGCCTTGAAAACTTCCTGTTGGGTACCTCGGGCGGTCGTAAAACTAAGAAGATCGATCGCCTTCTCCAGATGGCCTCCGGTGACCACCACATTCGCCGCTCCCAGAGAGTGCAGACGAGCCGCCGCCTCGTGCATCTGGTCGAGATTGGTGACGGCCATCCCGGTCAAGACGCTGGCTTCGTCGAGGTTGGGAGTAATCAGCTCCGCCAGCGGAACCAGCCTCTCGAGCAATAGCCGAGTCCCCGCCGCATCCAATAAATCCGCTCCCGAACTCGACTTCAGAATCGGATCCAGTACGACATGAGGCAGCTTGGCTTTTCCCGTAGAAGCCTCACCCAGAAAATCCGCGACCACCGCAACGACCTTCGCATTTCCCAGCATACCGATGTGGACGGCTTCCACGATAAGGTCCGAAACCAGCTCCTGCAAGGTCTCAGCAATGAGACTGGGATCCACGCCCACGACCCGCCGCACTCCCTGCGTCGACTGGATGGTTAAGGCGGTAATGCAGGAAACGCCGTAACATTCATGGGCCGCGATCGTCTTGATGTCGGCGGTAATTCCAGCACCCGAGGAGGGGTCAAACCCGGCAATCGTCAGAACCACGGGTGGGGTCACAGCCATGTCGTCACTCTAAACCGAAAGTGCAATCAGGGGAACAGTACTTCTGGGTATCCTCGGTGAGGCGTGGTGCGAGCGATGATGTCGGACCCAACCCGATGAATTCTGGGTTTTGCGGTAACTGTTCAGTAATCATAGATCACCGTAATTCTATGATTATACAATGGTTAGCAGTATTTTTGCGTAAGTGTAACATTCCACAGTAGGTTGCAAGAATTCCCGGCAGCTCGAGTTTCGCGTAGTAACTAATAAGTAATTAACCATGGACAACTGCTTTCAACGACATACGAGTGCAAAGCCATAGTTTTCATGGGGCTAAGTTATTGATTAATTACCATTTAGTTAATGAATCCGATATTCTTGGCCATTGACATCGCTCTGCCAACCCCGTAGCATCGTCGAATCGTTTGACGAAAGGAGCATACGACCAAAAAACGACTTTCCACAATGGGAGGTAACTGAATGCGACGTTTAGCCGAAGGCCTGGCGGTGCTTTTATCTATCGCCAGTCTGGGGGCCGGAGCCGCATCCGGGCCAAGCAGCCTGGAAGCCGCCAAGGTCACAGCGCCGCCGGTCATTGCGACCAGTGGCCACAAAACACGAAAGACCAACAGCCCGAAGTCGATGCCTTATCAAGTAGGCACCGCGTCCTGGTATGGCGAGTATTTCCAGGGCAGAACGACCGCCAGCGGAGAACCCTTCGACATGCGCGATTTTACGGCCGCTCACCCCTGCTTACCGCTGGGCACGTTCGTTAAGGTCACCAACCTGAGGAACGGCAAGGCCGTGGTGGTTCGCATCAATGACCGGGGTCCCGTTGTGGACGGCCGGATCATAGATCTCTCCCGCAACGCCGCGAGCGCACTGGGCTTCAAAGAGCGAGGTTTGCAGACGGTCCGCCTGGACCTCTACCAGCCCACCGATGTGGCGCTGCTGCAGCCGCTAGCCAAGCTCAACTAAACCCGATACACTCGGCAGCGATAGTCCGAAATTATGGACCCGCGCCAGCGTCTTATCGTTGCCTTGGATGTGTCGACGGCCACGGCCGCCCGGAAGATCGTGGCGGCCGTCGGCGACTCTGCCCACGCGTATAAAGTCGGCATGCAGCTCTACACTGCCGAAGGTCCTGCCATGGTCCGTGAACTGGTGGGTTCCGGACACCGCGTCTTTCTCGACCTCAAGTATCACGACATCCCAAACACGGTTGCAGCGGCCGTCCGGGAGGCCGCTCAATTGGGCGTGAGTATGCTGACCGTGCACGCCTCCGGAGGCGGCAAGATGTTGCGCGCTGCCGTCGAAGCCGCGCAAGCCGCCAGGCCCGACTTGCGCGTCCTGGGGGTCACCGTGCTGACCAGCCTGGATAGCGTCGAACTGGGTAAGATTGGCCTGCGCGAAGGAGTGCTCGATCAGGTCCTGAGGCTGGCGGCGCTGGCGCTTTCGAACGGATGCCAGGGCGTGGTCGCATCAGCGCAAGAAGCCGCCGCTCTGCGCGAGGAATTTGGCCGCGACTTCGTCATCGTGACCCCCGGAGTGCGCCCAGCGGGCAGCGGACCTCATGACCAGGCGCGCGTAGTCACTCCATCCGAAGCGATCGGCGCCGGCGCCTCACACATCGTGGTAGGACGACCGATTACCGAAGCCTCCGACCCGGCGGCCGAAGCACGGGCCATCCTGGGACAGATGGGGTAGGGCGGTTCCCAGTTCTCAGTTCTCAGAAAGACCAAAAAAGGTGCGGCGTGATTCACTTCGACTTCCGAACCGCGGAGCTGAATGAGTCGCGCAGCATTGCCCCCAGTGCTGCCGTGAAAGCAGATCGCAGCGCCGCTTCTTGTCCGAGTGGGACTGCCCGCGAGAGCAGGAGTGCGGCGGTTCCGTGTGCCAATGCCCAGAGCGTGAGCGCCAGCCGTCTGTGATCTTCCGGCGCCCCGCCTAGTTGTTCCGCTAACATCCTTTCCATCATCGCAAAGTTTGGTCTCAATTCCTCTAAGGAAGAGACGCCTCCCGGCCGGGCCGGACCAGAAACTTCGTGGAGGTGTTGGTAGAAGAGTTCGTATTCGTGAGGATGACTCAAGGCGTACTTCAGGTACGCCGCCAGCGCTTTCTCCACCGAACGGTGGGGCTGCAGAACGCTGCGAAACTCCAACTGGCTGCGGCGCACCAACGCGCGCACAATGTCTCGCCGGTTGCGGAAACGCCGGTACACCGCGGGCGTGTTCGTGTTTGCGGCCCGCGCCACTGCCCTCATGGTGAGGGCCTTTGCACCCTCTTTTTTCCACAACTTCTGCGCCGCGATGAGGATACGGTTCTCCAGGTCTGGGTCAGGCGGCCGTGACATTCTTCCCTCCAGGGGCATACTACCAGCCTGTACGAGTGGGAGCAGAATTATGTTTACAGCGTACATATAATTCTGTATAGTTCAATACTGGCAGCCCTCCCACCTCCCCCACATTCCCTCCGGGCATGGGGGACTTTTTATTGTGGTGACACTTTGACCTCTGGAAGCCCGCCCGAATCGGATAAGCACTTGCTGCCGCTGAAACCGATCCATTATCTAGCACCGACCGACTAGCGTCCGGCGACATTAATTCAGATCGTGACATCTCGAAAGTCGAGTCGCGTGCTACTTACTTGTCGCAGGCGCGGATTGCCAAACGGCTTTAACTGAACATCAATCTGAGTAGACTGGCGTGTAGTATTTCATTGACTCCTACTTGTGCGGGTGTTGCGGTTCGGCAGCCGGCGCGGGCGGCCGTGGCGCCGGTGCTGGTTTCGGGCGCTGCTGCTGCCAGGCATTGAATTTCTGCTCCTCAGTCCTTTGCAGTTCCGGCCGCTCCTGTACCGGAGGAGCTTGCCGTACCAGCGAGTGCGGTGAATCCATGACTGTCCGGCCATTTTCTGCAGGTTGCTTTGGACGTGGGACGCTAGCCTCCGAGTGCGCTGAATCCATGACTGTCCGGCCGTTTTCTGCAGGTTGCTTTGGACGTGGGACGCTAGCCTCTGCGGGGCGCACCGCCGGTTGTGGCGCGGCCTCCTGCGGACGTGGCGGCGTACCCTGCTCCGTTAAATGGGGGTTCGCCGCGGGCCGCGCCGGCTCGGCTTCGGTTTGAACTGCAGGTTGCGGCTTTTCTGGAGTTTCGGCATGGACGTTCATCGACGCCTGCCGCTGCTCGAAGGAAGCAGGCGGAGGAAACGGCGTTCTCGTTGCGACCACCTGACGGTTCATCACGGAAACCGGCGGTCTGGCCGCTGTCGACCGACCTGCTCCTAACGCACTGGTTTTGACCGGCTGCGCGGGAATGTTGTGCGTGACCGGTGCACTCGCAAGCACCTCGGGAGCCACCCTGACTATGTTGGTCGCAACCGGCCGGGCGTTTAGGAAAGTTTCGCGGGAAACAGCGGTCACCCCATTGGGCATGCGCTGATTGATGTAGGTAATATTCGTCGTCCGGTTGTTGATGATGGTGGCGCTGTAAACATTCGTCACCTGAGTGACACTCACGCGCGTATTGGTAATGTTTACCTTATTCACATAGCGTGAGCTGGTGTGATACCAGGGGATGAAGACTTCGCGCGGCGCCAACGGGAACCACGCCACGCCGGCGCTGATGCCTGCGCCGAAACTGAAACCACCTCCGCCAACAAACGCCACCAGGGCTGGCATATAAACCGGCCGCACCACGACCGGGCCGGGCACCCAACACCACACGCCGCCGGCAAACGCCCATCGTCCATAGTGGAACGGGGCGAAGCCCCAGGGTTCCTCTTCCACCCAGGTCCAGCCCCAAGGTCCAATCCAGCCCCAGTGGCCATTGCGATACGGCGACCATCCCACTTCAACCCCCACGGGGGTCCAAACCGGACCGTATTCGGCGACATAGTTCCACTGCCCGTACTCATCGAGGTCGTCGGCGCCGGTCATCTCCGGTGAAACGTAATTGGAAGAGTCGGCACGGTCTTGGTGTTGATCGCGGTCAAAAGCCCATTCGTCGAAATCGTCGCGTCCGGGAATCTGGTCAATCTCGTGATCCAGTTGATCGGCGCCGGTGAAGCGGGCCCGCTGACCGGCAACCACGAGATAGGATGATCCTCCGCCGGTGATTTCGCCGCGGCCTTGCCAAACCGTGACGTCGGTTTCGCTGCCGGCCGCATTCACGTCGATGCGATACTCGCCCGTGTGCTGGATGACAAAAGCTGAGTTCGGTGTATCCACTTCAAAGTGATCGTCATCGTCGAGGTGCCGCACCCGGACGACGATAGAACCCTGGGACAATTTCAGCTGGGTCGTGAAATCATCGAGATCGAGAAAGGTAAGACTCGTTTCCGAATCCATGCGAACGGAAGCGGACCCCATCTGCAGTTCTGCGCGCGAATCCTTGTCGGCCCAGATGTTGTCGAATGTGGTCAGCGGACGGTTGGGCACCGCCTGCACCCAATCGCCTTCACCACCGGGCTGAAAGGAAACAGAACCGATGGACTCGTGCAGCCGCGCCACCCGCCCGGGAGGGTCTTGCGGCGGCGCCTGATCCTGCTCCTGCGGCTCCTGGTGCTGTGGCGGGGATTCCTGCGCAGCGACTTGCGGTGGCACCTGCAGCATCAGCAAAAGCCCCGCTAGGACAATTCCAACTGCCCAAGACTTATGTTTCTTCATTGCTTATGTTCCTCGCTGCGCCCGGGAACGGCACCGCCTTCGCTTCGTGCTAAGACACTTTACGGTGCAATCCAAGTCTGGCCGAATGTGCCAATGCTTTGCCGTGAGAACAGATATGCCAGTTCTCTTCTTATGCCCCATCAGGCTTATAGCTTTTCGAAAAACTCGCAGCCCGAGCACGAAATATAGATTCCGCCGGGCACGCCGCGCTCGCGATCTTTCATGCGCTTAACGATGCGGGTTTCTTTCCCGCACTTCGGACATGCGGTCGATTTCGTGGTGTCCATAACCTTTTTCCGGTCGGCTGTCTTCGCAATTTTCGCCATTTCAGTCTTTCTCCTGACAGGAATGTGCCACCGGCCCGAAGGCCGTGGTTCTACCTGTTAATTGGGGAGTATCAAGAAGCGCGGGATCAACCGCGCGGAAGCGGTGCACTGTACTCGCCTCTAGAATCTTACACGAAATTGCGTGTAGAGACGGGGCTTGCCCCGTCTCCGCCGACACCAAATAGCCGCCCGGTGCGATCACCCCGCCAGCCGCGGCGCTGCCCACGGACCGCGCTCCTCTTCCAGTTTCGCCGCAACCGCCAGCACGACTTCTTCCTGCCATGGCCGTCCGACGATCTGCACGCCGATCGGCAACCCATCCTCGGAACAGCCCATCGGAACCACCACGGCCGGAAAACCCAACAGGTTAAACCACTCGCAATAGCTCCAGGCATCAAGATACTTCACCGTTTTCCCTTCCACCTGCCACTCCCGTTCGCCAGGGCGAAAAGCGGGGATGGCAGCCGTCGGGCAAATCAGCACTGGATATTTGCGCATCTGGAGAAGAATCCTCTCCCGCACCTCATCGCGTCCGAGCCAGGTGGCCAGCAGCGACTCACCCGTATGCGCGGGCTCAGCGTTAGTCCAGCCACGGAACTCCCGCAGCAGAGGGCTTAGTTCCGACTCGTGCCCCCGCAACATGGGTCCGAGAATCATCCCGCCAGCCCGGCCAAAGAATTCCCACCAGAGCTGACGCGCTTGTTCGAGTCCATCGGGACGAAATGGCTCGACGCGAAATCCGCAGCTCAACAAAAGCGATGCTGCCCGATTCACCGCCGACTTCGTTTCTTTCGTGACCGGAGTTCGCCCATCGTCTTCGAAGAACCCGATGTTGATGCTGCGGATCACCTCTTCGTGGACCTCACACACCTCAACCGGCGCAGAACAAGGATCGCCATCGTCCCACCCCGCCATCACTTCAAACAACGTCCGCAGGTCCTCTATCGTGCGCGCCATCGGCCCAACCACTCCGATCAGGGCAAACGGCCCGCCAGATTTCGGAAAGTGCCCCGTAGAAGGAATGCGCCCCGGAGTGGGCTTCAATCCACAAATGCCGCAGAAGTGCGCCGGTTCGCGGATCGAACCCCCGCCGTCGCTCCCCACGCCGCCCGCGGAAAGTCCCGCGGCAATGGCGGCAGCTTCTCCGCCGCTCGATCCGCCCGCGGTGCGGGTCAGGTCCCACGGGTTGTTGGTTCGTCCATAAAGAAGATTGTCAGTTTCCCAGGCCATGAGCAGCTCGGGAGCGTTCGTGACGCCGAGAATTACGGCGCCAGCCGCACGCAGACGCGCCACCAGCGGCGCATCTTCCGAGGCGATGTGTCCGGCGCGCAAGCGCGTACCGGCCTCACAAAGATGCCCGGCAACATCAATCGAAGACTTGATGGATAGAGGAACACCGTGCAGCGGCCCAAGTTCATTTTTATCCCTACCCCGGCGCAGAATCGCTTTCTCCGCGTCCCGCGCCTGGGCCAGCACAGCTTCCGGCTTGCAATCAACAAACGCGTTCAGCGTGGAATTCAGGCGCTCGATGCGATCAAGGTGAGCGCGCGCCACCTCGACCGGGGAGACTTCTTTGCGGCGGATCTGCGCCGCGATTTCCCGCGCGGACAGAAGTAAATGTGGGCTTAAGGTCATGCCGTATGAGAGCGTCGCAACGAACTCAGGATATCAGCGAAGACCTTCGACGCATGCTGTCTCAGAACAGCATCCGTGCCGTGAGTACCAATCCATGATTGTAGGTATGGAACTGCGTGGTCGCGATCTGCATTCCTCCGCCAAAGACCAGAGCCAGGCGGTTGCGAGGATCGCGTTCCAGCTTGAACTTGCTCAGCATCAACCCCGGCGTGACAAAGTTCTGCACGCGTCCGTCGTTGGGACCGCCATGATAAAAAGTCGCGTTGTTCTCGATCTCAGGCCAGAAAAACTTGCCCACGCGGTACTGCGTCGCGGTGTTCCATACCACGACGCGGCCAAGCTTCGTCGTGTCGTTTGCGGGCAGGATTGCGCCCAGCGTCGTTTGCACGTCAACCCTTCCAACGCCCTTGCCCGCGCAAACGGTGGGCGTGATCGTGGAGGCGAGGCTTCCGTTCTTGTAGCTGCCGGTGGGCATGGTGCCGGCCAGAGAAAAACTCACCGAATAATTGCCGCCCTCCGCATTGGCAGCCGCCACGCGGTACTTCAGTAGCAGAGAAGTATCGCCAAATCCATCCTGGGCCTTTGAGTTGTGCTGGATATAGGGCGGCAGCAGCGCATCGAATTCGATCTTGTACCAGGGGACCACATTGAAGCCTTTGGTGTTGTCGTAGATCCAGGTATCGGTGCCCGTGGGCGCGACCTGGCGGACGAAATCGGTGCGCATCACCTGCAACAGGCCCGACGACGCCGTGACCACCGGGATGGGCCAGGAAGGCTGCTCGGCCAGCGTATCGCGCACCCGATCTTCCCAGTTCGTGAAAAAACCGGACTCACTCTGCGCCGCACAGAGGACGCTGCCGCCAACCGCAACCATTGCGCACACAAAGACCATCAGCCTCTTGGAGATCACAATTCCTCCTCGTTGAAATTCAAGCTGGACTCGTTGTTAGACCCTTATTTGTCAGACCCCAGGTCGACACCCACGTGAACTGATGACTGGTTTTGTATCCGCAATGCGGGGAAGTGTCCATAGCCGGAATCAATTAGTGGCCGCGGAAATGCCTGGCCGGTTTCTTGCAGGGTGGTTTCGCGGGAGTCACTTACACACGGGTTCTGGAGATGGTCGACGTGGTATCGCCCAGTGCTTATTGACTGGGCTGTGAGTGTGATCGCCTTGCTAACAACAGTTATCGAGTTCCCAGTGCGGAGTACAATTCCACACATGTTGTCGTTTAGCAGAGCCAAGTGGGCAGCCTTGACGGGATACGAGGAACAGCCTTAGCGTGACGATCCGGCTAGCGTCGTGTTTTTTTCTTCTAGCGGTCTTTCTGACGGTCCCCGTCCCGGCTCGATCAAACGGCCATCCCGCCAAGCAGGCAGATGCTTCCGACCCGGGCTACGCGTTTGCGCTCGCGGCTGCGAACCATTTCTTGCACGCCTGGCAAACGGGAGATGTCGAAAACGGCATGGTCCTGCTCAGCGATCACATCCGCCACACCCAAAACCCCGACCAACTGGAACAGTTTCTTTCGAACGCGACGGACCGCGCCTTCGAGATCACCCGCGGTCATGGATACCAGGGTCGCTACAGTTTCCCGGTCGTGCTGGTCACGACTCGAGGATCCCATGTCACGCGCAAATTTTCCGAAATAATCATGGTCGAGACTGGCAAGAACGACTGGGTGGTAGATAAACTTCCTTAGGAGCAGTCTTGATAATCTGTTGCCGATAGCTTTGAAGGGGCATGGCTTCAGCCATGCCATTAAGAACCCAATAAAACAAAGCGGCTTTGGCCGCTGAGGCTCGCATTCATGAAACGTATTCACAAAGTTGCTGTTCTCGGCGCAGGCACGATGGGCGCCCGTATCGCGGCACATTTCGCCAACGCGGGAGTGCCTTCCCTGCTGTTCGATATCGTCCCTCCAGACGCGGACGGCCCCGCGCGTAACAAAATCGCCGCTGCCGGACTCGACGGAGCCAGAAAATCAAAGCCCGCGGCGTTTTTCGAAGCGTCGCTTTCGCGACTGATCACAGTAGGAAATTTCGACGACGACCTGAAACGGTTGGCCGAGGTGGACTGGATCATCGAGGCCATCGTCGAGAATCTCGAAATCAAGCGGGCGCTGTTAAGAAAGGTCGAGGCCGTCCGCAAGCCGGGCACCATCGTCACCACCAATACCAGCGGACTTCCCGTAGCCAAGATCGCCGAGGGGTTTTCCGAGGACTTCCGCCGTTCGTGGTTTGGTACACACTTTTTCAATCCGCCGCGCTATATGCGGCTGCTGGAGCTGATCCCCACCCGGGAAGCAGACCGCGCGCTGATTGACGCCGTCACCCACTTCTGCGACGCACAACTCGGCAAAGGCGTCGTGCTGGCGAAAGACACTCCCAACTTCATCGCCAATCGCATCGGCACATTTTCCGTGCTCAACGTGTTGCGGCTGATGCAGGAAATGGACCTGACCGTGGAAGAGGTCGACGCGCTCACCGGCCAAGCCGTGGGCTGGCCGCGATCGGCCACCTTCCGCACCATCGATCTCGTCGGCCTCGACGTCCTAGGACACGTGGTCACGAACATGACCCAGAACGTGCGCGACGAGCGCAGTGAATTGCAGATTCCCGCTTTCTTTCGCCAGATGATCGAACGCAAGTGGCTCGGCGACAAGACCAAGGGCGGATTCTACAAGAAGGCTAAAAGCAGCGAAGGTAAAGAAGACGAGCGCCTGGCGCTCAACTGGAAGTCGCTGGAATATCATCCGCGGCAGAAACCGAAATTCGCGGCGCTCGATATGGCGAAAAACGTCGAGGAGCT
>Ga0116134_1000838_pt1 | contig 15749 bp, 13 predicted proteins | sample June2015DPH_19_5_FD_89737 | JGI IMG/M metagenome (GOLD analysis project Ga0116134, IMG submission 89737) | Peatland microbial communities from SPRUCE experiment site at the Marcell Experimental Forest, Minnesota, USA - June2015DPH_19_40 | ecosystem: Environmental > Terrestrial > Soil > Wetlands... | reverse complement strand
CCCTTGCAGCCCATCTCATACAGACACCAGCCTTCGCGGTGGCCGTGGTCGCCGTATTGCTTTACGAAGCGGCCGGCATCAAAGTGCGCTCTTCGCGGGCATTGGTCATGAATGTTGCGATCAAACGCAAACTTGGGACGCCTCTCCTCATCGAGTTCAGGCAGCGTGCCGGATTCGGCAAATTGCAGGACTACCCCGAGCAGCGTGTAGGGATTGGGTGGACATCCCGGGATGTTTACGATCGTCTTCTGCGGCAGGAGATCGGCGACGCCGACCGCACCCGTTGGATTCGGATCGGCCGAAGGAATCCCTCCCCAGGAAGCGCAGGAGCCGATGGCGACTATGGCCGCAGCCTTTCCCGCCACGTCGGCGAGGACTTCCATGGCTGGCCGCCCAGCCAGCTTCATATAGACGCCCTTATCCCGAGTGGGGATCGAGCCCTCGACCACGCAGACGTACTTACCGGAGTAATCGTGCACGGCCTGCGCGAGCGCTTCTTCGGCCTGCTCGCCCGAACCCGCCATTAACGTCTCGTGGTATTCGAGCGAGATGATGTTCAGAATCAAATCGTCCACTCCCGGGTGGGAAGTCCGGAGAAGCGTTTCGGTGCAGCCTGTGCAGTCCTGAAACGCAAGCCAGATCACGGGCGGGCGAATGACTTTCCCGAGTCCTTGGGCGACCGCCTCGGGCGTCTTCATATCGGTGATCGCAAGGCCGAATGGTGCGGCGATCATCAGGGAGGAGCAGAACTTCAGGAAGGCGCGGCGGCTGATGCCACACCGCATCAGGCGCTCATCGATGGTTTCGAGAACTCTTGAGGAACCGACGGGGGGAGAGCGCATAAGGTCACCGCCTATGCTCTTTCCTATACCGCTTCGGGAGAGCAGAAGCTAGCCTTATATTTAAATCGTCGATGTATCAGTTCGATACACTACCGCCACCTCTGTCTCGATCCGGATTTCCTATTAGATACCTACCAGCTATCGATGTAGCGATGTTTCTTGCCGGCGCGCGGCTCCGGCGGAGCACTTGAGCGCAGGCCGGCGGCGATCCATCTTCTTGAATCAGCCGGATCGATCACGTCGTCGATTCCGAATCGCGACGCGTTGTTCAGCGCCTTCCCGCGCTGGTACATCTTCGCCACCATCTCGTCGAAACGCTTCTTGCGTGCCGCTGGATCGGTGATCGCCGCGAGTTCGTTGCGGTAGCCCAGCTTTACCGCACCCTCGAGTCCCATCGGACCGAACTCTCCCGTGGGCCACGCTACCGTGAATAGAGGAGCGTCGTAGCTCCCCCCGGCCATCGCGATCCCGCCCAATCCGTAGGCCTTGCGCAGCACGATCGTAAAGAACGGGATGGTCGCGTTCGCAGCCGTCAGAAACATTCGCGAGGAGTGCCGCACCAGCGCAGTCTTCTCGATTTCCGGGCCGACCATGATGCCGGGAGTGTCGCACAGGAACAGAATCGGAATGTCGAAGGCGTCGCACAACTGGACGAAGCGCGCACCCTTGTCAGAGCCATCGCTGTCGATCGCGCCGGCCAGATGCCTGGGGTTGTTAGCGACCACTCCGAACGGATGCCCCTCGATCCTGATGAACACCGCGATCATCGTCAGCCCGAAGTCGCGGCGGATCTCGAGCATCGATCCGGTATCCGCAAGCGTCTCGATAACCGAGCGTACGTCGTAAACTCGAAGCCGGTTCTCGGGAATGATGCTGCGGAGCTTGCGTTGATCCGTGCACGTCCAATCGCTGACCGGACCCTGGAAGTACGAAAGATATTTGCGCGCCACCTGCACCGCTTCCGACTCGTCGGCGACCGCGATATCGACGACTCCGTTGGGCACTTGTACGTCCATCGGCCCGATTTCTTCGGGACGAAAGATGCCCAGGCCCCCGCCTTCGATCATCGCGGGGCCGCCCATCCCGATGTTGGAACGCATCGCGGCAATGACGACGTCGCAGCATCCCAGCAAGGAAGCGTTGCCCGCGAAGCATCTCCCCGAAATGATGCCGACCAGCGGCACCAGCCCGCTCAGTTTCGGAAAATCGTGGAACGATCGCGAATTCTGAAAGCCGCCGTCAGTGTCGCCCGGCCGCCCGCCGCCGCCTTCGGCGAACAATACCAGCGGCAATCGCAACTCCCGCGCGATCTGGAACATCCGATCTTTTTTGCGATGGTTTTGATATCCCTGCGTGCCGGCCAGCACCGTGTAGTCATACGCCATGACGACGCAGCGCGCCTTGGCGGCGCCGAACAGATTTCCATTGATGGTCGCCAGTCCGGTGACGAGGCCGTCGGCCGGAGTGTTCTTGATCAGGTCGTCCATCTCGCGGCGGCGGCGCTGTGCGGCGACAACGATCGGTCCGTACTCGATGAACGTGCCCGGGTCGCACAATTCGTCGATATTCTCGCGAGCTGTCCGCTGACCGGTCTTTCGCCGGCGCGCTACCGCGTCGGGGCGGGCAGCGTCGAGACCGATTTCGTGCCGCTCGTGCACCTCCGCGAGATCGGGGCGCACGCTGCCCTGTTCGATTTCGCCACCTTTGTCAGTTCGCGACCCCATGTCGGCAGCATAGTCCCCAAACCCGAAAAGAGAAAAACTCTTCAATTGCCGGAACCGATCCACTATCGTGCGCGCAATGCAGGAGGATTCCGATTACGACTATGGAAACCGGCGATCTGAAGATCATCAGTCCCGCTGTCGGCATAACCGCCCGCATTCTGTTCACCCTGATTTTCTTTCTCTCGGGCATAACCCACTTCACGTCGATGCAGAGTTACATCGACCTGATGCCCGCGGCGATTCCTTTCCGCGCGTTCTGGGTGACGATTTCCGCCGTCGTCGAGCTCGCCGGCGCCGCGATGATTCTCTTTAACTACCGTCCGCGCCTCGGCGGATGGCTCATCGTGCTGTTCCTCGTCCCGGTCACGATCGTCGTCCACGGCACCGCGATGCTCACGCTTGCCGATCCCGTGATGCGCACCGTCAACGTCTCGATGTTCCTCAAGGGGCTCGCAATGATCGCGTGCGCTCTTTTCATCACTCAATCCGGCGTCCGCCCCGGCACCGATGCTCGTTGAGGCCGCACCTCGCGAAGATGGACGAAGTGTTCGACGCGCGCAGTATGCGTGTATTTCGTCGAGACTGAATCGAGAGTTCAAAATGGAAATCCCAGTCTAATTGGTCAGGAGGTTCCCATGTCTCCGCTCACGACGTTTCTGAGCAGGCTGATCGGGCTCTTCTGCATTATCATCTCCGTATCGATGGTCGTGCATAGGCACGCGACCGTAGAAACCGTGACGGCGCTCGTTCATAACCCACCGCTGTTGCTGATTGTCGGCGTGATCGCGCTAATCGCCGGGCTGGCGACTGTTCTCGGCCACAGTATCTGGTCGGGCAGCGTGCTACCGGTCATCGTAACCCTCGTCGGTTGGTTAATCCTGATCAAAGGCCTGCTGTTCTTGTTCATCCCGCCGCAGGCTGCGGTCGCGCTTTTCGAAAGGCTTCGCTACGATCAGTTTTTCTTCGCGTATGTCGCGGTTTCATTCGTCATCGGCGTCTATCTCACATATGGCGGCTTCACCACGAAACGGAGTTAGTCCGCACTTGTCGCAGCCTCCCCAAGACGACCATAGGCGATTAGGGGCTTTCCGCCGTAATGATCATCAACTGTTTTGCGCGACCTCCTGGAATGATCATCTGGTCAACCTTGCGGCTGCCTCGGCGGCACAGCAGGCGGTGAGCACTAATGATGTCAAAGTATCAGCAAAGCTATCGCCGGATGTTGGTTGACCGCAGACGTTCGCGATGAGCGACCGCCATTTCTGCTCGGTAGTCGGGCCGACGTTCCCGAACCGCGCGGATCAGCGTCCCTTGTACACCGGCTTGCGCTTCTCGCGCGCCGCCCGCATGCCCTCGCGGCCGTCTTCGCTCTCACGCACGGCGCCCAGCTCGCGAGTGGCGCGTCCCATCAGCTCCGACGGTCCCTTGGGCATAATCGATTCGGTGACGAACCGCTTGATGGTGCCGAGCACCAGCGGCGCGCTTTCGGCGAGCTCGCGCGCCATCGCGACCGCCTCCTCGACCTGCCGCCCGTTGGCGACCACGCGATTCACCAGCCCGACCTCGTAGGCGCGCCGCGCGTCGAGCGTCGCACCGAGCAGCATTACTTCCATCGCGACCTTGTGCGGGATGCGCGCGGCGAGCCCGGCGATCATCCCGCCGGTGAAGCCCAGGCGCGCCTCGGGATATGAGAACTTGGCGCTCTCGCTCGCGACGCACAGGTCGCACGCCATCACCGCGACCAGCGCGCCGCCGATGCACCAGCCGGTCACCGCGGCGATGATCGGCTTGTCGGTGGTGATGCCCACGGTCGGGATGCAGCGCCAGAGCTCGGGCAGGTCGGTGAAATCGGCGCCGGCGGAGAACGCATCCTCGCCCGCGCCGGTCAGTACCGCGACGCGCTGCCCGGAGGCGTCGAAGGCCGCGAAGACGGACTGCAAGTCGAGCGCGACCTGCTGGTTGATCGCGTTGCGGCGATCGGGGCGGTTGATCGAGATGATCGAGACGGGGCCGTCCTCGCGGACTTCGACGACGCTCATGCAATCGATGTACGAGAATCGCGGCGTGCGCGCAAACGCTTTTCAGTGCCTCGGTTTCTCAAACCGGACACCGGCGACATTCTCATTCAATGACATCGATGAGATGGAGCCGTCCGCACCAGACTGAAATGGCCTTCGACGCAAACATGACGATTGCGCAGGCGCTGACCGATTACGCCCGCATCAGCACGAGCTGCATCCCGCTCAGGCTCAGCACGTCGTTGGTGCCGTCCTCGATTAGCGAGGCACGGGCATCACGGAAGATTTTCTCGATCCCGTACTCCTTGCTCAGTCCGTTGCCGCCAAACACCTGCAGAGCATCGCTGGCGACCTCGAAGGCTGCCTGAGTACAGAAAACCTTCGCCGCCATCGCGTACTCGAGTGCCGGGATGGCCGCGGCGTCGTTGTATTCCATCGCCGCACGCGACAGGCGTCGGCAGGCCTCAACCTTGGTAAACATTTCGAATAGATGCTTCTGAACCAGCTGATGCTCGCAGATCGGCTTGCCGCCCTGGATCCGTTGCTTCGAGTAGTCGAGTGCCGCCTCGAAGGCGGCTCGCGCGACGCCCGTGAACACGGCGCTCATCGTGCCGTTGGCCTTCGTCAACACGTGCATCCCGAACAGTTCGAAGTTACCCGGCTCGGCAAGCATGTAGCGAGCGGGAATGCGAACGTTGTCGAAGAAGATTTCGCCTTGATTGAGCGCACGCTGTCCAATTTTGTTAAGCGGCTTGCCCTTGGACACCCCTGGCAAGTCGAACGGAACGAAAGCCGCGGCGCCGGCGCGCGGTTGGCCGTTGTTTGTTGCCGCCATCAGGTAGGTCAGTCCGTGGGTCGCGATGGTGCCGTTCGATACCCACGCCGCCTTCTGACCGTTGATGACGTAATCGTCGCCTTCGCGGCGCGCGATGACGCGCCCTCCGCGATTGGTCGGATCCCCTTCGTCGAGGATCGAGGAACCCCAATCAGAGCCGTGCGCCGGCTCGGTGACCGGCCAGCTTCCGATGTATTTGGCCTCGCGATCGGCGACAAACGGCTTGACGTATCGATCTATCAGCTCGCGATTGCCGGTGGCCGCAAGCGCCTCGAACGGAAAGCCGGCAACCCCGAGACTGATCGCGAGGCCCGCGCTGCCCCATCCTAATTCCTCGAGGAAAACGTGCATTCCAAGGCCGTGCAGCCCCAAGCCTCCAAACTCCGTCGGAATCATCGCCGCGTGGTAGCCGAGTTGGTAAGCCGACCTATAGAACTTCCACAGGATCGAGTCAGGCGCGATCACTTGCTGCGGGTCGGCGAGGCCGTCCAGCGCGATCGCCGCGGGGCGCAGCACGTTTTTCGCGAAGCGATGGACCGCGTCCTTGAGTTCCGCGATCTCCGGGGGGAAATCGACGTCAAGTTCCAGGTAAGTCTCCATCGCGCCTGCTCCTCTTTGCTTTTTGCGGGTTCAATCCTTGTTGGCGTTGGGCGCGGGAGGCGCGAAGTTGGGGACTATCTCAAGCGCCTTGTGCAGGAATTCCAGTTCTTTCTGCCGGTACTCGAGCGGCGCGGGCGCCTGGATCATGCCGTCGCGCTTGAGTTCCTCGACCACCCGCAGGTCGCGCTCGAACGGATTGCCGTGCTCGTTGACGAAGTAGAGCTGCTCGAAGGGGAGCTTGGGTCGCTGGCCGCCGGCCTCGCGGCTCTCGAGCGGGTACCCGACCGTCATCAGCACCAGCAGATGCGCCGATTCAGGCAGCTTGAACAGCTTGCGCATCTTCTTCTCGCGCGGGCCGTCGAGCGAGCCAGTGCCGATGCAGCAGGTGCCGAGCCCCTCGTCGTAGGCGACTAGGGTCGCCTGCGCGATGCCCTGTCCGCAGTCCATGTCGGTGAGCCCGGTCTGCATGATCCCGTCGTAGTTCTGCTTGAAGTAGGGGATGACCACGGTGTCGAGGAACCGATGCTCGACTGCGGGATCAAGACCCATCACGCGCGCGTCGGTCAACTCATGCAGGCGGTCACCCTGAGTGGCGTGACCGGTCTTGCGATCGAAAATTGCTTCCTCGACCCAATACCAGAGAATCACAACTGGCGCGTGTTTCAACTGCGAGGTCCCAAGCGGTGCAACCAGCGCGTCCCATTTCTCCGGCGGCGATTCTCCGCGCACCATCACGATCGCCCGCAGCGCCTGCACATTGCCCCAGAACGAGGCGAGGCGCGCCGCCTCGAGCATCTTCTGTATCTTCTCGCGCTCGACCTTGCGGTAGGGGTTGTAGAAGCGGATCGTGCGCCTGATTCCAATAGCCTGTTTGAGTTCCATTCCGTGCTTCTCCCTCTTAGCTGGCGCGGGCCCGCGACGGCGCCGTGGCCTTGTCGCGATCCCATGTCGTCGCGGTGACACCCTGTTTCTTGAGCACTGCTTTCTGGACCCGATGGGTTTCCGTCTTGGGCAGGCTTTCGCGGAAGTCGAGGTAGCGCGGCACCATGAACTTCGCCATCCTCTCCTCGCAAAAGCGGAGCAGTTCCGCGGGCGCAACGCTATGCCCCGGGCGCAGCACCACCGCGACCATCACGTCATCCTCGCCCAGCTCGGACGGCACGCCGAAGGCGCCCGATTCGAGCACCGCGGGATGCTGGTTGACGATCTTCTCGACTTCGAAGGATGAGATATTCTCGCCGCGCCGCCGCATCGAGTCGGTCTTGCGATCGGCGAAGAAATAGTTGCCCTCGGCGTCGCAGTACGCCATGTCGCCGGTGTACAGCCATCCGTCGCGGATCTTGGCGTCCGTGGCGTCGGGGTTCTTGAAATACTCGACGCGGCGCGCATTGGGGTTGTCGATCTTGAAGATAAGGTTGCCCGCTTCTCCGACCGGGCATTCGGCGCCGTTGTCGTCAACTACCTTGGCTTGGATTCCCGGCGGTGCTTTGCCCATCGAGCCCTTGGGCGAAGTCCCCGCGTTGAACAGGCTGAATCCGCCGCCGTCGACCGCTCCGTAGCCTTCCCACACCGTCAGGTTGAAGCGCTTCTCGAATTCCACCCATGCCCACGCGGGAGTCGCGGCACTGAAGACGATCCGCACCGTGTTGTCGGCGTCGTCGGGGCGCGGCGGCTGCTTGAGCAGGATGGGGATCATCGCGCCGAGCGCGTTGAAAGTCGTCGCGTGGTAGCGGCGGATATCGTCCCAGAAGCGGCTCGCGCTGAAGCGGCGTCCGAGCGCGACCACGTAGCCTGCCACCAGCCCGCGCATCACGCTCAGGAACAGAGCGTTGGCGTGAAACAGCGGCAGGCAGGTATAGAGGACGTCGCCCGGCTGGTAGCCCGCGCCGGCTGCGGCAAACATCCCGAACCCGCGGTACCGAAAAACCACGCCCTTGGGCAGCCCGGTGGTGCCCGACGTGTACAACAAGGCCGCGATTGCGTCGGCGTCGAGCGCGACATGGGGCTCGTCGGCCGGCGCCTTCGTCAGTCCGGCCAGCGTGATGGCGCCGGGCGGCATCGCGAAGCCCGCGGGCGCTTCGATCGTGTCCACGATCAGATGCTTGATCGCGGGAAGGGGCTCGCGAATTGGGAGCAGCGACTCGACCAAATCGGCCGAGATGAACAGCGCCTTTGCTTCCGAGTGATTCAGAATGTACGCGAGGCCCTCGCCCTTGAGCGCGATATTGACCGGAACCGCGTAGGTGCCGAGCTTCTGGGTGGCGAAGAACACATCGAGGAACTCCGGCCGGTTCGGCATCATGATCGCGATACCGTCGCCCGGCTTGATACCTAGTCCGCTAAGCCCATTGGCAACCCGGTTGGTGCGCTGGTTGAGCTGGCCGTAAGTGATTTGCTGATCCTCGAACCGCAGGAAGACCTGGTCGGGATCTGCTGCGGCCTTCTCCCGCAGGGTGTTTGCCAATGAAAAGAATTCGTCAGCCATGGCTCTCCTATGCCGCCAGAATGTGGATGCAGGAGGCGCCGCCGAACCCCTGACAATGCGCCAGGCCGATCTTCGCGTCGCGTACCTGTCGCGGTCCCGACTCGCCTCTGAGTTGCTCGACGATTTCCACAATTTGCGCAACTCCGGTTGCGCCCAGCGGATGGCCCTTGGCGAGCAGCCCGCCGGAGCTGCTCACGGACACCCGTCCGTTGATGGCGCTCAACCCCTGTTCGACAAACTTTCCGCCTTCGCCACGCTCGCACAGTCCAAGGTTTTCGTAGTGGACGATTTCGGCGATCGCGAAGCAGTCGTGCAGTTCGATCACGTCGAGGTCCTCGGGCTTGAGGCTGGCCTGCTGATATGCGAGCGACGCCGCGCGCGTGTTTATCTCGGTCACGAACGCGAGCGGGTCGCTTGCGGCTCGCTCCGATTGCAGCACGGAGGCGACGATGGTGACAGGCTTGCGGGGCGTGGTGCGCGCGAAGTCCGCGCGCGCGACGATCGCGGCGGCCGCTCCTGAACTGGTCGGACAGCACATCATCAGGGTCAGCGGGTCGGCGACCATGCGAGAGCCGATAACATCTTCCACCCCCACCTCGATACCGTACTGCGCTTTCGGATTGTGCGAGGCGTTGCGATGGTTCTTCACCGATACCATCGCCATCTGCTCGACCGTGGTGCCGTACTTCTTGCTGTGCGCGCGGAAGACCTCGGCAAACATCTCGGGCATCGGCGCCGAGCGTTGAGCTTGCGATGGCGCCGCGAGTCGCGCGTCGGCAGCCAGCGGCCCGCGCTGCATCTTCTCGAATCCCACCGCCAGAGCCACATCGACCACGCCGGCCCGCACCGCCATCACCGCCTGGTGAAAGGCGGTCGAACCGGTCGCGCACGCATTCTCGACGTTGATGATTGGGATGCCGGTGGCACCGACGCGATTGAGCAGCCGCTGGCCCGCCGTGATTCCCTGCATCGCGTGGCCGCAGCAAGCCATTTCGATCGCCGAATAGTCGAGTCCCGCATCGGCCAGAGCGGCTTCAATCGCTTCCGCACCGAAATCCTCGAAGGATTCCTCCGGGTGCCGTCCGAACGCCGACATTCCGACTCCGATCACACACACATTGGGACTTTCACTCATTTTAAGCCTCCAGCAATATATGTTTGGGCAAGACTGGAGAGAAGCAACCGACATGCCATGGGCAAAATGAGATGGTCCCGCACTGCTGGGCAATTAACATTTCGAATTAAGCAGCCTAATCGGCGCCCGCACATGATGCCGTTCGCATCAGAGAGGTCCGCTCTGATGCGAACGGAAGCACTCGGACGCTTCGACACGGTTCGAGCGTGCAGCGGGTGCGTTTCGCACGGAAAGTTTAGAGTTTTGATATTCACCGCCGCAATATCGCCGGCGTGCTTACGTTCGCGCGATCCATTGTTTCTCTGATTGTATGCTGATTCCGTAGCCGGGCGGTTTCCCGACGTTGGCTATCTGCGTCCCGAGGCGTAGTGTCCATCCATCTGGAAAATATCGGGATGAATGATCGGTGATTGAGCCCGAAACAGGATCGGCGGTTCCCCTGGCTGCGCCCTTCCGCTTCTCACGCGTTGACCGCTTTGAAGAGTGGCTGCGCGCTCCGGCACAACTGGAGTCGATGCATCCGCGCTTCGACGTCCGGCGGGCGGTGCCGGCGGAGTTCGATGGCATCTACGACTTGGTCAACGACGCCTTTGGCTTCAAGCGATCGCGCGCGCGGTATGACTGGATCTACCGGCGTAACCCCTATGGAACAGCGCGCTGTTGGGTAGTATTCGACCGCGCCAGCGGGCGGCTCGTGGGCAGCACAGCTTGCTGGCCATGGCCGATGGCGCGGGGGGCGCATTGTGTGGAAGGCGCTCAATATGGTGATTCGGTCGTCGCTCCGGGATGGCAGCGCCAAGGGATCAGAGCATTGCGCGGGAAGGTGTGGCGTTCCCATGCATGGGAAGGCAAAAATATTGGGCTGAGCTGGCCCAACGAGAAATCGCGCGGGGCGATGATCAAGCGTGGTCATACCGCCCGCATCGTAGGGCCGGTGCCCAAGGCCGTGTTGATATTGAACGCCAAAGCCTACCTGGCCGAGCACAACTGGCCCGCCCTCGTGAGTGCAGCCGGCGGGGCGGTGGTGGACACTGCTATGACGGCATGGCGCAAGCTCGTACTCCAAGGCCAGGCCGGCCTCGCGTTCGAAGCGGTTCGACGCTTCGAGGCGAGCGTTGATGAGGTCACCCAGAGGTGCATGACCTGGCCCGGCTTCTGGTCGCCACACGATGCCGACTTCCTGAATTGGCGCTACCTAGGGCATCCTACGGCGCGGTACCTCGCTTTCGCGCTAGTGGACAGCTGCAAGCTGGCGGGCTACTACGTGCTGAAGATTGACGGGCAGTCGAGTTGGCTGATGGAATTTGTGACGCCTGTTTCGCCGCGCCGCCTCGCCTCGGCTTTGCTACTCCACCTCATCGAGACGGCACAAGCAGCCGGCTGTACCCGTCTTACATTTTCGGCGCCGCCAAGATGGCGACACTGGAAGCTCTTGCGCGCCGTCGGTTTCTTGCCGGTGCCCTCCGAGATCTACTTCTCGCCACAGGGCGAGGAGCGGGAGGTCATACAACTCCCCATGTGGCAATGGGTGCCTGGCGACATGGACGACGTGTGACTACGGTTCCCTCGTCAGATATTAGGAACATGCGAGAGGGGGCGAGCTTTTAGCGGCTTTCTATTCATCGAATCTCTGGGACATCACACTAGGCGCCCAATATCTGCCGCACTTTTCGGACCACCAACAGGTAATCCAGATCGCCTCGTAGCATCCCCACGAATTCGGCAAAGCTATCCCTGGGCGCCAGGCCCATCCTGGGAATTCTGAACGGGTCGAAATTGTCGGCGACCACGCTATGGCGAACAGTTACTGCGCTTTCGTAACCGCACTTCCTTACCCAGTCGACGTTCTGCGCGTTGAACAATCCAAAAGGATAGGCGAAGTGTTTACAGGGTGCGCCGACCTGCTGGGTGATTATTTCCTTTGAACGCACCAGCTCTTCCATGCCGATGTCAGGGCGCAACCCTCTCATGTCCAGGTGGTTGCTGAGATGGGATCCTATATTCATTCCCTCGATGCTCATTTCTTGCACCTGGGCCCATGTCACCGTCGGCTCGCCCGGAAAGAATCCTGGAATCGTGTAGAAACGCTCCCCGCGGTCCCTATCGAGGCCGGACGTCGTTACATAAAGGATCGCCGGGAAGCCATAATGGCGAAGAATCGGGTAGGCGTGTTCATACACGCCGGCGTATCCGTCGTCGAATGTTATTGCGCAAGTGAGAGGTGCAGTGGAATGGCGACATTGGCCGTTCAGTATAGCATCCAGGCTGATGACCCGGGCATGATCCTTGAGGTAGCTCATCTGAGCCTCGAAGGCGTCCCGGCTGACACAGTGAACCGAGTCGCCGACCGCGTGATACATGAGAACCACGGAGCGAGTTTTCCGCCGGCGGGCGGCGAGCCGGCTCAGAGCACGCAATGCGTTTCGGGCGGCGCGGCGTTTGCGCGAGACCAGCGTCTCAGGGGAATCGAGACTGTAAGATTCTTTCCTTCTTGAATCCATCAATCGGCAGGAGGAGATTCGACGGCATTGTCTGCCATGGCCTGAGCCGCGGAAAAACGCAGGTGTCGTTTCCACGCGGTCTGTGCGCACTGCGCCAACCTCAAGCGACTCACCCTGCGAGAACCCGTGCAAACCTTGAAGAAGGCGGCAAGGGTCCGCGCTATTCGCGGCCCGGGTCGCGTGCGATGGCGCATGGCCGCGATCATCTGCGTGCCATCGGCCGCGAATACCGGCTGGAGTCGACCAGCGCGCCGATCAGCGCGCTCCATTTCGCATCCATGCTCTTCTCGCTGAACTCAAGCTTGACCAGACGACGTGCCTGCGTGCCGAGCGCGCGCCGCTCCGCCTCGTTGCCGGCGAGGCGGACAAGCGCGTGCGCGCATTCCTCCGCGTCGTCCTGCGAGAACAGGTAGCCTGTGCGAGCCGGGATCACTACTTCGAGGACGCCTCCGACGCGGGGCGCCACCAGCGGCAACCCGGCGGCGGCCGCCTCGATCAGCGACAGCGGCCCCGCTTCCATCCGGCTCGCAAGCACCGCTACGTCGGAAGCGGCAAGCCATTGCGACACTTCGTCGCTGTGCCCGAGCCATAGAATTCTGTCGGCTACTCCCAGTTCGTCAGCCAGTCTCCGCAGTTCTTCCGCGTAGGTGCGATGTGCTGGGTCGCTGCCGCCCGCGCAAATCAGGGCAACGCGGATTCCCCGTCGGGCCGCATGGGCGACAGCACGGATCAGGAGCTGGTGATTCTTCACCGGATCGACCCTCGCTACGCAGGTCGCGACCAGATCAGCCGATGGGACCTGGTGCTGCAAGCGAAAGCGCTGCCGCTCGTCGTTGCTCATCGAACACCGGCATATCCGCTCGATATCAACGCCATTGTAGATTACGCGGAGCTGCCGGCGCGCGTACCCTAATGCCTCGAGCTCGTCGCGAATAGCTGTGCTGGGGCAGACCGCGATCGCCCCCGACTGACTCAGCAGACGGACGCCGGCGGATCGCTTCAGGCGACGTGACCGCGAGCTGACCCCCGTGGGAAAGTTGCACATCCACAGCAGGGTCACATTCGTTCCGGTTGTGGCGAGCGCCGCGCGAACCGCCGACGCGTAACCCATTGCGATACAGCCGCACGTGGCCCCAGAGGACAAGAGTTTTCGCAGCGCCCGAAGGTTGCGAACAAGCGAGGGAAGCGTGCGGACCTGAAGTTTCATATCAAAGTCGAAACTGTTCACGTGGTCAAAGCACTCGCGTAGCTCCGCCGCAATCGGTCCTGTCACCCCGAAGACCAAAGCCAGGTCCACTCGCGCCATCGTTCCGGCCAGCCGTGCGAGGTGAGCCAGGACTACCTCGCCGCCGCCCATTAGGCGCGGATCCTCGTGAACGAACAAAAGTCGGGGGCGAGGCGGTCCTTGATCCGCGAGAAGACAATTCGCGGGCTCAAGTCTGACGCTTTCTACACCAGGCATTTCCACAGACGTCTCTGTCAGCCTCCCATGTCCAAAGCTGACGCCGGACTCCGTATAAGACAAAGCGAAGAGGGATGCCCTTGAGAACCGGCGCATCCAGAACTATACGGTGGAAGCGGACGAGAGTCGATTCAAACGTCCTCATCTGAGGTCGATTCCTGAAGCAGAGTGGGAGTAGGACAATCCTGGTCTCGGGCGGCGTTGTGGGCGTCATGCTAGTCGTTTGTCATGTAACGCTCACCTGTTTTACTGTTCACGTCCGAGGAGCATGCTGGCGTGTTTCGACTCGACGGAAAGAACGCGATCGTCACCGGCGCCGGATCGGGAATCGGCCTGGCGATCGCATCGACGTTTGCCCAAAACGGTGCGCGCGTTTTCGCTCTCGATCGCGATTTCAAAGCGGCCGGCGCTGCCGTCGAAAGTATTCGCGCGGCTAGAGGGAAAGCATCGGCGCTCGAATGCGACGTCGCAGTCGCGGCCTCGGTGCAATCCGCCTTCGCGCGTATCGATTCCAGCAGCGACGCGGCGCGCATCGATATCCTGGTCAACAATGCGGGAATCGCCCACATAGGCACGGTTGAGAACACCTCCGAAGAGGACTTCGACCGGATTTATTCGGTCAATGTGAAGGGCATATTTCTATGCTCGCAGGCCGCGGTGCGAAGAATGCTGACGACCGGCGGCGGCGTGATTCTCAACCTCGCGTCGATCGCTTCGCTGATCGGCTTGACCGATCGCTTCGCGTACTCGATGAGCAAGGGCGCGGTGCTGACGATGACCCGATCGATCGCGGTTGACTACGTCAAGCGTGGCATCCGATGCAACTGTATCTGCCCGGCTCGCGTTCACACTCCCTTCGTCGACGGTTATTTACGCACGACATATCCGGGCCGCGAAGCCGAGATGTTCCGCCAATTGTCGGAGTATCAGCCGCTCGGCAGAATGGGTACGCCCGAGGAAGTCGCTGCGCTCGCGCTCTACCTCTGTTCGGACGAAGCGTCCTTCATCACCGGACAGGCGTATCCAATCGACGGCGGCGTCCTCGCATTTTGAAGCTGATGAAACAATACGGCCGCACCATCAATCTGAAAAACGATCTGAAGACGATCGAGCGCTACCTCGAACACCATCGCGCGATCTGGCCGGAGGTCGAGCGCGGGCTCAAATCAATCGGCATCGAGCGGATGCTCATCTACAAGCTCGGCCGGCAACTCTTCATGTTCATGGAGACGATCGACGAGTTCGATCCCGAGCGCGACTTCGCCCGCTACGAGGCCGCCGATCCGCGCTGTCGCCAGTGGCAGGAGCTGATGGCCTCGATGCAGGAGCCGGTGCCCGACGCGCGGCCGGCCGAATGGTGGGCCGAGATGAAGCTGGTTTTCTCTCTCTGACGCGCGCAGCTACTTCTTCCACTCGCGGCCAGACTGGAAACTCAAACGCGTCGAGGGATTCCGGTAGCATCTCGATACTGAATCCTGCCGCGGCCGGCGGCATGTACCTGGCGCCGCGCACAACGACCGGGTCCTTGAAGTGTTCATGCAGATGGTCGGCGAACTCGATCATCCGGTTGTCGAGACTGCCGCTCACGCAGATGTAATCGATCAGCGAAACGTGCTGCGCATATTCGCATAACCCGATTCCACCCGCATGCGGGCAAACCGGGACCCCGAACTTCGCCGCCAGCAGCAGAACCGCGAGCACTTCGTTGAGTCCCCCGAGGCGGCAGTTGTCGAACTGGCAGAAGTCGATCGCATCCGCCTGCATCAGTTGTTTGAACATCACGCGATTGGCCGCGTGTTCTCCGGTAGCAACTCCAATCGGATGGATCGCGCGGCGAATCGTGGCGTGGCCGAGAATATCGTCCGGGCTGGTCGGCTCTTCGATCCACAGCGGGTTGAATCGCGCGAGCGGACGCATGAATTCGATCGCCTCGCCAACGTCCCACGCCTGGTTCGCGTCCATCATCATCGTCGCATCGGGACCGATTTCCTGGCGCACCAGTTCAGCTCGATGCACGTTTGCGGCCGAGTCGCGGCCGACCTTGATCTTGAATCGGGTCCATCCTTGCGCGAGCGCCTCGCGACAGAGCTGCCGCACCTTGTCGTCTGGGTATCCCATCCATCCCGCCGACGTGATGTAGGCCGGAT
>Ga0116134_1000831_pt1 | contig 15848 bp, 8 predicted proteins | sample June2015DPH_19_5_FD_89737 | JGI IMG/M metagenome (GOLD analysis project Ga0116134, IMG submission 89737) | Peatland microbial communities from SPRUCE experiment site at the Marcell Experimental Forest, Minnesota, USA - June2015DPH_19_40 | ecosystem: Environmental > Terrestrial > Soil > Wetlands >... | reverse complement strand
CAGCCAGGGGAATATTGCGGTAGGCGGCGCGACCTCGTCCCAGGTGGGCTTTTCCGTGGATGGCATCTCGACGGCCAACGTGCGGCAGAACGGCGCTCTCAAGGATGCCTACCCGTCTTCGGAAGGAATTTCCGAGGTCAGGGTCACGGCATTCAATAACAATGCCGAATTCGCGCAGGTCGGCGACGTGACCTTCACCACCAAGAGCGGGACAAATAATTGGCATGGAAGCGCCTTCGAGTATTTTCAGAATAGCGTTCTGGATGCCGCGATTTACCCCTTCCCGGTAAAAGCGCCGAAAGACTTCAACACTTTCGGCTTCAGCCTGGGGGGCCCCGTCATTCTTCCGAAGCTGGGTGCGCTGAAAGACAGAACGTTCTTCTACCTTGACTATGAAGGAAACCGGAAGACTACATCCGCGCCCGAACAGCTTCTGGTTCCGACTCAGGCGGAGCGATCCGGAAACTTGAGCGCCCTGGTCGGCGCGGGAACGCCATTGATAAACCCCTTCACGGGGTCGCCTTTCTCGAACGATACGATTCCAACGTGCACTGGCGGCGGAGGGTGCATCAATCCCGTGGCCACAGCGTTGCTGAAATATTATCCCCTGCCAAACGTGTCCAATGAACCGTATAACTACCAGACTTTGGTGCCTATTCCCTCGAGCTCGAATGGCTGGGACCTCCGCGGCGACCAGAACCTCACACCGAAACAGCAGGTCTACGCGCGCTATAGCTGGAAGAATCTGCTCACCAGTGAAGGCGCGAGCGGACTGCTGGCGAATGAATTCCTGCCGAACATAGTGGCTCACGACCAGAATCGCAGCCTCCTGATCTCCTACAATTATTCGATTCGCGCCAACCTGCAAAATGAATTGCGGTTCGGATTTACTCACTTCACGGAGAACGATACCTTCCCGATTCAAGGCAGCACCGCGATTTCCGGGCTGGGCCTGCAGGGTATCAACATCAGCTCCCATCCGACCGGCGATGCCTTTCCGACGTTCACGTTCAGTGACGGCACATTCGCGAGCATCGGGCAGGACCGGACCGGGACCACGATTTCAAACACAACCGAGATCACGGACAATCTCACACACATGGTGGGCAAGCACACCTTCCGGTTCGGCGTGGATGCGCGCCGGGTGCGTTACAACGCGCTGATGTTCTTCCAACCCTCAGACGACTATGGCGATTTCACTTTCAGCCCAGGCACGTTCACAAACTACTCTTTCGGAGATTTTCTGTTGGGCCTGCCGCAGCAATCGTTTTTCGCGATCACCAGCCCGCAGATCAACGCACTGTCTACGCAGTGGGGCCTCTACGGCCAGGACGAATGGCAGGTGAACAGCCATCTGACCCTCAATTTCGGGTTGCGCTGGGAATTGCTTCCGCCGTTTGATGAAACTCAAGGCGACCTGGGGAGTTTCGACCCCCAGATCAACAGCGTGCTGGTTCCGGATCAGTTCCTGAAATCGGCGGCGGTAGCGAATAATCCAGCCTTCCAAACCGTCTACACCGGATTTCTTGAATCGTTCAACGCGTGTTCGCTGCCCAATAGAAACACGGCGCTCGCGTGTTCCAACGTCGCGACGGCCAGCCAGGCCCATGTGACACAAGGTTTGAGACAGCTCTACAAGCGCGATTTCGACCCGCGCATCAGCCTGGCATACCGGCCATTTAACAACGACAAAACCGTGATTCGTACGGGCTTCGGTATTTTCACCGTAACCACACTGGGCCCCATGTCCTTCAACAATGCGGGCAATCCCACATCCAATCTGCTCACCAATGTGAACGCGGTTTACAACGCTAACGGCGTGCTGCAAGCGCCGCTGTACCAGTTCCCGCAAACGGCTCCCGCTTCCGGGACCGTGGTACTCGGCGGAGGCAGCCTGGAGCAGGCCAACGATCCGCATTTCCGCGATCCGCAGGCGGCGCAGTGGAATCTGACTGTCGAGCGGGAGCTTACGCCCAGCACCGTGCTCCGGGTGAGTTACGTGGGGATGCATTCCTACCGCATGCCCGTCACCATAGACCTGAACCAGATTCCCGCGAGCAAGACTCCATACACCGTGCCTTCAGGAATGTTTGTCGATCCGCGAGCTCCCTATCAGAACTGGCTCCTGTTGATGTCCTCGGAGAACATGGGGAACGCCAGCTATCAGGCGGGTCAGGCCGAAGTAGCTCACAAGCTGTCACACGGGCTGTCGTTCCAGGCTAACTACACCTTTGCGAAAAATATCAGCGATGCGCAGGGCAGCGATGCGCCGACGGTATTTGGCAGTGAGGAAGCCTATGCCGTCGAGATTGCCAACCGTTTCAATTTGCGGTCCGACCGCGGCAATGTGGTGGGAACGCCGCGCCAGCGTCTCCTGCTGACTGGCGTCTACCAGCTGCCGTTCGGCACGGGGCGTCTTTGGAACAAGCCCGGCTACTTAAATGACGTGCTGGGAGGCTGGGATTTCAGCACGGTTACGACGATGCAGACGGGTCAGTGGCTGACGCCGACTATGAGTCCGGCTTACGATCAATCCAACACGGATATGGTGGTGCGATCCGGCGGCGGGGCGATTGCCCGTCCGGACTGCGTCGGAAACCCCACTGCAGGTCAGAGTCGACAGAATTTCTACAACCTCAATGCTTTCGCGTTGCCTCTCAACGACGCCGGCAGATTTGGCAATTGTGGCGTGGGCATCCTGCAGGGGCCAAACCTCATCGGCGCAAATTTGGGACTGGCGAAGAACTTCAACATCCGCGAGCGCTACCGGCTGCGGTTCGAAGCGACGTTTACCAACGCCATTAACCGCTTGAATTTCGCGCCGCCCCAGACGAACATCAGCAATCCGCAGTTCGGCGCTCTGACGTCCGTGTTGCCGCAAGGCGCGGGCGGCAACCGGACCGGACAGTTGGCGCTCAGGCTCGACTTCTAGGACGCGCCGGACGGCCCGTTTCGCGGCGCCAAAACGGGTCGTCTGATGCTCTGCATCTTGTTGAATGTTGAAAGTACGTTTCAGCGCGGATTCAAATTTCTCCCTCTCCCCCATTACTTTTGTAATCTATTCGCTTGCAAGTCGATGACCGCAAGCCCTGCAAGTTCAACTCTCGCTTGCACTAATGCAAAATGCTTGGCTAGCTGCAAAATGCAGTGGGCCTGGCGGCCCTTCCTCCCTGATCTTTTCGTGCAAGTCCTTGCCCTGCAATAAATCAAGTCGCAAATCGAATTTGCCCATCACGTGCACTGAATAACGACGCAAGCAGGCGCTAAAAATGCGCCGGATACCCGAGCGGCGGGATCGAGCCCAAGAGGAGGGTTTATGTCAATCCTGTTTGTCCTGCTGATGTTCCTGCTGATCATCAGCGTCAGATATTTCATCGAACCGAAAGTGCAACCTGGGCTGGAACCGGAAATCATGGCCAGACCGCAAGCCCCGCGCGTGAAGCGCGAGTATGGGTTTGAGATCCCACAGGATTATTGCTTTCACCTGGGACACACCTGGGTAATGAAGGAAGGCGCCGACGATGCGCGGGTTGGGGTGGACAAGTTCGTCGCCAATCTGATGGGGAAGATCGATCACATTGATGTATGCGGAGCCAATCGCTGGGTTCGTCAGGGACAAAAGATCGTCACGCTAACCAGCGGCGGCACCAGCGTGGATCTGCTCTCCCCGGTTGAAGGCGTAGTTACCGCAGTCAACGACGATGTGTTGCGAGATCCGAGCCTGGTCACGAACGATCCTTACGAGAACGGCTGGATCGCGATGGTGAAGTCTCCAGACCTCAAAGTCAATCAGAGAAATCTGATCCAGGGTTCGATGGTGGCGCCCTGGATGCAAAACAACGCAGCCCGGCTCAGTGCAATGTTATCGCCCTCGCCGGCGCTGGCGCAGGACGGTGGCACCCCGATCAGTGGTTTGTTACCGCAACTTACTCCGGAGTTACGGCAGAAAGTTGTGAAAGAGTTTTTCTTGTCGTAACTGGGCTCTGCCACCGAAAGGAGAAATGTCATGGCAACCACGAAAGCAATCCTGGTCGATATCACGAAGTGCATCGGATGCCGGAGTTGCGAGCAGGCTTGCAAACAAATTCACGGGTTTCCCATGGATTCTGAAGCAAAGCTCTCACCCACCGCGCTCACGGTAGTCGAGGACCACGGCGATCGCTACGTGCGACGCATGTGCATGCATTGCCAGGAGCCAGCCTGCGCCTCGGCGTGCCTGGTAGGAGCGCTCAAGAAGACGGATGCCGGCCCGGTCACTTATGACGGGGCGAAATGCATCGGTTGCCGCTACTGTCTGGTGGCGTGTCCCTTCAGCGTGCCGCGTTACGAGTGGACGAAGCTCGTCCCTTACGTGAAGAAGTGCGATATGTGCGCCGCGCGCCAGGCGAAGGGCCAACTGCCTGCGTGCGTGGAGGCTTGTCCAGTGCAGGCTTCGATCGCTGGCGATCGCGACGAAATCCTGGAAGAGGCGCTCCGCCGCATCCTCAGTAGCGATTCGAAATACGTGAAGCACATTTATGGCAGCGAGGAAGCGGGCGGAACGTCGGTCTTCTTCATCTCCGACGTGCCCTTCGAGAAGCTGGGCTTTGTCGCTGCGCCCAAGCAGGCGATGCCGGTATTGACCGCGAATGCATTGGGCGACGGACCTACCGTGATCCTGGTCGGTGGCGCTCTGCTCTCTGGCCTGTATTGGATCACGCAACGCCGCGCCCTGGTCGCTCTGGAAGAAGCCCGCGAGAAATCTGTAAAGGAAAGGAATTGAGCCATGACTGCCATAGGACTACCAAAAATCAGTTTCTGGCGCACCATCGTGGCGTTAATTTTCGCCGCTGGTATCTATTCGATGTATGCCCGGTTCGCGCTCGGCTTCAAAGCCGCCACCAACCTTACTGATCCCCAGCCTTGGGGGCTGTGGGTCGGGTTGGGGACGCTGTGCGGCGTCGGGCTGTCGGCGGGCGGGTTTGCCATCGCCGCGGCAGTCTATCTTTTGGGTCTCGAGCGCTACCGGCCGATCCTGCGTACCGCCGTGCTCATCTCCTTCTTGGGATATTGCACGGTCTGCGTGGGCATGTTGTACGAACTCGGAATTCCCTGGAGAATCTGGCACCCGATTGTGATGTGGAACCGGCACTCGGTGTTGTTCGAGGTGTCGTGGTGCGTGATGCTCTACACCACGGTGCTGGCGCTGGAGTTCTCGCCAGCGCTGGTGGAAAAGATTCCCTTTGTCCGACTGCGCGAGCTCTACCTGCGCTGGCACCACAGCATCCTGATCGCCCTGGTGCTCGCTGGCACACTGCTTTCGTCGATGCACCAATCGTTTCTGGGCGGACTTTATTTAATCACCAAAGGCCGGCTGGATCCGCTCTGGTACACACCTTACCTGACCACGATGTTTTACCTTTCCGCCATCCCAGCTGGATTAGCCGTGACCATCATGGCAATTTACCTCTGCGTGCGCTCGCTCAATGCTCGGGTTGATATGAATATTCTGAGCGATGTGAGTAGGGTGATTGCGCCGCTGCTGGCAATTTACGGCGTGTTCCGGGCAGTGGATCTGATCAACCGCGATGCGCTTCAATATCTATGGATGTGGCGCGAGGCAACACTTTTGTTCTGGCTGGAGATCGCGTTGCTGGTGATTATCCCTCTCGTGCTGCTAAACATGAAGAAGGTGCGCGATAACCCGCTCTACTTATACTGGACCTGCGCTGTGATCGTGATGGGATTCATGACCAACCGGTTGAACGTCTCCATCACTGCACTGCAGTCCAGTTCCGCTGCGTACTATGTGCCGAAGTGGACAGAGTTCGCGGCCTCGCTGGCAACGATCACGGCTGCCGCAGTGGCTTTCCGTTACGCCGTAATCTATTTGGACATTTTGCCCAAGAACCCGCCTCGCGAACGGTGGATCGTTCCAAGTGCTCCCGCCCAAGCGTAAACTCCACAGCTTCCACTCAAGCCCCGGGCGAACAGCCCGGGGTTTTTCATTTTAGGGAACCTCTGATTGAGTCCTTTGATTAAGTCCTTCCACGGAGAGCTTTGAAGGGGCATGGCTTCAGCCATGCCGCCAGAACCCGCTAAACAAGCGGCCTTAAGCCGCTGAGGGTCGCTCTAATAGCGTAGCCCGTCTCGCCGGCAACGCTCGCCAGCTCCTTGACGGGATGAGTTCTACTCGAGCGTCTTTCCTTTGAGACGGCGCAGCAACGAAGTAGGATGAATGCCGAGAATCCGTGCCGCCTGCGTTTTATTGTTGCCGGTGGCCGCCAGGACTTGTTCGATGTAGTTATCTTCCAGCGCCCGCAGACTAAGGAACTGGTCGCCAGTCGGAGAAATATCGTCCTCGGAGAATGCTTCACTGGCTCTTTTCTCAGGGTGTTGGTCGCGAATTTCTTCCGGAAGATGGCCAGCTTCAATCTCGCCTTGCGGGCTGAGAATCATGGTGCGCTCAATCACATTCCTCAATTCGCGGATGTTGCCTGGCCAGGAATACTGCCCCAGCAGTTCAGCGGCGGCCGGAGTGAATCCGGTAAAGTTTTTTTTCAACTCGCGGTTGAACTGCTGCAGGATCTCGAGCGCCAAAGGCACGATATCCTCCTTGCGCTCGCGCAGCGGAGGAATATACAACTGCACCACATTTATGCGGTAGTAGAGGTCCTCCCGAAATCGGCCTTGGATGACGGCATTTTTTAGCTGGTCATTCGTAGCCGCGATCAACCGGATATCGACTTTGATCGTGCTCGTCCCTCCCAGCCGCATGAAGGTCCCTTCCTCAAGCACTCGCAGGATCTTGGCTTGCACGCTGGCCGACATGTTGCCGATTTCATCCAGAAAAACAGTGCCGCCGCTGGCCCGCTCCAGCAGGCCCTCCTTGCGCCGGCGAGCGTCGGTGAAGGCCCCTGGTTCGTAGCCGAAGAGCTCGCTCTCCAATAGCGCATCGGGAAGGGCGGCGCAATTGATTTCCAGCAATGGCATCGCGGTGCGGGGACTGGCATAGTGGATTGCTTTAGCGAGCACGCCTTTGCCGGTGCCACTCTCACCCTGGACCAGAATCGTGGTATGGTCGGACTCGGCGGCCTTGCGGGCCATCTCCAGCATCTTGATGGTGGCCGGATTGTGCGTGACTACGCGTCCAAAGTTGTAGAGCCCTCTTTCCGATTCCACCGAATCGCGCACCCGCACTCGTAACGCAAGGACCTCGGCGGCGCGATGCAGGGTGGTCATCATGTCGTCCAGGGGAAAGGGCTTCACCAGATAGTCAAAGGCCCCCAGTTTCATGGCTTCGACGGCGCGCTCCACCAGATGATAGGCGCTCATCATGATCACGATCGCAGTCGGGTTCGCCTGTTTGATCTGGCGCAGCACTTCGACCCCATCAATGCCGGGAAGGACAATGTCCAGCAAAATGAGGTCCGGCTTCTCCTCGTGAAAGAGTTTCAGGCCGTCCTCGCCGGAGAGAGCCGTGAACACCTCAAATCCATCCTGGCGCAAGCCGCGCGAGATGGTACGGAGCGTGAGCTCTTCGTCGTCGATGATAAGGGCGGAGTAGGGCATTTTAATTTACCAGCCAGTGTTGATGGCTGCGAGCTTCGAGCCGCGAGCTTTGAACACCCGGATGCACTGCAGATCGCAACTCGTAGCTCGTACCTCGCAGCTTATCTCAAACCACGATTTCGGTTTGTTCTTTGGCTTTGTGTGACTCCTCCTGCCGAAGGGGCAGCTTGATGGTTACCGTGGTCCCTTGGTTCAATACGCTTTCGATTCGAATCTCGCCCTTGTTTCTCCGCACGTATGTGGCACTGATGCTGAGGCCAAGGCCGGTGCCTCTGCCGGGCTTGGTGGTGAAAAAAGGTTCAAAGACATGCGGCAGAATATCAGGCGGGATGCCGCAGCCAGTGTCGCTGACGCGGATTTCGATGCTCTCCGCGGAGGTGAGCTTGCTGGCGGAAACCGTGATACGCCCGCCGTCGGGCGTCGCTTCGGCCGCATTGATCAGCAAATTCATCAGCACCTGCGAAAGCTGATTGGAATCAACCAGGATGTGGGGCAAGTCTTCGGGAACACGGTTCTCCGCCCGTTTGCCGCGGAGCGCCGGCTGCCCTTCGAGAAAGCTGAGCGTATCCGTAACCAGGCGATGCAGGCTGAGGTTGCTCAACACCAGTGGGCCCGGTCGGGCGTAGTTGACGAGTCCGCGTAAGGTGGCGGAAATACGTTTCGTGCCGGCAATGCACTGTTCGATTTCCCAGCGCTGGTCGGGATCGTCGGTGCTTTTCAACTCGAGTTCCAGGTGCGACAGGATGCCAAGCAGTGGATTGTTGATCCCGTGCGCCGCGCCCAGGGCCAGTTGTGCGAGCGTGGAGTATTTTTCGTACTCGGCAAGCTGCGCCTGGAACTGGAACTTCTCCTTGTTCAACTCGCTGTCTTCGTGCAGACGGCGGAACACTTCTGCCTGCGCCTGATTGCGCTCGCGCTCCAGTTGCTGCTTCAGTTCTGCTGCTTGCTTCAGGGCTTCGCAAGCTCGTTCCCATTCCCGGCGCTGCAGTCGCCACACAATGAACATCACCACCAGGGCGACGAAATCGAGCGGCAGGAGGTAATGCCCAATCGGCAAGTCGAGGTTTTTTATGAATGTTCGCAAGGCCGGCAAAAGGCTGCCTGACAAGTCCCAAAAAGCTCGCGCCTCTGCCCAGTGCGGATGCATCCTTCTATAACATGAAGCCGATCATCCCAGGATGCTGTGATGTGGATCACTGTGCTAGGTGTGAGCAAAAGCGCCGGCGAACGCCCGTGCCCCCAAGTCATTGCAAACACTGCATCGTCAAGCCCCCCGACGAAGCTGCTCTCTAGCGTTCCGCTACCTGCTGCTGTTCCCATGCGTTACTGCTTAATGCTGGTCAGCAGCTTGCTTTCGTCTGGCGTCGCCGGCTCGAATCTTCCCCCCAGGTATTTCGACAGGAATTCTTCCGTGGCGGCATTGAAGGCCATGTTGTTGGCGGGCCGCGCAAACCCGTGCCCTTCGTCGGGGAACACGTAATACTGCACCGGCTTATTGTTCTTGCGCATGGCAGCAACAATCTGATCGCTCTCCGCTTTGTTTACGCGAGGATCGTTGGCGCCCTGGCCAATCAGCAGCGGAGCCTTGATCTGGTCCGCCTTGAACAGCGGCGATTGTTGCTTGAGCACTTCTTCCGAGTCGCCCATGCGCTTGTGGAAAGTGGCCAGGATTGTAGACCAGTAAGGTGGAATGGTCTTGAGCAGCGTGTTCAGATTGGAAGGACCGACAATATCCACGCCGCAGGCGAACGCCTCCGGCGAAAACGCCACTCCCGCCAGCGTCGCATAACCTCCGTAGCTGCCGCCCATGATGCAGACCTTTGCCGGATCTGCAACGCCTTGTTTCACTGCCCAGTCTTTGCCATCGAGTAAGTCGGTATGCATCGTGCCGGCCCATTGGCGATCGCCAGCGTTCACATATTGCTTGCCATAGCCAGTCGATCCCCGAAAATTAATCTGCAACACCGCATAGCCGCGGTTCGACAGCCATTGCGCGTAACGGTTGAAACCCCACTCGTCACGGCCCCACGGTCCGCCATGCACGAACTCCACCATGGGCAGGCTTTTCGGATCCACTCCCGCTGGCGTGGTCAGATAACCATACAGCTTCATACCATCGCGCGCCGTGAACTCAATGGGTTTCATCGCCGAAAGTCTGTACTTTTCAAGTTTCGGCCGATTGCTGAACAGCAGTGTGGCCTGCTTCAACGCCCGCTCATAGACATACCAGTATTCCGGCGCGTCATCGCTGACAAAGCCGACAATCCACGTGTCGTCATCCAGGCTTTGTGAGATCCCAGCGATATCGCCACTGCTAAGTTTCTTTAGAAACTCGAAATCCGCCTTTACCTTCGGATCGATGAACACATACTCCGTGCGCTGCCGCGAGTAACTGACAGCTTCCAGGGCATTCGTTTTGGGATTGTTGACCGTGCTGCTGACGTCGAACTGCGGATCTTCCGTTATGACCTTGCGTTTGCCGGTGGCGACGTCGATCTCGAGCAGGCGAGCGGCGTTCACATCGAGACTGGTCGTAACCCAGAGAGACTTGTTGTCCGGCGAAAATCCGTTAACCCCTCCGAAGGTCTCATCCGCGCCCCATTTGATAAGTTCACGCCAGGGTGATTTCCTGTCGTCGCGCACCCGCACAATCGTGCCCCCATCGGGCGTCTCGGCTTGCGCGCCCCGGATCTGCAGCGCATTGTCGGCTTGCCAGCTCTGAACGTCTCCCGGATTCTCGGTATCGAGCTCAACCTTCCCGCTGTTCAGATCGATGCTATGGACGTCAAACAGCTTCGGGTCGCGCTGGTTCATTTGCACCAGGATCGTATCCGGAAACTTCCATTCATAGGCCACGATATCGACGCGAACTTTATCGAACGGTGTTAGATCTTTTGTTTGCTTGGAAGCAATGTCGGTCTGGTAGAGCCGCCAGTTCTCGTCCCCGCCCAGGTCCTGGGTGTAGAGAATGTGCCGATTGTCGTATTGCCAGAGAAAATTGCGGATGCCGCGATGCTTGTCGGCAGTCACAGCGCGGTCATCGGTTTTCCCGAGAGTACGAATCCACACATTCAGCACACCATCCACGGGCGCGAGATAGCCGAGCTGCGTGCCATCCGGCGAAATCTGCGGGTCCGCGCGTTCCGGATTCCCAAACAGCACCTCGCGAGGAATCAGTGGCGTGGTGAGTTTTTCCTGGGCGGCTACAGAAGCAAAAAAGAATCCCGCCAATGCCAGAACGGCAAGCGCACGTTTAAGCAGACGCATAAGCCCTCCAAATTTTGCATACCATCTTCAGGCAACCTGTTCGCACAACATAATACGGCATTGCGCACGATCCCTGCGCCATCTAGCGCGACATCAGAAATTCGACATCCTGCTCAATTTCAGCAATCGCGATGGGAGCAAAGTTGGCGTCGCGCAGTTGCTGGTTGAGTTGCGCCAATCTCGTTTGCTTGAATCGATCCCACTCTGCGATGCGCGCCTTCACCTGTTGGCTTGACTCTTTATAAACCGCGATCGCCTGCGCAGGCACGGCCCGATCTCCGCTTTCGACAACTCGCAGCGCGGATGCCAGACCCGTGTACGCATCCTGCAGCCCGGGGCCCTCGTCTGCCGCGTCTTTCTTATTCGTCAGAATCTTTCCAATTCCGGATTGAGCTTCCGCCAGCGCCGACTTGAGCTGTGCGTTCTTTTCCCCCAGCTTCTGTCCCATGTCAGCCAGCTGTTTTTGAACTGAGTCGATCTCGGCCCGTGCGCGTCGCGCATCGACGGTCTCGCCAAAGATCTGTTGGCCCAGTTGCAACTGTTGCGCGAGCACCTCAGGAGTCGCGGGCGAGCGTGGATCCATGATGACTTGCAGCGGCTGGTTCTGTGTTCTTCCATCAACCGTCAGGCGGACCTGGTAGATTCCCGGCACAATTTTCGGCCCGCTGGGATTGTGGTACTCAGCATCCTCGTCCGCGCTCGGGCCGCCCGAACTACCCCAGGTAAGGTTCCATACGAAGCGGTGCAGCCCCGTGGTTTTTTCGAGCACTTCAGGCTTAGGAAACCAACGCTCGGCGACGGGCAGCGGCTGGTGCTTCCAGGTTCCCTGACTCGCTGAAGAACCCTCCGCAGAATGATCTTCCGAAGCAAACTTCCGGACGAGATTTTGTTGCGCATCGAAAATTTCCAGCCGCACCGAGCTCGCCGGAGTCCGGAGGAAATAATCAATCATCGCTCCACTCGGAGGATTCTCAGCCGCAGGTTCTTCCGGCGGAAGCGGCGTGCCAGTAAACGAGTCGTTATCCACACGAACAGCTGTAGCCGGACGATAAAGCCAAGGGCCACTCGCTCTTCTGGCATCAGTCACCTGGCGAAGCGGCGTAATGTTATCGAGAATCCAGAACGAACGCCCGAACGTGGCAATCACCAGGTCATCGCCGTGGATCGTGAGATCGCGAACTCCAGTGACCGGCAGATTCAATTGCAATGACTGCCAGTGGTCTCCGTCGTCAAACGATACATAAACTCCGAATTCGGTTCCGGCGAAGAGTAGCCCTTTGCTCTGCGGGTCTTCGCGAACGGCGCGTAAGAACGCCGGAGCAGCCAGGCCGTTCGTGATCAGTTGCCAGGTGGCGCCGTAATCACGCGTTCGATAGATGTAGGGCGTTTGATCGTCAAGGCGTCCGCAATCGACCGCGGCGTAGGCGACGGCGGGATCGAAGTGCGAAGCTTCGATCAGCGAGATTTTGCTCCAGTCGCTCACTCCTGGTGGGGTGACATCTTTCCAGCTCTTTCCACCATCGCGGGTCAAGTGGATCAATCCCGTGTCGCTTCCCGCCCAGATCAGATCGCGGTTGAGGGCCGAGGGCGCAATCGTGAACACGACGCCGTAACCGCTCCGTTTAGCGTTGTCGATACTTGGCAAATCTTGTGCCTTTTTGCTGGTGGAGCGCCGGGCGTCCTCGCCCGGCAAAACGGGCGAAACGCTCGTCCCTCCACTCTTATCGTCTTCTGACTTGCGCGCATCGCCGGTCGCTCCCGTGAGATCGGGACTGATCGTCTCCCAGTGCAGACCGCCATCGACTGTCTTCATCACATACTGCGTTCCGAGATAGAGCGTGGTCGGATCAACCGGGGAAACAACCAGCGCCGGAGTCCAAGGGCCGCGATATTTGCGCTGATTGATCTCCGCATCCCATGCAAATGCGGGCCATGGACTGATGTCCTGGCTGAGGCCAGTCCGTTTGTTAAAGCGCGCAATGGGACCGTAAGTCCCACTCAGATAAATAATGTCGGGGTCATTCGGATCGACCACCATGTATCCGCTCTCGCTGGGGCCGGCGGTAAACCAGTCTCGCGCCGTGATCTGACCGTGGTCGGTGCGGCTTAGAACCGCAATACTGCCGCTGTCCTGCTGCGTGCCGTACACGACGTAAGGAAACTGGTTGTCGGTCGTCACATGATAAAACTGCGCCGTGGGCTGGTTGTACCAACTGCTCCACGTCAGGCCGCGGTTGAGGCTGATCGTGGTTCCCTGATCCGTGCCGAGAACCATGCTGGCGGAATTCCTGGGATCGATCCAGAGCTGATGATAATCATCTCCGCCCGGCGCGCCGCGCACGATCGAAATTGTCTTTCCGCCGTCCTCCGATCGGTAAAGAGCGACATTCGGAATGTAGATCACATCGGGATTCTGCGGATCGATGGTGATGCGATTGAAATACCAGGCGCGACTCGTAAGACGAGGATCGGCATTCGCAAGCACCCATGTGTTGCCTCCATCATCCGACCGATAGAGGCCCGATGTCTTGGCGTCGGATTTCCCCGCCGCTGATTTTCCTGCCTCGATGAGCGCGTACACACGCTTGCCGTCCGGCGCAACGTCGACGCCGACCCGTCCCCAATCGCCTTCGGGCAGCCCGTTTCCAACTCGATTGACATTGACACGAGCCCACGTCTTGCCCGCATCCTGAGAACGGTAAAGCCCGCCACCAGGCCCATCAATCGGAGCGTACGCGCTCCACGGAGGCCGCCGCGTATGCCATGCGCCCGCAAACAAAATCTGCGGCACACCGGAACCGATCGCCAGATCTGAAATGCCGATCTCTGGCCCCAGATCGAGAACCCGCGTCCAATGCGTCCCTCCATCGATGGATTTGAAGACGCCGCGCTGCTGGTTGGAACTATTAACGCGGGGACTATCAACGCTAGGACCATAAGCGTGTCCCAGAGCCCCGACGTAAACGATGTTCGGATTCTGCGGATCGATCACAATCCGGCTGATCTGGCGTGTGTCCTCCAACCCGATGTGATTCCATGTTGCGCCGCCGTCGACGGATTTGTAGACGCCGTTGCCGGAAGAGAGGTCCTCACGAATGTCGCTCTCGCCAGTTCCGGCATAAATGGTTTTAGGATCGGAGGGAGCCACCGCCAGTGCGCCGATCGAGCCCACCGGCTGGCCGTCAAAAATCGGCGTCCAGACAACTCCGGCATCGGTCGTTTTCCAGATTCCGCCATTGACCGCGCCAAAATAAAAAGTTGTCGAGTCGCCCGGCACGCCGGCCACCGCCACCGCCCGCCCGCCGCGGAACGGCCCAATCAAGCGCCATTTGAGCCCATTCACCAGTTCCGGAGGAACCGGCTGGGCAACCGCCGCGACGGTGAGCAACAAAACAAAACAAGAATGGATACCACGTCTTAGACACGATCTGAATTTACGCAAATGGCAAGCCCTCGGTTAGGTCCCAGGTGGGTTGAGATATTATGCCCGAATCTTCGGCCCCGCATCTATCCCGCATCATCGATCCAAGCCCGCACCATTTGCTGCCTGTGTCATGGTCGATGTCTAATGTCCCATGCACTGGATCGAAGCTGGGATTCTTTTCCTGATTCTGCTCGCAATGATAGTGCTGTTGCTCGTGCTGCTTCATCGCACTCGCTTCGGTTCACTTCTGCACGAGCATATCGCCGACCGTCCGCGCCGCCGGCTGTTTCTCGCATCGGTCAGCTTCTTTCTGACGTTTGCCATTGTGCGGGGCATGGTTTTTTGCATTCGACACCAAATCCCCCCTTTTCACTACATCATCATGAACGGTCGCCACATCCACCACCTGGTGCCCGGAATTCTGATTCTGCTGGCCGTCGGTTATGGCTGGCTCTGTGAATTCGGCACGGGCAGCGATTCGTCGTCCCTTTTTGCCGGCCGCTTGATGTCGTTGCTCTACGGAGTGGGCGCAGCGCTGACCCTCGATGAGTTTGCTCTCTGGCTCAACCTGAAGGACGTTTACTTCGTGCGCGAGGGACGGTCAAGCATCGATGCCGTCGTCCTGTTCGGCTCGCTGCTCGCCATCGGCGGATGGGGTGCGCCGCTGTTCGCCGCCCTGGCAAAACGCATGACGAAGCGAAGCGGCTAGCCGCAACTGCAAGACGCCCGGTCGCACAATTCACCGATCCCCAAGTTTCCGTCGGTGATACCATCAACCTGCTTTAACGAACTCCCGACACTGGAGTAACGGAATGGCTCAATCTTCCCGCTCCGTCGCCTCTCCCCACGTGGTCAGCATCGCAGACCTCCGTGCCATCGCCAAACGCCGCGTGCCCAGGGCCGTCTTCGACTACCTTGATGGCGGCGCCGAAGGCGAAGTCACCCTCCGCGAAAATTGCCGCGTCTACGAGGACGTCACTTTTCGGCCCCGCCATGCTGTCGCGTTCGCCGATTGCAACTTGCACACTCGCGTCCTCGGTTTCGATCTCGCTCTCCCATTCTTGCTCGCCCCCGTCGGCTACAGCCGCCTCATGCACCCCGTGGGCGAAGTGGGCGCCGCTCGCGCCGCCGGCCGCGCTGGCACCGCCTACATTCTCTCCACCCTATCAGGACATAAGCTCGAAGATGTCAAAGCCGCCTCGACCGGACCCGTTTTCTTTCAGCTCTATCTGATGGGTGGCCGCGGCGCCGCCGAAGCCGTGATTGAGCGCGCCCGCCTCGCCGGATTTTCCGCTCTCGTCGTCACCATCGATACTGCCGTCTCCGGCATCCGCGAGCGCGACTTCCGCAACGGAATGAAGGAACTCGTCAGCGGCGGCGCCTTCGAAAAACTCCCGTTTCTTTCGCAAATCCTCGCGCGCCCGGGTTGGCTAGCGAGTTTTCTGCTCGACGGCGGCACTCCCCCGCTCCACAACGTGGTGATCCCCGGCAAAGGCACCATGCCGCTTATCGATGTTGCCGCCGCCCTGGCCGAGTCCGCCGTCACCTGGAGCGATCTGACTTGGATTCGCAAACTGTGGCGCGGCCCCATCGTCGTCAAAGGCGT
>Ga0116134_1000830_pt1 | contig 15867 bp, 11 predicted proteins | sample June2015DPH_19_5_FD_89737 | JGI IMG/M metagenome (GOLD analysis project Ga0116134, IMG submission 89737) | Peatland microbial communities from SPRUCE experiment site at the Marcell Experimental Forest, Minnesota, USA - June2015DPH_19_40 | ecosystem: Environmental > Terrestrial > Soil > Wetlands... | reverse complement strand
GCATTCCTCGACCGCTTTGAAGCATTGCTCGGGGGTGAGGTTTTTCTTGAGAATGTGTGCCGGGTACTGAATCTTCCCGCAGCCGGCGCAGGCGAGGTTGCAGCGGAACAGGGGCTCGAGCATCAGGACCAGGGGATATCGCTTCCGGCCGGCGATCTTCTGCCGCAACACGTAGGTTGCGACCGTCCACATTTGCGATACTGGAACAGCCATGGGGCAGAAGCATACCCGGAGGCGGCGGTGGGTTACAATGCCCTATTGTGAGCCGGCGCAAATGGTTGGTCCTGACGGCGTTATCAATGGAAGCCAAGGCCATCGCGGCGGAACTTGGCCGGACCCCGGCCGATCAGGATGTTTGTATTCGGGTGATCGGCATCCGAGCCGTGCGATTCGACCGCGGCGGGCTGAGCCAATACGACGGGATTATCCTGGCGGGTTTGGCCGGTGGATTGGATCCGGCACTGGGCATCGGCGATGTCGTCTGCGATGCCCCGGCGCAAAAGCCCTGGCTGGATTTGCCGCTGCGGCGCGGCAGGATTTATACGACCGACCATCTGGTCGCGACCGTCGAGGAAAAAGAGCGGCTGTTCAGGGAGACTGGGTGTCTGGCCGTGGACATGGAAGGCGCGATCGTGCGCGGGGCGGCTGAATCGGCGGACAGACCCTTGCTCAACATCCGGGCCATCAGCGACACGTCCGGACAAAGCGTTCCGCAGCGCATGATGAATTGGATCGATGAGGTGGGCCAGGCGCGGCCGGGACGTGTCACGGCGGATTTGATCGCCCATCCATTGCTCATTGCGTCCATGATTCGTTTGGGGAAGCAATCGCGCCTTGCGGTGCGGCGCGTGGCGGTGGCTGTGCGGGAGGTTGTTCAAATCACGGTGGCGTTCTAGAGTAGTGAATCCGGGCCGGGGCGGCACCCCCCCGGCTCTGTAACATGCCCAACCGCAAGAAACGTCCTCTGGTGAACTCGCAACGCGCATTTGAGAAGGCCTGCGCGGTGATGCCCGGGGGGGTTTCGTCACCGGTTCGGGCATTCAAAGCCGTTGGCGGAACGCCGATTTTCGTCAGGGAAGCACAGGGGTGCATCCTCAAGGACATTGATGGCAATTCGTATATCGACTACGTCGCCAGTTACGGGCCTCTGATCGTCGGGCACGCGCACGAGCGGGTGGTGGCGGGCCTGGCGAAGGCAATTGGCCGGGGCACGAGCTATGGCGCGCCGACGGAATTGGAAACGCAACTGGCCGTCGAAATCATCCAAGCCATGCCGGCCATTGAGATGGTGCGATTTGTGAGCAGCGGGACCGAGGCGGTGATGAGCGCGATTCGGCTGGCTCGCGCGGCGACGGGGCGGGAGAAGATCGTCAAGTGCATCGGCTGCTATCACGGGCATTCGGATTCGCTGCTGGTGCAAGCCGGCAGCGGCGCGCTGACGCTGGGCGTGCCGTCGAGTCCGGGCGTTCCGAAAAATGTCACGGCGGCGACGATCCTGGCGCCGTACAACGATTTGGAAGCCGCGCAAAAGATTTTCGCGGAACATGGCGGCGAACTGGCGTGCTTCATCGTCGAGCCGGTGGCTGGAAACATGGGAGTGGTTCCGCCGGCGACGGGATATTTGCGGGGATTGCGCGAGCTTTGCACCAATCACGGTGCGATCCTGCTGTTCGATGAGGTGATGACCGGCTTCCGCGTGGCGCGCGGCGGAGCGCAGGGGTTGTACAACGTCAAGCCCGATCTGACGTGTCTGGGCAAAATCATCGGCGGAGGATTGCCGGTCGGGGCGTACGGCGGCCCAAAAGCGATCATGCAACAGGTCAGCCCGTCGGGAAGCGTTTATCAGGCGGGCACGCTTAGCGGAAATCCGCTGGCGATGACGGCCGGATTGGAAACGCTGCAAATCATGAAAGAGCCCGGCGTATACGAAATGTTGGAGGAGCGCGGGGCGGCGCTGGCGGCGGGATTGCGGACCGCGGCGGAGGAAGCGGGCGTGCCGCTGGTGGTGAATCGTGCGGGCTCCATGTTGACGCCGTATTTCGTCAAGACGGGGACATCGGTCGGTAATTTCGCCCAAGCCACCGCCTGTGACACCGACGCTTACGCCAAATTCTTCCATGCGATGCTGGGTGAAGGGGTCTTTTTGGCGCCCAGTCAGTTCGAGGCGATGTTCGTGGGGTTGGCGCATGGACAGGAATACATCGATCGAACGATCGGCGCGGCGAAGAAAGCGATGGACGCGATTGGGCAGCCGCGTGGGAAGAAAAAATGACGAGTGTGCCCAAAGATCTGGGCAATAAGGACCGGCCGGAGGACCGGCCGGCTCATTTTCGAAATTGAGCCGGCCGGTCCTCCGGCCGATCTTCAGCACCCGGATGTTTGGGCCGACCCTATCAAAAAACCGCCGAAAACCCCGCTTGCAACTCGCGCTCCGTTTTGGCACAATTCGCGATGAAATAGCGGTAAATTCAGACACGCTGTTCACGAAAAGGCCACGGAATAAGCCGATGTACAAGACGAGCGCGAAAACGACGCGAACGAAGTAAGAGGCTCAGAAGGCTTCTTATCGGTTCGAGGGTTTTCGTCAGCTTGGTCTAAAATCGGTGAAGGTTCTGTGGCCGGTTTTGTTTTGGAGAGTGTCATGGCGGTAAACGTGGCGATCGTCGGCGCGACCGGCGCGGTTGGACAGGAGCTTTTGAATATCCTGGCCGAGCGGAAATTCCCCATCAAGAGTTTATTGCTTCTGGCCAGCGCCAGAAGCGCGGGCAAGAAGATCGACTTTGGGGGCAAGACGCATACGGTGCTGGAATTGACCAAGGAAGCATTTAAGGGCGTGAATATCGCGTTTTTCTGCGCCGGCGGAAGCATCAGCCGGGAGTTCGCCCCCGCCGCCGTCGCCGCCGCAGCCGTGGTGATCGATAAGAGTTCGGCGTTTCGCATGAAGCAGGGCGTGCCGCTGGTCGTTCCGGAAGTGAATCCGGAGCAGATCGCCAAGCACAACGGCCTGATAGCAAACCCCAATTGCAGCACGATCATCATGAACGTGCCGGTCTGGCCGCTGCACAAGGCCAATCGCGTGCGGCGAATCATTCTCAGCACGTACCAGGCGGTGAGCGGCGCCGGGATGGGCGGGTTGCAGGAGCTTGAGCGGCAGACCAGGGCTTACGCGAGCGGCGGGAGCATCGAGCGGTTGCAGTTCCCGCATCAGATCGTGAACAACGTCTTCAGCCACGACTCCAGGATCGCGGACAACGGCTACAACGAAGAGGAAAACAAGACGGTGAACGAGACGCGGAAGATTTTCGGGGATTCGCGGATCATGATCTCGGCGACGTGCATTCGCGTGCCGATTCCGCGCGCCCACAGCGAGGCGATCAATCTGGAATTCGATCGGCCGATCACTCCGGAAGAAGTGCGGGAGATTCTTTCGCACGCTCCGGGCGTGAAGATTGTGGATGATCGGGAGAAGAATCATTTTCCGATGCCGCTGGAAGCCAGCGGGCAGGATGATGTACTCGTGGGCCGGATTCGTCAGGACATCAGCCGCGAGGATGGGCGGGGAATCGAGCTGTTCGTCAGCGGGGACCAGGTGCGCAAGGGCGCGGCGACCAACGCGGTGCAGATTGCGGAGAGATTGATCTGAAGATCGTCCACATCATTACCCGGCTGATCATTGGTGGGGCGCAGGAAAACACGCTGCTGTCCTGCGGGGGCCAGCACGAGCTTGGACATGATGTGACGCTGATCACCGGTCCGGCGATCGGGCCGGAAGGCTCGCTGCTGGAGCGAGCCCAGAGCCACGGGTATCGCGTGATCGTGGTCGATGAGATGCGCCGGGCGGTTCGGCCACGGCGGGATTTGCGAACGCATCGGATTCTTTTCGATCTGCTGCGCGAGCTTCGCCCTGATATCGTGCATACCCACTCGAGCAAAGCGGGGATCCTGGGGCGAATGGCGGCGCGGCGGGCGAAGATCCCCGCGGTCGTTCATACCATTCATGGCCTGGCATTCACGGCTTCGACCATTCCGGCCGTGAATTGGGTTTACAAGATGCTGGAGAAACGGGCCGCGCCGCTGACGAGCCGGATTGTTTGCGTCGCCGATGCGATGCGCGAGCAATCGCTGGCCGCGGGGATCGGCCGCGCCGAGCAGTATGTCACGATTTATAGCGGGATGGAGACCGAGCCGTTCATCCACCCGCCGATGGCGCGCGATCAGGTGCGCCATTCGCTGGGGCTGAATGACGAGCACATCGTTGTCGGCACGATTGCGCGACTATTTGAATTGAAAGGCCACGATGATCTGCTGCAGATCGCGCCCAGGCTCTGCGGGGATTTTCCGAATCTGCGATTTCTCTGGGTGGGCGACGGTCTTTTGCGCGGGCGATTCGAAGCGGAGATGAGCCGCCTGGGATTGCGGGATCGATTTGTGCTGAGCGGAATGGTCCCGCCGGATCGAGTGCCGGAATTGACGGGGGCGATGGACATTCTGGTCCATCCGTCGCGGCGAGAAGGATTGGCCCGGGCGCTTCCACAGGCGGCCTTGGCGGGGATTCCGGCCATCACCTACGACATCGACGGCAACCGCGAAGGCGTTCAGGATGGAGTCACCGGCATCCTGCTTCGGCCGTTCGATGTGCAAAAGATGTATGAGGCGATTGGCGCGCTGGCGAAGGATGAATCGCTGCGGCGGCGCATGGGGCAGGCAGGGCGGGAATTTGCGCTGGGGCGGTTCGATGCGAAGGCGATGGTTCAGGCGCTGGATCGGCTGTATAGGGAAATCCGAAACCAGAAATCCGAAACCAGAATGACGAATCAATGACTGAAACCCGAATCACTGAAACAAAAGCCATCCCCGTTTAGGGCATTCTGGTTTTGGACATCGATTCTGGTTTCTGGTTTCGTCATTCGAGTTTAGCATTTCGGGTTTCTTCTGATCGCAGCGCCAGAGGCGGTTGGATGACCTCCGATAAGACGAACATCGTCCGCAAAGCGAATGGACGGGAGGTAACCAATTGCCGAATTGCGGCGGCTGAAAGCGACGGCCGACTGGCTTGCGGTCGGGCGGACGCCTGGGAATCGGCGCTCGGTCGCGGCGGAACGGCCGCTGGGCGCGGCGGCGGGGCGACCGGCTTTTGAGGTTTCTTTGCCGCCATGCCGCGGCGCATCATTTCCTGGAGAATCGCTTGTTGCCGCTGCATCGTCGCGGGCCGGGGCCTCGGCGACGCCGGGCGACGCGCGCCCGGAGACTGCGGCAACGGAGGCGGAACCCGCGGCGCGATCTTCGGCTGCGGCGGCTGCTCCGATCGGCCGCTGAACAGGGCGATCAGAGCGCGAACGATCAATTCAATCAGCTCATCCATCTTCGCTCCGGATTCATGATCCCTTGCCCGCGTCGCCGGGCTTGGCGATGGCCTCGCGCATGGAGGTGTCGGATTGGATGTTCTTCAGCTTGTAATAATCCATCACGCCGATGTTGCCGGATCGCAGGGCATCGGCCATGGCGCGGGGGATTTCGGCCTCGGCGAGGACGACAACGGCGCGGTTTTCGGCCTGCTTGGCGACCATCTCCTGCTCCTGGGCGACGGCCATGGCGCGGCGTTGCTCGGCCTCGGCCTGGAATCGGCGCTTGTCGGATTCGGCGCGGTCGGCCGCCAATTTCGCGCCGATGTTTTCGCCAACCGTGATCTCGGCGATGTCGATCGAGAGGATTTCAAAAGCGGTATTCGCGTCGAGGCCCTTGAAAAGAACGGCCTTGGAAATCTTGTCGGGGTTTTCAAGCACGTGCTTGTAATCGAGGGCCGATCCGATGGCGTTGACGATTCCCTCGCCGACGCGGGCGACGACGGTTTCTTCGGTCGCCCCACCGACCAGGCTCTTGATGTTGGTCCGAACCGTTACGCGGGCCTTGACCTTGAGCTGAATGCCGTCCTTGGCCACGCCGTCGATGGTCGGCTGGCCGAATTGGGGGTTGGGGACGTCGATCACCTTGGGATTGACGCTGGTTTGGACGGCGTCGAGGATATCGCGTCCGGCGAGGTCGGTGGCGGTTGCGGTCTGCCAGGTCAGATCAATATTCGCCTTGCTGGCTGCGATCATCGCCTGGATGACGCGCTGTACGTTGCCGCCGGCGAGCATGTGGCTCTCCATCTCGGGCTGGCTGACCTGGAGGCCGGCGCGGGTCGCCTGAATGCGTCCGTTCACGATCATCACCGCATTCACCTTCCGCATGCGCATTCCGAACAACTCGATGAAGCTCACCTTCGCGCCGCTGACCAAAGCGCGCACATAAAGCCCGATGAAGTTCGCGATCAGGATGACGAAGACGAGGCAGAAGACGATGACGATGATGGCCACGGCGATCCAAAACCCGTTGGGTCCCGATTCATCCGCAAGGTTCGATACGATATGCATGGAGGTCCTTTCTATTGGCTGGGATAGTGTACCTGAAGGCGATGCAATGGCCGCTATCACTGCGGAGATTATTGGTTGGCCGCCGGCAGGGTGTGGCCGCTCGATGCGGCCTCGAAATCCTGGATCGCATCCAATGCCTCCGCAGGTGATTTGGCTCGGTCCAGGGCGCTTCGTAATTCCCGGTTCTGCAGGGCCCGGCCGGCCTTGGCCAACAGTTGGAGATGCACATTCGCGCCGGCCATCGGCGATAGCAGGAGGAACACGGCCTCGATGGGTCGTTCCGTGGTGACGTCCAGCAGGCCGGCGCGAGTCAATCCCAGGGCCACCTGGGGCGCTTGCAGTCCCTCCAATCTAGCATGCGGAAGAGCGATTCCTTCGTTCAGGAATGTCGAGCCTTGCGCCTCGCGCTCGGCCAGCTTTGCCATGACCGCCTCGGCATTGAGTCCCGGTTCCGTGGCGACGATCGCATTCACGAGCCGCTGGCGAACATCCTGTTTGGCGGCCGGATCGTCCCAGAGGATGATTCGCTGAGGCGTAAGGAGGCGGCTAAGGGCGCCGGCCGGCCGAACCGCCGACATGTTTGGCGCGGAGGACGGTTCGCGAAAATCGCTGCTGGTGCGCTCTTCGCTTTCGGCGTCGACGACGATGATCGTGACCCCTTCGGATCGGTTGACCAGATCCACCGCCACGGCGTGATGGTTGATCAGGCGCTTCCACCAGGGCAGGGGCCGCGGCCGGCCGATCACGATCTGCCCGACGCGGTATTCGCGGGCGAATCGCAGGATGGTGTCGGCGACGTTCTGGCCCTTGAAAGTGAAGACCATGGCGCCCAATTGATTGGCCAGCGTGAGCGTGTCGGCGAGCAATCGCTGGGTGACGGCGTCGATGACCGTGGGCTCCTCCGAGGGGGTCTGGACGTAGACCGCGTACCAGTTTCGATTGAGCCTGCCCGCGAGGCGCGAGGCGAACCGCAGGAGCCGGGCGCTGTTCGGACCGCGCGACGAGAGACAAACCATGATCTGGTCGGGAACGCCGGCCATCGGGGCGGCAACCGTGTCCGGAGCGGTCTCGCGGCGCTTGAAATCGAGCTGGGACGCCAGCTCGCGCAGCGCCAGTTCCCGCAGGTGCTCGAGATTCGAACTGGTGAAGAAATTCTCCAGCGAAGACTGCACGCGTTCGACCGGATAGATTTTTCCCTCGCGCAGCCGCTGCTGAAGGTCCTCGGCGGAGAGGTCGATGTTGATGATCTGGTCCGCCTCGGCCAGGACGGAATCGGGAAGGCGCTCGCGGACCTTTACACCGATCAATTGCTCGACGGTGTTGTAGAGGCTTTCGATGTGCTGAATGTTCAGGGTGGAGATGACGTGAATTCCGGCGGCGAGGATGTCCTGGGCGTCCTGGTATCGCTTGGTGTTTCGACTTCCGGGGACGTTGGTGTGCGCCAGCTCATCGACGAGCGCGACCTGCGGATGCCGCTGAATGACGGCGTCCACGTCCATTTCCTCGACGACGATGTCGTGATATTCGGCGCGGCGGCGCGGGATGACTTCCAGGCCTTCGACGAGTTTGGCGGTTTCAGGCCGGCCGTGTGTTTCGACGAAGGCGACGACGACATCGATGTTCTCGCTCTTGAGGCTATGGGCTTCGAGGAGCATGCGATAGGTTTTGCCGACGCCGGGGCCGTAGCCGAGATAAATCTTGAGCCGGCCCCGCTCGGACCGGCGGATCATCTGCAGGAACGATTGTGCGCGGTCATCGGGCATGAGCGTTCAATTTTGCCTGGCCGCGGAGTTTTTGCCAGCGTCGCAGCGCCACACCGGACCAGATTACCTCGACAAGCCCGAAAGGCCACGCGCCTTGCAGAAAGCCATAAACAGAACCCATCAGGCACGAAGCGGCGAAGGCAAGCACGAAGAATATGGACCGGTCCTGAAGCGCGTAGAATATTAGCATCAGACTTACGGAGAGCAATCCAAACGCGGTGAGTCGATCCATGATGGAAGATTAGGGCCGTGAGTTGGGCGCTGTGGCTTCACCGCTAACTCACGGCCCATCGAGCGATCTTATTTTGAACTCGTCAGCGGATACTTGGCATCCAGCGCCAAATTCAACCTCAGCACGTTGACGCCGGGGTCTCCGAGGATTCCCAGGTCGGGGCCGTCGGTATACTGCTTGACGAGGGCCCGGGTCTGGTCGGCGGAAATGTGCCGGGCCGGCGCGACGCGATTGACTTGCAACTCGGCGTTTGCGGGGCTGATGTGTGGGTCCAGTCCCGATCCGGACGCCGTGACCGCGTCTCCGGGGATCAAGCTGCCAAAATCGGCCGCGATCACGCCGGCGGTTGCCCCCGAATGCGGAAAGGCGTCAACCAGCGCGATGTCGTTGATGCTGCCGTCTTTGTTCAGATAGTTTTTCAACGGCACTACCGCGCGGGACCCGTCGGCGTTGACGGTGTACAGCTTGAAAGGAATGCCGTTATCCACGGCGTAATGAATCGTGCGAAGACGAACGCCGTCGAAAGCCAGCGATTCCGGTTGTGTCGTCGGCTGCGTGGTGGCCGGGGTGGTCTGGCCGTTGATGAGCTTATCGCTCAGCGGCCCCAGGTTGCTTCCGCCGGAGCTGGTGGGGTCGTATCCGGCGCCGGCCGCGCTGGGGCGCGGATGGAAATACTGCGGAAGCGAAAAGCTCTGCCCAATCAGCGCCGAACCGACGGCCTCGTCCTCCTTGGTTGTGAACGAGCCGTCCTTCTTCAGCAGCGACCCATTGGCCTGAACGGGGAAGACCAATTGGGCGATTCCCCAGATCAGAAACGGGTAAATCGCGCAGCAGATGATTCCCAGCACGATGGTCACGCCGATGGAAGCCCAGATGTGCCTGAGCAGGCTTCCACCGGGTTGGTCGTTTTCTCGGCGTAGGATCGTCGTTTGGCCAGTATTTTTTTCGCTTCGCATGGTTTTCTCCAATCAATCGTGTGCAATGAAACAATGAGGCAATTAGTGCGGCATCGCCAAACCGGGCAGATGGATGACGTTGATGAACAAGTCGATGATCTTGATTCCGGGGAACGGCGCGATGATGCCGCCCAGGCCGTAGATCAACAGATTCCGCCGCAGGATCGCCGCGGCCGATGCCGGCCGGAATTTGACTCCCCTCAGCGCCAGCGGAATCAGCAGGATGATGATGACGGCGTTGAAGATGACCGCACTGAGAATGGCGCTGTGCGGCGTTTGCAACTTCATGATGTTCAGCGGAGCCACCTGTGGGAACGCGCCCATCAGCATCGCCGGGATGATGGCGAAGTACTTGGCCACGTCGTTGGCGACGCTGAAGGTCGTCAGGGCGCCGCGGGTCATCAGCAACTGCTTGCCGATTTCCACGACTTCGATGAGTTTCGTCGGATTGCTGTCGAGATCGACCATGTTGCCGGCTTCCTTGGCGGCCTGGGTGCCGGTGTTCATGGCGACGCCGACGTCCGCCTGAGCGAGGGCAGGCGCGTCGTTGGTTCCGTCGCCGGTCATCGCCACCAGGTGGCCCGCCAACTGTTCCTTCTTGAGCAGGGCCAGTTTGTCCTCGGGCGTGGCCTGAGCCAGGAAATCATCGACGCCGGCTTCCTTGGCGATGGCCGCCGCGGTCAGCGGATTGTCGCCGGTAATCATGATCGTCTTGATTCCCATCGCCCGGAAGCGCTGGAAACGGTCGGGCAGGCCGCTCTTGACGATATCCTTGAGATAAATAACGCCCAGGGCTTTTTTGTTGGTCGCCACCACCAGCGGCGTGCCGCCGGATCGGCTGATGGTCTCAACCGTTTTGTCGATCTCGGCGGGGAAGGCCGCCCCGCCGGCCATGACAAATTTCCGCACGCTTTCGGCGGCTCCCTTGCGGATCATCTGACCGTTGAGATTCACGCCGCTCATGCGCGTCTGGGCGCTGAACGCCACAAACTCCGCGTTGGGCAATTCATGAATCTCGCGGCCGCGGATGCCGTATTTTTCCTTGGCGAGGACGACAATGCTGCGTCCTTCGGGGGTTTCATCGGCGAGCGATGAAAGCTGTGCGGCATCGGCCAACTCCATTTCCGTGACGCCCGGGGCGGGGTAAAACTCCGACGCGGCCCGGTTGCCCAGGGTGATCGTGCCGGTCTTGTCGAGCAGGAGAACGTCCACGTCGCCGGCGGCCTCGACGGCCTTGCCGCTCATCGCCAGCACGTTGTGCTGCACCATGCGGTCGATGCCGGCGATGCCGATGGCTGAGAGCAATCCACCGATCGTCGTCGGAATCAGGCAGACCAGCAGCGCCACCAGAACCGTGACGGAAAATGCCAGGCTCACCTTGGCGTATGCGTCGCCGCTCAGATAGGTCTGGGTAAAGATGGCGAACGGCATCATCGTGATGCAGACGGCCATGAAGATGATGGTCAATGCTGAGAGCAGGATCGACAAGGCGATCTCGTTGGGCGTCTTCTGACGCTTGGCCCCTTCAATCAGTTCGATCATCCGATCCATGAAGCTCTCGCCGGGGTTGGCGGTCACGCGAATCTTGATTTCATCCGAAAGGACGGTGGTTCCGCCGGTGACGGCCGAGCGGTCGCCGCCGGCTTCGCGAATGACCGGCGCCGATTCGCCGGTGATGGCGGATTCGTTGACGCTGGCGGCGCCTTCGATGATCTCGCCGTCGGCGGCGATCAGCTCGTTGGCGGTCACCACGAAGATGTCGCCTTTGCGCAGCGATTCCGCGGGAACGGACTGAATCGACCCATCGGGCATGAGTTTTCGCCCGACGCTCTTGGTGCGGCTCTTGCGCAGGGTGTCGGCCTGGGCCTTGCCGCGGCCTTCGGCCATGGCTTCGGCGAAATTGGCGAAAACCACCGTGAACCAGAGCCACAGTGAAATCTGCGCCACGAAGGACAGGTAGTCCTTGGTGAAAAACAAATCCAGCGTCGTCAGCGCCGCGCCCACTTCGGTGACGAACATCACCGGGTTCTTCACCATGTGGATGGGGTTCAGCTTTTTGAAAGCCTCCCCGATCGCGGGCATTACGATCGCGGGATCGAACAAGGGTCTTGCTTTGGCTGCCATAGTCTTTCCTCAGTTCTTTCATTCACACTTGCTTCACTTCGCGCTGGTCCCTTGAATTCCGTAAGACGTTCGTCAGTACAAGATTCCGCCGCTTCGCATGATGAAGTGCTCCAGGAGCGGTCCCATCGCCAATCCCGGCAGGAAGTTGAGCGCGCCGACGATCACGATGACGGCGATGATCAGCAGAATGAAAGTCGGTCCAACGACGGGGAAACTGCCGATCGAGGTTGGGGCCGTCTTCTTCAAGGCCACGGCTCCAGCCAGGGCCAGAATCGGAATTAACTCGAAATACCGGCCCAAAAGCATGCAGAAGGTCTGCGTGACGTTGAACATTGTGCTGGCGTAGACGGTCTGCCCGGCGGCGTTGGTGGTTGTGGGCGCATAGCCGACCCCGCCCATGGCCGTGCCATTGTTGGCCATGCCGGAGCTGTAGGCATAGAAGATTTCGGTGAAGGCGTGCGGTCCGTTGTTGGTGTTGTACGACTGGCCCCAGTTTGCGACCGAACCCCAGGCGGTGAAGCCCACCGCGTCGATGACCATCACCAGAAGGTATAAACAGCAACACTTCACTCCGTACGAGTCGATCTTCTTGCCCAGGTATTCCGGAGTTCGCCCGATCATCAGGCCCGCAAGGAATACCGAGACAAAGATGAAGACCAGCATCGTGTAAAGTCCTGTGCCGATGCCGCCGAAGATCACCTCGCCCATGTGCATGTTGAACAGCAGCATGAATATCGCCATGGGGGTCATGGAGTCGTGCTGGCAGTTGTTGGCCCCCTCGGCCGTGTCAGTCACGTCGTTCGCCCAAGCGGCCGAGTTGTAGATTCCGATGCGGACTTCCTTGCCCTCCATATTGGCATAAGCGGGATCAACTCCAAGCGCCACGAGGTTTGGATTGGGCTGGGCTTCGAAGTACCACGTGACCATCAGGGTGGCCATCAGCATGATGAACATGATCAGCCAGATGTTCCACGCATGGAGCGTGTTCTTGATCATCCGCCCGTAGTAATAGACGATGCCGGACGGGATGGAGAAGAACAACATCCACTGAAGGAACTGTATTAATGGAGTTGGATTCTCAAACGGATGACAACAGTCAACGCCGGTAATCCCGGGGCCATTGAGTCCCAGGACTTTGGGCGCGCAGTACGATGCCATCGGCCCCTGAACGATGGTCTGAACCGTCGGTTGCGTGGTCGATGCCGCGGCTGATTGGTCCACCGCCGTGGCCGCCGTGTACCCGCGGAAATTCATGGGTATCCCCTGCCACACGTCGAGCACCGCGAAGACTACGCAGACAGGAAGGAACAGGTATAGCGTGATGCGCGTCAGATCGACCCAGAAATTGCCGATGTCGGATGTCTGCTTACGCGCTATGGCGCGCACAACCACGGCCGCAGCGGCAATGCCCACCGCCGAAGAAAAGAAGAAGTGCAGCGCCGTTGAAACCGTCTGCGAGAAGTGCGTGAACATCGCCTCCGGCTCATAACTTTGCCAGTCGGTGTTGGTAACAAAGCTGGAGGACTGGAGGAAGGCGATAATCCCCGGCACCTTGCCGCCGCCGTTGATCACGCCGTCTTTGTCCACCGACTGCGACAGATTGGCCATGTTCTGCTTAAGCGGCAGGATGTCCTGAATCCGGTACAATCCGTAACTCAGCAGCATCGTCACCATTCCCAGCATCAGCATCGACAGGGCGTACTGTTTCCAGTTCTGCTGCTTCTTGGAATTGACGCCGGCCACTTTGTAGACCAGCCACTCCACGGGGCCAAGAATCTTCTCGAGTATGCCCATACCGCCTTCCCGGTCGGGATCGAGCACTCGCAACAGGTAGATTCCCATCGGCTTGGTGATCAGAAACAGCCCGATGCAGAAAACCAGCAACTGGATCCAATCTAAACCACGCATGTATTGCATAAGAAGCTCAATTCTTTCCAACCCTCTTAATCGTGGCTCCGCTTACAGAAGTCCGTGCCTCGTTCGGAGCGACTCGCGTTTGCGTCAGTAGGAAATGTTCGACCCCCACATCAAAAAGTGCTCAATGATCGGTCCGACCGCCAGGGCCGGAAGGAACGTAAGCGCTCCGACCACCATGACGGTGCCGATCAACAAAAACGTGAAAGTTGCGCCTGAGACCGGGAAGCTCCCGACGCTTTGCGGGGCGATTTTCTTTGTCGCCAGATGCCCGCCCAGCGCCAGAAGCGGAACGATCATGAAGAACCGGCCAAGGAGCATGTCGAAGGACTGCGTGATGTTGTACGGGACCGTGTTGGTGGTGATTCCGGCGAAGGCCGAGCCGTTGTTTCCGGCGCAGGAGGAGTACGCGTAGAGGATTTCGCTGAATCCATGTGGACCGCTGTTGCCGGGCCCGGCGAGGCCCCATCCGCTGACCGAAGCCCATGCCGTGAACGACAGGATGCAGAGCCCCGGCGCCAAAATCGCCAGCCCGGCGCATTTCACGTCGAAGGCGTCGATCTTTTTGCCGAGATATTCCGGCGTTCGCCCGACCATCAGGCCGGCGATGAAGATGGCCAGAACGACGAAGATGAGCATTCCGTACATTCCGGCGCCCACGCCGCCGAATATCACCTCGCCGGTCTGAATGTTGAACAGAGGGACGAGTCCGCCCAGGGGAGTGAAGCTGTCGTGCATGGCGTTGACGGCCCCGCAGGACGCGTCGGTGGTGATCGTCGCGAACAGCGCCGAGTTGAAGATGCCGAAGCGGACTTCCTTGCCTTCCATGTTGCCGGTGGCGGAATCGACGCCAAGCGAGGCGAGGCGCGGATTCCCCGCGGCCTCGGCAGGCCAGGCGACCATAACCCCGGCGATGAACAGCACGAACATCGCCATCCAGACGGTCCAGCCGTGCGCCGGACTTTTGACCATTCTTCCCAGGTAATAAGTCAGCGCGCTGGGGATCGCGAAGATGGAAAGGATTTGGAGGAAATTGCTGAGGGGATTGGGATTCTCAAACGGATGTGCCGCGTTGGCGTTGAAGAATCCGCCGCCGTTGGTTCCCAGCATCTTGATGGCGATCTGAGAAGCGACGGGGCCCTGGGCGATGATTTGCTGGACCGGCTGGGATGCGGTGGCGCCGGATTGGTCGATCGCGCTGACGGTCGTGTACGGATTGAAATTCTGGATCATCCCCTGGCTGACGAGGAGCAGCGAGTAAACGATGCAAATCGGAAGCAGAAGATGGAGATGGATTCTGACCAGATCGCGCCAGAAGTTGCCGATGGTCCCAACCCGGTTCCGGGCGATTCCGCGTATGACGGCGGCGGCGACGGCGATCCCCACCGCGGCGGAGAAGAAATTGTGGCTCGCCAGCCCCAGCATCTGCGACAGATACGTCATCGTGTTTTCGCCGCTGTAGCTCTGCCAATTGGTATTGGTGGTGAAGCTGGAAGCGGTGCCGAACGCCAAGTCGCCGGTCATGGCGGTCCGGTTGGAAAGGTTGTCCAGATTCTGATGCCAGGGCAGGTGTTCCTGAAATCTGAGGATGCCGTAGGTCATCGCCGTGGTAACGAGGCTGAAAATCAGCATCGCGATGCCGTATTGCTTCCAGTTGTGTTCGCGTTTCGGATCGACGCGCAGAATCCAGTAGATAAGCCGTTCCACCCTTCCCAGGACCGGGTCCAGAAACGTGCCGCCGGCCTGTTCCGGGTCGAGAACGCGAAGCAGGTAGATTCCCAGCGGCTTGGTGATCGCCACCAGCACGAGGACGTAAATCCCGAGTTGAATCCAGCCGGACCAATTCATGATTGCCACTTTCTAAAAGTGCTCGGGACGAATCAGCGTCCAAAACAGGTAGATCAGCAGGCCGATGGAAACACTTCCAACGATGATGTTTTCCGTCATTGCAACATCTCCAGGGGTTAAACTTTTCCGAGGACGTAAATGTAAAGAACGCTGATCGCGAAAAATCCAATGGTCATACCGACGTATAAGACATCTGTCATGAGTGACTCCTGATCGAGTGTAAAGGTTCCGAAGCCTGATGCGCGGCAAAGATTTCGGCGAGGAATTTCTCCTGATCGCCGAGGTCAACGTCCACGCCGGCTTTAGCCGCGTCGGCGTTTTCAAGCCGAGACAGGTTCCGAGCCGCCGCTTCGCAGCCGGCGGGAGCGCCCAGCGCCTTCTGGTAGAACGTCTTGGCGGCGCCCCGGTTTCCTTCAGCCTCGAACACGGCGCCGAGCAGATTGAACCAGGCGGGATCGCCCCAGGCCTTGCGAAACAGCACGCCCAGCGCGTATTCGGTGAAGTGAATGTCCTGGTTCCAGATGGCCTGGCGAATCGTAGCCAGCGCGGGGCTGAATTTTTTGTCGTCTCGGGGGGTCAGTCGAATTTGAGCCCGCGGCTTGTCGGCATCGGCATTT
>Ga0116134_1000827_pt1 | contig 15890 bp, 11 predicted proteins | sample June2015DPH_19_5_FD_89737 | JGI IMG/M metagenome (GOLD analysis project Ga0116134, IMG submission 89737) | Peatland microbial communities from SPRUCE experiment site at the Marcell Experimental Forest, Minnesota, USA - June2015DPH_19_40 | ecosystem: Environmental > Terrestrial > Soil > Wetlands... | reverse complement strand
GACCAGCGCGCCCCGCCCGAGATCATCCGCCGCCCCGCCGTCGTCCGCCACCCTGCCGTTGTACAGCCGGATCGGCGCGTTCACGCCGCCGCGCGTGCCGGGGTACTGGCACGAGGTGACCTCCGTCGCTTTCAGCCCCGACAGCAAGTCCCTGGCCACCGGACTGACGACCGGCCGCGGAGATACCGCCGATCCCCGAACGTTCGGCGGCATGACCTACCTGTGGAACGTGGCCACAGGCAAGCAGTCAGCCGTCCTGGCCGGGGCCGGCGGCGCCGAAGCGTTCAGTGCCGACGGCAAGCTGCTGGCCTTTGCGGGAGGCGCCGGCCACAACCTCGTCTACCTGGCGAACGCGCAGGCTGGCGCAGCCATCGGCGGAACGGCCGTCGCCTTGCCCGGAACGGGTACCCTGCCGATCAGCGACATAGCCTTCAACCCGGACGGAGACATGGTCGCTGCTGCCGACACGGGCGGCGGTTTCTACCTGTGGTCAATTACCAGCGGGACCACCAGCGGGACCCTGTTCCGCAAGGGCCTACCGGGATCTCCCTCGACGGCGCTGGCCTTCAGCCCGGACATGATGACGCTCGCCACCAACGGCATCGGCGGGGTGTATCTCTGGAATACCGAGCTGGTCACTGGGCCCCCTTCGAGCATCCTGCCAAATCCCGGTACCTTCCCCATCAGTTCGGTGGCCTTCAGCCCCGACGACACGATGATCGCGGCCACCGCGCAGGGCGGCCAGGTCATCCTGTGGTACACGGCCACCGGGAGGCACATTGACGCGCTGGCCGTCCCCGGCGGCCTCGCTGTCGAGGCGGTGGCGTTCAGCCCGGACGGCGGGCTGCTGGCCGCCGGGGACGCCAACGGCAAGACATATCTGTGGAACGTGCGCACGGAAAAGCTGACCGCTGTACTGACCAATCCGGCGGGTTCGGTACCCCCGGTGCTCGCGGGGCAAACGGGTAATGCCGTGGAATCCGTCGCGTTCAGCCCGGATGGCAAGACGCTAGCCACCAGCGACGCCAACGGCAGCGCCTACCTGTGGCGGGTGGGCTGACGGCAGCACCCGGAACCCCGGCAGGCAAGTCCCCCATCCCGCCCCGCGGGCCAGGACGCGTTCTCGGTGATGATCGGTCCCGTTCGGCGCGGAACCAGCCGGTGCCCGGGTAGGAAGTAGTTGCTGAGGACGACCGCGACCACGTTCAGGCCGGGGCAGGTGGTCAGGGCCGTTGAACATCCGCTAACCGCACATCACCCCCCACAGCATTGTCACGCTGCGCTGCTCAACGCCATTGGTCCTCATGCGCCGGTGCAACAAAAGGTGCTTCGATAAATCGGGAATACTCCATGCACCGCTCGTAGTGCCGCGGATAGTGCGACCGGACACGGGCCTCAAGCTTATTAGCATAGCTGGGCTTGCGCTTGGACCGTCCTATCATATGCGTATAGGAACGTGCCTCGCCGTCCCTATACGCCTCCTCCGCGGAACCGAACAGAGTCACAGCTCTGACAGCCTTGAATGGCGAGTAATTCCGCACTGAATGATACTCAAGGCAGGCCGCTGGAAAGAACATCTCCAACATGCCGCCGAATCTGACTTTATCTTCAATTCTGGCCATGGCTTCCCTATTTCCCGGATGCTCCAGCAGCTCAAAGGCCAGTTCAGCGCAATATCGAATGAAGTCAACACGGCGCCCACCATAGATGCCCGTGTTAAGACTCCGCTGATAAGTACTATAGAGGCTCCGGCACCACTCCACTTCCTTCGGAAGCCAGCCGCATGGGGAATTTCGAATCGCCGCTAGCTCGGCAAGCTGGTAGTAGTCGGACGCATCCGTAAAGTGTTCCGGATTCTGAGCGAGAACGTCGGCGTTCGTCAGGTCTTCCGGAAGGCCGTTCCAGAGGTAAACATCATTGTCGATGTGAACGAACGGCTCATGCTGCATGCGGTAGGTATGGATCTTTCCGAGGACCCACCACGCGGGGTCATATTCCTCAATTTCTGACAGATCCAACCGCACGTCATCGAACTCAAGTCCAGCACCATCCACCAGCATCTTCATGCCAGCAGGATCGGTGACCAGCCTGGTGCCCTGGAAGTGGCTCCGCGCGGTCTCCACGGACAGTACACAAGACATGAGATAGTGAGCCGATGTCGGCCAGCCACCGCCCCGTATAGCAAAGGGCTTCGACCAGTGTGACCAAACTGCCAGCATCAGAGCAGGCCACCACCGATTGCAAGATCCCTTGGCGTAGTCGCTGCTCCCTGGACTATCTTCCCTTCGGCCGGGAGTGAACGTTTCTCGGGTGTTTGATCGTACTGATGAAACTCCTTCCAGCGCACGCGAACTAGATCTCTGCGCCCGAGGTATCTCTCCTGCTCAAGGTCACTCAGGGAATCATGAAATCTAGAACTACGAAATTCCCATGCACATTGAGTGCACCGGACCATCTCCTGATAGTTGCTGTGGTCGCAAACCGAACAGACCAAAGTATTCATCGATCAACCCCCTCAAGGGTTTTCAGCATCCCGGACCCTGCCCTGCTCAGCCCGTCTCGAGTTGCCGCGGCTTGCTCCAGCAAATACTTGCCAGCACTCGGCGACTCGGCGTTATAGACCCTGCCAAGGTTCTCCAAGAGCTCTGCGTGCTCCACGGCAGGCAGCGGTATGCCCTCCTCAGCAAGTTCCTGTGCGCGCTGAAGGCTCTGCTTCGCACCTGCATAGTTCCCCAACGCGAAGCGGAGTTCGCCTTCAGCGACGAGGACCGCGCACTCGTACTTGGAGCTCAGGTCCGGTGAGCCGGGTGGCCCAAAGCCAAGAGCCTCAGATCGCCTGATTTCGTCCAGGGCGTGGGACGCGCTCTTTAGCTCCTCGTCAGCCTTGGCATATTCACCTGTGCATCGAAAAACCCGGGCCAGTGCTGTGCGGGTCTCGATGACGGATAGATGCTGATTCCCGAGCTCCCCCGATCGCAGGCTTAGTGCCTCGGCTAGAAGGGGCCCGGCCCGCCAGGCATCATATACGCCGGATCGGGCGCGAAGGATCTGGCCTTCAGTATGAAGCATCCCAGCTAGTGCTAGCTTGCCGAAGCCCGTGCCTAGCGCCTCCCGGCCTATCTCCAGAGCTTTATGGAGCAGCTTTTCAGCCTGTGATAGTTCTCCCAGCAAGTAGAGGACACGTCCCATGTTGTCCAAGATCTGCGCGATATCAGAGTGTCGCGGATTTTCTCTGATCCAGAAATGGTACGCCTGCATGTGCACGTCAATTGCTTGGGAGTACTGGCCCTTGGCCGCCAATGCCAGGCCGAGATCGTCGCGGCAGATGGCGACAAGTTCTTCATCTGACGGCTCGGCCCTTGTCAAGATTCCCAGCGATCGCCCGTACCTCTTGATTGCTTCGTCCGGCTCGCCCATTTCAGTGAGTACGACGCCAAGGTTAATCAGAGAACGGGCAACCTCACGACTATAATCCCCGAATGTACTCTCTCGCAACTTTAGTGCTCGTTCATGGAGGTCGCGAGCCTTGAAAATTTCACCCCGGGTACGATGGTAATGAGCCATCCTCACCATCAGTGTGCTCGTCTCTCCCGAGGCTGTTTCATCCTGCTCGGCTATTTTTAAACACGCTTCAGCATGCGGAAGGGCAAGAACGCATCGAAGGTAATTATCTGCGAACCAGCTCTCATAGAATACATCTTGCAACAGATCAATGGCGACGGAAAGTGAACGGCTCCGCCGATCAGGAGCCATTCTGTCGCGCAGGTAGGCCTGCAAGAGGCTGTGGACGATTATTGCGTGGGACCCGGGCGGCGCATCCAGCAGCGATCGCTCCCGGAGAGTTACGACAAAATCCGAGTACCTGGATGTATCGGTGAGCGCCCCGCGAAGTTCGTCGATTGGTTTGTTTTCCCTGGGCGGCAAAGTCAGGATCGCATCGGGAATTGGATCGGAAGCGAAGAGAGAACAAACCTCCAGCAGAGAGTACGCGAGAGGAGAGCTGGTCTGCAGTTGGTCGAACGTCTCCTTCCACAAGATATGAAGTTTGCCAATAGCGTCTTCCGTTGGAGTGCCGCGCGTCTCGGGGATGCCTGTCGGTGCATATTTTATTGCTGCGAATTCCAAAGCGGAGGCAAGACAGCCCAAGTCACGAGCCAGCCGTTCCGCGTCAACAGCAGTGGCACCCTCGATGTGGTCGAGCAGATATTTTTTCGATACTGCCAGCGGAAGAGGCCCAAGAGCCAGGTAACCTGGCATCACGTTAGGTATGTCCTGAATCCCGCGCGTTTCTTGGGTAGTCGCAATAATGTGCCCTCGCAGCGGAGGAACAGGGGGGATATATTCCTTGATGGAACTCCAATCTCTGACGTCATCGAAGATCAGCAACCATCGATCCGACGCCTCGAGCTCCTTTCGTAGCAAATACCGTAGCTCCGCTGCATCTGGCTCCGATGCAGTGACAACTTCCAACTTCGAAGCGAGCGCCTCTAGCCTCGCACTGACGCCCGACTCATGCGAAGCAGGAACGAACCATATGAGATCGTAATCATCTTGCCATTCCGCCGCATACACTTTCGCCAGTGTTGTCTTACCCTGCCCGTCAAGGCCATGAATGATCAGGAACCCATTTTGGGCTAGTTTCTCACGGCACGCGGTCAACTCCCGGTCTCTGCCCACAAAGCGCTGCTGCTCAAGGGGGCTCGGGAGATTGAAGTTCGGACCGGGCCAATGACGCTTGACCTCCCCCAGCGGTTTCCTGCCCGACGGCAGCACCGCCTCGTGCGGCGGCTGTATCCGGTCTTGGGGGAAGTCGAACAAGCGTGTGTCGGGCGACCGCAGGTACAGCACCGGGGTGACCCATTCCAGGGTGTCGGCGTTCCAGCCGGTGAGTCTGATCCGACCGGCGCGGACTGCCTCATCCACCCCGAGATTGTGCACAAGCGCCTGATAGAACGCACGGGAGAAGATGGCCGCGGCGTCATCGGTGATCGCGAACTGCATCGCCACCACGGCCGGCACCGTGCGGACGAGAGTGGCTGCGGTGCTGGAGAACACATCCACGTCAGCGCCGGTCCCTGTCTGGCAGCTGTTCAGCAGCACGAGCCGGGGCATCGGATTGGCGACGCTGAGCAGATCCGCCAGCGCCGACGCTGCCACCAATTGCCGATGGCCCTGCTCGTTTGCGAATGCGATCACGCCCTCGTTCCGGGCCGAGTCAAATCCGCCGTGCCCGATGAAGTGGAAGACGTCGCAGCCCCTATACAGCGCCTCCTGCGCCGCCTCCCAGCTCTGGCCCGGCACCCAATCCACCGTGACGAGTTCACGTGCAGTCAAGGGGGCAAGCAGTTGCTGGAGCCGGTCTTGCTCGGTGTCGGCTTCGAGCGCATCCATATCCCCCGGCAGTGCGGTCATTCCGAGTATCCGGAGCGGTGGGGTTACGGTCAGCGGACGGACAGGTTCCGCTACGTCGACATAGCGCACGACCGGGCTGCGCCGGCATAGGTAGCCGCCGTAGTCTTCGCTGAACAACAGCTCCCATGGCAGCACCGAGAGCTCTGGTGCGCGCAGCCGCAGCACAATCCGCAACCGGCCATTGGCTCCCTCCGCCTGGTTACGGCTCGAGAGGAATAGCGCCCCCGCCGAGGCTTGGAAGACCGCCTCGAACAAAGCCTGCCCCACCTGACGCAGGGGCCCTTCCAGTTCTGGCACCTTGCGGCTCTCCGTCGCCGAAGCGAGCACTCGAGCCTGCAATGTCTGCAGATCCACACCGAGACGCGCCGGGTCAAACATTATGTCCGTGTCCGCATCCCCGGCAGGGGACCTCACGCGCAGCTGATAACCATCAGTCCGACTGGCCAACTCGATTTCGAATTCGCAGTCGCGCGACGCGACTAACCCCTTACCCATGACGCCAATCGTAACGCCCACCTGGTCATCGCACGAGACCCCGCGGGGAGGCCGTCACCAAAAGCGTTGGCTCAAGCGGGCACGCGCCCGTCGGGACTGATGTCCCAGGCCAGGGCGTTGCTGCTGGCCGAAGCGGCCGGGGTGACGGGCTTGGGTGAGGGCTTGCCCGCTGGGCTGGCCCGGTGGCGGGCACCGCGGGTGGTGCATGATCCGGGGGGACCTGTCCCCCTGGCCGGCCGGAGTGCGGGTAAATCGTCCGCAAGGAGCGTCCCCACCCCGGCGCGCAGCGCGACAGCCGGGCCACTGCCCAAGACCGGACGCTGAAAATCGGGTGCTGAAAATCAGCGACCAGCCATAACCTCAAACGGCCACATCAAGATCGTGAAACATTGGGGCCAACGTTCGACGTGACTCTCCGTTCTTGGCCACCGCCGCTCTAGACGCAGGTTTGATGTCTAGGGCATAATTTTCTTTCCAGCCTACGTGGGGGATGTATGTCGCTAGCAGAAATTTATCGCAAGTTTTGGGAAGACAAGTTCGGTCTCGGCAAGGGGTGGTCGGCAAACTGGTGGCCTGGAACCTCAATATCCCTCGGTGAACGCGGCGTAATGCGGGACGGCCGGCTGCAGCACCAGGGATATGTTGGCGACTATGGCGTTTCATTTGACCTCGATCCTGTCCACTCGCCGGTTAGCGGTTCCTGGGATTACTCAAGTAGCGGCGATACGAAGGTTGAAATAGGAGCCGATGCGAGCGTTCCCGGATGGGAATGGCTAGGGCATGCATCGGCGGGTTTGTCCGTTACCTTCGGTAATCAGGAAAGCATCTATATCTCGGCTGGCGGTACGACCATCGAGAGGGTAGCAGACAATGACAGGCTACAGATGGATCTGCTGAATACGGCCTTCGAGCATGGGATGCCGATAGGTCAGTGCGTTGTGGTTGAGAGGCAGCTTACGACGCAGGCGATGGTCATAGTCTCTAGCGGCAAATCCGGTGAACTTAAGGCTGCTCTGAGCGGAGACGTCAAGGTCAGCAGCGTGGCACAAGGCGCCGTCGCGTCGCTCGCTGGTCACCTTGACATCAAGAGACAGACTGGCGGCACGTCAAAGCAAGAGTATCCGACTGGAATGGTCCTGGCCTATCGGATCATCACGCTGGGTACGCGCGGCTGGTGGTTCTGGCGCCACCTTACGGTCCGAGGCATTACAGGAGTGGATGACAGTCTCATCGAGACAGCTCTTGAACCGGACGATTATTTCATAATGTTCCAGTGAGGCTGTGCCTCGGGCCACCGAATTTCGCGGTTCCAGTCGCGCAAAGCTGACCGCGATCGCCAGGTTCGCGGCCGCAGGCCTTCCACTCGCGCCGTATGTGGCTTTCGCCTATCCCATCCGTGGAATTGAGAGCGGTCGCCCGCATCCCGGGCCTCACAGAGCCCCGGCGTGCCCAGATCCCAGTCCGGGCGGATCTCGTTTGACGCCGCGCCCAGGTCACGCCAGAAGCCGCAGAACGAGGGGCGACCCCAGAACCAGCAGCCGTCCTGATCTCGGTCCACGACTCCAGTACGAGGGTGAACGCATAGTCGATCCGGATCTGTGTAACTCTGCCATCGCCGATGGGCAATACCCATTTGCCTCTGGCCTCGGTCAGGCCGGCATTCTGCGCCTCAACGGTGCGCGCCGCGGCACGTCGCGGCTGAGCCGCCGCGTGCGGCCGGTGCCGCGTTACCTCGGGTCAATGCGCCGGATTGGTGTACAAGGAAGTCATGGACAGACGCGCGCTTGTTCTGGGCGGCGGTGGTGTCACCGGCATTGCCTGGGAGACCGGCCTGATCGCCGGGCTGGCCGAACTGGGCATCGACCTGGCCGCAGCTGACGTGATCATCGGGACATCGGCCGGCTCGGTCGTCGGCGCCGACATTGCCGCCGGGCGGGAGCTTGAGGCGCTGTACCGCGCCCAGCTCGCGCCGCCTGCTCCCGAGCCCGCCGCGCGGATGGGCTGGGACGTCATTGGCAGGCTGCTGTGGGTCATGAGCACCAGCCGGGACCCGGTGCGGGCGCGGGCGCGGATCGGCCACTGGGCGCTGGCCGCGCGCACCATGCCCGAGGCCGGCCGGCGCAAGGTATTCGAGAGCCGGCTGCCCGGCGGTGACTGGCCCGGCACGATGCTCAAGGTGACCGCCGTGGACGCGCGGACGGGCGAGCTCGTGGTGTTTGATTCCGCTGGTGACGCCGGCTTGGTGGATGCGGTTGGCGCCAGTTGTGCGGTGCCCGGGGTCTGGCCGCCGGTCACCATCGGGGATCGCCGGCTGGTGGATGGCGGTGTGCGCTCGGTAGCCAACGCCGATCTGGCGGCTGGATACGAGCGGGTGGTTATCGTGGCACCGGTGGCCCAGGGCATCGGCCACATGACCAGTCCCCGGCGGCAGGCCGCGGCGCTGGCTGCGGCCGGAGCCCGCGTCGTGCTCGTACGGCCGGACCGCGCAGCCGCGCACGCCATCGGGCACAACGTGCTTGACCTGTCGCGCCGGGCGGCGGCGGCAGCAGCCGGCCGGGCCCAGGCCAGAGCGAACGCGGCTGCGGTCCGGGCAGTCTGGCAGGCCGATGGCGGGCCGGCCGCCTCCTAGCTGTTTGCCCTGACAGGCTGGTGACGCGGCTGGCGGGTGGGGAGGCCTTTGGCCCGCGAGTTCTTGCGGCCCTAGGCCCATCCGGCGGTCCGCCAGCCTCCCCCGTCGGGGATGTTGCCGAGCTTTTGACATCGATATGGACCAGTTCGCCGGGGGGATAGGGCGGTCTGCTCCTAAGTCGCCGCCCCTGAGCGGGCGGCTCTTCATCGAGCAGGGTGTTGCGGCACGGTCAGGAGATCGCGGCCGTCACCAGCTCGGCGACCTTCTTCTCCACTATGGGGCTCCACTTCTTCAGCGCGTACGACACCGGCCACACGTCGCCGTCGTCGAGGTTCGCCGCGTCCTGGAAGCCCAGGGTCGAGTAGCGGTAGCTGAACTTGCCCGCGTTCTGGAAGAAGACGACGACCTTGCCGTCCGCGTTCGCGTAAGCGGGCATCCCGTACCAGGTCTTCGGCGACAACCCGGGGGCGGTCGCGGTCACCGTCACATGCACGCGCTCGGCTAGCGCACGATCCTCCGGTGCCATCCCCGCGATGCTGTCGAGGACCGCCTGCAGGCCGTCGGCCTTCTTGGCGCCCTTCTTGCCCTCGGCGCGCAACTCGGCGGCGCGCTTCTTCATCGCGGCACGTTCCTCGGCGCTGAAGTTACCGGACTCGGTCTTGGCATTGTTCGCGGGCATTTTCGGGCTGTCTTTCCTGACGCTCAGGGCCTCGGTGTCATGCCGGCCTTCCACCGAAAGGCTAGGCCCGGCCACACCGTGGCGCTTCTCGATTCCTGATCGGATCGGGGCCCAGCCGGGCGCTCGGGTAGCGGCCCCCTTCACTGCACGAACGTCCGGATCTGCCGCGATGATGCTTCCCATCTCCGGTGTCGGCCTGGCGATAATGTCGTGTGCCATGGCCGCTCTTCCGTTGAGTGATCGTTTCGGGAACCAGCTGGTGAGCGTGTGGACAGCGATATTCAACCTCTGCGCCATGCCCGGGCGGCCCAGCTATTTCTTTTGGGAGCTTTACAATGACCCGTACTTACTCCACTGCGGGCCGCGGGACTCCGGCTACCAGCCGATCGCCGTGACTTGCCTGGAAGGGGCGCGTGATGCCAGAGGAGACTGATGAGATCGTAGGGTCGCTCGGCCGCGAGCTCGTATCGGATCTGGCGCCGGAAGAACTGCCGCTCTACCCGTCGCTGCTGGGCCAGTTCCAGGGCGCCAAGCGCGGCCGGGGGAAGAAAGACTCATCGGATGACCAGCTCCTCGGCTTCGGGGGCGCCGAAGTCCTGACCATGCTCACTCCGGTGATCCTGAGCTTCACCAGCAGCTTCTGGCAGGCACTCGTGGCCGAGACCGCGCGGAGTTCGGCGCATAGTGTGCTCGAACATGTGAGGGCGCACCTTCCCGGGCACCATGAGGCCGGCGCACCGCCGCTCACGCCAGACCAGCTGAAGCTGGTGCGCACCGTGGCTGAGCGTGAGGCCGGCCGGCTGGACATATCCGAAAGCCAGGCCGGGCTCCTCGCCAACGCGATGATCGGGGTCCTGACCGGTCCCGCGGCCTAGCTCGTCCAGCGCCAGCTGTGCAGCATGTAGGTAAACGCGTTCTGGAGATAGGGCGAATCCCGGGGCCAGGCGGGCGCCCGGTTCACCCATATCAGGTACAGCAATGAGCCACGGACGATGGTCCACTGCGCCAGTACGCCATGGGGCAGGCCGGATCGCGCAAGGAGCAGTCCGGGCGCGCCGTCCAGCACGCCCGGGTGCGCGCCCAGCTGGATCAGGTACGACCGGTTGTGCGCCAGCTGGACCGGGGTGACGCCGGCCACGGTCTGCAACTGGATCCGCCCGCCGTCGGGAAAAGTGAAGATGATCAGCCCCGACCTGGGGCCCTGGCCGAAGGCGTACCAGTTGGGGATGAGGCGGACGTCGTAGCCGGGTCCGCTGATCCAGCCGTCGCGGCCGATACTGCCCGCGGGCTGGATTCCCTGCGCGCTCGCGCCGGGCTCCCACAGAGCCGTCCCGGCGACCGCGGCGGCGACCGCCGCCACGGCCGCGAGCCAGCCGAGCGCCCTCGCCCCGGCGGGCCGGCGCCGCCGCCGGATACGACGGCGCAGCAGCGTCCCGGCGCCGTACGCGGCGGGCACGAAGACGATGCTCACCAGCGCGGCGCCGAGCACGACCTCGCGCAGGGCCAAGGTATTCGGGCTGGTGAGGCAGCCGCCGGACGGCGGATGGGCGTACCGGATGCTGAGCGACGTGAAGCAGTCACCCATGCTCTCCACCTCGGGCAGGGCCAGACCGCTGACCGCCGCCACCGCGGCCCCGGCCACGACCGAGAGCGCGACACCCACCGCGGATCTTGCCCGGGCCGCCACGATCACCGCGCACACCACTGAGATGACGACGATCGCCTGCTCGTCGAAGAAGGAGAGCCCGGTCAGGAAGTCAAGGCTCCACCGCACGGCTTCGGCGATACGCGCGTGCGCGACCGCGCTGACCGCCGCCATCAGCGCGGTCGCGGTCAGGCAGCCGGCCAGGCCCAGCAGGGCCGTGGCCGCCCAGCGCCGGCGCCGCGTGGCCGCGCGGCGCGCATCACCTGGCCGCCATTGGCGGTGCGCCACCGCCGCCGTCAGGGGCATCCCCACGACCAGCAGGCACACCACCCAGCCGCCGGCCGCGATGGCAATGACCAGGGCCGTGCCCCGCAGCGATCCCGGGAGCGCCTGCCAGCCGGAAACTGGTGCTGACAGGAAGCGCAAAGGCGCCGCTGCGGCCTTGGGCTGCGGGCCCGGCGCCTGGCTGGCGGTCGGCCGGGACGTCGGCCAGTCCTGTGCCCATAAAGGTCACCAGCTTCTTCCAGGCCCGTTCCAGCGAGATTCTCGGTGTGATCGCCACGTGAAGCTGCAAAGGAACGCCGCTGGCATAATGCCGCGGACAGGGCCGAGCACCAGGGCACGGCGCGAGACCTCGGCCATGCCCATGTAGTCGGCAGCCGTGAACGCTGCCGGCCGAGGACGCAGGCTGACGGGAAGTCTGTCACGGAGAGCAACCTGAGTCCTGGCGCGCCCGCGCAAAATATCCGCCGTTCGGTATCCCTGAGCGAGGGGTGCCCGGCTGGTTACGACCGCGTATAGCGGGGTGATCTGTGTGCCCCCGGCACGGCTGACTGTGCTCGTGGTCATGACGGTCCGCGCGCGCCGCGCCACTGCGCGGGGTTCTACGGGGGGTAATACGGGTCCTTTGGCCCTGGGGGATTCGTGCGGTCCGCTCAGGCTTGAAGGCGTGTTGATCTCTGGATGGGACACAGGGAGGGGCCATGTCAAAGGACGAAGAAGACGGCATCCGGAGAAAGATCAGGAAGCTGGTCAGCTGGCTCTAAACTCGGCGCTGATCGCGACCGTCTTGGGGTCTCTTGTCCTGAGCGGGCTGCTGTGGCTTTATCACGGCTTCAGCCAGCCGCCGCCGGTCACTGCGGTGACGACCCTGATGGACAAGGAAGCCACGGCGGCCCAGAAACATGACACCAGCGTGGTCGGCCGCATCTATGCTCCCGGCGCCGTGGTGACCGACGCCGCGTGCCAGACGCCGGACAAGTCGCAGACCTGGGTGGGGTACGTCCAGATCTCCCGCCGGTACAAGGGCCTGCAGGGCATCGTATGGCTCAGGCACCTCTATGCGCAGGTCACCTGGGAACCCGACAACTCGGACGCGACGACGGCCGCCGTCACCGCCGAGACCGTCGGGGTGCTCGCCCCCGCGACCAGTAAAGGGAAACAGCAGTCAATCGTGGGGCACGAGCTGTGGACGTTTGCTCTCACCAACGGTCACTGGCTTGTCACCTCGTTCACCTACAACCTGTGCCTTCCGCCGAGCGGGGCGTGACGCCATGCGGCTCATCGCCGTCGCCGTCGCCGTCGCCGTGGCCGGCTTGCTGGCGGGGTGTTCGGCGGGTGTGCAGCGAACCGGGGGTCCGCCGGCCGCGTCGTTCGCCTGCCACCAGCCGTTACCCGTGGCCACGCCCGGCCAGTTCACGCTGAGCGGCGTGGGGTACAGCCCGTACCACGCCGGACAGGATCCGGACCACTCCATCTACCCGTCCGCCGCCGAGATCGCCGCGGACATGCCAACCCTGTCCGCCGTCACGAACTACATCCGCGTCTACGGGTCCACCGGGCCGGCGCCGGAGATCGTGCAGGCCGCCCAGGCGGCACACCTGTGTGTGTCGCTGGGTATCTGGCTCGACCGGGACAGCGCGGCCAACGCCACCGAGATCGCAGCCGGGATCCGGCTGGCCAGGCAATACCCGGCGGTCCGGTCGGTCATCGTCGGCAGCGAGGTCCTGCTGCGGCATGACCTGTCCGTCGATCAGCTCATCCAGGACATCCGCCAGGTCCGCGCCGCGCTCGGCGGCAAGGCCGCCGTCTCCACCGCCGACGATTACCACCAGTGGCTGGCGCATCCCGAACTCGCCAAGGTCGTCGACTTCGTGACGGTCCACATCTACCCGTTCTGGCAGAACGTCCCGGTCGGCTCGGCGGTCAGCGTCCTCGGCAACGACTACGGACAGGTGGTGCGGCGGTTCCCCGGCCAGCCTGTTGTCATCGGCGAAACCGGCTGGCCTTCCGCGAGCGACACACATGTCACCGGAGCGGCCGTCCCCAGCCCGCAGAACCAGGCGCACTACCTCACCAGCTTCGTGATCTGGGCGGCACAGCACCATATCCAGTACTTCTACTTCGACGCGTTCGACGAGGACTGGAAGACCGGCGAGAGCGGAGTAGGGACGCACTGGGGCCTTTACGACCTGAGCGGGAAGCTCAAGCCAGCCCTCGCGTGGTGGCTTCCCGCCGCCCGTGCGCAGACGGCCAGCGAGCGCGGCCACCGCGACGTGTTCGTCGGCTCCCGGCTGGAGAAGCCGTTCGACATCAGCGTGGATACCGACCGGCACGAGCGCGACTGGCTCACCGCCACGACGGGCGTGCTGACCATGGCTTACCCGGCGGGGCGGCAGTGGGGCACGATGCTCATCACCGCCGGCCGCGGGCCGGTTGACCTGAGCCGGTTCCGCTCGCTCACGGTTCAGCTGCGCGCCCGGACCTCCGGAGAGCGGGTCCGGCTGGGCATCAAGGACAGCTCGCAGCCCGCCAACGGCAGTGAGATAACCGTCGAGGAGACGCTCAGCACGAACTGGTCCACCGTGATGCTCCCGCTCTCGTTGTTCGCCAACGTCAACCTGAGCAGGCTCAGCGTCGTCCTGGAGGTCGTCTTCCAAGGATCGGCCGCCGAAACGGTGGACCTGAGCGACCTGCGGTACTCGCCCGCGGTCGTGCCGACGCCGGCGTTCCCGCCCGCCCCGATGCCGTTCACGGTCTACGCCGGCGGCGGCAATCCGGGAAACCACTACGTACCGTCCGGTTACATCGGCGACTACAGCGCCGTGACGATGAACCAGTCCTGGGCCGGCCGGCCGCCCGACGGCAGCACCTGCATCCGGGTCAACTACGCGGGCGCGGTGCCCGGCGGTGCCGGATGGGCGGGCGTCTACTGGCAGAACCCGGTGGACAACCGGGGAACGGTCCCCGGGCCAGCCGGCTACAACCTGAGCCGGGCGACCCGGCTCACCTTCTGGGTACGCGGCCAGACCGGCGCGGAGCGGGTCCAGTTCCTGGCCGGCGGGATCACCGGCCGGTACGGGGACTCACTGCGCCCCGCGGTGAAGACCGCGGTACTGCGGCTGTCGACGTCCTGGCAGCAGGTGACCATCTGGCTGGCCGGTAAGAACCTCACGCATATCATCGGCGGCTTCGGCTGGGTGGCCGCCGCACAAAACAACCCGCACGGAGCCACCTTCTACCTCGACCGCATCATCTATTCAGCCTGATCATGCGGGCTGGAGGAATCGCATGGGCCCCGGTCGGTGCCGGTTGCCTCGGATTCGCGTGATGCTTGTGCGCCAGGTATGCCAGGAACTGGCCCAGCACGGCGGCCCGCAGCCCGAATGAACCCTCGCTCAATGCCCCTGACGAGTGGGCGCGCAAGCGCCTAAGCTAACCGGCTGCCAGCAGCCTGTGCTTCTCGGAGCCTTCTCGCTGATCTTTCCAACGATCTTCCTCATCGACCTGCCCATTTCTTCGGGCCGTGCACCAATGGGCAGCATGCGCTGCTGGCCAGCGACTATGCCGTGCGGGGCTCATGGGCGAGACTGGCTCGTATCGGTGCCGTAGCGCAGTCCGTCGATGAGGACGGCGACCATGCGCTGGCTGTAGGCGAGTCCCTCGCCGGGTACGGGCAGGCACAGCAGGGCGATGGCGTGCAGGAGGTCCCTGGCGCTGATGCCGGCACGGATTTCACCGGTCACAGTTGCGGCTTCGAGCAGCGACCCCAGGGCGGGTGCGACTCGCTTAAAGAAGTAGCCGGGCAGGGCGTCGAACGCTGGATCGCCCGAGTGAAGGGCCGCGGCGAATCCTCGTTTGGTCGCGAGGAATTCGGTGTACCGGTGGAGCCACTTCTCGAGTGCTGCTGCTGGCTCGTGGGCTGCGGCCAGCGCCGGGGCCGCAGCGGCGCAGGCGTCTATCTCGTGCTCGAGCACGGCCTTGACGAGGTCCGAGCGCCGCGGGAAGTGCCGGTACAGCGTCCCGACCCCGACGCCGGCCAGATCGGCGATCTCCTTGGCGGGCGCGTCCACGCCTGATGCGGCGAAGACGGCCTTCGCCGCCTCCAGCAGGGAGGCGGTGTTGCGCTGCGCGTCGGCGCGCTGCCGGCGGGGCGCGCGTTCGGGTGCGCCAGGACCCGCCGGTCCGGCCGGGCTGATTCCGGTCGTCGCCGTGTTCTCCGTCATCACACCCTCGCTTGATTTCCGGAAAGCCATTCCGTATAGTTCCGGAAGAGCGTTCCGTTTAAGCCGAGGATAGGGCATCGAGGGAGCGCGCCCAGTACGTCCCGGCCGCAACCCCAGGAGCTCGCATGCGCTACCGCACCCTCGGCCGGACCGGCATCAAGGTCAGTCCCTATGCGCTCGGCGCACTGGCGCTCGGCACGTCCATCGGCAACCCCGACCACGACGACTCGGTCCGCATCATCCACAAGGCGCTGGACGCGGGGATCAACTTCATCGACACCGCCGACGCGTACGGCGAGTCCGAAGTGGTGGTGGGCAAAGCGCTCAAAGGGCGCCGCGACCGCGTCGTCCTCGCGACCAAGTTCAGCCGCCCGACAGGCGACGACCCCAATCAGCAGGGCGCCTCGCGGCGCTGGATCATGACCGCGGTCGAGAACTCGCTGCGCCGCCTGCAGACCGACTACATCGACCTCTACCAGCTCCACCGGCCGGACCCCGGCACCGACATCGAGGAAACGCTGTCGG
>Ga0116134_1000826_pt1 | contig 15900 bp, 15 predicted proteins | sample June2015DPH_19_5_FD_89737 | JGI IMG/M metagenome (GOLD analysis project Ga0116134, IMG submission 89737) | Peatland microbial communities from SPRUCE experiment site at the Marcell Experimental Forest, Minnesota, USA - June2015DPH_19_40 | ecosystem: Environmental > Terrestrial > Soil > Wetlands... | reverse complement strand
CTGCAAAGCGGGCTCCAGTATATCGTTGCCGTCCTTGCCGCTGACACTATATTTCTAGTATTATCGAATCATGACTAGCGTTGCCAGCAAGACTCGAACTAACAGCGAACGCGTCACCCGCTATGCCGACATGTTTTCGGCCATGGGTACCGAGCCGCGACTGCGCATTATGCAACTGCTGCTCTCCGCGCATCCCGAGGGGCTGGTGGTCAGCGAGATCCAAGACGAGATCGAGATCCCGGGCTCCACGCTTTCTCACCATCTCGACAAGCTCAAGAATGAAGACCTAGTGCGGGTCGAGCGCAAGGGCACATTTCTGCGTTACACCGCCAACACGGAAGCCCTGCGCGAGATTCTGCAATTTCTTTATGCCGAGTGCTGCACCCGGAACAAGGCGCTTAAGCCGCAAGATCTCGTCCAATTCTGTAAATAGGAGAAACGATCATGCCCGATGCCAATGTCGTCAATATAAAGGAAGTCGTAAAAGAGAAATACGGACAAGCGGCCTTGCGCGTCACAAGCGGCGGCAGCAGTTGCTGCGGCGCGGCGGCGGCCAGCGGACTCTCGTGCGATCCGATCACTTCGAATCTGTACGACGCGTCGCAGGCGGGGCAGATCCCCGAAGAGGCGATGCTGGCTTCGCTCGGATGCGGCAACCCAACCGCTCTTGCGCAATTGAAGCCCGGCGAAACGGTGCTCGATCTGGGTTCGGGCGGCGGCATTGATGTGCTGCTCTCGGCTGGGCGCGTCGGGCCAAACGGCAAAGCCTACGGCCTCGACATGACGGACGAGATGCTTGCCCTGGCAAACGAAAACAAGCGCAAGGCGGGCGCGGAGAACGTCGAGTTTTTGAAAGGCGAGATCGAAAGCCTTCCCCTGCCCGACAACACGGTCGATGTCGTCATTTCCAACTGCGTGATCAATCTTTCCGCCGACAAGGATCGCGTGCTGCGCGAGGCGTTTCGCGTGCTCAAGCCGGGCGGGCGGCTTGCGGTTTCAGACGTAGTCACGCGCGGCGAAATCGCCCCCGAGGTCCGGCAGAGCGTGCTGTTGTGGGTCGGTTGCATCGCCGGCGCTCTGGATGAAAAGGAATATCGCGGCAAGCTCTCCGCCGCCGGTTTTGAGCAAATCGAGATTGAGCCGACACGAATTTATCGGGTTGAGGACGCGCGTGAGTTTCTCTCCTCATCGGGTATTGACGTGGATGCGATCGCGGCGCAGGTCGATGAAAAGTTCATGAGCGCGTTTGTGCGCGCGGTGAAGCCGAAACGGTGATCATGGACGCTCACTACAACGTTCTGTTCCTGTGCACGGGAAATTCGGCGCGCTCCATCATGGCCGAGGCCATTCTTAACCACAAAGGAAAGCCTGCTTTCACCGCCTACAGCGCCGGAAGCCATCCTTCGGGGGCGGTTCGTCCCGAGGCTTTGAAGCAACTGGAGATGGCTCGCATCTCCACAACCGGCCTGCGCAGTAAAAGCTGGGACGAATTCGGGCGGCATGGCGCTCCCGAGATGCACTTCGTATTCACGGTCTGCGACAACGCTGCTAAGGAGACCTGCCCGCTGTGGCCGGGACAGCCCATGACGGCGCACTGGGGAGTTCCCGATCCAGCCGCGGTTCACGGCGACTCCGCCGAAATCGAGCGTGCCTTCCGCGATGCGTTTTTTATTCTTGACCGGCGGATCGGTCTTTTTCTTGCTCTTCCTCTGGCGGCTTTGGATCGGCTGGCGCTGAAAAAAGAAGTGGATCGCATTGGGCGACAAGGACAGTGACCATAGCAACGATGAAGCCATCCCGCCGTCTCAATTTCTTTGACCGTTATCTCACCGCGTGGATCTTTGCCGCCATGGTCGCCGGTGTCGGTTTGGGATGGCGGGTGCCGGACATTGTGCCGTTTCTGAATCGCTTCAGCATCGGCACTACTTCGATTCCGATTGCGGTGGGACTCATCGTGATGATGTACCCGCCCTTCACAAAAGTGCGGTATGAGAAACTGCACGAGGTTTTCCGCAACACACGTGTGCTCGGTCTGTCCCTTATTCAGAACTGGGTGGTGGGTCCGATCCTGATGTTCACTTTGGCCGTCGTGTTTTTGCGCGGCTACCCCGAGTACATGGCTGGACTCATCATGATCGGGCTGGCTCGCTGTATCGCGATGGTCATCGTCTGGAACGAACTGGCCAGCGGCGATACCGAATATGCTGCTGGCCTGGTTGCCTTTAATTCCCTGTTCCAGGTTTTCTTCTACTCGCCGTACGCTTGGCTGTTCATCACGGTTCTTCCCGCAAAACTCGGCCTCCACGGTGCTATTGTCCATGTCTCCATCTTGGAAATCGCAAAGAGCGTATTTATTTATCTTGGCATTCCATTTCTTGCCGGGTTCGTAACTCGCACGCTGCTGCTGCGGCTTCGAGGGCGCGAGTGGTATGAGCGTATTTTTGTTCCCCGCGTAAGCCCGCTCACGCTGATTGCGTTGCTGTTCACGATTGTGGTGATGTTCTCACTCAAGGGCGCTTACATCGTTCGGCTCCCGCTCGATGTCCTGCGGATCGCGGTGCCGCTGTTGATCTACTTCGTCGTGATGTTCCTGGTATCGTTTTACATGGGGAAGAAACTCGGCGCCGACTATTCGAAGACGGCCACGCTCTCCTTCACCGCGGCCTCGAACAACTTTGAGCTCGCGATTGCGGTTGCCGTTTCTGTTTTTGGCATTAACTCCGGGGCTGCGTTCGCTGCGGTCATTGGCCCCCTGGTTGAAGTGCCCGTGATGATCATGCTGGTCAACGTAGCGCTTTACTTCCAGCGCCGCTATTTTCCCGATGCCGCTCGTTTGACAACCTTCCCTGCCACCACGTAACTTCAAATTTTTGGGGTTGTGACGTGGAGGCAGGATGAAATCCCGCTTGACTCTTATACAAACAGTGGTTGTCTGTTTCGTGCTGTGCTCGCTGGCTCTGGGGCAGGATCTGACTTCATTCGAGAAGCGGACCACGGTCAAGAAGCTGGCCAACGGGCTCACCATTATCATCTGCGAGCGGCCGGAGGCTCCGGTGTTTTCGTTCTTTACGCACGTGGATGTGGGATCGGTGCAGGATCCGATGGGCAAGACGGGCCTGGCGCACATGTTCGAGCACATGGCGTTCAAGGGAACGGAGACGATTGGGACGCGCGATTACGCTGACGAAAAAGTTGCGCTGGCTAAAGTCGAAGAGGCTTATGCCGCATACATTGCCGAGCGCGACAAGCCAGTGGACCGCGACGAGCAGAAGCTCAAGCAACTTGAGCAAACGTGGAAGGATGCGACTGCGGCCGCCGACAAGATCTCCAACCCTTACAACAATGAGTTTGGCAAGATTGTCGAAAGCGAAGGCGGCGAGGGGATGAACGCCGAAACCAGTTACGATGAGACCCAATACTTCTATTCGTTCCCCGTGAATCGGCTGGAGTTGTGGGCCTATCTGGAATCGGAGCGTTTTCTGCATCCGGTGCTGCGGCAATTTTACAAAGAGCGCAACGTGGTGATCGAAGAGCGCCGCATGCGGGTCGACAGCAATCCCATCGGGCGGTTGCTTGAGCAATTCACGGAAGAGGCGTTCGCGGCGCATCCTTATCATCGGCCGACGATCGGGTGGATCTCGGACTTGAATTCTTTTTCGGCGACCGACGCACAGAACTTCTTCGACAAGTACTACGTGCCTTCGAACATGGTGGTCACCGTGGTTGGAGACGTAAAGGCTTCAGAAGCGATGCCGATTGTCGAGAAATATTTTTCGCGAATTCCGGCGCGTCCGCAGCCGGACACGGCTACTACGGTTGAGCCTCCGCAGAACTCGGAGCGCAGGGTGGTGCTGCGCGAGCAGTCGCAGCCGCTTTATCTCGAAGGCTATCATCGTCCGGATTACCGTAACCCGGATGACCAGGTGTATGAGGCTATTGCCGATTTGATGTCGAATGGGCGCACTTCCCGGCTCTACCGGGCGCTGGTTCGCGACAAACAGATTGCTTCGGACTCGGCGGGATTTACCGGGCTGCCGGGAACCAAGTATCCGCAATTGTTCGCGTTTTATGCGTTCCCGATTCCGGGGCACACGCCGCAGGAAGTGGCCGATGCGATTCATGTGGAGATTGAACGGTTGAAGAAAGAAGATATTTCGGATGAAGAGCTGAAAATGATCAAGACGCGGGCCAAGGCGAACCTGATCCGGTCGCTCGGATCGAATGAGGGTCTGGCGTCCGAGCTTGGGCTGTATCAGGCGCGCTATGACGACTGGCGGGAATTGTTCCGCTCAGTCGACCGGATCGAAAAAGTCACCAAGGCGGATATTCGGCGGGTGGCGGCCAAGACGTTCACACCCGATAACCGGACGGTGGGGATTATTGAGTTTGCTGGCGGGCCTCCGGGGAATGGTGCTGGGCCGCAAGGAGGTGGACAGTGAAGGGCGCGCGTTCAACCCCTAAAGGGGCAACGGATTTCGAGGGATTTACGGTATCGCTAAAGCGATACCCTGATACGAAGCCACTGGTCGTCTTTGCTCTTGTCCTGTTTGTTGGCTTCTTCAGCAGTTCGATACAAGTGTGGGCACAGGCGCAGCAGACTTCGCAGCAGGCCTGGCAGAAAATACCGATTCCCAAGTTGCCGGCGTTTCATCCGGCGCAGCCGAAGCGCATCGAGTTGCCGAATGGCATGGTGGTTTTTCTTCAGGAAGACCACGAGTTGCCGATGATTGACGGCACGGCTCGGATTCGCGGCGGCGCGCGCGCGGTTCCGGCGAACAAGACGGGGCTGGCCGATATTTATGGCGAAGTGTGGCGCACCGGCGGGACGAAGTCCCAGACCGGCGATCAACTGGACGATTACCTGGAGCAGCGCGCCGCCAAGGTCGAAACCGGCGCAAGCGGCGACTCGACAAGCGTGAGCTGGTCTTGTCTGAAAGAAGATTTCGACGACGTGTTTCGCGTGTTTGAGGATGTGCTGAAGAATCCGGAATTCCGCGCCGACAAAATTGAGATTGCGCAGAAAGGGATGTACGACGGCATCTCGCGGCGCAATGACGATCCCTCGCAGATTGCGGGACGGGAAGCGGCGAAGCTGGTGTATGGCGCGAATAGTCCGTATGCGCGGGTCGCGGAATATGCGACGGTGGCGGCGATCACGCGGCAGGATCTGGTCGAGTGGCATGGCAAGTACGTTCACCCGAACAACATTATTCTGGGCGTAGTCGGCGACTTCGACTCGGCGAAGATGGAAGCTCGTCTGCGCGAGGCGTTTGCGGCGTGGCCTAAGGGGCCAGCGGCAAATGGTCCGGAGATCAAGCCGGAGCCCGCGAAGCCGGGATATTACGAGGTCGATAAGACCGACGTGAATCAAAGCAACATTCAGATGGTGGCGTTGGGCATCACGCGCAGGAGTCCGGACTACTTTGCGACCTCGGTGTTCAACGAGGCCTTCGGCGGAGGATTTTCGTCGCGGCTGTTTAACGACATTCGCACCACCAAAGGACTCGCCTATGGAGTCGGCGGTGGAGTGGGCGCGGGGTGGGATCATCCTGGAATGCTGCGGCTGATGGTGAGCACCAAGAGCAAGACCACGATCGAATCGATTCAGGCGATTGATGAGGAAATCGCCGACCTGGCCACGCGCCCTATCAACGATGAGGAGATCAAGCGCGCCAAGGACGCGATTCTGAATTCTTTTGTCTTTCGGTTTGATTCGCCGGAGAAGGTTTTGCAGGAAAAAATGGCTTATGAGTTTTATGGCTATCCGCTGGATTTTCTGGAGAAGTTTCAGGCGGGGATCGAAGGAGTTACGAAGGAAGACGTGGCGCGGGTGGCGGCGAAGTACATCCACCGCGAGCAGATGGCGGTGCTGGTGGTGGGCAACGTGAGCGAATTCGACAAGCCATTGTCATCGCTTGGGGCGGTTAACAAACTGGATATCGCGATTCCGGCGCCGCCGCCGGGGCTGATGCCGGCACAGGGCGAGCATCCGTAGGGCTAGAGCGAGCGAAAACGGTTGAGCTTGCATCCCGGCTGTAGCACGACCGCCGTACTTGAGAGCGCTGCTGGCATGCAATTCGGGGGATGGGACTCAGAACCGGCAATGAGTGGAATGGGGATTTTTCACCGGTCATCAGTAGTAATCAATTGTTCTCGTGTCCCGCTCAACTTCAATCATGCTGTTGGAAGTGGCGTCCCAAACAAACACTGTCCGTGAGGTCCAGTTGCCGTGGGCATCGCGTACGTATTTGATCTCTGCTTTCTCGTCCAGGACTCCGTTGAGATTGTAGTGTTCCTCACTGTCCGGTTCGAGATTGCCCTCGCCGGAAGTGTGTTGGACCGTCTTCTCCATGCGCCCAGAACCCTGCTCGTCGAACTTGTACGAGACCCACAGCCCTCTACGGCAAATACCCAGGCTGTCAGAGGATGACACCTTGGGTTTATAGCCAACCTTGTACCAGTAGGACAACACTTCGCCGTCGCTGTTTAACGCGACATGCCAAACGAGCAGGCCCTCTGAGTCATAGGACCAGCGGTCGAACCTGGTTTTGTCACCCGACTCACGAGTTTGCTGATTCAGAACGATGCGCCCGTTCTCATCGTAGATTTTCCATTCGTCATTCCCGTTGGGCAACGTCGAGTTTTCCGATGTCAACCTGCCGTTCTTGTCGTAGCTGGCGGAGCCAACGGCACTGCCTTTTTCATCGAAGCGAGTCACCTCGCGATTGTCCACCTTGGAATCCCGAAGGTACGTTGTCTCCAGGCTTCCGTCGGGCAGTCTGGCGTCCTCTTTTCGTGTCTCCTGGGTGCGCCCCGTGGTGTCTGTGCAGACCGTCGATCCATCGGCTTCGAACGTACATTTGGAGATTGCCTCTACACGATCACGACTAGAAGCCGAAGCAAGCTCAGTGCGTCTTCCTTGGGTGTCAAAAACGGCCCAGTCTGGATTCGCCTGAACCACCAGCTTGCGCCGTTCCTGGGAACGTGGATCGGGATTAGGTCTTACAACAGTCGTGAGAGCGGATCGGACTGGGCCCTCAAACCCGAGATTCCTCCGCTCGGTCCAATGCTGAGGCTCCTGTGCCCCAGATGGCAAACCGAGTAGCGCAAGGAGACACGGTAGAAGGAGGCGTCGAAACATTGGCGGCCTGACAGACATTTTACACATGCCAACTGTTGTTAACAGGCCGTTAATTATACCAACTGAAAAAGTTGCGATGTCGCGGCCGTCACCCACTGCCCCATTTGACAAGAGTCCAGACTGGAGGTATTGTAGGCGAACAAATGGCGAAATAACGCCGCGCCTATGGCCTCACTCCCTTTGCTCCCTGATGCCGAGTCCCGCCCGAAGTTAATCGGCATCGCTCGGCTGGCGGATGCGGGTGAGTCGCTGCGCGAAGGGCATAACGTCGAGTACTTCACTTTGGGGGCTCGTTCGCTGCTCAGCCGTGTTGTAAGCCGGCGCAATCTGCCTTTTACCTGGGCCATCAATCCTTATCGCGGCTGCGAGTTTGCCTGCAAATACTGTTATGCGCGCTACACCCACGAGTTCATGGAATTGCGCGACGGCGTCGAGTTCGAGCGGAAAATTTTCGTCAAGCAGCATACGGCGGAGCTGCTGCGGCAAGAGTTAAAGAAGGTGAAGCGAGGGGAGGAGATTGCCATCGGCACGGCTACCGACCCGTATCAGCCGGCGGAACGGCGCTTTGAGGTGACGCGCGCCATTCTTGAAGAGCTGGCAAAACACTCGGGCCTGGAAATCGGGATTGTGACCAAGTCGAACCTGATTACCCGGGACGCGGAGATTCTGCGGCGGGTAGGGGAGAACAATCGAATCTTTGTGAATATGACGGTGACCACGGTGGATGTGGAACTGGCGCGGAAACTGGAGCCGCGGGCGCCGCGCCCCGATCTGCGGCTGGAGACAGTTCGCCAGTTGAATCTGGCGGGGGTGGACGCGGGCGTGATCTGCGCTCCGGTGCTGCCCGAGATCACGGATCGCCCGCGCGATCTGGAGGCTCTGGTGAAGGCGGCCAGTGAAGCGGGCGCGAAATATATCTTTGCCAACCCGCTTTTCCTGAAACCGTGCTCAGCGGCGGTGTTCCTGCCGTTTCTGGAGGAACAGTTCCCTGCGCTGGTCGACAACTACAAGAGGCGCTATGAAAATCGCGCATTTCTGCCGAAGGGGTACGGGCAGAGACTGTCGCAGCTGATGATGATGCTGCGGCGGAAGTATGGGATTGGCGTGGAATATGCGAGACGAAGCGAGCGGGCACATGCTGGGGAAAAGGCGAATCAGCAACTGGAACTGTTCTGAAGGATCTTCTGAAGTATCCGGGGTGTAGAAATTTTCGCCGGGGCGGCTCCTCAGGAGTTTTTCACCGCGGTTTTATTTAGCACCTATGTATCCACACCTTCCACCAGCTCCAGTGCGGCCTTGCGGAGAGGTTTCATCAGCGGCAAGGTGGAGATTCGAAGAAGGTAGACTAGCAGCCCCAGGCTCTTTTCGATTAACCGGCGCGTGCGTTCCTGGCCCGGCGACCGGTCGTAGAGCCAGAACATGATCAGCGCCATCTGATAAAGCCAGAGCAAGTAGGGCAAGCGCGGCTTCAAATCGGACGGCACTTTCACATCGCCTCCTTCCAGCGCGATTCGCATGTGCTCAATGGCGTGTTCGCGGATGGGGCGGGCTTCCTCGCTGAAAGGTGAGAGGGAATCGGCGGAGTCGGGCGCATGACGAAAGAGCGCGGCACAGAACTTGCGGTTTGGTTCCAACAGTTCCAGGCGCTTTTCCAGCACACATCGAATTCGGTCTCCGAGTTTCTTGCGTCCGGCAAGAGCGTCCAGGATAACCTCGTGACTGCTCTCCTGCGTCTGGCGGTAGAATGCGAGCACGATGGCGTCCTTAGACGAAAAGTAGTAGTAGGCGCCGCCCAGCGCGACGCCAACTTTGGCCGCGATGTCGCGCATGGTGGTCTGTTCAAATCCTTTTTCGCGGAAAAGCTCCAGCGCCGCGTCGTAGATCTTGCGGCGGGTATCTTCAGCGCGCGGCGTCGTCCTCGTCTTGAGTGTCGAATTCATCTTCAATTCTTATCCTTCAAATCATTCGTCATTGTGATGGTCATTAGTCATTGTCATTATCATTATCACTGCAGGTAGTCCCGAATATCCGGCTGGGGCATGCTGGCTTCCGGCAGAGCGCAAGTCTCGAGCACAACGTTGCGCAGTTCTGCGGCGATCACTTCCGGCTCGGTCGCACTCAGCCAGCGTGAAAGAAAATGACGATTTCTGGAGAGCGCTGCATAAGCTTGCCGGGCCAGCGGCTTCAATAGCGGATGGGTAAGCCGGGCAGCCCAGTCGCGATACTCCTCCAGCGCGTAGAGAACCATGATCCAGGCGCTGTCGTTGAGATACACGGCGCCTTCGTCGCTGATCACGGCGAGGTCGTTCCGGCTGGCGATCTGTTCGAGTTCTGGAAACATCCTTCGGGCGGTTTCGGAACCGGCTGGGACTACCTCCAGGGGGATCCACGACCGCTGCACCAGGAGCCAGTCCTTCAAACGGCAGCAGAGCTCGCATTGGGGATCATAGAGCACATAGAGTTTCTGCATTTTGATTACTCCTTACTGTCCGTTTATTGTCCGAACTTCACTGTCATACTGCCCGTCCGACATGCTGCTGTGCTCCGGTTATCGAGGTATGGCAAGGTTGAGCCGAGCATCGGGCGCGACCGGTGGAGGTGGCACTGGACGGCGAGGCCCTTGGGAGTGGCTGCGGATGCGGGAGAAAACGAACAGGTTGAAAAAGTGCATCCCGCCGAGAACGAGCAGCACCATACCCACCTTGTCGCTGAGCAACTCGATCGCCGCCCGTGACGTGACGATGGATGCTCCGGTCTTCAGCGCGAGCGAGACAAAGCCAATATTGATCAGGTAAAAGCCTACCACCAGGAGATGGTTGACCGAAGCGGCGAGTTCCGAGTTACCAGAAAAAGCGTCCACCAGGAAGATGGCGCCGCGCTTGTAGAGAGTGCGGGCGACCCAGATGGTGAGGGCGACACTGATCAGAAGATAGATCAGGTAAGTGACGACGATGATGTTGTTGCCGTGCGCTTGCATGTTAGCCTCCAAGGGGCGATATTGAACGTGTTCAAAACAACATTAGAACCTCTGGTGACGGTGTGTCAAGAAGAATTTGAACATGTTCATATTGTTGGAAGCACAGGGCTTGCCGTGCGCAGATGGTTGGAAATCACAGAAAACGAGAAAATAATGCTAGCCGGCGGTTCGGGGGCCGGGCGGGGACGTCCGGCTCTCCACCAGCAACGGCAGCGCCAGCCTATAATGATTGGTCCGCCATGGCCTCTCCTCAGCAAACGGTTCTGCCACCATCCCGATTGAAGGGCAATGCCCGGCAGTTCTGGCATCGCGTGAGCGAGGGGCTGGAGCTGAAACAGCTCTGGGCCCAGTTTGAGAAAGACGCGCGATCGAGCTACCGGCTGTACTCGGCGGGGCTGGAGAATCTGCAGGCGGAACCGCATCTGTTGCGGCGAGCCTGGCAAATCGCGAAGGCTCTGTTCTGGGCGATCCTGGAAAAGCTGACCCCGGCGCGCCGGGTGCTGCTGCTGCTGGCGCTGATTCTGCTGTTCTTTCCTGGCGGCGGGGTTACTTACATCAACGGCGACAAACATGTCGAGGTCCAAGGAGTGGATTTGCATTTCTGGGGCGGGCTCTTGATGTTCGTCGTGTTGCTGCTGGAGTTGGCGGATCGGGTGGTGATGAAACGCGACCTGGAAATCGCCAAAGACATTCAGGTATGGCTGTTGCCGGGCGCGCCGCTGCAGATTCCGGGATATCAGATCGCTTACGCGACGCGTCCGGCCAACACGGTGGCGGGTGATTATTACGATGTGATCCTGCGGCCGGGGCGGACCTCGAGCGAAGACCGCATTCTGTTTGTGGTGGCGGATGTGGCGGGAAAAAGTATTCCGGCGGCGATGCTGATGGCGACCTTCCAGGCCAGTCTGCGGACGTTGTCGACGAGCGGCGTCGGGCTGGCGGAACTGGTGGCCGGCGTGAATCGCTATGCCTGTTCGAACAGCATGGGCGGAGTGCGCTTCACGACTGCCTTCTTCGCCGAACTGGATGCGGCAACTGGCGAAGTGGCTTATGTCAACGCGGGGCATAACGTTCCGATTCTGCGGAGGAAATCGGGCGCGGTCGAAAGGCTGGAGGCGGGAGGCATTCCGATAGGAATTTTTGCGGAGTCGCCTTACCAAGTGGGAACGACTCGCCTGGAAAGTGGGGACTGGCTGGTGATTTTCACCGATGGGGTGGTCGAAGCGGTCAATGCGAAGGATGAGGAATACGGCGAACCGGAATTGATACGACTGGTGGATCGCGAGTCGCGGTCGGCTCCGGCGGAACTGCTGCGCAGCCTACTGGCGGATTTGGATCGGCACGTGGGGAACACTCCGCAGCACGACGACATCACTTGTTTGCTACTGAAGAAGACCTGAGTCTTCACCGCCGGGACGCTGAGTACGCCGAGAAAAAGCCAGGAAAAACACATAGAGCAGTCCAACGTTCTCATTCCGCCGTTGCAGTGTCCCTTGGGGTTGAAGATCCTTGATTTTCCTCTAGTTTTCTCGGCGTACTCGGCGTCTCGGCCGTGTAAACTGCTTACTGCCGGCCGGCAACGGAGAGCAATTGTCCGGCTGCGGTTTGAGCCTGGCTTAAATCCGGGGAAATCTTCTGGGCTGCGGCCGAAACGGAGTCGGCCTCCGCGGCGCGACCGGCCCGGCGCAGAGCTTGCGCGTAGAGAAGGAGATTGACATCGCTGGCATCGATTTTGACGACATGCGCTAACTGGCTGACCGCTGCGTCGGGCTGGTCCTGCCGCAGTGCCAGGAGGCCCGAACCAATAAGCGCCATTTCGTCTTCGGGATCCAGGCGCAGAGCATTCTGGTAGCTCTCGGCGGCCTGATCGTAGTGGCGCAACTGCAAGTGCGCTTGACCACGTTCGCTCCATGCGGCGGCGTGCAGCTTGGGATCGGCGGCAGCGCGCAGGACCGAATCGCATTCCTCGATCGCCTCCTGGGGATGCCCGACACGCAATTCGTACAAAGCGAGGGTAAGTACCTGGTTCGCAGGATACTTGTGCAGTGCCGAGGCGGCCTGAAACTGAACGACCGCCTCGTCGGAGCTGCCCTCTTTGGCCAAGGCAATCGCAAGATTGTCGTGCGCCATGTAATTCCGGTCGGTGACGCTCAAGGTATAGCGCCAGAGGGTCTCATCGTCGCGCCAGTAACCGAGTTGGCGATAGGTGAGGCATCCCAGAGTGAAGACCACGAGCGTGGCGGCGGCAGCGCGCCACACCCTGGGGATTCGATACTCAGCGGCGACCGCATCCAAAGTCCAGGCGTTTAAAGTCCAAACGGCCGCGATAAACAAACCGACAAAGGGGATATAGGCGTAGCGGTCGGCCATCGCTTGTTCGCCAACCGTGATAATCCCGATCATCGGGACAAGCGTTCCCAGACACCAGAACCATCCGACGAACAAGTAGCGGCGGTCGCGCCAGTGCAGCACGAGCGCGGACAGCAGAAACAGCAGCGCCGCCGCGCCCACCACTTGCCAGGCGGGCAGCGAATTCCCCGGGTGCGGATACAAGGGAGCGAGGCGGGATGGCCAAAACGCTTTCCCCAGATAACGCACGTAGGAGACCAAGACATTCTCGAAGCGCGCCGACAACGAGACTTCCTGAGCGGTGCGTACCGCGGCCCCGGCGCGTTGGGCAATGACGGTAACGACTGAACCCACCAAGGCAAGAACGAAGAGCGGCATTTTTTCCAAAACCAGAAAAGAAAACGAGCGTGGAGTGAGGGCCGCAGTCGAGCCGCCGGCCGGCCCCATTCGCTCTAGCGGCCAGTAATCCCAAAGCAGAAGCACAAACGGCAGCGTGACGACCTGCGGCTTCGCCATCAGAGCCAGGGCGAAAAGAATGGCGACCCACCAATAAAGATAACGCCGGCCGGTCCGCGCGTAGCGGTCGTAAGCATGCAGGGCGAGCAGAAAGAACAGCATGCTGAGCACATTCTTGCGCTCTGCCGCCCAGGCTACCGACTCGACGTTGATCGGGTGCAGGGCAAACAGCGCGCCCACTACCAGACTGGACCCGGTAAATCTGGTCGCCTGCTGCAATAACAAAAAGAGCAGCACGGCATTGGCCGCGTGCAGCAGAAGATTGGTGTAGTGGTGGCCCAGGGGATTGAGGCCAAAGATCTGGCAGTCCAAGGCATGCGATAGCCAGGTCAACGGGTGCCAGTTTCCGTCGTGAAAAGTCGTGAACGACCACTTCACGGTGCTCCACGTCAGGCCGCTCTGAACCTGGGGATTTTTCAGGATATATGCGGAGTCGTCAAAATCGGTGAATCGGTTACCGACGATGGGATTGTAGAAAGCAAGCGTGGCAGCGACCAGCAAGAGACTGTAGATGACGACGCGCTTTTCGTCGGAGACTGGCATTTCGATAGCTGGAGACGACTTGGCTGGCGGAAGGCTGGCTCTTGCTTAAGACAACATTCCTTCCCGCCGATGACGATTCTAACGCGATGTTTGTTGCCGAGACGGTTCTGCGGCGGTCGGAACAAATCGACGGTAACCAGTGCCGGCTCGGCTTTCTCACCGCCGAGACGCCGAGCTCGCCGAGAAAAATCAAGGAAAAGCAAACCTCGAACCACAGGGGACGCAGCGGTACACAGGGGGAAATCAAGGCATCAGCTCGCGGTACATCTGGTGGAAGGCGTGGACGCCTTTTTCCTGCTTCACGCTGTAGCGGCCGCTGTGATAGCTGCGGGAGTGGAGATTGTTTTGCACGATCTCGCAGATGCTGGCGTCTTCGACCTGAATCTCGTCGCTGAAGGCTAAAGCCTTGCGGGCGGCTTCGCTCTCCAGATCTTTCTCGGGCAAATACCATTCAAAAATTGCCCGCGTACGCTCGGGCGCAAGCGGCAGGATGATGTTGACGGAGATGTTATCGGGATAGCAGTTGAGCATCCAGTTGGGAAAGACCCAGAAATAATCGGCGGTGAGGTCAGCACCGGATTGCGGGTAGCGGCGCGGGGTGGGGTCTCCGGGCTGGGCGCCGCGGATCGGGGTCCACTGGCGGACGTACTGGGGATAAGGCTCGACGGTGTAGGCGCTGTAGTTGATTTCGCGATTGAGCGCGGGGTGGACGCTGGGTACGTGGTAGCCCTCAAGATAGTTGTCGATGTAGGTCTTCCAGTTGCAGTTCATTTCGTAAATGCGGCGCTCGGAAAATTTCATGCTGCCGAAGTCGAACTTTTCGGCTTGCGCGGGTAATTCGCCGAGAGATTCGCGCAGGCGGCCGGCCTCGGGATCGAGATTGACGAAGATGAGGTTGAACCATTCCTCGAGGCGAACCGGAACGAGGCCGAAGTCCTGGGGATCGAAATCTTCGACGCCATCAAATTCGGGGGTGACGAGCAGAGCGCCGTCGAGGCGGTACGTCCAGCCGTGGTAGCCGCAGCGGAAGAGTTTGCGGTTGCCGCAGCCGGAGGCGGGATTACCGGCGCGATGGCGGCAGACGTTATGAAAGCAGCGCAGAACGCCGTCGTCGCCGCGGGCGATAAGCAGCGGCTCACCGATAAGGTCGAAAGTAAAGTAGTCGCCGGGGCTCGCGGCCTGGTGCACGTGACCGACGACCTGCCAGGTGGAAGCGAAGAGCCGGGTCTTTTCTTCCTCAAAGGTCGCCGGGTTGAAATAGAGGGGTGCGGGCAGCGTGGAAGCGCGAGCAATATCGCGATCGGCATTCAATTGAAGATTCGGCATGGGCGCTCCGGCGAGGGCTATTCTACCGCCGAGATACCGAGCACGCTGAGAAAAAGCGAGGAAAATCAAGAACCAGACGGACAACGAACGGCAACCATCAAGTCGTTTGCTAATCGCCGTTTTTCCTTGATTTTTTCCCGGCGCGCTCGGCGTCTCGGCAGTGAAAACTACACGAATAGGCGACGCAAGAAAAGCGGAGGCGAGCGTTCCCAGAATGGGAGTTGAGGCCTGTGGCGGGCGGTTTGAAGGGAAGATGGAGACGAGGGGCGACTGGCAAAATTTGTCAATCTGGGTCTCTGAAAGTGTCATACTGCGAGTATTAGAAGTGGCTGAGGAGGTGACTATCCCGCAGGAGGCCGATGAAAACGCTGAGTTTGTCTCCAGAAGGACATCTGACTTCCGTCACTTGGGTTTCTGGCCCTTAGAGTGCGATAGTACAAGCGAGTTGGTCATCCAACCAAACCAGTTAAATGGAGACGAGGATAATCTAAATGCGGAAACAAAAGGGCTTCTCACTGATCGAATTGCTGATTGTGGTGGCGATCATTCTGATCATCGCCGCGATTGCTATCCCGAACCTGTTGCGCGCACGTATTGCGGCGAATGAGTCGTCCGCTGTGGCGTCGGTTCGCACACTGAACACAGCACAGATTTCATATAACTCGGCCTACCCGACAGTCGGCTTTTCGAGCACGCTGGCCTCGCTCTCGGGCAGTTGCACGGGAACCACCGTGCCCACCTCGGCTGGCGCTTGCTTGATCGATACGCAGTTGTCATCGGGCACGAAGAGCGGCTACAGCTTCGCTGTGTCGAACGTAACCGGCACTCCGGCGTCCACCTATACTTTTATCGCGACACCGCTGACTGTAAACCAGACGGGCGTGCGCTACTTCTGTTCGTTCGCGGATGCAGTGGTGCGCTACAACGCCGCTTTAATCACCACCTGCGACGGAACTCAGACCCCGCTGCAGTAAGTTTGGATTTGGCAAAGTACCTGGGGGAGGGTACAAGCCGGAAAGAAGCAGAGGAGAAATCCTCTGCTTTTTTT
>Ga0116134_1000825_pt1 | contig 15909 bp, 5 predicted proteins | sample June2015DPH_19_5_FD_89737 | JGI IMG/M metagenome (GOLD analysis project Ga0116134, IMG submission 89737) | Peatland microbial communities from SPRUCE experiment site at the Marcell Experimental Forest, Minnesota, USA - June2015DPH_19_40 | ecosystem: Environmental > Terrestrial > Soil > Wetlands >... | reverse complement strand
TCTACCGGCAAGGATGGCGCGGCCCGGCGAGAGCCGACGTGAACAGCGTCCCGTCAATGCCGCCCGAGGTGTCGGCCGGGCAGAAATGGCCGAGGTCCGCGGCGGCGTCGCTGCCCCAGTCATCGGTGTACTCCGCGTCCAGAACGAGCTTTCCGGCGCGGACGTACGGCGGCGTCACGATCCCGCACGTCTGGTAGTAGCCGCATTCCTCGGTCAGCAGGAAGTCGGTGGTGGGCTCGAGCGCCGCCGAGAACGCCGGGTCGTTATCCCCGTTCTTCTGCCCCCACGCCAGGCCGAGGTGGTGGGCGTAGGCGGCGAGGGTGCGGTCATACGCCTCGCTGCGCGCCTCGGTGATCGGGAAACCGGTGCTGTCGGTGTACGAATCGTCGATATCCGGCTCGACCGCGTCGAAATCCTTGCCCGCGCATTGCTGCCGGATCATCGACTCGATGATCGCCGTCGTAGACGCCGCCGTGATGTTGAGGTATTTCTCCGGGTACCCCGGCACCGCGCGGCCCAGATCACCGGCGGCCTTCAGCTGGTCGTAGTAGGTGACCGCGCCGCCTTCGTCGGCGGCCGAATAGTAGTTCCCGGCCGAGCCGACCTCGATGTAACAGATCACCTTGCTCCCTCGCCGGTGCAGCGCGGCCACCACGGAAGCGGAGTTGAGGATGCCGTCGATGTCGTACAGGCCCACCCGGGGCGCCAGGCGACCGGCCGCGTTCAGCACCCCGTTGCCCATATCCAGTTCGCTGCCGGTGCTCAGTGGGTGGTCTAGTTCCCACTGGAATTCCGGCCCATTGTCCGGGCCAGCGTCCGAGGGATGCCACCAGGCGTGCGCCGTAGGCCCGTGCACGGCCGGAGCGGTCGCGGGCCTGGTGGCGTGCCCCCCCGGCGGCGGCGCCGCCGGGGGGGCCGCCGTGGCCGCTGTCGCGGCCGCCGTGGCCCCTGCTGCCGCCGCTGCCGGGGTGGCATGGGCCGTGGCCGCCGACGGCGTCGGCCGGGAGGCCCCGCTGCCGCATCCAGCCAGCAGCAGGCCCATCCCGGCCATGACGATCGCGGTCTTCCTCATGAACGTCGCGTCCCCGCCCGCGTGTGGAGAGCCGGCCAGCCCGGCCGTGGCCCTGCGATGATACGCGGGGCCACTCCCGCCGTCCCGCCGCGGGCCGCTACCCCTGTGGCTCGCTGACCTGCACCGGCGCGGGCGGGTTGGCCGCCGCGGTCACCTCGGTGATGTCGCCGTTGCCCGTGGCGAGCAGGGCGCCGGCCGGGCCGGGGTTCCCGCTGCTGATCTGCGTGCCGGCCTTCCCGACGTCATTCAGGCCGGCCCGGTAGATCGCCGCGTCCACCGGGGGCATGGGGCCGCCGAGTGCGGTCCGCACGTCCGCCGCCAGCTGGGCGCCGGCGCTCTTCGCCGCGCCGGACTGGCGGGCCCGCTGGGCGGCGCTGAGCTTGCCCAGGTCGACGTTGACGGCCGCGAGAAGCTGGCCGGCCGGCCCGGTGACCCATTTGGCCCCCTTGGTCACGGCGGGCAGCGCCGCGGCGGATGGCCGGCTCGCGGTCTTCCCTCCGCCGACGCCGGCCACGACGCCGGCCACCAGGGCGGCGAGCAGGACCGGGATCAGCGTGGCCAGAACCTTGTTCCGGCGCACCCACGACCCGCCGGGCCACTGGCGCGTTCCGGGCCCGGTGGCCCATTGTTCCATCGACGTTGTCACGATCGTTTCCCCTTTTTTTCTTCTGGCTGGCCGCCCAATGGGGTCCCGGCGCATTCGCCGGGACCCCACCGGGCCTCGTGAACTGGCTTGGTTAGCTGACCGTCAGGGTGAAGGTCTGCGTGGCCGAGCCGATCGAGTTCTTGGCCGTAATCGTGAGAACGTAGGTGCCTGCCTTGGTCGGAATCCCGATCAGGGTGGCCGTCCCGTTGCCGAGGTTGAGGTAGATCAGCCCCGGCACGCTGCCGGTGTGCGTGACGCTCGCCGCGGGGTAACCGACGCTGGTGAACGTGAAGGCATAGAGCTTCCCGTGAGCCACCGTCGCCGTCGCGGCGCTGGTGATCGCCGGGGCCTGGTCCACCGTCAGCGTGAACGCCTGGCTGGCCGTCCCGCCGCTGTTGGTCGCCGTGATCGTGAACTTGTAGACGCCGCCCTGGTCGACTCCGGGCGTCCCGGCCAGGGTGGCCGTGCCGTCGCCGTTGTCAGTCCAGGTCACGCCCTGCGGCAGCGAGCCCGCTTCGGCCAGGGCCGGGGCGGGCGCCCCGGTCGTCTTGACCGTGAAGGAGAAGCCGGAGCCGTCGGTGGCCGTGGCGGTGGCCGCCGAGGTGATCGCCGGGGCGCCGGTGACGGTCAGGACGAACGACTGGGTGGTCGTTCCGCCCGTGTTCGCCGCGGTGAACGTGACCGGGTAGGTCCCGGCACTGGCCGCCGTCGGTGTCCCGGTCAGCGTGGCGGTCCCCTTGCCGCTGTTGGTGAAGCTGACACCGGCCGGCAAGGCCCCACTGTGGGTCACGTTGGTGGTGTAGCTGGTCGGGCTGCCCACCGTGGTGACCGTGAAGGAGAACGCCTTGCCCGTCGCCGCGGTCGCCGCCGCCGCGCTGGTGAACGTCGGCACCTTGACCGTGCCGGCCGCCTTGACGGTCAGGGTGATCGTCTGGCTGGCGGTGCCGCCGCTGTTGGTGGCGGTGACCGGCACGGAGTAGGTACCGGCCGTGATCGCGGTCGTGCCGGACAGCAATCCGGTCCCGTTGCCGTTGTCGGAGAAGCTCACCCCGCCCGGCAGGGTGCCGGCCTTGAGTGCCGCCGCCGGGTAGCCGGTCGTGGCCACGGTGAAGGTGAACGCCGTGCCCGCCGTCTCGGTGACGGCCGCGGCGCTGCTGAAGGCCGGCGCGTTGGTGACCGTCAGGGTGAACGCCTGGCTGGCGGTACCCGTGGCGTTCTTGGCCGTGATGGTCAGCGGGTAAGCGCCCTTGGCGGCCGCCGTCGGCGTACCGGCCAGGGTAGCTGTCCCGTTGGTGTTGGCGGTGAAGGTGATGCCCGGCGGCAGCGTCCCGACGTGGGTCAGGGCCGGCGCCGGGGTGCCCGTGGTGGTCATCGTGAAGCTGAACGCCGTCCCCGAGGTCGCCGTGGCCGTGGCCGCGCTGGTGATGGCCAGCCCGCTGTTGACGGTCAGGACGAAGGCCTGGGTGGCCGTCCCCGTCGCGTTCTTGGCCGTGAGGGTCACCCGGTAGGTACCCTGGCTGCCCGCTGGCGGCGTCCCGGCCAGGGTGGCCGTGCCGTTGCCGTTGTCCTTGAACGTGACCCCGGACGGCAGAGCCGGGCTGCTGGTGGCGGACAGCGCCGCCGCCGGGATCCCCGTGGTCGTCACGGAGAACGTCCCCGCCGAGCCGGCCGCGAAGGTCGCCGCGCCGGCACTGGTGATCGTCGGGGCCACCGGCGCCGGGTTCACGGTGATCGTGAAGCTCTGCGTCGCGTTGGAGCCGACCCCGTTGGCCGCCGTGATCGTGATCGGGTAACTGCCCTTGCTGCCCGCCGCCGGGGTGCCGGCCAGGGTGGCCGTCCCGTTGCCGCCGTCGGTCAGCGTGACGCCGGACGGCAATGCGCCGGACTCGGTGATGGCCGCCGTCGGGCTGCCGGTGGTGGTCACCGGGAACGTGCCCTGCGTGCCCTCGGTGAAGGCCGCCGGGACGCCGCTGGTGATCGCCGGCGCCGTGGGGGCCGCGTTCACGGTCAGCGTGAAGCTCTGCGTCGCGTTGGGGCTCCCCCCGTTCGCCGCCGTGATCGTGATCGGGTAACTGCCCTTGCTGCCCGCCGCCGGGGTGCCGGCCAGGGTGGCCGTCCCGTCGCCGTTATCGGTCAGCGTGACCCCGGACGGCAGCGTGCCGGACTCGGTGATGACGGCCGTGGGGCTGCCGGTGGTGGTCACCGTGGACGTACCGGGCGTGCCCTCGGTGAAGGTCGCCGAGGCCGCGCTGGTGATCGCCGGGGCTTGCGCGACCGTGATGGTCAGGGTCTGGGACGCCGTGCCGTAGCCGTTGACGGCGCTCAGCGGGATGGCGTACGTGCCCGGGGTGGTCGGCGTGCCGGAGAGCGTCGCCGTTCCGTCCTTGTTGTCGGTGAAGGTCACGCCCGGCGGCAGGCTGGACTCGCCCCAGCTGGGCGCGGGATAGCCACCGGCCGTCGCGGTGAAGGAGAACGCCGATCCGGCCGTGGCCGTTACGCTGCTGGCGCTGGTGAAGTTCGGCGCGTCACCGACCACGACCGTGTAGGTCTGGGTCGCGTCCGGGCTGATCCCGTTGCTGGCCGTGATGGTCAGGGTGGCCGTGCCGGTGGCGGTGGCGGTGCCCGAGAGCAGGGCGGTGCCGGTGCCGTTGTCGGTGAAGGTCAGCCCGGCGGGCAGCGTGCCCGTCTCTGTGATCTTCGCCGTCGGTGATCCCGTCGCGGTGATCGCGGCGGCCCCCGCCGAATTCAGCGTGAAGTCAGCGGTGGACCCACTGGTGATGGCCGGTGCCGCGCCGGTGGTGACGGTGATGGTCAGCGCCAGCGTCGCGGTACTGCCCGAGGAGTTGGTGGCCGAAATGGTCACCGGGTAGGTGCCCTCCGTCCCGCTCGCCGGGGTGCCGGTGATGGAGGCGGTGCCGTCCTTGTTGTCGGTGAACGCCAGCCCACTGGGCAGCGTCCCGGACTCGGTGATGGTCGCCGCCGGGTACCCGGTCGTGCTGACGGTGTAGGTGCCCGCCGCCCCGGTGCTGAAGGAGGCCGTGCCCGGGCTGGTGATGCTCGGCGCGCCGCTGTTGGTCAAGGTGAAGCTCTGGGTCACCCCGCCGACGCTGTTCTTCGCCGTGATCTGGAGCGGGAAGCTGCCGCCGCTGTCCGCCGCGGCCGTGCCGGCGATCGTGGCGGTGCCGTTGCCGTTGTCGGTGAACGTGATGCCCGCGGGCAGCGCACCGGTCTCGGTCAGCGCCGGAGCCGGGGCGCCGGTCGTGGTGACCGTGAAGCTGAACGGGGAGCTCGCGATCGAAGACGCGGACGCAGCGCTGGTGATGGTGGGCAGAACGTTCTCGGTGAGGGTCTCGGTGGACCCGGTGCCGAGGTTGACCCAGTCCGACAGGCTCCCGCCGTAGGACTGGCCGAACGCCGCGTTGTTGACGGTCGTGCCGGCCGGGACGGTCACGGGGACGTTGACGCCGGCGCCGTTGTTGGTGACGGTGACCACGCCGTTGGTCTCGGTCGCGCTGGTCTGCCCGGCGGTGTTGGCCGAGGTCCAGGCGGCCTGCTTGGCCAGGACCTGCGCCTCGGTGGCGTCGGTCATCTGGGTGATCGGGGCCGTGCTGGTGTACCAGCTGTTGTACTGGCTCAGCATGTTGTCGATCAGGCGCAGGAGGGTGTAGCCCACGTCCTGGCCGCTCGTGTCGGTGGCCGGGCCGATCAGGTTGGTCTGGTGGGCATAGCCGACCCGGGGATCGTTGTCGAGCACGTGGCTCAGCATGATGTGCGACTCCGAGGCCAGCAGGTCCGCCTCGGTGGCCGGCGTGGTGCGGCAGGTGGTCGCCGAGGTGTCCGTGCAGTGACCGGTCTCACTCGGGAATTGCGTGCTGCCGAGCGAGTCGCCCTGCGCCACGTAGAGCGAGTTGTACTCGTTCAGCTCGTCGGTGAAGTTGTCGGCGTTGTAGTAGATGTTGCTGGGGTACCGGGGCGCCCCGAGAGCGGCCCCGAGGGAGTACTGCTGGGGCTGGCGGGAGGCGTCCTGGGCGAAGGTGGTGACGCCCACCCCGGCCAGGGCGGCCGGCATGTTCGGGTTCTCGATCCCGGAGTGCTCGCCGGTGACGACCACGGCCGGGCTGTAGTTGGTGAGCTTGTTGGCGGCGGCGAAGGCCTGGTCCAGCCCGATCTCCTGCTCGATGGAGGAGTCGGCGGTGGTGCTGGTGGCGGGCAGCCAGCTACCGGCGGCGGTGGAGCAGTCGATGCCGGGGTTGGTGGCGGTGGGGAAGCCCGGGCCCGAGTTGGGCGCCTCGCCCGCCGCGGTGCCGGTGTCGGTGAAGGAGTAGGTGGTCGACGCCGTCGACGCCGTGTTCTCCGGCACCTGGCCGACCAGCCCGTAGGTGGTCGCGCCGGGGTCCTCGCGGTACACGTTGTAGCCCCAGAAGCCGCTGCCGCCGGTGTGGCTGGCCTCTTCCTGGGCCAGCGTCTGTCCAGCGTTACCCGCGGTGCCCGTGCCGTTGGTGGCTTCGGGCCAGGTCAGCGAGACCGACCCGTTCGTCCCGACGGTGACGGACTGCGCGGTGGAGGGCTCTGATTCCCCGTAGGCCGTGGCCGCGGTGATCTCGTAGTTGTAACCGCCGGCCGTGAACGTGCCGCCGGTGCCGCTGGCCGTGGCCGAGGTCAGCACCTGCGGCTGCCACACGGTACAGCCGAGGAACAGGTGCGACCAGGTATGGGTCATCCAGTTGAAGCTGCCCTGGTTGGCGAGGAGGGCGTTGACGAACGCCGTGTCGTTGGGGGCGCTGGGGTCCGCGACCACGCCGGGATCGGTGTACGTGGCCCCGTTCTCGGTGACGCTACCGGTGCAGTTGGCGTTCGACGCGGTGGTGCAGGCGCCGACCGCGTTGAAGGCGAGGTTCAGCGTGATTCCGGTCTGCTTCTCCCACGCGACCACGTAGGCCACGTCGGTCGCGCTCATCTGGACGTCAGCGGGCACGCCGGTCGCTGATCCCGGGGCCACGCCCTGGTCCGCGACCGGGCAGTTGTAGTCGGGCGGCTCGGTCGCCGCGGGCGTGCACTGGAACTGCGAGCTCCACTCGTTGTCGGCGATGAAGAGGTCGTCGATGTCCTGGCCGAAGTAGTTGCGGTACAAGCCCAGGTGGGTGTCGTTGGTGACCCAGTTGATAAGCCCGGGGGCCAGCAGCAGCCACTGCTCCTGGCTGGCGTTGTAGTCGAAGTTCAGCGCCAGCTCCGAGACCCCCGCCTGGGGATCCGTGCTCGGGTGCTGATACACGCCCGCCATGGTGTCACCGGCCGAGTTGTTCAGGAACGACGTGTACGGAGCCCCGGCGGTGACCGTGCCCGTGTAGCCGTAGCTGCCGGTGTCGAACGGGATCGGGCCCTTGAGCTCGGGGAAGGCGGCCAGGCCAGCCGTGGTCAGCGTGCCGGTGGTCCCATCCAGGGCCCCGCCGGTCACTTCGGTCACGCCCAGCGCCGGGTCGGGGTACATGTAGCCGTCCACCTGGCGCACGCCGAAGGTGGACTCGTAGGTGTCCAGCGCGCTCAGCGCGCCCGACGCGAACTCGGTGGGCGAGTCGGCGATGACGATACCGTTGTAGTTGCCCGTAGTGCCGCTGGACAGCGTGGGCAGCGTGACCGCCTGGTTCGGGCTGGTCCCGGTGGCCGTGACCTCGTCGTAGGCGACGCCCTCGCTCTTCAGGGCCGCCTCCCAGGCCGCCGTCGTGACGTCGGCCGATCCGTTGCCAATCAGCAGGATCTTCAGGTTCAGCGTCGGCGAAGTGGCTGCCGCGGCCACAGCGGCGATGGAGGCTGTCACCCCCGTCGCCGCCAGCCCGGACGCAGTCAGAACCGTCACCAGGAACGCGGCCAGCCATGCTGCCGCCCTGCTCCTATATCTGCTCAACGAACTTCCCCCCACGAAATCCGGGGAAATGCCCCCGGCCGCAGCACAGCCCCGAAGGCAGTGCAGTACTAAAAAGTGCATAGTTTTACTAACGGGCAGATCGCCCCGTACCTATGGCTTACATCAGAAGAGACGCCTACCCGGGCATGCCGGGTTACGGCGTTAGCCAAGATAGTTTTTCCCATTGATATGCCGACCTGCCTCTACCGTCCCGAAAAACCCGGCTGCGACGGGAAAAAATTACCGGCCGCCAGCATTAGCCGCTTTCTAATTGTTACCGAGATCACAGCGCCAGTACCGCCCCGCGCCCGCGGCCCAGGTGGTGGCGGGCGGCCCGGAAATCGCGCCGGAATGGGTGGCGGTTCCGTGGACGCCGAGCTGGATTCGTGACAATGTGCACGTGATTGATTACGTAATGCAACATGACCTGATGCGCCTCACGTGGACGCCGAACTGCATCAATGACAATTTGCACATGATCGATTACCCAGCGCAACACAGTGCAGCGCGCCTTTCGCGAACACTGAACTGTATTAATAACAATATGGATGTGATTGATTACCTAATGCAACATTACCTAATGCAACATTGCCTAGTGTGCCCACGGCCCTGTCGTGCGGACGGCTGGCGCGGGTAGACCGCCACCAGCCCCTGCGGTGTGATTACCGGGCCCGGGCGGCCATCCGGGCACCGCGCCACGAGTACGCCTGCCCGGCACACCCGGGGCCGATTCGTTACGTGAAATCGGCACTAACTAGTAACTGTCATGGTATTAGGGGACAGCGCCATCTCCCGCTTTACTGGGCGCATAAACCCTGCGATCGGGCGCATAAAAGCCTGCGGTTAAAGGAAAAACCGCCGGCCGCGGTCACAGTCCCAGGCGGCGGGACAGATCAGAGGCGAGCCTTCCTTCCGGGTCGAGCCCGGCACGGAACTGCCGGAATTCCGGCAGCCGCGGATACATCTGGGCCAGCACATCGGGCGGCACTCGCGAGTCCTTCGCCAGGTACACACGGCCGCCGGCGTCCACGACGAGCCGGTCGAGCCGGTCCAGCAGGCCGGCCAGCCCCGGGGTGCGGGCGGGGAAGTCGAGCGCGAGCGTCCAGCCGGCCAGCGGAAACGACAGCAGGCCCGGGTCTGCTGCCCCGAAGCGTTTGAGCACGGTCACGAACGACGGCGCCCGCGCCGCGCTGACCATCTCGAACGAGCGGCGCACGGCGGCCTCCTGGCCGAACGGGACCACGTACTGGTATTGCCGGAACCCGCCCGGCCAGTAGACGCGGTTCCAGTTCCTGATGCCGTCGAGCGGGTGGAAAAACGTCCCGATGGTCTGCAGCTCCTCGGTACGGTGCCGCGGCGCCTTGCGGTACCACGCCTCGTTGGCCAGGGCCACCGTGTAGCGGTTGATCAGCCCGGGCGGGAACGGGGACGGCACCCCGAGGCGGGCGCCGGGACGGAACGCGAACGGGTCCGCCTTCTCCGCGGCCGGGAGGTCGGCCAGCTCGGCGAAGTCGCCGCTGGTGATCACCGAGCGGCCGAGGCCCGCGCCCCGGGCCATGCTGTCCGACCAGGCCACCGTGTAGCCGTAACTGCGGTCGTGCTCGGTCAGCACGGCCATGGTCTCGTCGATGTCAGCGGTGCGTACGGTGTCCACCCGGACCCGGGACGTGGCCACCCGCTTCAGCTGCACCGTGGCCCGCAGGATGAGGCCGGTCAGGCCCATGCCGCCCGCGGTCGCCCAGAACAGGGCAGGATCGCCCTCGCTGGTCACCGTGCGCAGCTCGCCGCCGGGCAGCATCAGGTCGAAGGACCGTACGTGCCCGGCGAAACTGCCCGCCACGTGATGGTTCTTGCCGTGCACGTCCGCCGCGATGGCGCCGCCGATGGTGACCTGCCGGGTACCGGGAGACACCGGGACGAACCAGCCGGCCGGCAGCCCGGCCACCATGAGCTGCTCCAGGCTGACGCCGGCTTCGCAGGTCGCCAGCCCGCTGACCGGGTCCAGCTCGGTGATCCGGCTGAGCCGGGCGGTGGAAACGACCACCCCGCCGCCGCATTGGGCCGCATTGTTGTAGCTGCGGCCCAGGCCCCGCGCGATCAGGCCGCGCGCCGGTCCCGCCGCCTCGAGCAGCGTTTCCGCATCGCCAGGGCCGGACGGCTCGGCCAGCTCGGCGGAGGATGGCGCGATCCGGCCCCAGCCGGTCAGTGTGACGGTTTGGCCCATGGGCACCGGATACTATCCGTGTCCCGCGCCCCGTCCCGGCTCGCGGCTGGAAATGACCGCTCGGGCGGGACCGATTTCGTTCGGCAAATCACGTGATGTCCGGGGCGTAACCTTCCGTCGTGATGGCGCGCACACGGGACTCACTGACCCTGCCGCGGATGAACGCGCAGCGGCCAGTGATCATCGCGGCCGCGCTCACCACCCTGGTCGCGGCGGCGCTGGCCACCACCTTCGCGGCGGTCAGCAGCGCATCGCTGCCGCGGGCGGTGCGGCACAGCCTCACGGCCGCGAACGGCGCCACGCTGGTGATCAGCGGCCGGGCGGACGCTAGCCAGGTTCCCGGGTACACCGCCGTGCTCCGGCAGCAGATCGGGTCGGCCCTGGAAGGGGCGCCGTTCGCCTTCAGCAGCGCGGAATGGTCCGATCCGCTCGGTTTCGCCGGGGGACCCGGGGCGCCGCCGCCCACCGCGGGCCGTAACACGCCCATCGCCCAGGCCGCCGCGATCGAGGGGATCAGGGCGCACGCGGTCCTGGTCTCCGGACGCTGGCCGGGGTCGCTCCGCGCCGGGCAGCCCATTCCCGCCGCGCTCCCCGAGACGGCCGCGGCGCTGCTGCACGTGCGGGCCGGTGACCGCCTGCGGCTGCGCGACCAGATCTCCGGACGGGTGGTGGCGTTCCTGGTCACCGGCGTGTACCGGCCCCGGCAGGTGACCGGGCCGGCGGCCGGGTACTGGGGCCTGAACGGCATCGGATTCACCGGCTCCAGCACGGCCGGCGGCTTCACCACCTATGGCCCGCTCACCGTGCCGTCCGCCGCCTTCGCCGGCCCGCTGCCGGTCAGCACCGGCTCCTGGGTGGCCCAGCCGGCCACGGCGCTCATCCCGGATCGGGAGTTCGGCCAGGTCGCCGGCGACGTCGCGCGCCTGGCGCAGTCCCTGCCGCAGTCCAGCACCTTGTCCAGCCTGACGCTGGACACCAGCCTGCCCGCGGTGCTGGACGGGGCCCAGAACGACCTCAGCGTGGCCCGTTCGCTGCTGGCCATCTGCGCCGTGCTGGTGGCCCTGCTCGCCGCCGCCGCCCTGCTCGTGGTGGCCCGGCTGCTGGCCGGCCAGCGGGAAAGCGAGGCTGCGATGCTGACCGCACGGGGTGCGACCCGCCGGCAGCTCGCCCGGCTGGCCCTGGCCGAAGCGCTGCCGCTGTGCGTGATCGCGGCCTGCGCCGGCGGCGCGGGCGGCCTCTGGCTGGCCGGGCGGCTCGCCGGGACCAGCTCGGCGCCGGTCACCAGCGCTCTCGCGGCCGCGTGGCCGGCCGCCACCGTGGTCGCCGTGGGCGCACTGGTGCTCATGCTGGTGCCGGTCCTGCAGACCGCGACCCCCGCCACGGCGCGGGCGCGCCGGGGGCGCCAGGCGGCCATCGCCGGGATCACCCGGGCCGGCGCCGACGTCGCCCTGGTCCTGCTCGCCGTGCTGGCCGGCTGGGAACTGCGCCGCTACTCCGCGGTGCCGCCCGGCGGGACCGCGAACGCCGCCCAGGGCGTGGATCCCGTCCTGGTGGCCGCGCCGGCCCTGGCGCTGGCGGGCGGCGGCATCGCCATGCTCCGGCTCCTGCCGGCCGCGGGCCGGGCGGGAGACCGGCTGGCGGCCCGCGGGCGGCGGCTGACCGCGCCCCTCGCCAGCTGGCAGATCAGCCGCCAGCCGATCCGTCAGGGGACCGCCGCCCTGCTTGTCGTGCTGGCGGTCGCGACCGGGACCCTGGTGCTCGCTCAGTGGCAGAGCGGTACGCGCTCCGATCACGATCAGGCCGCGTTCACCGCGGGCGCCGACGTACACGTCCAGACGCCCGGGCCGCTGACCGCCGGGCAGGCCGGGACCATCAGCCGGCTGCCCGGCATCCGGCACGCCATGCCCGTCGCGGCCTTCCCGGCCAGCACGGCCGGCGGGGAGACGCTCGCCGTCGACGCGCACCAGGCCGCGGCGGTGGCGCTGCTCCGCCCCGATCAGTCATCGCTGCCACCGGCCAGCCTGTTCGCGCGGATCGTCGCGCCCGGTGCCGTGCCGGGGCTCACGCTCCCCGGCGACCCGGCGCGGATCCGGCTCACCGTTCAGGTCGGCCCGGCCGCCCTGCCGCTGGCGCCGGTCGTCGTGACCGTCACCGCCGAAGACGCCGACGGCGACGCCTACCAGCTTCCGGCCGGCACCGTGCCCGCCGACGGGCGGCCGCACGTCCTGACCGCCGGTATCCCCGGCGGGCGTGCGATCTACCCGATCCGGCTGACCGCGATCACCGCGTCCTACACGCTCCCCGCGACTCACGCCACCGTCCCCGCGGTTTTCACCGTGGACCGGCTGGACAGCGGGCCGGGCGCCGCCCCGGTGCCCGGATCGGCGCTGGCGGCCTGGGCGGCCGTCGCGTCGTCGCCTGAGCTGGCGGGGGTCCGCGCCACGTTCCCCGGCACCAGCGGACCGTCCGGCCTGCCCGCCGTCCGGCTGGCCGGCACCGCGCCGGCCGCAACCGCGCCGGCCGCGCCCAGCACGGCGCGGGTGGTGACGTTCGACCCCGGATACGGCCAGTCCGCCAGCGGGATAGCCGGCGTCCCGCCCAGTCCCGTCACCGGGCAGCTGTCCCTGACCGGGGCCACGTCCGTGCCCGCGGCCATCCCCGGCATCGCGACGCGAAGCTTCCTGACCGCCAGCAACGCCAGTGTCGGGTCGACCGTGCCGGCGGCGGTGGGCAGCGTGACCGTCAATGTCAGGATCGTCGCGGCGGTGGCCACCTTCCCCACCGTCGGCCCGGGCGCGGACGCCCTCATCGTGGACCTGCCCACGGTCCAGAACATCCTGACCCGCCTGTCCGTGCCCCCGGCTCAGGCGGCCCAATGGTGGCTGGCCACCGCGGCGGGCCAGGTCCCGCCGGGGCTGGCCGCGAGCCTGCCCGCCGGCGCGACCGTGACCAGCGCGGCCGGGCTGGCGGCCACGCTGCGCAGCGACCCGGTCTCGGCCGTCCCCCGGAACGCCCTTCTCGTGGTGGCCCTGGCCGCCGCGGTGCTGGCCATCACCGGCTTCTGCGTGAGCATCGCGGCGAGTGTCCGGCTGCGGCGCTCCGAGAACGCGCTGCTGGCCGCGCTGGGCGTGCCGCCCGGCGCGGCCGCCCGCCAGCTCGGCCTGGAAAAGTTCATGCTGAGCGTGCCGTCCGCACTGGCCGGCCTGGCGCTCGGCGCCGTGCTCGCCGAACTGCTCGTGCCCGCCATCACCCTGACCACGTCCGCTACCGCACCGGTGCCGCCCGCGATCGTCCAGTTCGGCTGGCCGCAGACGATCGCGCTGGCCGTGGCGGTGGCTGTTATCCCGGCCCTGGCGGCGGCGATCGCGATGGCCCGGAGACCTGATGCCGCGGCGGCCCTGCGCGCCGCGGAGGCGGCATGAGACGGGCGGGGGCGGCATGAGACGGATCGCCCGGACCCTGGTGGGCTCGGCCGGAGCCAGCATGCTCGCGCTGGCCCTGCTCGTGTGCGGCTGCGTGTTCGCCGCGCTGGCCGGGCCCGCGCAAAGCCAGCGCGCCCAGACCGAGGCCCTGCACAAGGACCTCGCCCAGCAGGGCGAGACAGCCTCGGCCGTTACGGTGAGCACCGACTGGGACGCGGTGACCACCCAGCTCAATCCCGGCCAGGAGCAGATTTACCTGAGTGAGGACGAGCTGGCCAGCGCGCGGGACGCCCTCGCCGGCAGCCTCGCCGCCGCATCCCTGCCGGTCGCCGCCGGGTCCTGGACCGGCCTGAGCACCCGGCCGTATCCGGTCGCCTCGGGCGCGGCGGCGAGCGCCTTCAACTCGGGGCTCACGCCCACCATCGAGGTGCTCTACCGCGATCCGCTCGCCGCGAACGCCCCGGTTGTGGCCGGGCGGTACACGAGCACCGGGCAGCCCCCCGGTTCGCTGGGGGTCGCGGTCACCACGGCGACGGCCGCCCGGTTCGGCCTGCGTCCCGGCTCCCGGCTCCGGCTGACCCTCCCCACCGGCCCGGTGACGCTCGTGGTCACGGCCCTGCTGCGGATCCGTGGCCCCGCCGCGACCTTCTGGAACGCCGATTCCACCGCCGCGGTGCCCTCGCTCACCCAGTTGACCAGCGGAAACTGGGTCGGGGCCGTATTCGCCGACCCGGGCCAGCTCACCGCCATGCAGATGCTGTTCAGCGCCGCCGACATGAACATCAGCTGGGAGATCCCGCTGTCCCCCGGCCAGGTGCAGGCCAGCCGGGTCCAGGCCCTTGACAACGCGCTGAACCGGTTTTCGGTGACCTCACCGTCCATGGGTGAGCTCAGCGCGGCCGCCACCGCGGTGACGGTCTCCTCCCCGCTGACCTCCGCCCTGGCCGCGTTCCTGGACACGCAGGCGGCGATCGAGACGGTGCTGCTGCTGCTCTTCGTCAGCCTGATCGTGACCGCCGCGGCCGTGATCGCGGTCGCGGCCCGGATGGTCGCCGTGCGCCGGGCCGGCGAGCTGACCATGATGCGGGCCCGGGGCGCCTCGCTCCGGCAGGTCGCCGCGCTGATGCTGCGCGCCACCGCCGCCGTGTCCGGGCCGGCCGCGCTGGCCGGGGCCGGGCTGGCCTTCGCCGCGGAAACCCGGGACACGCCGTCCGTGCTGGGCTGGTCGCTGGCCGGCCTGGTCCTGGTCACCGCGCTGGCCGGCCCGCCGCTGGCCGCGGCGTGGCGGCACCGCAGGCCGTCCCCGGCCAGCAACCCCGCCCGGGTCACGACCACGGAGACGGCCGGGTTCCGGCGCGTCGCGCTGCGCCGCTGGGTGGCCGAGGCGACCGCATGCGCCGCGGCGGTGGCCGCCCTCGTCGTCCTGCACAGCCAGGGCCTGCCCACGGCCGGCCAGCCCGACCTGTTCCTCGCGGCCACACCGGTGCTCGTGGCGATCCCCGTGGTCGTGGTCGTGCTGCGGCTCTACCCCCTGGCCGTCCGCGGGCTGGCCCGGCTGTCGGCCCGGACGGCCGGCGCCACCGGCTTCATCGCGCTGGCCCGGGCGTCCCGGACCTCGCTGACCGGGGTGCTGCCCGTCTTCGCGCTCGTGCTGGGGCTCAGCGTGGCCGCGTTCGCGGGGATGGTGCGCAGCGCCGTGACCCGGGGCGAGGTCGCCGCGTCCTGGCAGGCCACCGGGGCCGACGTGGTGGTCGACACCGGGACCGAAACTCAGCCCGGGTTCGTGCCGCACCCGGTGACGGGCGCGGCCCAGAAAGCGATCGCCGCGGTCCCGGGGGTCCGGCGATCCGCGCGGGTCTGGAAAACGTCCTGGACTGCGCCCGGTGGCCAGCAGCTAACGGTGCTGGCCGTGGACCCGTCCCAGTACACGGCCCTGGTCGCCAGTACCCCGTTCCCGCGCTTCCCGGCCGCGGCGATTGCCCGCACGCGGCCGGTGCCCGCCGGGGCCACGGTGGCGGTGCTCGCCTCGCCGGCCGCGGCCGCGATCCTCGGCGGTGGCTCGCCATCCATCAGCGCGCCATCGGGGATAGGACCGGTCAGCGTGCGGGTCGCCGGGAAGCTGAGCAGCACGCCCGCCCAGACCGGGAGCAGCGCCTGGATCGTCATGCCCATGATCCGGCTCCCCGGCCCCAACGGGCAGCCCGCCCCTCAGCTCCTGCTGCTGACCGGATCGGGGATCAACGATGCCCGGCTTTCCGCGGTCGTCGCCAAGGTGCTGCCCCCCACGAACGTCACCTTCCGCTCGGCGGCCCTGACGGCCCTGGCCGGCGCCCCGCTGCAGCACGACGCCGGTCTCATCATGCTGCTCACCATCCTCACCGCGGCGGCCCTTGGCCTGGGCACCCTGGTCATCGGGCTGGCGCTGGGGTCGGCCGAGCGGGAGCTGACGCTGGCGCGGCTGACCACCATGGGGCACGAGAAACCCCTCCGGCTCCTCGTCGCCGAGACCCTCCCGGCCGTCCTCGCGGCGGCCGTGGCCGGGCTGGCGTGCGCGCTGGCGCTGCCGGCCCTGACCGGTCCGGCCCTCGACCTGTCCGTGTTCACCGGGACCGGCGCGCCCATCCCGCTGCGGCCCGACTGGCT
>Ga0116134_1000824_pt1 | contig 15911 bp, 4 predicted proteins | sample June2015DPH_19_5_FD_89737 | JGI IMG/M metagenome (GOLD analysis project Ga0116134, IMG submission 89737) | Peatland microbial communities from SPRUCE experiment site at the Marcell Experimental Forest, Minnesota, USA - June2015DPH_19_40 | ecosystem: Environmental > Terrestrial > Soil > Wetlands >... | reverse complement strand
GACGGATTTCCAGATTCAGGGCATGCCTGCGACTTTCCTTTTTGACACGCTGGATGGCACCATCAGCGCATATGTGCCGGGCGTGAATGCCAACCAAGCGATCATCGTGGTCGACAACTCGGCCAACCACGCGCTGTACCAGGCCTTGGCCATCACCAGTTATTCCTCGGGGAATTTCCTTTACGCACTCGACAACGCCAACAATGTGATCGATATGTACGACGGCACCTTTACGCTGGTGAAGTCGTTCGGCGATCCGTCGATCCCGTCCAACTTCTCAGTGTTTGGCATTCAGGACATCAATGGCATGGTTTACGTCGCCTACGCTAAACCGAACTACGGCTCCGGCGGTTATGTCGACTTCTTTACGGAGAATGGTGTCCTCGTGAAGACACTGATCCAGGGACTACCACTGAACCAAGCCTGGGGGATCGCCTTGGCGCCCAGCAACTTTGGGCCGCTCAGCAATACTCTGCTGATTTCAAACAACTCGGAGTTCGGAACTATCAACGCGTTCGACCCTAATACCGGCAAGTTTGTAGGCACGATCAAGGATCAGAAAGGCAAGCAGGTCGTCCTCAACAACCTCTGGGGAATCGCTTTCGGTGGCGGGAACTCATCCAGTGGCGCAACCAACGAGCTGTTCGTCACCGTGGGGAACGGCAACGGGCTCAACGAATTGGCCGGCACCTTTTTATCAATCAAGCCGTAATTGACACCAACAGCAGCAGGAGGACGTAACTTGGGCCGCCTGAATGAGGCGGCCTTCTACTCCGGGGACCCAGGCGTCGCCGACCAAGCCATCAGCTTCGATAGCGATGAGTATATCTTGGTTCAGCGCTCCATTCTTTTGCTATCTCGCCCGGCAGAAACTTCAGGGCGACGAAGCGGTGCAGCGTTATATCCTCGGCCTGGTTGACCACAAATGGACTCACGGATTACTCCCGAGAGGCACGCGGACGATCCGCCCTCCGTCAGGCGGCGGCCTGCTCTTCCCTCACAATGGCGGTCGGAACGTATGGGAAGGTTGTCGAGGGCTTCGACGTGACCGACTCCTTGCCGATCCCGAGGCTAACAGGTGCGTTCGCCGCTATGGAGAACATGACATCTGGCGCGTTGTCAGTAAGGGAGCGACCGTTCCACCCGCCGAAGCCGAACACGGCCGGCGTGCCGACCTCGTACTGGAGGATGTTGGGGAAGAACCGGTGCGCGACCTTCTCCCCATAGGCTCGGGGATCTTGTGCGGTTCCATTTGCGGACACGACTCCGGAGATTGCCTTGGTTACAGCCTCTCCGTAAGTTGCGAAGTCATCGGCCGGACGCCCGGCATTGAGACGGTTGCCAAGATCTTCGTTGTATTGGGTGAACAGCGGGTGGATCATCGGAAGACCGACGCGGTTGATCGAACGCCATCCCCCAGCGTCGGTGGCCAGCGATGACACAGCCCAGACCCCTATCCGACGCCTGTCGCCTGCGCCGGCGAGCAACTCGCTATCGGGTACTTCCAGCACGATCGAATACACCGTGTGGCCTGCAAACAGGTTCTTCGCGTGGCTTGGATCCCATCCGGACAGGTTCACAGCCGTGCCGTCCTGAAACGCGTGGCCGACGGCGTGCAGCACATCGGGCTCAATCCAAAACGGGTCACCAGCCTTGCCGGCCCAGAAGCGCAGACCGGCCGCCGTCGTGACGGTCTCGCCAGTTGTTCCCCGCGCGACGACAGTGCCAGCCGCATGCGGATCGACAGCTTCCGCACCCCTGATGCAGCGCACTACGTAGCGCTGCTTCCCCTGCATGTCACGCTCGTCAAATGTGATGCGGTAGGTTACATCTTCGACGGCATCGCCATTGAGATCGACCTTGAATTCGTACATACCTTCCGGATGGTAGCCAGGCGCGGGAATGGGGCCGAAAATTGAGTGGCAGACGTTGATCACGAACGCGGTGCCGGTTTCGCCGCGGAATACATAGAGGTCCGTGATGTCGAGGCGGATGTCTTGCCGAGCGATTGGCGAATCGAGGTGATGGGACATGGTGCTCTCCCTTTGTTACTACGGAATTGAATAAATCCTGTGCCCCGCCAACTGGGATGAAGCGAAAAGACCCCACTGAATTCCGGCATAATACAACGACTAGGACGTTAAGGGCAACGGCAAGAGCTGGATATTATCCATTCGTTTATGGAATGTGAAATTGGTACCAACGGCTAGAAAAACCAGCGAGACGGATCGCCAATGATGCACGGCTGATTCTGCAACTACTGATCGAAGATCGTTTTCCGCGGATCTGGGTGCCAAGTTGGGAGAATCGCGATCTGCGGCAACTGCTGTGGCACCGGCACCGGATGGTGCAGGCGCGCACGCGGATCCTGAACCAGCTGCAGGCGGTGGCGCTCAACGAAGGACTGCGCTGCAAGAAGCGGCTCTGGCGGGATGCCGGACGGGAGCAACTGGAGTCGTTTGCGTTAGCGCCATCGGCCAGCCGGCGACGGCGCGATCTGCTGGAGCTGCTGGACCGACTGACGCCCACGATTGCCGACCTGGCGCAGCTAACCCTCTGCATCTCTACGCCGACACTCTACGCCGATTTCTCTTGACATTTCGCTCAATCGGAGCATAATGCGCTTCATTCCTCGCGCGGCTTGATGTTCTGCGGTTATCTGAACGCAGCTTCGGATCACGACGGGTTGTCTTCACCGGTAACTTCCCCAGGGAAAATCGCAGTGGCGACGAGCAAGTGTGTCCCCGTTCGGAGTTACATACAACTACGTCATGTAAAGCTGGTTTGAAAGCACCAGGCCCCCGTATTCTTCTCGGGTGTTTATTGGGTCCTTGTTAGGAGTAGTGCGGCGGTCCCCACTGACGTTTCCGGAGAACGAGTGGCGTTAAAACGAATCTCAATCGACTCACTGGATTAGTGCAGATGCATCTCCCGAATGTTATTGCTGCGGTGAAGAGCGCCGCGACAACTATTGTGAAGATGACGAGGAAGATGATGAAAGGTGACCCCAGATAGTTTGTGACGCCGCTGTTTAGCTTTCGGCACATTGTGATCCGCTTCTCAGGGAGTACCGGGTGTTCATATGAACCAGCAACCGAACGAATATGAGGTTAGCGGTGCAGTAAGAGGGCGCCACGGCGATCTTCTTCGCCACGCGCGGGTAGTCCTCTGGTGGCAGCAGATCCGCGAAAGGAAGGAACTGGCCGCGGGAGAAACGTCGGAACACGGACGCTATCGTCTGCGCTATCGCGTTCCCGAAAACGCGCCCCAGCCTTTGTTGCTGGTCGTGGAGGCGCTGTCAGAATACTTGGACACGCCGCTTGTTTCGCCGGTGACCTCCGCAAAGGCAACGCTCGAGATCGACCTCAGCTTCGAGGGGCCTGACCAGTCCGAGTGGGCTACCCTGGTTCGCTCGCTCGAGCCGTTTCTCGACGGCCTCACGCTGGCAGGCTTGGTCGAGAACACCACTCACCACGACCTTTCCTTTCTTGCGAGCGAACTCGGCAAGAACGTGGAGGCCGTCATGCGCGTGGCTCTTTCGGCGCGGCTCGAGGCGGCGTTCAAGATCCCCGCTCCCGCTTTTTACGCTTTCCTCCGGCAGCGTGTGCCAGGGTCACTTCCCAGCCCCCTACTCGATGCCAGCCAGAATTTCACACTCATTGACGCGCTGGTTCAAAGCGTCGCGTCCATGATTTTCGGCTTGTCCGCGCAGGTTCAGACACAAACGTTGACCGCGGCGGTAGCGCTCGACCTCATTGGACCCCAGTTCACGAAGCAGATTCCTCAGCTCGTCACGGAATTGCAGGCGCTGCACACTACCGACCTGCTCAACCAGCCTTACCTGGTCGGAAATGCGACGCTGGCTCAACTGCTCGACGTCGCCGGTCTCCCGACGACTAAACAGCAGACATTCGCCCAGGCGCTGGCCGTGAACAATCAGTCCATGCGCAATTTCTGGCGCACACTGGGCAATGGCCAGAACGGTTTCACGGCTGCCGAGGCGTCGGCCATCGAACGCACTTTATCCCTTGGCGCCTTTGTGAAGAACTTTGTGCCGCTGGTCACCACCCTGTTTCAGGGATTTACTTCGGGAACCTACAAGACGCTGCCCGATCTGGCGCGGCTGAGCCTGCAGGACTGGGTGCAAATGGTCAATCAGACCGGCGCGCCCCCCGGCATCGATGCGGCGGGGACGGCGAGCCCAGCGCAAGTATTCGCGAGCGTGGTGTATACCCGCGTCACCCGCGCCTATCCGACCGCCGCTCTGGCGGGCCGGATCAGTACCGCCAAGTTTGTATCCGAAGCCCAGCAGAAACCGTTGCTGCAGTTTTTTCAGAACAATCCGGAACTTGAGCTGATCAAAGACAACATCCCGGTTTATATCGCGAACCAAGGTGACAAGGCGTTCACCGGAATTGGAAAAGAGGACCAGGCCGCCGTGGTGACGAACGCGCGGATTTTTCAGCGCGTGCTGCGGGTTACTCCCGATACGGATGTTGCGCAAACCCTGCTCGGAATGGGCTTCACGTCGGCTACGCAGATTGCCGCGCTGGGCCAGCAGCAGTTCTTCGTCAGGGCAACCGCCGCGGGCCTCACCAAACCCGAGGCAAACCAGGCGTATCAGGCCTCGGCGCAACGCTATGCCAATGTCGTCGGGCTCTACATGAATTTCAACAACGATTCGATCGGTGTCTGGCCGCAAGGGATGGGGGACGTTGGCGAATTTGGGCCGCCGGTGCAGCAGGCCGTTCAGACCGATCCGACGCTAGCAACGCTTTTCGGTTCGCTGAGTTATTGCGCCACCGACGACTGCACGTCGGTGCTGAGTCCGGCCGCCTATCTTTGCGATCTGCTGTTGTGGCTGCGCAACCACCAGCTGGCCGCCGGGACCGCACTCGATGTGCTGGACAGCCGGCGGCCCGATATTCGCCATCTGCTTCTCAACTGCCCGAACTCGGACACGGAACTGCCGTATATCGATCTGGTGATCGAGCTTCTGGCAGATAAAATCAGCCCTCCGGCGAGCACGATGCTGGCCGCGCCCATTACAGCCGTCCAACCCTCGATTACAGTCGCCAGCGCCGCAGGATTTCCCGCGCCGGGCTTCGCGGTGCTGATTGGCGCGGAAATCCTCCAGGTCACTGCAGTCGGCGGCGCGGGCAACACGACGTGGGATGTTACGCGCAATCAGCAGGGCACCACGGCCGCAGCAGCTCCCGCGGGCACCGCCGTCATCGTGACAACGGCGTCGAATCCTCCGTGGAAGCAAACTCCGGAATCCCTGAGCGCCGCGCAGCTGAGCGCCGCGCCCGCCTGGTCCAATCAAGGCGCGTTCGTCACGCTGTTCAATGCAGAATATCCGCAAACGCTACCATACAGCGCCGGGCTCGATGAGCTGCGCACGTATCTGCTTCAGTGGAACCTTCCCTTATGGCAACTGCGCCAGGCTCTGCTGCCGCTGGCGGGCGCCACGGTGGCACAGCAGGCCGCAGTGGCCGCCGAGCGGCTCGAAATGAATGTGGTGGCGCAAAACCTCGTCACCATTCCCAATTTCGCCGCCCCGACTGTCGCCTGGAATATCGCCGATCCCGCAGTGGCACTGATTCCGGTGCCGGCGTTTCTTCAGGCCGCGTCCATTTCCTATGAGTCGCTGCTGGAACTTCTCGAGGTCGCCTGGGTCCAGGGTGGTTTCAATATCGGTCTACAGGGCATTAGTGATCTTTGCGATCTGAGCGTCGAGACACTCACCGCAGGTGCCGCTCTCGATGGCGGATTTCTCGACCGCGCGAATCGCTTCCTCAGGCTCTGGCTCGCGACAGGGTACAAGATGTGGGAACTGGATCTGCTGCTCAACGCGCCGAGCGTCGGCAACGGCGCGCTCGACCAGAACGCATTGATTCAGCTGCAGGCTTTCTGGCAGCTGCAGAACTCGACCAGCCTCGCGGTGGATCAGCAGCTGGCCTTCTTCCAGAACATCGATACGAATACACACCGCGATCCCGACGGCAGCACAACCACGCCGCTTTACGCGCAGATCTTTCTGAACCCGACCACCACCTGGATCGCTCCCGATCCGGATCTGGTCAGTTTGCCCACGGGAGGCGCCATCGGAGATGCGGTGCTCAGCGATCATGCGAGGGCGATTCAGCCCGCACTTGGCGTTTCGGCGTCGGACCTCGCCACTCTCGTCGCACTTACTGATAATCAGCTGACGCTGGGTAATCTCAGCCTTCTTTACCGGATCAACGTTCTGGCCGTCGCTTCCAGATTCAGCATCACGTCGGTGCTGAACATCGCTGGGCTGCTGAACCCCGTTGCTCTGGCGCCGGCCACCACGCTGGCCGCCACCATCACGAGCGCGCAGAAAACGATCACCGTGGCCAGCGCCGCTCCGTTCCGGCCTCCGAATTTCTATATCACGATCGGCGCGGAAATTCTTCTGGTGACGGCCATGGGCGGGGCCGGCAACACGACATGGACCGTGGTCCGGGGCCAGCTGGATACGACGGCGGCCGGTGCCGCGGCCGGCGTGGCTGTGACATCGGACTTCGGCAGCCCGGCGACAGCAGTCGCGTCGCTCACTGCCTCTCCCGCCGCAACCAAAGGGTTTCTGGCGCAAGCAACGGCTATCCAGCAGCAGTCCGGATTGACTCCTGACGCTATCAATTATCTGCTGACCCCGCCCTCTTCGATCATCGGCGGTTGGGCGACCACGTCGCAAATGACGCCGGCGAATATCGCTTCGACGCTGACGGCGGTGCAGCAGGCCGTTCTGAGTCTGCTCTCGGCCAGCACCACACTAGCATCGCCCATCGGCGCGGGCGATACATCCATCACGGTCGCCAGCGACGCCGGGTTTCCCGCGCCAAACTTCTACGTGTATATCGGTGGCTCCGAGATCGCGCAGGTGACGGCGGTCGGCGGAACAGGGAACACCACATGGACGGTGGTGCGCGGACAGCAGGGCACGACGGCCACGGCTGCGGTGAAGGGCGCAACGGTCACGCCCACCGCAGGCGATCTGAACGGCGCCGTGATCAGCGCAGTCGCCGCGAATGCTCATAGTGCCACGAATGCGCCTCTCACCAGCGACGTGGCGGCTGTAATCCTGCAATCGCTCAGCGTGCCAGTGATCAATCAGCCGCTGCTCTCCGTGCTGATGGATCCGGCTATGCTGCAGGCGATTGGAACCATCACGATCGGCGGCTCTCCGGCGGCCGGCGACACGCTCGAAGCCGTTCTCAGCAACGGAATCGGCGCTCCGGTCGCCGTCGCATACCCGCTGGTTCAGGCCGATATCGGCAGCGTGAATCAGACGGCGGCGGATTTCGCGAACGCGATAAATCTGTCCGCGGCTGTCGCGGGACCCAACGCCTTCCTTGCACCCTGCACGGTGTCAGGCGCGGTGATCACGCTGAATCCGCTGACGCCCGGCGCGGCCGGAAGCAGCATTACAGCCGCGAACGCAGCCGCCCCGGGGGGTGTTGGCCACGTTTCCATTTCTCCCGCCAACGCGCAGACCATTGGACAGCCTGCTTTCAAGAACCAGTTCCTCGCGATTCAGATCTACGACAAAGTTGGCACTCTGGTCCGCGGCCTGCGCTTGGTCAAGAAGGATGTGTCCTGGCTGATCGCCAACTCCGGCGCCGGATTCTATGGTGGCCTGGATCTGACCCAGCTTCCGGTTACCACAGCTCAGCCGGCGCAGAATCTCTCCGTGCTGCTGACCACTCTGCTTCTCATCAAACTAGTCCGCCTGTGGACTGCCGCGCCGCCCGCGTCGACGGTGCAGACGCTCTACGACGTCATCGGTGGCGTTATCGGCGGGACCATCGCCAATGGAGCCGCGGCCCAGAACACGCTGGCCACCATCACGGGATGGCCGTTGGCCGATATCGAGTCCTTCGCAGCGGTGCTTGGCCTGGCTTTTCCCGCCAGCTATCAGGCGCCGGAGACGTACGACGCGCTGCGCACTCTCGAGGCGATGTCGGCCGCCGTCGGTGCCTCCGGTCCGGTGGTGTCCGCGACCGGAACTACCCTGACCGCCCCCATCGCTACCGCCGTACAAGCCAGTATCGCGGTGGCGAGCGCCATCGGATTTCCCGCGCCCAGTTTTTATATCAACATTGGCGCCGAAGTTCTGCTGGTTACGGCCTTCGGCGGCGCGGATAACAACACCTGGACCGTCATGCGCGGGCAGTTGGGAACGACCGCGGCCACCGCCATCGTGGGCGCCGCCGTCACTCCGGCCTATGGAGCGCAGATCGTGAGCTGGGGTGGCATTCCGGCAGACGAGGTCAGCGCCGAAAGCATGGCGGCGAGCGCGCTGGGCATTCTGAAATCGCACCAGGCGAGCCAGGACGCGTGGCTCGCCCTTGCCCCCACGCTGATGAATCCGGTGCGCGAGAACCAGTCGGCAGCGCTGCAGTCGTATCTCATCGCCCAGCGCGACGGCGCGGGCAATCTGATTTACACAGACACCAACGGCTTATTCAACTACTTCCTCATCGATACGCAGATGACTTCCTGCATGTTGACGTCGCGCGTGGTGCAGGCCTATATCGCGGTGCAGATTTTCGTCGAGCGCTGCCTGATGAATCTGGAAGCTCCGCAGGTGGTGGTCGATCTCACTCAGGACGACACCTGGAATCAGTGGGAGTGGATGAGCCGCTACCGGATCTGGGAAGCGAACCGCGAAGTGTTCCTGTTCCCCGAAAACTGGCTGATCGAATCCCAGCGGCCCAACCGCACCGAGACCTACCAGACGTTCGAACAGGAAGTGCGCCAGGATCAAAGCACCGCGGATTATCTCGAGACCGTGGTTCTCAACTACATCGACCGCCTCGATGGGCTGGCCCATCTGCGCGTCACCGGCACATGCGTAGACCCCGAAACCGGAACCATCTATGTGGTTGGCCGCACATTAGCTGATCCTCCGGTCTTTTATCTCCGCACCTATGTCCGAACGAGTCCGGCGGCTGCGGGCGCATGGACGGGCTGGACGAAGATTCCGCTGGATATCAAGGCTCACCAGGTAGTCCCGGCGCTTTACCGGGGCCGCATCTGCCTGTTCTGGGTGGACATCAAGGTGTCGAACGAGCCTCAGCAAAATCTGCCGGTGGCACAGGCGTCTACCTCCGCGCCCAACCAGAACGTGGACCGCTACGTCACGCTGGGCGTCAACTTCTCGATCTTCCGCAACGACACCTGGGCACCGGCGCAGATGTCCAAAGGCAAGTTGTTCGACAAGCCGCTGCTCGATCCCACGCAGGCGAACGACCTACGGTTCGTTGAGGCCCTGTACACGCTGAAAGTGCAGACGCCCGCGCCTACGCCCGGCTACGGTGCCAACCTGTACGTCGACGTGTTTCGTCTCGGCGATTACACGGTCGAGGTGGACACGTTTGGCTTTTTCATCTTCAGCATTACGGTGGATATCCCGGTGGATAACAAGCCCGACCAGGCCGTGCACATCGGGCGCGCCGTTTTCGACGGCCGCTTCAGCGATCTGGAACTGAGTAATTTGCCGATTTATGAGCCGAACGCGCAGAATCAGCCATCGGGCCTGCTGGCCTGGGCACAAGCCGCCTACGGACCCGACGCGAAACCCCTGTTGCCCCTCAGCGCGCCCGACCCGGACCTCACCGGTGAATTCGGCCTGATTCCTCAGGCGGGCGCGCTCGAGACGATTCCCGCAGATCCCACGCAGGGATCGAACCAAACGCTGCCGCTCATGTTCATGCCGACGGGCGGCCTCGACGTGGGTCCGTTCCTCCTCCTTGCGACAGTCTCCATGCCTTTCCGCGTCGTGGGGCCGGACACCGATCTGTCCTTTGACCCGGCGTCTTACTTCTTTTTCGAGGACAACCGGCGTTCCTACTATGTCGAGAGCCCGAAGTTCTACTGGACGGGGAGCGCGTTCCTTCCCGTTGTGCCGTCCGATCCCGGCACCGTGCCCTATGAAACGCGCTATGACTTCCACGTTTTCTATCACCCGTTCACGCGGCTGTTCTGGAACCAGCTGGCGGGCGGCGGTTTCGATCTGCTCTACGACCCCAATCTTCAGCAGAACCCCGATCAGATCGATCCTAGCGGCGCGGACGTTTTCAGCTTCCAGCAGACCTACAATCCGTTGCCGCCGATTCAGTGGGATCACGATGACGTCACCGGCCAGGATCGCCAGTTTCTCGACTTCGGACCGAGCGCGGCGTTTTCGGTCTACCACTGGGAACTCTTCTATCACATCCCGCTTTACATCGCACAGCTTCTGAGCCAGAACCAGCAGTTCGAGGACGCGCAAACCTGGTATCACTACATCTTCAACCCTACCCGCCAGGGCAGCGACCCGGTGCCACAGCGCTTTTGGATTCCCAAGCCGCTGCACAATCTCACCAGCGCACAGATACTGGCGCAGCAGATCAGCAATCTGTTGGTTGCGGTGAATCAGGGAGATCCGACTTTTGTCGCCCAGGTTCAGGCCTGGCGCAACAATCCCTTCAACCCCTTCGTGCTCGCTGACATGCGACAAGGCGTTCCATACATGAAGAGCACGGTGATGTCATACCTCGACAATCTGATCGCGTGGGGCGACAACTTGTTTTCGACCGAATCCCGCGAGGCTTTGAGCGAAGCGACTCTGCTTTATGTGATCGCGTCCGAGATTCTGGGCCCGACTCCCGATGCGGTCACTCCGCCGCAGCATGCCGACGAATCTTTCGACCAGCTTGAACCTGAACTTGATGCCTTCGCGAACGCGATGGTGGAAATCGAAAACGTAATCGGGGGCGCCGGGGGAAGCGGTGGCGACGGGTCGGGTGGCGGCATTCCGTCCGCGCAGACTTTTTATTTCAAGATTCCGCCCAACGCGACGTTACTGAACTACTGGTCGACGGTTGCGGATCGTCTGTTCAAGCTGCGCAATTGCCAGAACATTGCGGGCGCGCCACTTCAGCTCGCGCTGTTCGACGCTCCGATCGATCCCGGGCTGCTGATTGCGGCTCAGGCGGCGGGCGTGGATCTTTCGAGCGTGCTCAGCGATATCTCGGCTCCGCTGCCGAATTACCGGTTCACCGCGCTCTATCCGCAAGCGCTCGACTTTGTCAATGCCGTGCGGGCCTACGGCGCATCACTGCAGGCTGCGCTGGAAAAGAATGATGCGGGCGCACTGGCGCTGCTGCAGCAGACCACGCAACAGCAGCTTCTGAACGACGGCAGCGATATCTTCGACTGGCAGATTCAGCAGGCGCAGAGCAATATCGACGCGCTCACCGAGGGGTTCAACCTCGCCCAGCAACGGTACAGCTTCAATTCGTCGCAGAGCTGGCCGAATGCGGGTGAAGCCATCGATACGGCGATCACTTCGGTCATTATCGCCACGTACATTACGGCGTCCGTTATCGAAGCGCTGGCCGGCACCACGGTGCTGATTCCCAACTTCTTATTTGGCGCCGCGGGCTTCGGTGGCACACCCACCACAACGGCGTCTACAGGCGGCCCGCCGATCGCCAAAGCCGGTACGAATGCGGCGGCGTCCGGAAAGTCGGCCGCGGCCGCGGCCCAGAGAGGCGCGGCGCTTGCAGCCAAAGTAGGAGCGTTCGAACGCCGCCAGGACAACTGGAGCGAGGCGGCCGCGGAGGCAAAAATTCAGATGGCTCAGGCCACCGACCAGATCACCGCGGCCGGGTTCGCCCTTCAGGTCGCCCAACAGAATCAGGTCCTTCATCAGGAGCAGATCGATAACATTCAGAAGCAGATCGATTTCCTGAACAACAAATTCACCAGTAACAGCCTGTACGACTGGATGGCGGCGTCGCTTTCCGCCACTTACTTCCAGAGCTATCAGCTGGCCTACCAGATGTGCAAGCAGGTGGAACGCTGCTACCAGTACGAACTGGGCATCTTCAACAGCTCCTTCATCCAGTTCGGTTACTGGGATAACCTATATAAGGGGTTGCTTTCGGGCGAGACGCTGAACCACGATCTGCGGCGGATGCAGTCGTCTTACCTGCAGCAGAATGCGCGGCGCTACGAACTGAGCCGCTATGTGTCGCTGGGCATTCTCGATCCCGTCGCACTGCAAAATCTCCTAGTGAACGGCGTATGCGACTTTACCCTTCCCGAATCGCTGTTCGATAACGACTATCCGGGCCATTACAACCGCCGCCTGACGCGCGTCAGCATGACCGTGGTTTACCCGGGCCCGGGTAAATTCGACAATGTGAAAGCCACTCTGACGCTAACCGCCAACAGGGTTCGCGTGAAGACAGATACCACCGCGGGATATGAGGAAACCCCTCCGGGCGCCGACCCGCGCTTCGTATATAACTACGCGGCGGTTCCGCAAAAGATCGCCATGGGCAACGCCCAGGACGATCCCGGACTCTTCATACAGGCGATCGCCAGTAATATCGCCGACCAGCGGTATCTGCCTTTCGAGAACGCGGGCGTTATCAGCACCTGGCATCTCGAAATGCAGCAGATCAATAACGAGATCGACACCTCGACCGTCGGCGACGTCATTTTGCACCTTTATTACACGGCGCTCGACGGCGGCGGAAACCTGCAACAGGTGGTGCAGCAATTTAACGCCGCGAATCTGCCGACTTCCGGGGTCAAGGTCTTCAGCGCGCAAAACGACTTCGCGGCGCCTGCCGCGAGCGCCGCCAATCCCTATCCGCTTTCGCCGTGGCAGGCGTTCCTGAGCAAGCCGCTGGTCACGAGCACGACGCTCGCGTGGCCTATCACAGCATCGCAAACCACGATCACGGTGGCGAGCAACAGCGGGTTCCCCGCCGTGCCGTTCCTCGTCAATATCGGCTCCGAGATTCTCGACGTCACGGCCGTGGGCGGCACCGGAAACACGTCGTGGACGGTCACGCGCGCCCAGCAGGGCACCGCGGCGGCGCCTGCGGCGGCGGAGGCAGTGGTCCTGTTGCCTTCGGCGGCACCGAGTCAGGTGCTCACGCTCGCTATCTCGGCATCGAAGTTCCCGGCGTGGACTCGCGGCAAGACAATATCAGTTACATCCGTTACGGTGCTGGTAGTTTCGTGGCAGCCCGCCGGGGGCGCGCCGCCTGGCCCGTTTAATCTGTTGCCGCAGGCGCCTTTCCCGACGGCGACAATCAACATGCTGCCGGTGGCAGGCTCTAGCGAGCCAAACGTGTGCACTTCCGGCACCATCATACCGACTGCGGGAAGTACGCCGCTGGGCACCTGGAGCTTTGAACTGCAACTGCAGACGGCGGCCAACTTTAACTCGCTGAGCAAGAGTGCGATTGGTGACGTCTTATTACTGGTGACGTATCAGGTATGACGCCCGCTCTGCCGCCGCTGGTTCAACGCTCGCTTCAGCGTTTCATACGCGCCTTCGCCCCGGAGTGCATCTTGCTTTTCGGTTCGTACGCGAAAGGCACCACGCGCACGCGCAGCGATGTCGATTTGCTCATTGTTGCCGACTTGCCAGGCAGCTCCGCAGTTCACGTTCGGCGCGCGCGTCAACTGGCCTCGGATTGTTTTCCGCGCATCGATATTGTGTTTGCTACGCCCCAGGAGGTGGCGTCGGCAGACACCGCCAAATCGCCGTTCCTGTCGTCGATCTTGGGGACCGGGATTGTCGTCTATCGCAGGCCTAACAATCTCAGGTCGTTGCCGGCGTCGCGGTCAGGCTAGATCTGGCGGAGGTGCGGAACCTTAGCGAGCGCTGCTTTATCTCGGGGGTCAACCTCGATGATCGCTCCGGTGTGGGCGAACTTGTATTGCCGTCCGGAGACTGGCCCCGTTGCCGTCGCGAATGTGGGCCCAGTGTATCGAATGGATATGAAAGTGGGGCGAGATTGAGCTTGTTTAGGGCCGCCGATAGTGGCCTTGCTGTGCGATTGAGTGGACTGCGCTTTCGGTTGCGCAAGCTGTTTAGTCTGTTGACAATTGCATGACATCCAACCACTCCCGATTGCAGCGTCGCGGTGCCGCCTTGTGGAAAGCCTCCGCCGCCTGCAAATGAACCTTCGTCCCGCCGCGCCGCACGCACAGCTACGGGAATTTCAGTATACCTCTGATTTCGCCGCGTCTACACTCCATTTCCACTCCATTAAGTGGCGGGTTTCAGCGGGTTTCATAGGGAATTTCAGAAGTTGCTGATTTCGATGTATGGGCAGCCCTGATCGAAGTGTGGCGCCGATCCCCATAGTGTCGGAGTGCGATCCTCCTCGAGTATGGCATGCTCTCATTGCTGGCTGCATTCCCAGTCCTTGCAAGAGAGGCGTGGAGCACTAGCAGGTTCCATCACCCGTCCGAATATCTTGGTCAAGCGGCCGCCCTAATAGGTTCATCTCCGATTCTTCCGACGTGGCATCTTCACGATCCGGCTGGAGGTACGGCGATTGCCTCCAGGCCAAATCAGCACGTGGCGACGCGAAGGTCTCACAGCTGACACTTCAAGTCAAAGGAGAGTCTGCGCTGTTCGAAGCTATCGCAGACGCACCGACGGAGATGTTACGGCAGTCGGTCGGCTTTCTGAGTTGGGAGAGCAGCACCGACCTATCGCTGTCCGAAGTGGATTTTGTTGTCACGCAAAATAATGGATGAGCCGTCTAACCGAGTTGACGTGCTCCACACTCGGACCTGACCGCTCTCACCCTCAATCACGCGACTCGTCAACCGTGTGCTTCCTCTTACGCTTACTGTCAATTGACGTAAATATCTCATTACACTGTTACACTTATTGAGCCGGTAGATGAGTACTGCCCAAAAACCGTCGCTATTGGCACTTGCCCAAATAGTTGATTCTTAACGGGTCGAAACTGGGACCTGCGGCGGCTCAGAAACAGATGTATGTGGGCAATGAAATTCTGTTTCGTTTGCTTGGTTCACGTTTTCCAACGTAAGTGTCAGAGCAAACACACCGTTGACAGAATCCGCAGCCAGCCTGACTTCGCTGACGCTTGGCCAGCAAATTCTCGGGCCGTCAGTCTTCGTTCCTTCTTCCAGGGCGGATCGCCGCCGGTTAGCCGGTCAAATGGTCGACTGCTTTTCTAAACTGCCAGGTGCGCCGAATCGCCTTGGCGCGCGGCCGCCGTGGAAGGACTGTTCCTCCTAGTCTCCGAGTAGCCGCTATTGCAACCTCGCGTACTCTGCTTTGCCCTGCTTCAGGACAGGAATGTCGGGGTCGGCGTCTTTCCAGAGGGTGAGGAAAGCTTGATATGCCGTCTTGGCTTTGGTCGTGTCGCCCTGCATGGCATAGGCTCGACCCAGTTGGAGATGAGCCAGTACGCCGATGGGATCCCCGACCATTATCCCTGGGTGATCCAGAATTTTCTGAAATTCCCTGGCGGCCTCAGTGCCTTGGCCCGCGGCCAAATACGCCTGACCACGCGCATAGATGGGATAGAGAGCGCCGAAGAAACCCGTTTGAGCGCTGCGCGGCTGGCCCAGTTCATAGGGAACGGCAACTTGGAGAAGTTCGATCGCCTTTGCGGGATCGCCATGGTTCAGCGCAAGAAACGCACGCACAGTCGGCAGGTAATTGAACTTAACTGACGTATCTTCGGGGAAGCTGCTTTCCAGATCGTTGGTCAGTGTTTGAGCCTGCGCAGAATCCCCCGCGATAGCCAGGGCGAGGGCCGCGCCATACTGCACCTCCCGGTTCTTGGCGAGCCCAAGAGCTGCCATTGCCGCCGGCTTGGCAGCTGGCGTGTTCCCATAAAATGCTTCCCACAGGGCTGTTCGGGTTTCAAATACAGCCGCCTCTTCTCGATGGGCCGCCTGCTGCGCCAAATCGCTGGCCCGATGTAACATCTTCGTGGCCTCCTGCAGGTGACCGGTGTATGCGAGGGCAAAGGCTTGGTGGTCGGAAATCAATTCTTCCACGCCTGATTTCCCCCGAGCCGCAGCTACTTCCCGCTGCATGCCGCCAG
>Ga0116134_1000819_pt1 | contig 15945 bp, 9 predicted proteins | sample June2015DPH_19_5_FD_89737 | JGI IMG/M metagenome (GOLD analysis project Ga0116134, IMG submission 89737) | Peatland microbial communities from SPRUCE experiment site at the Marcell Experimental Forest, Minnesota, USA - June2015DPH_19_40 | ecosystem: Environmental > Terrestrial > Soil > Wetlands >... | reverse complement strand
GTTTTCCGTCGAAGAAAAAGAAAGAAGAACCGGAACCGGAAGCAGAAGATGCCGCGGCCGGAGCGACCTTCCGCGATTTCCGGAAAACGAAGGGCAAGACGGGCGCGAGCGGAGTGTTCGCGGTGAAGGCGCCAGCGCCGCCCGGACAAGAGCCAGGGCTGGTTCCCGATATTCCGCGCGACATCACGCCGGAGGAATTAGACGCACTCAGTGCATTGGCCGAGAAACTTGATGGACCGATTCCGGCGGCTGAAAACATTGCTCCGCTGGCGGAGAAGATGGGCCCGATCGAGGCTCCGGCGGCAGAGGTTGCGGCAGCTAAGACTGAAGCAACAAAGGCGGAAGTGGAAGTTCCTGCGGCGGCGGCCGAAGCAAAGAAGGAAGTTGAAACTCCGGCGCCGGTCGTCGAGCCCGCTGCGGCAGCCGTTGAAGCCACGGCATTAGCCGTCGAGGCCCCGGCGTCAACGGTCGAGGGCAAGAACGAAGTCGAGATTCCTGTCGAGCACACGGAACTGGCGACCGAGGGTGCTACGGTAGTTGCCGGTCCGGCGGCGGAAGCAATCCATCTGGACGAACCCCAGCAATCCGAATCCCAGCAACCTGAAACGCCGGTTGCGGTGGTGGCGGTCGCGGTGAATACTGCCCTCTTGGTGCAGGAACCCGCGCCTGTGGACAGGACCGATGAGCCGATGTTTGCTTCGGCTGCGAGTGCGGTTGAGCGGGCGGCGGAAGACAGGGCCGAAGACCAAGCCGAAGAAAAGATTGAAGGGAAGCCAGCCGAAGCCATCGCCCAGATCGAGAAGAGCGGGACGGCCGAGGCGAGCGCGCCCGAGGAAGCAGTTGCCGCGAAGAGCCTGGAATCCAAGCCCGAAGAATCGAACGCCCAACAGGTGAACGTCGAAGAGTCGAAGGCGGAGAAGATTGAGCAACCGGTCCCAGTGGCGGCGAGCGCGCCCGAGACGGCGGAGGCGGAAGAGCCGGCGCCGAGCGATGAGGAGTTGGCCGAAGCGTTGCGCCTGCTGACGCCCGCTACAGCGCACGCGGATACCTCGACGATTCCGTCGCACGGAACCCTGGTGGCAGCCGGCCAGTTGCTGGCGGAGGAAGCGGCGCGCAATGCGGCAGCCGGTCCGCGGTGGGTAGCGGAGCCGGTGGCTTTGAGTCCGGAGGAAGCTGCAATTTCACTGGAAGCGGAAATGTTCCGCATGTTTGCAGTGATGCCTGCGGTGTTTTCCGCGGCAGCGTCCGGCGGCGAGATTGAAACCACAGAGATCACCGGAGTTTCAGCGATTGCGGCTGCGGTTGAGAACAGACTGGCGGAAGCTGAGATGGAGGCCAGTGCGAAGGCTTTGGCAGAGCAAGGGAACGGGCGTTCTTCAGGTGAGCCTGCTTCAGGTGAGCCTGGTTCGTCCGAGCACGGTTCGTCTGAGCACGATTCAACTGGGTTTGGTTCAGAGACCACCGCCGCAGAAACACCGGTCGTGGAAGCGCCTGCGGAGGTGATGGCCGCGGTCTCGAACGGAGCGAGTCCGATGGTGGATGGGATCGCGCCAGAGATCGCATCAGAGACGATCGCACCAGAGATCGAACCAGAGATCGAACCAGCGAAGCTCGAAGCGGAGCAGAAAGATCCCGCGGCGGGAGTCGCGGAGGAAGCGCCCGCGGAAGAGGTTGCGGCAGCGACCTTCGCGGATGCGGTGGGTAAGGACGAGGTCGAGGCTGCGGTGGAACAGAATGAAGAACCTGTCAGCGGAACTACGGCTGCGGTGGCAGAAGAGAGTCAGGACACTAGTCCAGATTCTGGGAGTCAGGAATCCATGGGCAGCGACATGAAATCGAAATCGGGGAAATCGAACTGGCATCAGATCCACACGGCTCCGGCCAGCGCTGCCGCGAGCAGTGATGTGGAAACCGCGAAACAGGCCGAACCGGTGGCGGACGAGGCTCCGAAGGCTATGGCAGCGGCGGCCGCCGCCGATGGGGGTAGAACATCTGCGTCCGCAACGGATGCCAGCACAATTGCCAGCATCGTGGACAGCATCATGGCCGATCTTCGCCCGAAGATCGTAGAAGAAATTGCGAGGAAGCTGGCGGGGAAGTAAGGCAGCGCCCTCCTCGTCTCCCGTGCCCCGCGCATGTTGGCAGCCTCCTTGTGGCTTGCATGGTGGCGAATCGCGCTCACTCTTGCCGTTCGAACAATCAGTAGACTACACTCGCGTCTCGTAGCGCTGAACTTTCATCCTTCAGGAGGATTCCGCATGAACCGACGCGCGTATTTGCTGGCTACCATTTTGCTGGTGGGGGGATTTTTCGCAGCTCACGGGGCCCTTGCGCAGACCGCGGCCTCGCGCAAAATTTTCAACAGCCCCGACCACAACCCGCAGGCTGCATTCAGCAACGCGATACTCGAGGGCGACACCTTGTATATTTCCGGGAGCATCGGGTTGGATCCGAACACGGGCAAAGCGCCGGACAAAATCGAGGACGAGATCAAGCTGTTGCTCGACGGCTACAAGAATCTGCTGGCGCAGGCCGGATTCACGATGGATGACCTTGTGTATGTGCAGATTTCGTGTACCGACCTGTCGTACTACGACAAATTCAACGCGGCGTATAAGACATATTTCACGAGGGAGCTTCCCGCGCGGCAATTCGTTGGTGTGGCGTCGCTGTTGCGCGGCGGGCACTTCGAAATGCAGGCGATTGCGGTGCGCCCGTCGAGCGGGTTTAAGCTGGTGAAGTGATCGCTAAAGGCGCTTGACAACCAAGCGGCGAAGGCGGCGCTGGTCAACGCGGGGCGCGAGGCGGAACGCCGCCGCAAGCTGGCGGACCGCGAGATGATCTCTCGCGACGAAGCGAAGCGCTACCCGCGCCCCGCTAAGCGAGCGCGCCCCGGCCCTTCTCACCCCGCTAGCGAGCGGGCTCCGGGGGGCCATTTTTCCTATGGTTCTATGTGTGTGGGAGGTGGCCGGGTTTTCCCGGCCTCTGCTTGCCTGACATCAACCTCACTGAGGCTGTTTGCAGTTTCAAGACGCTCTACCCCCCATCCCGCCAATGAACGACGGGCCTAGCTCCCTCTCTACCGCACCGCTTCGCGTTCTCCGGTTGCTATACTGGCGGGACCGAAGAGTATGGCGGCATTCCCCCAACCGGATCGATCGTGTCCCGTCTGTGAACCCGAGCTAACGGAGAGTTCCGAAACCTCGAATGTGCGTTTAATCGATTCTTCGACTCGGATTCCAGCTCTCGACGGTTTGCGCGGCATCGCGATCCTGCTGGTCCTCCTGTGTCATGCAGTCTTTTTTGAGCTGCATTCGAGCTCCAAATTTCTCTCTCCTCTGCTGACCATCGGGAAACTTACATGGAGCGGGGTTGATCTTTTCTTTGTGCTTTCCGGGTTCTTGATTGGTGGCATTCTTCTCGATGCAAAGGATTCGCCTCACTACTTCAAAACCTTCTACGCTAGGCGAGCCTATCGCATCCTGCCCCTGTACGCGGTTCTGTTGGCGGTCTTCTCACTCCGCTTCCTCACTGCGCGGGGAAGCGCAGGCCCGCTGGGGACCTTCACTCCTAGTCCCATCCCCTGGGCGTCTTATGTCACATTTACGCAGAACATCTGGATGGGCCTACGCGGTACGCTGGGCGTTGGAACAATGGCTGCGACATGGTCGCTGGCAGTGGAAGAGCAATTTTATCTGACGGCCCCATTGGTGATCCGCAAGGTCGATAGATCGCACCTGACCCTCCTACTTATCTCCATCGTCATGGCCGCCCCTGTGCTGCGTACAGCACTCCTCGTATTCCTCGAACACGGCAACTTTGCTGCTTACGTGTTCATGCCCTGTCGTGCCGACTCGCTGAGCCTTGGCGTTTTGTGTGCTCTTCTAGTGCGGACAGATCGTTTGTGGCAATTCGTGTTCGCCCACCGGTCCGCTCTATGCTGGTTAACGGGTGGCTTGGCCCTGGGACTGATCCCGATCGCGTTCGGAGGCGACCCAGAATCTCGAACCATGGTCACCATCGGCTATAGTTGGCTGGCTTTCTTTTATACAGGTTGCCTGCTGATTGCGATCACCGGCGCCAATGCGACCATTCAGCGCATTCTCTGCAGCAGAAGCCTCATGCAATTGGGCGGACTGGCCTACTGTGTCTACTTGGTGCACCAACCTCTGATGGAGGCGAGCCGCCGGGCGCTTGGTCTGCGATTCGCCTATTCATCAACGCCTGTCCATTTCATCGGCGGTGTGATTGGAATCCTGATCGGGCTGGGAATCGCGAAACTTTCGTGGGCATTTTTTGAGAAACCAATTTTGCGGCGAGGGCACGCGCACAAGTTCTGAGTTGACGAAAAAGGGGCATAACGCGATTTCCTACAGCCAATGAGGTAGCGCTGACGTAGTCCGGCGGTCACACTGATCGGAGCTAGCGAGCGCGCCCCGGCCCCTGGGTCAAAGTTCACCGAAAAATGGGGGAGGGAGCATTTTGCCGTCGCTCTACACCTACCCCCGCAACGTTTGACCCTTCTTTTCTCACGCCTGTAAGATCAAGAATTCTCTCCTTCTGCCGGAGAATCTGCCGAGCTGCGCTCGGCTTGGACGGCCGAACCACCCCAGCCCGCGAAAAGCACGCGGTCTGGGGACCCCGGCGAGGGCGGCCGTCCCTGCACGGTCAGGACAAACATGCCGCACGAATTGCCGAAAGCTTACGAACCGGGCGCGATTGAAACGCGCTGGGCCGAGTATTGGGTCCAGGAAAAACTGTTTCACGTGGAGACGCCGGCGCCGGGAGATTCGCGTCCGGTGTTCACCATGCTGTTGCCTCCGCCAAATGTGACGGGGCGGCTGCACATGGGGCACATGCTGAACCAGACGCAGATGGATATTCTCGTGCGCTGGCATCGTATGCGCGGGTTTATCACGCTCTGGCTGCCGGGGACGGACCATGCGGGCATCGCGACCCAGATGATGGTGGAGCGCCAGCTGGCGAAAGAAGGCAAGAAGCGGCGCGAGATGGGTCGCGAGAAATTTGTGGAGCGCGTTTGGGAATGGAAGCGCGAGTATGGCGGCGCGATTCTCGACCAGATGAAGCGGCTGGGAGCGTCGGTCGATTGGGGGCGCGAGTACTTCACCATGGACGAGAACCTTTCGCGCGCGGTGCGCGAGGTGTTCGTCCGGCTGTATGAAGAGGGATTGATTTATCGCGGGAAGTACATCGTGAACTGGTGTCCGCGATGCGAGACGGCGATTTCGGATCTCGAGGTGAAGCACGAAGAGGTGGCGGGGAAGCTGTGGGAGATCCGGTATCCCGTCATTGGAACTGGAACGAATGAGTTCATCACGGTGGCGACTACGCGACCGGAGACGATGCTGGGCGATACGGCGGTCGCGGTGAACGCAGCCGATGAGCGCTACGCGCATCTGCACGGGAAAAAAGTGCTGCTGCCGCTGATGAAGCGGGAGATTCCCATCATTCTGGATGAGATTGCGAAGCCGGAATTTGGCACGGGCGCGGTGAAGATCACACCGGCCCATGATGCGAACGATTTCGAGGCGGGAAAGCGGCACAACCTGCCGCAGATTGACGTGATGGATCTGCACGCGCGCATGAACGAGAACGCGGGGCCGTATAAGGGTCTGGATCGTTACGCGGCGCGCGAGGCGGTGCTGGCGGATTTGAGGGAACAGGGCTTTTTGGTCGGCGAGAAGGATTACACGCTGCCGCTGGGCAAGTGCGACCGGTGCGGCACGGCGGTGGAACCGCGATTGTCGGAGCAGTGGTTCGTGAAGATTGAGCCGCTGGCGAAGAAAGCGATTGCGGCGGTGGAATCGGGCGAGATCACGATCACACCGGAGAACTACAAGCAGATTTATTTGAACTGGATGTACAACATCCACGACTGGACGATCTCGCGGCAACTGTGGTGGGGGCACCGGATTCCGGTGTGGCACTGCGGCGCTTGCCAGGACGTGATCGTAGCGCGCGAGACACCGGCAAAGTGTCCGAAGTGCGGCAGCGCGAAACTGGAGCAGGATACGGACGTGCTCGACACCTGGTTCTCATCGGGTCTGCTGCCGTTCACGACTTTGGGCTGGCCGGAGAAGACGCGCGATGCGCAAGTTTTCTATCCGACGACGCTGCTGATTACGGCTTACGAGATCCTTTTCTTCTGGGTGGCACGCATGATCATGTTCGGCTGCCATTTTATGGAGGGGCACGAGCAGGATGCGGCGATCAAGCAGGCGAGCGGCTGGGCGGAAAAGAAGAACGACAGCGTTCCGTTCCGCAATGTCTATATTCATGCGCTGGTGCGCGACGCCGAGCGGCAGAAGATGTCGAAGACGAAGGGGAACGTGCTCGATCCGCTGGAGGTGATCGGGCAGTACGGGACGGACGCTACGCGCTTCACGCTGGCGTCGATGGCGGCGCCGGGGACGGATATCGCTTTCAGCGAGAGCCGCACGGCGGGGTATCGAAATTTTGCCAACAAGATTTGGAATGCGGCGCGCTTCATGTTCATGAACGTGGATAGAGTGGAGCCAGGCCTGCGGCCCGGCGGGACGACCGAGGTCGGCCCTCCCCACGCGGGCATTGCGGGATTCGACGCGCAGACGCTCGAAGACCGCTGGATTCTTTCTCGTTTCAATCGCGCTGCTCGCGACGTGAACGAGTCTCTGCAGACGTATCGTTTCGATGAGGCGGCGAATCGCATTTACGATTTCTTCTGGGCCGAGTTCTGCGACTGGTACATCGAGCTGATCAAGCCGCGACTGAGCTTCGAGGAAGGCGCAGACACGGGAGCGGCGCGAGTTGCATGTGCGAATCTGGTCAATCTGTTCGAGGCCTCGTTGCGGCTGCTGCATCCTGTGATGCCGTTCATCACGGAAGAGATCTGGCACGCGATATACGACGGCAAGCCGCCGCTGAAGTCGATTGCGCTGGCGGCGTATCCATCGGCGGAGGAAGCACAGATTGATTTGGGCGCGGAAACGAACATGGCGGTGCTGCAGGATCTGATTGTCAGCGTGCGCAATCTGCGGGCGGAATTGAAAGTCGAGCCTAAGGTCAAGGTGCCGATTGAGGTGTTTGCCCATGAGCCGGAGATTCGCGCGATGATCGAAGAGAATCTCCGTACGATTCTGCTGGATCGTCCGGCGAATGTGGAGAAGATCACGTTTGTGGAAAGCTCGCTTGGGAAATTGCCAGGGGCACGCAGCACTTCGCGGTTCGATGTGCATGCGGTATATGAAAAAAAGATCGACGTTGCGGCCGAACGCGAGCGTCTAACCAAAGAGCTGGAGAAGATTGAAAAGCAGCTGACGAGCGCACAAGCCAGACTTGGCGACGAACGGTTCCTGGGCAAGGCTCCAGCGCATGTGGTGGAAGGATTGCGCAAGCAGGCAGAAGAAGCGACGATTCTGCGAGACAAGATCGTCGCCAAGTTGAAGGAAATCAGTGGATAGTGGTCAGTGGTCAGTGGTCGGTAAAAGCAACAACTGACCTCTTGCCACTGGGCACTGACCACTGCCCTATGGACTGGAATTCTCGACGCATCACCGCGATTCTGGAGAACGCGCTGAACGAAGATCGGGCGACGCGCGATGCGACCAGCTACGCCTGCATCGACCCCAACCAGCGCGCTTCGGCGACGATTATCGCCAAGCAGGAGTGCATACTCGCCGGCCTGGGATGCGTGCCGCGAATTCTCGACGTCTATGCGGCGCTCGACGGAGCGGTCATTTCGCATTACGAGGTGACCAGCCATCCGTCGATTTTTGATGGCATTCGCGTGCACCCGGGGCAGCAGATCGCGGTGATCCAGCATAACGCGCGGGTGATTCTGTCGTGTGAGCGGGTGATCCTGAATTTTCTGCAGCGCATGGCCGGAATCGCGACCACCACTCGCAAGTTTGTGGATGCGGTGGAGGGTACGAGCGTGCGGATTCTGGATACCCGCAAGACGGCGCCGGGGCTGCGCGTGATTGACAAATACGCGGTGCGCTGCGGCGGCGGGCAGAACCACCGGTTGGATCTTTCCGACGGCGTGCTGATCAAGAACAATCACATTGCGCTGGCCGGAGGCGCGATTCCGGCGCTGGAGCGCGCCATCCACAACCGGCGCGGCCGGCAGCCGATCGAGATTGAAGTGCGGTCGCTCGAAGAACTGCAGCAGGCGCTGGAGCACGGGGCGGAGGCGATCCTGCTCGACCATGTGAGCGTTGAGCATGTGCGCAAGGCGGTCGAGATTTGTTCGCGCCAGCCGCGGCGGATTCCGCTGGAGTGCGCCGGCGGAATCAATCTGGAGAACGTGCGCTCCTACGCGGAGGCGGGCGTGGATTTCATCTCGGTCGGCGCGCTGACGCATTCATCGACGGCGGTGGATATGAGTTTGAGAGTCACGCCGGCGTGAAACCAGTCGTTAGTCGTCGGTCGGAGAATTTGTAATTTCCGATTTGTAATTTGTAATTGGAAAACCCTCGGGTTTAAGTTACAAATTACCAATTGCAAATTAGAAATTGTTTCGGCCCCCGACTGTTTATAATTCCTCCATCTCCACTTCCACCAAAACTCGCAGCTTACCGTCCGTGCACAAGGCGACAGATGTGCGCCTCGGCCGCATCGTGCGCCTGCTCATGAGCAACGCTATCGTTGTCGTCAGCGGCACAAAGATTGCCGAAGAGATTGGGACGAGCCGGTCCGAAGTTTGGCGGCTGATTCAGCAACTGCGCGGGTTGGGCGTGGATGTTGCTGGACATCCGGCAACCGGCTATCGGTTGCGCGCGGTTCCAGACTTGCTGCTGCCGGAGATGTTGGCTCCATCGTTGAAGGGCACCATCTTTGGTAGTGCCCCAGGAGGCGCCACGGGCGGCGCCAAGCAGATCAATCACTATTACAAAATCGGCTCGACCAATTCGGAGGCAATGCGATCGGCGGCGGAGGGCGCTCCAGAGGGCAGCGTATTTCTCGCCGAAGAGCAGCTGGCCGGGCGCGGGCGCGGCGCGAACACCTGGCATTCGGCGCGGTCCACGGGGATCTACTGCTCGGTGATTCTGCGTCCGGCGATGCCGCCTTCGGATGCGCTGATTTTTTCGCTGGCCGCGGGGCTGGCGGTTCGCGGGGCGGTGGCGGAGATTGCACCGCAGCTTCTGGTGGATCTGAAATGGCCGAACGATCTGCTGCTGGGCGGCAAGAAATTCTGCGGCATTCTTACCGAGATGAATGCCGAGGCCACGCGGGTGCGTCATCTGGTGGTGGGGGTGGGGATCAACGTCAACCAGTCGAAGTTTCCGGCTGAGCTGCGCGAGATTGCGACTTCGTTACGGATCGAGACCGGCACGGAGTGGTCGCGCGTGGAGCTCTGCGGCGCTTTGCTAAAATCGCTCGACCGGGAGTATCGCAGCTTGATTGAGGATGCGGGAGCGCGAGATGCGATCCTGCGCCGGTTCGAGGAGAGCTCTTCGTCGGTGCGCGGCAGAAAAGTGAAGATCGAGGAAAATCCCGGCCTGGCAGGCGTTACCGAGGGATTGGACGAGCGCGGATTTTTGCGGATAAGAACGGCGGAGGGCTTGAAGACGGTGCTGAGTGGAACGGTGAGACCCATTGAAAATTTGTAATTGGTAATTCAAAAGCTGCGGCTTTACCAATTACAAATTACAAATCACCAATTACAAATATGCTTCTAGTGATCGATGTCGGGAATACGAATACGGTGCTGGGCGTTTTTGCGCAGGTGGAGCACCCTCCGGGCGAGGATGTGACCGGAACGGAAGAGGTGCGTTACGAGCGGCTGGTGGCGAACTGGCGCGTCGGTTCGCATCTCACGCGTACGGTCGACGAGTACGGAGTAATTTTCCGCAACCTGTTCTCGATGGACAACCTAGAAGTTTCGGACGTGCATGGGATCGTGATTTCATCGGTGGTGCCGCCGCTTGATTCGGTGTTGCGGCAGGTGTGCGAGCGCTATTTCAACACCAAGCCGTTGTTCATCGAGCCGGGCGTGAAGACGGGCATGCAGGTGCTGTACGACAATCCTGCGGAAGTGGGCGCGGACCGGATCGTGAACGCGGTAGCAGCGTTTGAGAAATATGGCGGGCCGTGCGTGATTGTGGACTTTGGCACGGCGACTACCTTCGACTGCATCTCGAAGAAGGGCGAGTACATGGGCGGCGTGATTTGCCCGGGGATTGGGATTTCGGCGGATGCGCTTTTTCAGCGCACGGCGCGGCTGCCGCGGGTGGAGATTCGCAAGCCGGCGCGAGTGATTGGATCAAACACGGTGGGCAGTTTGCAGTCGGGGCTTTACTACGGCTATCTCGGCCTGGTTGACGGCATCCTGGAGCGGCTGGTGGATGAGCTGGGCGCGGAGACACACGTGATTGCGACGGGCGGACTAGGATCGCTGATTGGCACCGCTTCACACTTCATTAAAGATGTGGACGAGCTTCTGACCCTCGAAGGGCTGCGCATCATATGGGACCGGAATCAGTCCTTTCGCCGCGAAGCCACGCCGAAAGCAGCAAAGACGGCGACGCCGGCCAAGCCGTGGCCCTCGCAGAAGTCTTCTAAAACGAGGTGAGAGGTCAGAGGTCAGATTGCAGAGGTTAGAACCAGAACGCCTCACCTCTTCAATCTGACCTTTGACCTCTCCAGAAATTTGTCGTGGAAAACTATTTCAATTACTTCACGGAAATCGAAGAGTATTATCTGCGGCGGCGAGGGACTCATCTGCTGCTTTCGACGCTCGATTGGGCTCTGATTGAGACTTGGAAAAGCGCGGGCGTGCCGCTGGAAGCCGTTCTCCGCGGCGTGGACGCCGCGTTTGACAAGTACAATCAGCGTCCCTCGAAATCGAAAAAAATTAACAGCCTGGCGTACTGCTCGCAAGCCGTGCTGGCTGCGGCGGAAGATATGAAAGAAGCGGCGGTGGGTGCGACCAGCGAAGAAAGAGCTCAACGCGATCCCGGATTTGAAACGGCGCAGATTGCAGCGTTCCTGCGAGCGAATGCCGACAAGCTGGAAAAAGCGAAGCTGCCGGAGCGCGCGGGATTCGCAACTGGCGCGCTGGCACGCGAACAATCGGCTTCGCTACGTGAGATGGCGGACGTGATCGAGAGCACCGGGAAGCTTCCGCGGCTGGAAGACCTGGAGCGGCGCCTGACGGTGCTCGAGGAAAAGCTGTTCGCGGTGTTGATGGCGTCGACTCCGGATGAAGACCTGGTGAAGGTTCGCGCGGAAGCCGATCGCGATCTTGCTCCCTACCGGCGCAACATGACGGCGTCGCAGGTTGAGCAGCTCCACAAGCAGTATGTGCAGAAGCGGCTGCTGGAGCGCTGCGGCGTGCCGCGGCTGAGTTTGTTCTACATGCACTAAGACCGCGCGCTACAAGGTCGATCTCCATGCTTCTCTCCATCGAAAAACTAATCTACGGCGGTGACGGTCTGGCGCGGACTCCGCCCGGCGCGGACGGCCGCAGCATGGCGGTGTTTGTGCCGTTTGTGCTGCCGGGGGAGCGGGTTGAGGCCGAGATCCGGCAAGAGAAGCCGGGGTTTGCGCGAGGTTCGCTGACGCAGGTGATCGAAGCGTCGCCCGATCGCGTCGAGACGCGCTGTCCGTACTTCCGTCAATGCGGCGGATGCCATTACCAGCACATTCCCTACCAGCGGCAACTGGAGTTCAAAGCTGAAATTCTGCGCGAGACGCTGCAGCGGATCGCGAAAATCGACCTGACGTCCGAGATTCGATTGCATGCTTCTCCTCCCTGGAATTACCGCAATCGCACGCGGCTGCAGGTGCGGACTGGGCCCGGATTTCCACCCCAGCCCGCGAAAAGCGCGCGGTCTGGGGACCCCGGATTTCCACCCCAGCCCGGCAAAACCGGCCGTTCTGGGGACCCCGGATTTCCACCCCAGCCCGGCAAAACCGGCCGTTCTGGGGACCCCGGATTTGCGCTGGGGTATTTCCGGTTCGGCTCGCACGAATTTCTTCCGGTGCGCGAATGTCCGATCAGCTCGCCGCTGCTCAATCGGGTGATGGCGCGCCTCGTTGAGCTTGGCGGATTGAACTGCCCGACGGCAGTGGAAGAGATAGAGTTATTCGCGGACGCGGCCGATGAGCGTTTGCTGGCTTGGGCATTCTGTGGGCGCGAGGCTGACCAGAGCGATCTGTTGCGCTGGGCGGAGACGCTGGAGCGCGAGTTGCCGGAAATCAGCGGCGTGACGTTTTTCTCTTCGCGGCGACGATTCGAAGATGAGGCGCCCTTTGACCAGAAAGTGCTGGCGAAGTCGGGCGCGAAGGCAATTCGCTATCGTACGCAGAACCACGAGTATCAGGTCAGCGCGGGTGCTTTCTTCCAGGTAAACCGCTATCTGGTGGACGAACTGGTTTCAGTCGTGACCGGCAACGCCAGCGGGGAGGTCGCACTCGACCTTTATGCTGGAGTGGGGTTATTTTCCGCGGCCTTGGCGCGGAACTTTCATCACATTTTTGGTGTAGAGGCGTCACAGACATCGCATGGCGACTTTGTGCAGAATGTCCCTGCGAACGTGAAAGCGGCCGGTGCGCGAACGGAGGATTACCTGAGGGGCGATTACCTGAGAAGCCGGCCGGTGCGAAAAAGGCCTGACTTGGTCGTCCTGGACCCTCCCCGCACCGGAGCCGGCAAGGCGGTGATCCGTTCTCTGGTGGAACTCGGAGCGCTCCGGGTCCGATATGTTTCGTGTGATCCGGCGACGCTGGCCAGGGATACGGCCCCCCTCCTGGCGGCCGGCTACCACATTGAGGAAGCACACTTATTCGATCTTTTTCCGCAGACGTTTCACATCGAATCGGTGATGCTGCTGGCGCGCTGACCGCTTTCACGTCGCCCAGTTCCTCCTGGAAGACGGGTGGGTTGGCCGAGGGTCCTGGCGCAAGAAACCATGCGCCGGGGCCCCGCTCGTCCTTCCGTTTGCTTCCTACCGTCTGTTCCGTGCCTGCCCGAGATGCGCCCGCCGCTCGGCGAGGCCGCTGAGTGGCCGCTCTTGGCGCAAGCAATGGACGGACAAGACCCCATTTTCTCCGGAGAGCAACGCCATGACGCACGAACGCGAGCCACCGCGGCAGCCGTTGTTCTGGGCCGCCGTGACATTTTCGCTCGGCCTGTGGACGGGCGTTCGAGCCTGGCGGCCGCCGTCGTGGTGGGTGATCGCGGCGGTAGCCTTCGTTTTCGCGGCGTCGTACTTTCTTTCGAAGCGAACCTGGCTGGCCAAGGCGCTCTCGTTAGGCGCGTGGTTTCTTCTGGGCGCTTTTCTGATTCAGATTCGCGGTCAGCAGCCAGCCGAACTTCAGAAGGATGCACTTCTGCAAAATGACGCTCGGATTCTTGCCCTGGCGGATGGCCGTGAAGTCACACTCACGGCGCGTGTGATGCGCGAGGGGTATGCGCGGGCCTCGGGGCCGCGGTCGATTAGCGAATCCATTGATGTGGAGACGGAAGCGATCGCGAGCCAGGGCGAAAGCTGGCCGGTGCGGGCAGGAGTGCGGTTGACGATTTACGAGAAAGTGGAAGGTCGGGCCATCGGGCCATCGGGTGATCGGGTGATCTTAGATGACCCGATGACCGGATCACCCGATCACCCGATCCCGCTTACCTACGGCACGCGGCTGCGCATTCTCGCGAAGCTGCATCCGGCGCGAAATTACCGCAATCCCGGAGCCTTCGATTATGAAGGCTATCTGCGCGACAACGGCATCAGCGTGCTGGGGTCGGCGGAGGCAAACGATGTGGAGCGGCTTCCGGGATTTTCCGGCAGCAGGATTCAACTCTGGCGAACGCGCGTTCATTCGAGCATCGTGGCCAAAATTCACCAACTGTGGCCCGCATCGCAGGCTTCGCTCATGGACGCCATGGTTCTCGGCGAAGAATCGTTCCTGCGCAACACGACGCGCACCGAGTACCAGCGCTCGGGCACGTATCACGTGCTGGTTGTTTCTGGAATGAACCTGAGCATCCTGGCGTTCGCCATTTTTTGGACGCTGCGCCAGTTTCGCGTCGATCCCGCGGTGGCAGCCATCACGACGGTGGTGGTCTCGTTCGCATACGCTTTCGTGGTTGGAGTCGGTCCGCCGGTGTGGCGCGCCGCGCTGATGCTGGCGACATATTTAGGCGCGCGTCTGCTGTATCGCGAACGCAACATGATGAACGCTATCGGAGCGGCGGCGCTGGGAATTCTGATCGTCGATCCGCACGCCCTGTTTGGCGCCAGTTTTCAACTGACGTTTCTTGCGGTATTCATCATCGCGGGCATCGGTTCGCCGATTCTGGAACGGACGACATTGCCCTATGCGCGGGGCCTACGCCTGTTGCGGGCCGCAAGCTACGATTTGCACGTCGCTCCTGAGGTGGCGCAGTTTCGGTTGGATCTGCGGCTGCTCGGCGGACGCCTAAAGAGATTCATCGGCAAGCGCCTCGGGCTTGCACTGCCCGCGATCTTCATGCGGGTGGCAATCGGTGTGGGCGAATTGATTTTCATCTCGGCGCTGATGCAGGCGGGACTGGCGCTGCTCATGGCGTATCATTTTCATCGCGCCACCACCATGGGAATGCCGGCCAACCTGGCGGTGATTCCGCTCACTCAGGTACTGATGCCCACCGCTGCCGCCGCCGTCGGCTTGGGATACATATCGAGCGTGCTGGCCAAGCCCGCGGTTTGGATTTCCGGCCTCGCCCTCCAGGGAATCGCGGGAACAGTGCACTTTCTTGGCGGGGCCCAGGTCGCCGGAAGATCGATTGCCGACCTGCGTGTAGCCATGCCCTCGCTCGCGATGATATTGGCCTCGATCGCCGCGCTCGCGCTCGCGATGTTCGCGGTGCGGATCCGTCGCACGCGCTGGGCCGCTTTTGCTTCTGTCGCGTTGCTGTTCGGCGTTGCTGTCTGGATCGCGTTTGTTCCTTCTCGCCCTCGCCTCCGCGCCGGCGCGATGGAGATGACGACCATCGACGTCGGACAAGGCGATTCCATTCTTCTGGTCACGCCCGGGGGCCGCGCCATCCTCATTGATGCCGGAGGCCTGCCGCAGTGGATGCATTCGGACTTCGATCTCGGCGAACAGGTCGTCTCTTCTTATCTTTGGAATCGAGGTATCGAACATCTTGACGTGGTCGCGATCACGCATCCTCATGCCGATCACCTCGGCGGAATGCCCGCGGTGATTGCGAATTTCCACCCGCAAGAACTCTGGCTGAGCATCGACCGGCCGGTAGGCGAACTGGCGCCGATCATGGCGCAAGCTCAGCGAGCGGGAATGAAAATCTCGGTAAAAAAAGAAGGCGATCAATTCGATTACGGTGGAGCGCATTTCCACATGCTCGCTCCCGGACGCGACCAAGTCACCGGCTCGATGCGTCCGAACGACGATTGCCTGGTGTTTACGGCCACCTTTGGCGGGACGACCGCTTTGCTCGAGGGAGACGCGGAACGTCCCGCGGAACGGCGCGTCGTGGAAGAGCATCCCGAGGCAATGCTACTGAAGGTCGCGCATCACGGCAGCGCCAGCGGAACTTCTGCCGATCTGCTCGCGACCGTTCATCCGCGCTACGCGGTCATTTCCGTCGGCGCGCGGAATGTGTACGGCCATCCCAAGCGCGAAGTGCTGGAGCGGCTACAGCACGCCGGAGTGAAAACCTACCGCACCGACGAAAACGGCGCGGTCAGTTTCTATCTGGACGGCAGGTCCGTGACTCCAGACGTCGCGCTCATCCACTGAGACAAGGCAGGTTTCAAAGTTTCAAGGTTTCAGAGTTTCAATGTCTGAACATCAGAAGACAACTCTGAAACATTGAAACCTTGAAACTTTGAAACTTTGAAACCTGGCCTTATTCTCACCCAGTAATATCGGCCGTCTCGTCGTCGAGGGGCGGCAATTTACGATATGCCTCGATAATCTTTGCCGCTTCGGGCGCGTCTTCTT
>Ga0116134_1000816_pt1 | contig 15974 bp, 12 predicted proteins | sample June2015DPH_19_5_FD_89737 | JGI IMG/M metagenome (GOLD analysis project Ga0116134, IMG submission 89737) | Peatland microbial communities from SPRUCE experiment site at the Marcell Experimental Forest, Minnesota, USA - June2015DPH_19_40 | ecosystem: Environmental > Terrestrial > Soil > Wetlands... | reverse complement strand
GTATTCCGACCATTAATCGCGGAGCCCGTATCGGGGCTACCCTGGAGAGTATTGTCTCCCAGGCCAGCGATGCCGTGGAAATCGTAGTAGTGGACGGCGGGTCGACCGACAACACCGCGGAAATTGTCGGTCAATTCCAGCGCAGGTTTCCGTCTCTGCGTTACTTTCGGAAAGATGCTGCCAGCACGGGTTCCGCTCCCGCGCCATCGGCCGGAGGATTCGATCGCGACTGCAACCGGGCGGTGGAACTGGCCGAGGGACAATACTGTTGGCTCTTCACCGACGACGACATCCTGAAGCCGGGCGCAATCCAGCGGGTGCTCGCTGCCAGCAGACAGGGTTACGAATTGATCGTCGTGAATGCCGAGGTCCGCTCGACCGAGCTTTCGAAAACACTGGAGGCGTCGCGGCTTCGCTTGGCCGGGGATCGCACCTATACGCCGGACGAATGGCCGACCTTGTTTGCCGACACGGCGGAATATCTAAGCTTTGTCGGCGCCGTGGTGGTCCAACGGCAATTGTGGATCGCGCGTCAGCGGGAGCCGTACTTTGGCACCGGCTTCATCCACTTCGGAGTGATCTTCCAACGCCCACTCTGCGGCGAGGCACTGGCGATTGCTGAACCGCTCATCGCAATTCGCTACGGAGACGCGCTCTACATGCGTTCCTCGAGATACTTTGAAATCTGGATGTTCGACTGGCCGGCATTGATCTGGTCGCTGCCCGGCCTTCGGCAGGCGGTAAAGCTGCAGCTCTGTCCCCAAGAACCGTGGCGAAAGCGCACCACTCTCCTCCTTCTGCGTGCCCGCGGAGCTTTTTCCATAGTAGAGTACAACCGCTGGCTGAAAGAACGTTTAAACTCTCGCTGGGACCGCCTGCTGGCCAAGCTCATCGCGGTTTCTCCGGGTTGCGTTCTGAATTTGCTGGGGATCATGCATTACCATTTGTCGGGCCGCATGCCCGGCACATATCTGGTGGACCTAGTGAAGAGCCCCTTTTATTTTCTTCGGGCATTCCGGAATTCCGATCGTCTTCAGCGCCCGGTGCAGCAAAGATCTCAGCCCTGATCCCGATCGAAATCGTTCCTCTCCCCTCCGCGGTTCCGGTGAAACTCTATGATGAATGTCAGATTGTCCTGTCGAGTCTGTGCAGGCACGTTCGATCCCGTGCTTTCTTTAGGCGAACAGTATGTCTCGGGCTTTGTCTGGCCGGAGCAGCCGGACGGCCCCCAAGCGCCGCTGGAACTCGTCCTCTGCCGGAAATGCCGGCTCCTGCAACTGCGGCACAGCGTGCCGGGCGACGTGATGTACGAGAATTACTGGTATCGCTCCGGCACCAACCAGACCATGCGCGACGCTCTCGGAGACATTTCCCGGACGGCCGCGAGCTTGGTCCATCTCCAGGCTGGAGACTCCGTCCTCGATATCGGCTGTAACGACGGCACGCTTCTCGCCTCGTATACCGTGCCCGGCGTTTACAAGATCGGCTTCGACCCGGCCCAAAACCTGGCCGCCTTTTCCCGCCAGGTAGCGGACAAAGTTCTGGTCGGTTTCTTCGACGCCGGACGTTTTCTGAGCGAGCCTGACCTGCATGGCCTCCGTCCGAAAATAGTCACTTCGATTGCGATGTTCTACGACTTGGAGGATCCGCAGAAGTTTGTCGCGGATATCCGGCGGGTGCTGCATCCGGATGGTCTGTGGATCGTGCAGATGAGTTATCTGCCGCTCATGCTCAGGCAGAACGATTTCGGTAATATCTGCCACGAGCATCTGGAGTACTACTCGCTCCAGTCCCTGGAGTACCTGCTCGGCCTGCAAGAGTTCGAGATTGTGGATGCGCAACTCAACGATGTTAACGGCGGCAGCATTCGCGCCTATATCCGCGATTGCCAGGCGGACCCGAACGCCTTTGGCGACGAAGCCTGCCGGAAGCAAGCGGCGCAACGCCTGAGCGCTCTGCGGGAAAACGAAGCCAAACAGGGATTGAACAGCATGGCCCCCTATCGCGAGTTTGCGGAGCGGGTGCAGGAAATCAAGCAGCAGGTCTCGGGTTTCATCCAAGATCAAGTCGAGCACCAGAAGAAGGTTTTTGTGTATGGCGCTTCCACCAAGGGCAACACCATGCTGCAGTACTTCGGGTTGAACAGCTCCGTGATCGACGCCGCCGCCGAACGCAATCCCGACAAATGGGGCATGGTGACCGTGGGCACCCGGATTCCGATCGTTTCGGAAGCCGCCGCACGGGCGGCAAAGCCCGATTATTTCCTAGTTCTGCCCTGGCACTTCCTAGAGGAGTTCAAGGCGCGCGAAAGTGAGTATCTCTCTTCGACCGGCAGGTTCATCGTGCCCCTCCCCCAGTTTGAGTTGATCGGACGCTGAAAAGACTTCGACCAGTTAAGCCGTCATGACGAATCCGGTGCTTTCTAAATCGAACGAGCGATCCATCCCGCAACGGCCAATCTCCCCGCCATCCGTCGTGCCCGTCGTGCCCGTCGCTCCGAAGATCATCGCCTTCTATCTGCCGCAGTTCCATCCCATCGCGGAAAACAATCTCTGGTGGGGGCCCGGCTTCTCCGAGTGGCACAACGTAGCCAAGGCGCGTCCGCTCTTCCGCGGACACGTGCAGCCGAGGCTGCCGGGCGAGCTTGGATTCTACGACCTCCGGCTGTCGCAAACGCGGTCCGACCAAGCCCGGCTCGCAGCGCAATATGGAGTTTACGGCTTCTGCTACTGGCATTACTGGTTCGGCGGAAAGCGTCTGCTCGAAACCCCGATCGAACAAATGCTCGCCATGAACGAACCGGACCTCCCGTTCTGCGTGGCGTGGGCGAATGAGTCCTGGACGGGCGTATGGCACGGATCGCCCCACAAGTCGCTGATCGAGCAAACCTATCCGGAAGACGATGCAGAACGGCATTATGCCATCCTGCGCCGGTTTTTTCATGACCGGCGTTATATACGGCATGAGGGCGCGCCCTTGCTGTATCTATATCGGCCGCGCGAGATTCCTGCGCCGTATCTACAGACTCTGCGGAAACTGGCTGAATCCGACGGCTTCCCCGGACTGTATATCCTCGGTCAATGGGCCCCCAACCCCGGTTCGCGTTTTGAATCCACTCGACTCCTCGGACTGGATGCCGCGGCCATTTCGAACCTCACGGGAAGGGATTCGCTCGCCCGTTCCCAATGGCTACACGCTGCCGTGGAAAAAGGCTTGGCGAAGATGGGAGGACCGGTCGGACCGCGGCGAATTTCCTATTCTTCTGCCATCGCACCCATGCTCCCCGATCTGCGACGCTTTCGCTTCCCCGCCTACAACACCGTGATTTCGAATTGGGACAACACTCCCCGCTCCGGGCGCCGCGGATTGGTACTCACCGCAGCTTCACCGGAGTTATTCCGTCGCGCCTTGACGCTCGCGTTTTCCAATCTAGCTTCGCGGCCCGCCGAGCACGCGACCGGAGACTTCGTATTTCTGAAATCCTGGAACGAGTGGGCGGAAGGAAACTTCGTCGAGCCCGATCGAGTGAACGGTAGAAGCTATCTGGAGGCCCTGGCCAGCGCAATTCCGGACAGAACTGACCCGGCGATGGCCTTCGCCCGGGCGCACGCCTTCGGAAGCGGTGCCCGGTGATCTATTACATCGTTCCCTGCCTTTTCTGGCTGGCTTTCTGCGCTTGGAAAACGCTCTACACCGCTACGCCGCTCCGCTGGGCGCAATACTTCTTTGCCTTGCCCTTGATTCTTCTCGCCGTCTTGCGCGGAGAAGTTGGCACCGACACCACGGTCTATCTCCGCAATGTGCAAGACATCATCCAGTGGGGCGACCGCGCATCTTCGAACGAAATCGGCTACGAGCTTCTGGTGCGGGCCTGCGCACTGCTGACCAGCGATCCCCGCGTCGTGATCGCTCTCCTCAGTTTCCTGGCAGCGATTCTTTTCTTCGTGATGGTACACCGCTGGGACAAGGGCCGCTGCATCCTGTCGCTGCTGATCATCCCCGTCTGGTTTTTCGATTTCACGATGAACGGACTGCGTATGGGAATCGCATTTCCATTGGCGGTGATCGCCGTCCTCCAGTTGAAGGGAAAGCGCGTTGTACTGTTCTACGTACTGGCGATCGCGTCGATCAGCGTTCAGATGACCGCATCTCTGTTGCTGCTCATGCTGCTGGTCGCACATCGCGGCATCAAGCTCTCGGGGAGGGAAATTATCTACGGAGCCCTGATCGGAATTTCCACACTTTATCCGGCTTATTACTATTTTGGAGACCGAATACTCTTCAAGCTCCTCGACTACTCGTTCATGTCTTCGCCCACCAGCCTAAGTGGCGTCGGGCCTCTCACCATCTCGGCATGCGCATGCCTGTTCGCCATATGGATCTGTGACCGACGTCATCGCTTTCTGGGATTTGTTTTCCTTCTCATGCAATTGGCATTTTTTTTTGGCATCTCGTCCTTCACCTATGCCGGACTCCGACTTCAGGAGATGGTTCTCTTTGCCCAACTCCTGGCGTTGTCCTATTGGATGATCTGGCCCATTACGAAAAGGCGGTTTGGCGCCGTCGCGCTGCTCTGTTGCCTCCTGTCGATGTGGAGCGCCAGGAACTTTGTGGCCAGCAGTGGGGACCCGTCCGCGTACATTCCTTACCACTTTGTTTGGGAGCAGCCATGAGTTGCGATGTCAGCGTCGTTATGCCGGTTTATAACTCGTCGGGCACTCTCGGAAGGGCGCTGGACTCGATCTATGCCCAGTCCCTGCTGCCTCGCGAGATCATCGTCGTGGACGATGGCAGCGACGACTGGGAACAGTCCAGGAAAATCGCAGGCTCCTGCCCGAATAGCATAGTGATGCGCTTTATTCATCTGGATAAAAACCAAGGAGTGTCCACCGCCAGGAACACTGGCATCTCGGCCGCCCGTGGCCGTTATCTGGCATTTCTCGACGCGGACGACGTTTGGCTCAAGGACAAAATCGCGATCCAATTCGGCCTGATGACCGGCCGCCACCTCGATTTTTCCATACACCAGTATTGTTCGGACGTAGGCCGGTTGCCCGGCAATGGCGCGATTGGGCACAACGGTTCGTCCTTGTCGCTCTCTCCACTCTCCCCCTGGACCCCGCTGATTCGCAACGACAGCACAAATTCAGTGATGGTATTGAAGCAGCGGATGGTCTTGTACGACGCAGCATTGCGCCGAGGCGAGGACTTTAAATGCTATATGGAATTGCTCTCCAAGCGCGGGCGCAATTGCCACGGTCTCTATATTCGGCGCGTTCTGGCCGGTGGCTTCAAGCGCAGCACCATCGGAGTCTCGGGGCTGAGCGGGGATGTCGACGCCATGCATCAAGGGAGACTGACCGCGTTGAAGAAGCTCGCGACCGAGGGCATCATTAGCAGAGTCCAGTACCTTGTCGGCACAGGCATGGAGATGGCGAAGTATCCGGTTCGCGTTTTGCTGGTGGCGCTGCGTAACCGGGCTGCGCGATCCCGCGGAGTTCGGAGTTCATTGATTGGCGACTGACGCGATTCTGGTTTCTGGGGGTCTCGGGTTTATCGGACTCGAGGTGGCGAGGTATCTGGTCGAGCAGGGCCATTCGGTCGTGCTGTTCGACAGCTTGAGTCCGCAAGTCCACGGAGCCATTCCCGATCTGGCGGCCGTTCCCGTGCTCCGCCACCGCAACGTCGAGGTGTTTCGCGGCGATGTCTCGCGGCCAGGAGATTGGGCGCTCGCGCTCGAAAGAGTGGACGCAGTCATCCACCTGGCGGCCGAGACCGGCACCGCGCAGTCGATGTATGAAATCTCCCGTTACACCGAAACCAACGTTGGCGGCACCGCCGCGCTGCTCAACCACCTGGCCAACCACAAGCATTGTGTGCGCAAAATCATTCTCGCCTCCTCCCGCTCGGTGTACGGAGAAGGCGCCTATCGGTGCCGAAGTTGCGGTCTGGTGTATCCTCCGGCGCGGTCGGAGGAGATGTTCCGGTCGGCCGAGTGGCAGCCCCGGTGTCCAATCTGCAAGCTCCCGGTCGACGCTGCGGCAACGCCGGAGACCGCGCAGCCGGCACCGGCGTCGATTTATGCCGCGACCAAGCTGGCGCAGGAAGACCTGGTGCGAGTGGCGGCCAAGGCCCTGGGGATTCCGGCGGTGATCTACCGGTTTCAGAATGTCTTTGGCGAGGGCCAATCGCTCAAGAACCCTTACACCGGCATTCTCTCGATTTTCTCCAACCAACTTCGCATGGGGAATACCATCCATCTGTACGAGGACGGCCAGGAAAGCCGGGACTTCGTGCATGTCTCCGACATTGCGCGGGCGGTGTGGTTAGGACTCGCCTCGGATGGAGGCGATGGGGCCACGCTCAATGTCGGCTCCGGCCAGCCCACCTCCGTCGAACAGATTGCGCTTCTTCTGCAGGAGCGCTTGGGCGCGAAGACCCCGCCGGTGATTTCCGGCCAGTATCGCGCGGGCGACGTTCGGCACGGATACGCCGATCTGAAGGCGATTCGCGCCTGCCTTCAGTTCGCGCCGGAGGTTTCGCTCGAGGCGGGCTTAACCCGCTTTGTAGAGTGGGTGAAAGCCCAGCCGGTCGAACCGAATCTTCTGGACAAAGCCAACGCGGAACTGGTGGCGCACGGTCTGATGGCGGGCCGTCTTCCGGGCGATGTCCCGGACCGTCTCCCGACACATGTCAATGCTAAGACAGCTTCTGTATAGCGATCTCGCGCGTCAGGCTGAACTCGAGGGCAGGCCAGTAGCGGGGCCGAGCTTCGCCGGGTTCGTCGGCCGCCTGTTGCACCCCCGCTTTCTGCCCGTCCTGCTCTGCCGCGTGAGCCGGGCGGCCATGCTCGGGAGGATTCCGGTCTTGCCCGAACTTCTGACCTATCTCAATATTGTGCTCTTTAGCCTGGAAGTTTCGCGGCGCTGCGAGATCGGACCCGGGATTTTTTTCCCGCACCCGTCGGGAACCGTGATTGGAGCGTGGCGCATCGGCAGCAACGTGACCATATTCCAAGGCGTCACACTGGGCGCCAAAGAACTGGATATGGGTTTTGATTGCGGAAGGCGTCCCGAGGTCGGGAACAACGTGGTGTTAGGCGCAGGCTGCAAGATCCTGGGCGGCATCCACATTGGCGACAACGTGACCGTCGGAGCGAACTCGGTGGTGGTGGATTCGGTCGAGGCCAACAGCACCGTGGTCGGCATTCCCGCCCGCAAGGTATCGAAATAACGGCATCGCAAAAAGAGCCCAGGAGAAATCGATGGAAACTCCGTTGGATCTTACCGTCATCATCCCCAGCTACAACACCCGGGAGTTGCTGCGCGATTGTATTTCCTCGATTTATGAACACACGCGCGGCATCATCTTTGAAGTCATCTGCATCGATGACCATTCGCCGGACGGCAGCGCGGACATGGTGGCCGAAGCGTTCCCCGAGGTCATCCTCGTCCGCAACCAGGCCAACCAGTTCTATGTCAGAAACAACAATCTCGGAATGCGGATGTCGCGGGCGCGCTATGCCTGCCTCTTGAATAGCGATACCCTGCTGATCAGCAATGCCTTTCAAGCGCTGGTCCATTACATGGACGAGAATCCCGGGGTGGCCGCCTGCGGTCCTAAGCTGCTGAATCCCGATGGCTCGGTGCAGCACTGCATCCGCCATTTTTCCGGACCCGCCGTCATGGCGCTGCAAGCCCTCAACTGGCACAAGCTGTTCCCGCGAAACCGGCTGACGGACCGGTACTATGCCACCGCTTTCGACTATTCGAAAGCCCAGCCGGTCGACAGCATCGGCACCACCGCCTACATCGTCCGGCGCTCCACCTGGGAGAATGCCGGCATGCTCGATGAACGCTTCCGCCTTTTTGTCTCCGACCTGGCCTACAACTTCATGCTGAAACAGAAGGGCTACCTGGTGCATTACACGCCTGGTGCGGAGGTCGTCCACTTTGGAAGTCAAAGCGTCAATCAGACTCCGCAAAGCTCTCTTCGCGAACTGCACGACGCTCTGATCGCGTTCAACGATGCCTACAACTACTTTGGCAAAAGCCGCGCCAGCAAATTGCTAGTCAGCCTCGCGGTGAGGGCGCGCGATTACTGTAAGCGGGCGGAATACCGCCTGAGTTCCGATAAGCGCGTGATCAAGGGGCCGGGCGCGCCCCGGAAGACGCGGGCTTCGGTCTCCTAGGTTCCGGATCTCCGCCGCACAGCGGCTCGGAAAACCTAGCCTTCCTCTCATGGTCGGCACGTCACGGTCGGCGCGTCACGGTCCGCGCGTCACGATCCGCGCGTCACGATCGGCAGGTCATGGTCACCACAAACATCCGTCTTGCGGAGTACCGGCTACCAGCCTGGAAGCGAGGCATGGATCTGTTTCTGGGGGGAATACTCCTGATCCTGTCCAGCCCTCTGCTGCTGCTGTGCTGGGCCGCGGTGCGCTTGACGTCCCCCGGCCCCGCCCTGCATTGGTCGCGGCGCGTCGGCAGAGACAATCGTCTTTTTGCCATGCCCAAGTTCAGGACGATGCGGGTCAACGCGCCGCAGGTAGCGACCCATTTGTTGCAGCAGGCGGAGCGCTATCTGACCCCGATTGGAGCCCTGCTGCGCAAGACCAGCCTCGATGAATTGCCGCAACTGGCCAGCGTTTGGAGGGGCGATCTGAGCCTGGTGGGACCTCGGCCCGCGCTCTTCAATCAGGACGATCTGGTCGCGCTGCGCACCCGTCACGGCGTCGATCGACTGGTTCCGGGAATTACCGGCTGGGCGCAAGTCAACGGCCGCGATGACTTGGAAATTCCGCTCAAGGTTCGTTACGACGCCGAATACATGGAAGCGCAGTCGCTGCTTCTGGACTTGAAGATCATCGCGCTCACCCTGTGGAGAGTGCTCCAGGCGGAAGGCGTGCACCACTAGGTCCTCCACTTGCTCCATTTGGGCGACCCAGCGCCAGAAACCGCCGCGTCGCCTACCCTGCGAACCCAATAGGGCCTTTCGCTCAAGGAATTACCCACTCATGCCGATCGACAAAATAACGGTCCACAACCAAAACCAAGCAAGTGACCGCGTCGTGTCATGAAGACAATCAACAGGTCCCCAGCGCTGTTACGTTGCCGGTCTCTATTGGTGCTGGTATTGCAAATGGGCCTTATCCTGTGCTCTCTGCTCTGTGCCTGGCTCCTGCGCTTCGAGTTTCAAGTGCCGGACCCGAGCCTGCTGTGGACCGCCGCTCCCATACTGATTATCGTTCGGCTCGCGGTCATGCCCTTCTTCAATCTCATGCATGGCTGGTGGCGCCATACCGGTATCGCCGATGCTGTGGACGTTTTGAAAGCCATCCTCACCGGTTCGTTCGCCTTCCTGGTGATCGTGCGCTATGGCTTGCGACTAAAAGTCTTTCCGCTGTCCATTTTCGCTTTGGAGGCGTTGATCACTTTTACGCTCTTGACCGGCGTCCGTGTACTCTCCCGCCTGCTGGCGGAAACGGTGCGCCGAGACTCGGCCTCGAAACGTCTACTGCTGGTGGGTGCGGGACATGCCGCCCAAATGATCATTCGCGAAACCCAGGAGGTAGAGACCGGCTATCGGGTGATCGGTTGTGTCGATGACAATCCCCTGAAGAAAGGGCTGCGGGTTCTGGGCGTGCCTGTGCTTGGCCCCGTCGAGGCGCTGGCGAAAGTGGCCAGCCGGCAAAGAATCGATGAAGTCCTGATTGCGATTCCATCGGCCACCCAGACCCAGATGCGCCGCCTGGTGGACATCTGCAAGGAGGCGAGCGCGGCCTTCCGAACCGTTCCCCAAATGGCGGAATTGATAGCGGGTCGAGTCACCCTGCAACAGGCTCGAGAAGTTTCGCTTACGGATCTCTTGGGGCGCATCCCAGTCGACCTCGATCTGGAATCGGTGCGCGAGCATATTCGGGACCGAGTGGTCCTTGTCACCGGCGCCGCGGGATCCATCGGCTCCGAATTGAGCCGGCAAATCAGGACCTACAAACCGAAACTGCTTTTGTGCCTCGACCAGAATGAGACCGGGATCTTTCACTTGCAGCATGAACTCGGCGACGCGCAGAACGTATTTTGTGTTGCCGACTTCTGCAACCGGGAACGCATGCGCAAGATATTCCTGACCTACGGGGTAGAAATCGTTTTCCATGCTGCCGCGTACAAGCACGTGCCCGTCATGGAAGCCAATGTGGAAGAGGCGGTCGGCAACAACGTTTTCGGCCTGCTGTCGCTGCTGAACGTGGCGCAGAGCGCGAATTGCGCGGCCTTCGTGATGATTTCGTCCGACAAGGCGGTGAATCCATCGAACGTCATGGGCTGCACCAAGCGGGTGGGGGAATTGATTCTGGCAGCCTGGCCCGGGCAGCGGTTGCGCGCCGTGTCCGTCCGCTTCGGCAATGTCCTCGGATCGAGCGGCAGCGTGATTCCGCTCTTCCAGGAACAGATCCGCCAAAACCAGCCCATCACCATCACTCACCCGGAGATCACTCGCTTTTTCATGACCGTTTCGGAGGCGGTCAGCCTGGTGTTGCAGGGCTTCGCGATCGGCCGGCACGGCGACATCCTGGTGCTTGACATGGGGGAACCGGTTCGGGTCGCGGAACTGGCGAAAACTCTGGCGCGCCTCTCCGGCAAATCCCGCCAGGAATTCAAGTACATCGGTCTCCGTCCGGGCGAAAAGCTTTTCGAGGAGCTCTTCTATCCCGACGAACGGGTCTTTCCCAGCGCTTGTGAAAAAATAGCCTGTACCGAAAGTGTCAAGCTCGCCTGGCCGGCTTTGAAGCGTGGCCTTGACGAACTCTATGTCGCCACGTCGCTCGGCAAGCGCGCCTCGATACTCGCCCAACTCAAACAGATCGTACCGCAATTCAACTACGCCGGCTCGGATCAGGCCGCGAGCACGGCGAGTATGCCATTAAGTCCGAACCCGTCCGAGGCGCAAGCAGAAGCCCCCGTGCTTGAAAATAGGCCAGGATCGTCTCCCAGAACTTGGCAGGTGAACCCATGGTTGGGCCCGGCGTCTGGCGGTCCGGGGGACTAATTCCGGAGACTGGTTCCGATTGCCAGCTTCATCCCTGGTATCCATCAGGATGGGTGCGATGCCACTGCCAAGCGCTTTCCACGATGGTTTTCAAATCGGGGAAATTCGGTTGCCAACCGAGTTCGCACCGAATTTTTTCGGAGCCGGCGATCAACACCGCGGGATCCCCGGCACGGCGCGGCGATTCGATCACTGGAACTGGATGCCCGGTAACCTTCCGCGCCACCTCGACCACCTCGCGCACGCTGAAGCCCTGCCCGTTCCCGAGGTTGTAAACGAGCGGAATGGAACTCCCGCGCACCAGCGCTTCGAGAGCCAGCAGGTGGGCGCGCGCCAGATCGCTGACGTGGATGTAATCGCGGATGCAGGTGCCGTCGGGCGTTGGGTAGTCGGTGCCGAAAATGTTCACGTGTTCCGCGCGGCCCAGAGCGACTTCGAGAATCCGGGGGATCAGATGCGTCTCCGGTTGGTGGGCTTCGCCTTGGTCGGGACGGGACGCTCCGGCAGCATTGAAATAGCGCAGGCTGGCATAGCCGAGGCCGTGAATCTGATGGAACCATCGGAGCATGCGCTCGACCAGCAGCTTCGATTCACCATAGGCGTTGGTGGGATGGAGGGCATCATCCTCGGCAATTGGGGTGCGCTCGGGATTGCCGTAGAGCGCGGCCGTCGACGAGAATACGAAACGCTTCACGCCGGCGGCGAGCAGCGCTTCGAGCAGGGCCAGCGCATTCGCGGTGTTGTTGCGGAAGAACTGTTCGGGGGCCTTCATCGACTCTCCCGCTTCGATCAGCGCCGCAAAATGCATGACGGCATCGATCGCGCGAAGATCGATCGCGCGCGACCGGAATAGCTGGTCAAGAGCAGCGCGATCCGCCAAGTCGCCTATCACCAGTTCAGCGTTCTTCGGGACTGCCTCGCGATGGCCGCGACTCAAGTTATCGAAAACGACAACTTCGTGTCCGGCCTGCAACAGCTCTTCCGCAACCACGCTGCCGATGTAGCCCGCTCCTCCAGTAACCAAAACTCTCATTCGCTTCGCCCCATTTCAAGAAAACGTCCCGGAGGACATCCGGGACGTTTTTTGTTTTCTGGTTCCGATTCGCGCGAGACGTCAGTACGAAATTTCCGTGCGAAACATCAGTGCGAAATGGCGGCGAACAGCGGCGATTGCATCAAAGACTGGAACTTCTGGTCGTCGCTCTTGAAGTGGATTTGCAGGTTCGCGCTGTCGGAATCGACGGTAGTGGCGTCAATGGCCGTTTTTTCGATCGCGCTGGCATTGAGCTTCTTGTAAAGCATGACGCCCTTGAACACGGTGGACAGCGTGGCTGCCGTCATCGCGTCGGCGGTGAGCACACTCAGGTCGAAATTCACTCCGCTCTGGAAGCTCATGGTGTAGCGAGAAGCCAGAATGCGCTTCTTGACGCTTTCGTAGTCGCCAACCTTGGAGGCGGCATCGCCGATCGCCGAAAACATCATGGCCTGGGTTCCCTTCTGGTCCAGGATGCTCCACACCGGGGCACCGTCAACCGCGGACATCTGGTCCGTCATCACGGGATTCGAATCGAGCGCCGGGCGCTTGCCGTCGCGGGTATCGAGCGCGCTGTGCAATGAGTCCGAGGTGCCGAAGGCCAGCGTGTTGTCGTCGAGGAAGGTCATCACCATACCGTTATCCATCGGATAAATGCGGGCGGTGCCGTATTTGACGCCCGTGATCTTCTTGAGCCGCAGCTTCTTGAGAACGGCTTTGGCGGAGAACGAGCCGGCTGCCACGCCGATGGTTTGAATGCCCTTTTTCTCGGTGCGGAAAGAGGCGAAGTTGAGCTGATCGAGATCGTGCTCGGAGTCGATGCCGATGCCCTTCAGCGCGGTCTCGAGTTCCTTCAGATTGTCGGGCAGGACTTGTTGTTTGAGCGCCTGCGCGGTGGGCGAATCCTTGAGCGCGCGGTAGTCGACGCCGATCAGTTGCTGAATTTCAGAAGGCACCATGGAACGAGCTGACGATGCGATCGGCATGGCAAAGCCCGTCGTTGCGCACAGAAGCAAAACAGCGAAAAACAGATTCTTCATAGAACTCCTCAAAATGAACGCTTCAGAAATTGGTTCTCAAAGTGGGTCTGCAGCGTTTAGATGCGAGCCACAAACCATACGTTGGTGAACTTGGGCAGACTTTAGCTGTTCTCCGGCTATTTTAGTCCTAAACTTGGCGAGGAGGGCCTTAACTAAAGTGCGTCTCCCTGGCATATTCTTTCGAACGCTCGAACAGCGTGAGCTTGCGTGGAAAACGCACGACTCGGAGTGAGCCCCTGAGATCTTCCCGAGAAACTATACATCATCCGCCACTTGTCATTACGCCGAATCCGGTCTGACTTCCATCTTCCATCAATGGCTCAGATAGCTTCTCGATCTCAGCGGATCAGTGGTGCGTCCTCGCGCCAGCAGCTATTCACTTCTAAGGTACCAACCAACTAATGTGGGAGGGGGGCCCCCCTCCCCCCCATACCCCGGTCTATTGGAATCATGGGGTTAGGAAGAAATTCCCGCCAGGTCTTTCGGTTTAAAGGACTTATAGGTAAAGTATCTCGGAATAAGGACTTAGCTCCTCAAAAGACGTTGAAAATGAGTTTGGGGCAGCTTCGAGGGCCGTCTTGTTTGACGGACGTACCTCGAAACTGCCCCAATTAACAATATGATTATTTCGCAGGGCGAGTTAGATGTCAATAATTTTCATCACGGGTTCAGTGTGATGAAAAAGTCCGACGGCCCACCCAAGCGGAGCTTGGATGGGGCACCCTGAGGAGCAGGGCTATCCCCAGGCTGGGCCAGCCCCCTATTTCGATGGAGTGTGGGGAGAGGTCGATGGGGCGATGGCCTTATAATAGCGCTTACCCGCGCAACCCGCTTTTGGCTTGACGAAAAGAAAAAGCCGCCCGGAGATTTGGGTGGCGTGGTGTCAGTTGCAATTTACGTTGGTTCCGCAGGAAGGCGCGATCGCACCTACGGCTGATAAATCTGCACGTTGTTGAGGGCGCCCCCCCAGAAACCCCCGAAGCAGAAAAGCTGCCCCTTGTAGACGACGGAACCGGGGAACTGGCTGGCCTGCGGCATGGATGTCAGCGTCTTCCAAGTGTTCTTGGACAAGCTGAACGATTCGGTCGATGTCCCATTGCCACCCGCGACATACAGCTTCCCGTTGATGGCCCCCGTGCAAGTCCCGTTCCGGGGCATGGGATCGGGCGCGAGGGACGTCCACGAATTCGTCGTTGCGTCGTAGCCTTCGTTATCTCCGGTGTCTCCCGAGGCCGTAAATCCGTCAGCGGCCACAATGGTGAAGCCGACCAGTTTGTTTCTGACCCGCGCAACCGAAGGTTGCGACTTTCCAACGAGCAGAGGTGCTTCCTCGGTCCACGTGTCGGTCGCGGGGTCGTAGCTCTCCACGGTCGTGAGTCTGTCATACGGGTCTTCGAGGTCGCAGCCCCCAATCACGTAGACAATGTGGTCCTCCACCGCGGCGCCGGTGCATCCCCTCCCAGTGGGCATCGGAGACTTCGAGGACCAACTGTTCTTCCTCGGGTTATATGCCCACACCGCATTCGACTCGCCACCGAAAACGTACAGAATGTTATTCACCACTGCTGCGCTTGCCCCGTTGGCCGTTGCAACGGGTATCGGGGCTCCCGCGCTCCAAGTATTTGTAGCTGGGTCATAAATTTGCGTGTTGGCAAGGGGAGTTCCGTATGGGATTCCGCCGCCGACCACATAGATTTGGCCTTCGAGCACTCCCACCGCCTGGCTAGCAAGGGCCACGGCCATCGGCGCCCCGGTTGTCCACGTGTTGTGCGCGACAGCGGGAGTCTGTGCAACGGCTACCGATGCAGCGCCGGCCAACAACAGCAATACCACCAATAAAGATGTCGTTTTCATCATTCCTCCTTCGCAAAGACGAGATTTCCGATTACTGCTTCCGATTGGCTTCTTGCCCCATTGGATAGAACGGCAAGCCCCAATGCTTGAGAGTTACCGTTATTGTCCGGTTCGCCTCAGGGGGTGCTGCGTCTCAACTGGCGGGAACTGCTCTTCGGGGAGGCGAAGCAAATCAAGTGGATACCAATTTGCGGGTAATGTCAGTGAGATTAGTCACATCTTGACGTGCGGTGATCGCCTAGAGCCACTGCGCAACGCCAGACAGTCACGGTTGAAACGTCGCCATTTCACCTGGCAATTCGGAAGCGGGTTCATGGGATGAGATAGGTTCCGGTGTTTGCCCCGTAAACCTATGCATTCCGCCGCCCAATACATAGGTCCTTCGCTTCGCTCAGGATGACAGCGTGAATTTATGCTACGACCTTGCGGATACCACACTAGCCTCTCAGTGCCTCTGCGCGCTTGTGCGTCTCGTTGGCGAACGCCTCGTCCTTCGGCGAATCTTTTTTCAGCGCATCCAGGTTGATCTCGACGTTTGCGAGCGCGCCTTCGAGGGCGGCTTTTGCCAAGGCGATTGCGGTCGTCAGATCGGACTTCATGTTTGGGTTGGTGATGGGCTTCAGATTGGTCGCGATCTCGACCACCTCTACTACTTTTTCGGCGACGCCTAGTGGGACGCTGGTTGCCTGCTTGAGAGCTGTGCTGATCGCGGCGTTGCCATCGGAAGCGTCGCCTCCGGAGGATTTGGCCGACTTGTAGGCCTTCATGACTACGTTGTAGGACTCGGCGTCGGCGTCGATGGCGGACTTGAGTTCTTCGCGCAGCTGGCTGAGCCGGGCGATGGCTCCGCTGAGCTGGCTTTCGTATTGCAGATACGCTTTCTTGCCGCGCGACATGGACGCTACCATGCTTCCGAGGCCGGCGGCCATGGCTCCGGCGGCGGCGGCGGCGCTGCCTCCTCCGGGAGTTGCGGTGGGAGCGGCCAGGTGCTCGATGAAGGG